>Ga0265327_10002861_pt1 | contig 17372 bp, 11 predicted proteins | sample 41621metaG_FD_202089 | JGI IMG/M metagenome (GOLD analysis project Ga0265327, IMG submission 202089) | Rhizosphere microbial communities from Carex aquatilis grown in University of Washington, Seatle, WA, United States - 4-16-21 metaG | ecosystem: Host-associated > Plants > Roots > Rhizosphere... | reverse complement strand
ATCAACATACGACGGGCCATCGCTAACGGGATGCCGCGTGCCTGCAAATAAAATAACGCTTTCTCGTCCAATTGACCAACCGTTGCGCCGTGAGTGCATTTTACGTCATCGGCAAAAATCTCCAATTGCGGCTTGGTATCGATGATAGCTTCGTCAGAGAGCAACAAATTGCGATTGGTCTGTTTCGCGTTTGTTTTTTGCGCGTCTTTCCGGACAAAAATTTTACCGTTGAACACGCCTCGGGCGCGGTCGCTCAGGATCCCGTGGTAATACTCATGGCTTTCGCAATGCGGCTTCGAATGGTCCATCACGGTGTGGTGATCAACCAGTTGATCGCCGTGACCAAGATAGAGGCCGTTCATGATGCATTGAGCGCCGCTGGCACCGAGCACGGTTTGAATTTGGTTGCGAGCGAGGCGCGCGCCAGTGGAAATCGAGTGCGATGTCCAGACGCTGTTCCTGGCCTGGTGCGCCTGAATGGACGCGACGTGAAATGCTTTTTCGGATTCAGCCTGGAACTTGCAATGTTCGATCAGAGCTTCCTCACCGAGGATGATTTCGGTGACGGCGTTGGTCAGATATGGCGCGGCGGAGCCGTTGCCGAGGGTCACGTAGCTTTCAATCACTTTCGCAGAGCTGCCATCGCCCGCGACAATTAAGTTGCGGGGTTGGAAGACTGCGCCGGATTGAGGTTCGGTGACGATGTGTAAAATATGAACGGGCCGCTCCAGGACGCGGCGTCCGGGAATGGAAACGAACACGCCATCCTGAAATAAAGCAGTATTCAGCGCGGCAAATGCGTTTTCTTCAAAGCTGGCGTGACGTGCGAGATTGCGCTCAACCCACGGCGAGCCGAGGGCGCTGCGCATGTTCAAGACATCAACCCCGTTGCCGCTTGCGTTTGAAAGTTCGGGGGCGAAATGGCCATCGACGAAAACAATTCGGCGCGTGTTCAAGTCGCCGAAGAGAAACGGCTTAAGGTCAGCTTCAGAAACTTTTCGCGCCGGTTCGTCAGTGGCGTGAAGCGACAGTTCCAAAATCGGCGCGATATTCGTGAACTTCCACTCTTCGTCGTTGGTAGACGGGAAGCCGTGCGTGATAAATTTATTCAGGGCGGACGCGCGAAGGACTTTGAGCCAAGGCGGATTTAAGTCGGCAGGCAGAAGCCTGAACTTGCGTAGGAGATCATCACACCTTCCGTGTTGGGGCGGATTGTCGGGCGCAGATTGCTTGCGCGTAGGGGCGTTAACAACTTGCGTCATGTTACTTTGCTCCTGCGCCTTCCAAAAGCCAGTCATAGCCGCGTTCTTCCAATTCGAACGCCAATTCCTTACCCCCGGATTTGATAATCTGGCCTTCGGCTAAAACATGCACGAAATCGGGCACGATATAATTAAGCAGACGTTGGTAGTGCGTAATGACGATCGCTGAGTTATCGGGTCGGCGCAATTTGGTCACGCCGCCAGCGACGATTTTCAAGGCGTCGATGTCGAGACCGGAATCGGTTTCGTCGAGAATGGCGAGCTTGGGCTCAAGCACGGCCATTTGGAAAATTTCGTTACGCTTCTTCTCGCCGCCAGAGAAACCTTCATTGACGGGGCGACTGAGCAAACTCGGGTCGAGGTCGAGCAGCTTCATCTTCTGCTTCACCAAGGCAAGGAACTCAACGGCGTCCAACTCGGACTGGCCTTTGGCCTTGCGGCATTCGTTAAGCGCGGCTTTCAGGAAATAGGTGCTGTTAACACCGGGAATTTCGACTGGGTATTGGAAGGCGAGAAAGATGCCTTGCTGGGCGCGCTCTTCGGGAGCGAGTTCGAGCAGGTCGTGGCCGTTATAGGTGATGCTGCCGCTGATGACTTCGTAATCGGGCTTACCGGCGAGCACAGAGGCGAGAGTGCTCTTGCCAGAACCGTTCGGGCCCATGACAGCGTGAACTTCGCCCGGTTTAACGGTTAGGTTGAGGTTTTTGAGGATTTCTTTGCCCTCAACACCGGCGCATAAATTGCGAATCTCTAGCATATAAAAATTGAAATCGGACTAATTTAGTCCGGTTCAGCATCATAAGCTGCGGGGGCGGGTTGTCAAACCTCTGGTCGGAGGTGGTTAACGCACGTTTTTGTGAGCGATGTTTTGTATCTTTTGTATTTATTGCAATGGTGGACGGAAGTGGATCAACGCCCAGCGACTCCCCACAGGGTAAGGCTTGTTGACGATGGCGCCGATTTTAACCGTTTAACACCCCGCTCGATAGAGCTGAGCAACGGATTCGTTATTTACATCCGCTTAACAATTTCGTGTGTGGCTCCTCATATGCGCTTAACATTACGGTTGTCTATTTAAGGCATGAACCAGGTATTGATTGCATTGGGAGTGGGAATGGCTGTTGCGAAGAGCATCATCGCCGGCGATGCGCGGATTGATTGCTGGTATACCAAAGACTCTGAGAAATATGCGCGACTTTATCCGACGGTGTCGGCCCAACGGGGCGGAAATGCGGTGACGACGTGGAGTTGGGGGCCCGGAGTGCAAAGGGTGCCGGTGTTGGCGGGGGTGCATGATGTGAGTTACTCGGCAGATTGGGTCTATATTCATACCAGCGGCCTGGCGAGCTACGTGATGGGGCCTTGGTATAACGACGCCGCGAAGACACGGATGTTTCCGAGTTATCCAGCAGATACGAAAACGACCTACCGCATTCCACGCTCGCCGGCGATTTCGAGCACCAAAACTCTAACGGGTCTTGGGCCGATTGGGTACTTTGTAAATGGTGTTGCGCTGTTTGATAATCGCGATGCTTTTTATTTCGACGGCAAGGCGGACGTGCGGGGGGAAGGGATTTGGAATCGCGACGCCTATGTGAATGAAGGGATCACGTTCGACGCGGGCATGGCTCACCAGGCGCGCATTGAATATCACTATCACGCCAATCCGATTGCTCTGAGGTATCAATTGGGAGATCACGTTGATTTCGACGCGACGAACAATCGCTATCACGAAAGAGCAACGAAGCCGACCAGACATTCGCCGATTTTGGCCTGGGCGCGCGATGGGTTGCCGATTTATGGACCGTATGGTTATTCCGATCCGATGAATGCAAAAAGCGCGTTGCAACGGATGGTTTCGGGTTATGTCATTCGCGATGGGAAGAATGGGACTAAGAATCTGGCGCTGACGGGTCGTGCGTCATTGCCGAAATGGTCGGAACGTGCTTATCACGTGAGCGGTCCGCTGAGGACAAGTGAATTTGGACCGAACGTGAGCACGTGGGCGCCGTTGGGTCGTTACATCGAAGATAATGATTATCTCGGTGATCTCGGTAAAAAGCAGGGTGTGGATTTCGATTTAAACGAACACAACGCGCGATATTGCGTGACGCCGGAATTTCCGAGTGGCACCTGGGCATACTTTGTTGCGATCAATCGCGATGGGAATTCCGCTTTTCCGTATAATATCGGACACAGTTTTGTTGGAACTCCGACGGGCGGGCAGGTGCGAAATATTAACGAGGTGGTGACGACAAGTTTTAGTGTTGCGACCCGCCTGCACGCTTCGGAAGAAACGTCGGGAAACGACAGCGTCAGCCTCGTTTGGAACCCATCAGAAGGCGGGCATTATCAGGTAAAAAGGGAGTAAATTAGACGAAATGCGATTGGCCTAAGACCTGCTAATTAGCGGGGGTTGAAGTGTATGCAAGAGTGCGAACTCAATTCTCCAGTCTATCGCGGCGAACCGATAGATATTCATAGCGTCTTAAATCGCATAGCCTTTGCTGCGAGGCCGCCGTGGGTTCAGGACAATGTCAGCGTTACGGACGAACGACTTCCGCAGCGCACGACGGCTCTCGCCTATCGACGAACGAGCCGATTCCCGCATAAACGCATTTATCTTTCTACTGGCATTCACGGTGACGAACCGGCTGGACCTCTGGCAATTGCTCAATTGATGGAGGAGGGTGTGTTTCCGGACCATGCAGAACTGTGGGTCTGTCCATGCCTCAATCTGGGTGGTTTCTATCGCAATACGCGCCAGAGTGACAGCGGTGTCGATCTCGATACCGATTATCGCAAGCTCGACACGGAAGAAGTGCGTACGCACGTTTCGTGGCTGAAGCGTAAACCTAATTTTGATCTGACGATCTGTTTGCACGAGGACCACACGACCAAAGGATTTTATCTTTGGGAATCGAACCCAGACGACATCGCGTCACCCGCGAAGAGAATTATCAGCCGCGTTGCAGGCGTGTGTCCGATTGATCGTTCGGACGCGATTCATAATATGCCGTCGGATAATGGAGTGGTTCGGGCTTACGGCAATCCTTACGCGAATTTTGAATGGAACGAGGCCGTGTTTCTCGCCACCCACAAAACGAAACTTTCCTACACGTTAAAAGCGCCCTCGCAATTGCCGCTCGGAGTGCGTGCGGCTGCTTTGGCGGCAGCCGTTCAGGCGGTGCTCGATTGGCTCAAAGAGCAGGGTTGAACAGGCGCAGTTACACATCGTTGCGTTGGACCATTAATGCGGCGGCTGCTTCTTCTTCGCTAATTCAAGACGGCTGGCGTGCTCAATTCGTTCGAGACGGACGCAAAAGCTTGAAACACTTCGGCGATGGCGACATTGGGCGGAACGTATTCAAGTGCGCCACCGGAATCGGTCGAAACGCGGGTTGACGCAGATTAGAGATACAAGCGGCCCGTTGGGCTTTGAGTTTGGCGCGTCCGACGGCGGGGGAGGAGTAGCGCAGAAAGTATCGAAATTATGGCACAAACCGTCAGTAACTCGATAAGTGTAAAAGCGGCTTGAGCCTTCGATTTGAGCGTTGAAGCTGTGGCATCGAACCGCATGCCTCATTGTTACTGCATAACCGGTGCCGGACGCGGTGTGCATCTGGCGGTACACTGTCAATCGCAAGGACTCGACAGAACGGGAATGTTGTGGCACATGTCCGTATCCATGAGAAGTTTGAAATTATTATTACTACCGTTGTTGGCGTCGTTCGCTCTGACCGCTTGCAATCAAGAATCAGCGCCCGCCGGAAAATCATCGATTGAGTCGAATACGAATTCCGGAGGGAAACCTGCCAGCGCCGCACCGGCTGAATCTGGGGCGAAAGCCGAAGCGACTGCCGCGGCTTCAACAACGGCTGGTGGCGCTAATGATGAAGTCGCGGTAATCAAAACGTCCATGGGAACGATGGTTGCGGAATTCTGGCCTGACGCTGCGCCGAAGACTGTTGAGAATTTTAAGAAGCTTGCGAAAGACGGCTTTTACAATGGCACCGCGTTTCATCGCGTGATTAAGGGGTTCATGATTCAAGGCGGCGATCCGCTGACCAAGGACGCGAGCCAGGAAGCGGCGTGGGGAACGGGCGGTCCGGGTTATACAATCAAGGCGGAGTTCAATGATCATTCGCATCGGCGCGGCGTTCTCTCGATGGCGCGCTCTGCTGATCCTGATTCGGCTGGAAGCCAATTCTTTATTTGCCACGGTGACCCGACTTTTCTGGATCATCAATACACCGCATTTGGTCAGTTGATCAAAGGCACAGATGTTTTGGATAAAATTGCTACGACGCCGACGCATCCGCAGGATCGTCCTGATACGCGCGTGAACGTTGACAGTATCACCATTGTGCCGCGTAGCCAGGCAATGAAGGGTTAACCAATAGAAAGAATAATTTATGGACGAAGTTGCAGTAATTAAAACGAATGTGGGCGAAATGGTCGTCGGCTTTTGGCCGGACGTTGCGCCCAAGACTGTTGAAAATTTCAAGAGCCTTGCGAAAAAAGGTTTTTACGATGGCACCTGTTTCCATCGAATCGTGAAGGGATTCATGATTCAGGGGGGTGATCCCTTGACCAAAGATCCTCGTATGGAAGATCGCTGGGGCACCGGCGATCCAGGTTACAAGGTCAAAGCGGAGTTCAACGATAAGGCGCACGTGCGCGGGGTGCTTTCGATGGCGCGCTCGCAGAATCCTGACTCGGCGGGCTCGCAATTTTTCATCTGTCTCGGCGATGCGCGTTTTTTGGATCGCCAATACACGGCGTTCGGTCAGCTGCTGAAGGGTGACGATATTCTCGGAAAAATCGGGGACACAGCGGTTGGCCAGAGCAACAGCGGTGAACGCAGCAAGCCGATGACACGCGTTTCGGTTGAGAGCGTGAAGATTGTTGCGGCTGATTCGATGAAGTAGTTCCGGCCGCGAAGAATTTTTAGCTCCGTAGGAAAGCACGGCGAAGGATGCCGCTCCTGCGGAGCTAATTTCTTTTCGGACTGCTCGCGGTATAAACGTGGCGCGCCTATTCGACGGCGTAAACGTGCACGCCGAATGGCTCGAATGTATCCGTTAGAGTATTTCCATCGATGATTGCCTTATGATCTTCATAAAGCACTCTCGAATGTTTTTCTGAAAATTTCGCACTGATGAAATGCGCGGTTTGCACTTGGGAACTTTTGTTTGCAGCGAACAGGTAAAGCTTGTGGTCCAGTTCGTGGGCACTTAATTCGATCGCCGGATTTGCTGGTGCCTGGGCGATGCCAGAAATGTTGGGCGACATGATTGCCGGGCTCAGTTCGTGTAGTTCGTGCACGAGTTTTTTCACGTAATCCCAGTGGCCTTCTTCAGGTTTGTTCAGGAGCCCGGCCGGGTGGCCGTAGAAATCTTTTTGACCGGAGCCGGTATAAAACCAAAGCCCGCGCACGCCATTGATAATGCTGAGATACGCCATGCAACGATATTCGGCTGGCGTTGGAAAGCGCGCGTCTTTCTTCGGGTGCTGATAGGATTGAATCGCAATCCAGAGCGGTTTCTTTGAGGTGGTTGTTGTGAGCCATGCCGGGGGCTCTAAAATTTTTGCCGGCTTTTCCTGACCATCGAGAGGCTCACCGTCGTCGCCATCTAACGGGATCGGATACCACCACCAAATGCCGGCATCCATTGCCTGGTCGGGGAAAAAGTTTCGACGATCGATCATCAAATGCTGAATGATATCACGCGTGTCGCCGAGGATGAGCGGGTGATTGGGGTCCAGGTCATGCACGAGCTTATAAAGTGCGACGATATTTTTGAGCGGCGCTTCGCCGCGCGCAACGCGTTCTTCGGAGCCCCAACAGAGCAAGCCGGGATGGTTGCGAAACGTTTCGATGCGGCGTCGCACCTGCGCCCATCGTGCCTTCTCGATGGCGTGACGAGGCAGCTCGACCATCATGCGCATGTGATATTTTGCATTTAGGTCTAGCAAGCGTTTCACGTCGGCGTCGCTGACGTTGATTGGATCTTCGGCGTCGCCGAGCGTAATGGAGTAGCTGTGCGTTGCTGAAAACCCAGCGGGAGCCATTTCGTCGTAATGCGAGCAGCTATACATGCCGATCGGGAATTCCGGTTGACCCGCCACGCGCAGAAATCCATTACGTCCCGTTGTAACAATGGCATCCGTACTTGAATGGACATGGACATCCGTTTGGCCGTTATCGATTTCCGCGCCGTTACGGGCAAGCAATCGAACTGAAACGGTGTAAACAGCTTCAGCAGTAGTCGGAACGTGCAGTTTTGTGCCAACGAATTCGCCGCGCGAGGCATCGATCGCGTTCTGGGCGATTTCTTTCCCTGAGGCGTCATGCAACGTGGCTGCAAGGCGTAACCCCGCGCGTTGCGATGGATTCACGATGACTCGAACATCAACGCGCACGTCAGACGTCCCAGGTCCGACATTGAGATAACATGGGCATGCCGGGAAAACGGTTAGTGGCTGGCTGATGTGGAACGTTCCATCAATGCTGCGCTGACGTTTACCGACTGCGTCGAGCATAGTGATGGAATAACGGTGTGCGCCCGGTGTCGACAGGGTTACCGGCAATTTGAGTTTCTTGGTCGAAAGGCGCGGCATAACAAACGGCAAATTGGACGTGTGTTCGTCAGTGCTAATGTTCATCGAGCCACGAAACTCAGACGACTGGCGATTGACGATGCGGATGGTGATTTCGTGTTGTCCGGGCCAGGGCTTCGGTTCCGTTTCGAGGAACATCGATTGCGGGCTCGTGACGACTGCGCTGACGTCATCCGCCCAGACCGAGCCAACGAGATTGGAACAGAATACATCGAAATCAGCGACGGCGGAGCGCGGCGGAGCTTTCGTGATGGATTTCAGGCTCAGCCATTGGCCCGGCTTAATTTCCGGAGGCGACACGCGAGTTCGATCGACAATTTTGCCATCGCGATCGCGAAAGGTGATGCTGATGCCTGCGTCATTGGTATCCTGGTCATGATCGCAACGAATCCAACCGCTGAACGCAATTTCATCTTCGCTCGCGACCTGGAGTTTTGGGCTGAGAAAGACGAAGCGGGCATCAGGCGTGCCGGACAGGCGGACGGACTGTTTACCTGCGTGCGCGATTTTTTTGTCGACGACCGCGTGCGCTTCGCCCCGCTTGGCGTAAACCCACCAACCATCAGCGGGCGGGCCATTATTATCCGGGGCTTCGAATCCCGGATCGGGGAGAACGTTCTGGGCAAATATGCTTATCGCCGGCCAAAGCAGCGCGGCGACGAACCATCGGACATTTGAGAAACTCATCTGGGCAACAACATCAAAGCTGAATCCCGACCGTTTTGCATTGAAATAATTTTTGGCTTACTGCTGCTGCAATTCCTCGAGGGCGCGTTTGGCCTCTGTGTATTGTGGATTGAGGCTGAGTGCTTTTTTATATTCGTCGATCGCTTCGGCTTTGCGACCGACTTGAGTCATCGAGAGCGCGAGATTGAAATGAGCCTGAGAATCGTTGGGATTATTTTTGATCGCGGCCATGTAGTGCGGGATGGCTTCGTCGACTTTCTTTTGCGCGGCGAGGGCATTGGCGAGGTTCATGTGGGCACCGGGATCGTTCGGTTGAATGCGTAAGATTTCGGCGAATTGTTTGGCGGCGTTGTCCATGTTTCCGAGCATTGCATAACAGACACCGAGGCCGTTGTGCGCTTCGGCGTTGTTGGGATCGAGTCGAGTGGCGGCTGAATAGTGAGGGACGGCATCTTCGAGCTTGTTTGCGGCGGATAAATAATTCGCGAGCCCCAGTTCGGCGAGGAATTGCGGGTTGTTGTTAGAAGTTTTTCCGCGAAGACGATCCGCTTCAATTAACTGCGTGCCGGCATCCTGCATTTTCCCTTCGCGCGCGTAACATAGTCCAAGACCGGTGGCGGCGTCAGCATAGAATGGATTGAGTTGAAGTGCTGACAAATAGTGGGATTCCGCTTCGGCGAAGTTGTTAGAATTGGCGAGTTGATTTCCCCACGCCACATGCGTCAGGGCGGCATTGGTGCGGGCGTCTTTTAGTTGCGGGTTTTGGCGGAGCGCCTGTTCGTACATTGCAATAGCATCGGGATAGCGAACGGCATTGACGTAAGCATTGCCAAGGTTCACGACGTAAGTTGGGTCAGGGCTGAGACGAGCGGATTCTTTGTAGTGCGCGATCGCTTCGTCGTGCCGGTGCTGCTCCTGCAGAATTCCTCCGAGATTATTGTGGGCTTCGACGTAATTCGGTTCCGCTTTAATGGCAGCTTCGTATTGCTCGATGGCGGCTTGTTTGGCGCCCGCCCTAGAATAGAAATTTCCCAGATTGTAATGCGCTAAAAAATTATCTGGATCGACAGCGATCATGCGGTGGAAAAGCGTATCGCTGTTTTTCCAGAAAGGGATGACGTGGGTTGTCGTTGCCGCACACGCAGCGAATACGGCGATAACAGCGGTGGCGAGCGCCGGCTTTGGAAGTGAATAGGTTTTTGCGATATCCGCGATGCCCCAAACAATGATGATGAACAGGCCAGTCATCGGGATGTAAGTGAACCGATCGGCCATGGCTTGCATGCCGACTTGAATGATCCCGATGACGGGAACGAGGGTGCCGACAAAATAAAACCAGCCAAACGTGAAATACGGTTTGCGCCTGGCGAGGAAGATTGCGACGACGGTGAGAGAAATCAGCAATATTGCGGCTGCCGCAACCGATGCAATGGGCCATTCGCTGTGACGCAAGTACAGGCCCGCAAGGTTATCCGGCCAAAACATCTTAATGATATATTTGGCGTAAGAGATGAACGCGTTGCTGACGCGTGCGCCGAGTGGAAGGTAAGTGGTCATCTGCATCGCGCCGCCGGACTTCTGGATGTTGAATGTGATCACGCAGAGCAGCAGGCTGAGGATGAAGAAGGGAATCTTTTCTACTAGCAAGCGACGCAGCGGGATTGACGCTATGACGGTCGGCGTTGTTTGTTTTGATTTGGAAATTATCGGCCCGCTCCGCACGCCAGGAGAGAACGAGAAGCGCTTCAACGGCCAAAAGTCCAGGAGCAACAGGACGAAAGGCATCGTCACAAGCATCGGTTTCGACATCAGCCCGAGAGCAAGAAGAACGAATGTGAAGATATATTTGGCTTTGCTGCCAGTCCGCGCGTAGTCGATGTAAGCCCACATCACGAGCATCCAAAATAGCGTGCTTAAAACATCTTTGCGCTCAGCGGTCCACGCGACCGACTCGACGTGCAATGGATGCAACGCAAACAGCATTGCGACAATTGCGCTGCGCCACGTTGCGCCGGTCATTTTGCGGAGCACGAAAAAGAGCAGGAGTGTATTGGCGACGTGATAGAGCAGGGTGACGAAATGATGCATGCCCGCTTTGAGGCCGAAGAGTTGGCAGTCGAGCATGTGCGTGAGCATCGTGAGCGGATGCCAGTTGCGCGCGACTTCTGTTTTCAGCGAGAACGCCCATTTGATGCTGTCCCAGGTCATGCCCGCTTGAACGTGGGGATTTTCGGTGACGAAATCGAAATCGTCGAAATTAACGAAATCGTGATGCGTGATTGGCCAAAAAATCGCGAGCGTACTCAGCGCGAGAAACGCGCAGATGTAGAGCAGGAGTTTGTTTTCGCTCGATGGATTGGTTGTTGGCAGCTTGGCCATTTTAGTTTCTCACGCAGCGAAATCCGGTATGCGAGAGCGCGGTGTCGGGAGACGATTTCATGCGCGCACTCGGACGATAACCGGTACAGTAGACGTCGCTGCAAAGAAACGAACCGCCGCGCATGACGCGTTTTTGAACGCCAGGTTCATTCGGATCATAGCTGTCTTCCGGTCCGGGCGGATTTTTCGCCGGGCTCTGCGCGTAATAATCGGGATGATACCAATCGGCGCACCATTCCCAAACATTTCCAGCCATGTCGTAAAGACCAAAGCCATTTGGCGGGAAAGTTGCGACTGGCGAAGTGCCCGTGAAACCATCGGCTGTTGTATTTTCGCTGGGAAACTTTCCCTGCCAAATGTTGCCGTTCCATTTGCCATTGGGAGTCAGTTCGTTACCCCAGATGAACGCCGCATTCGTCACGCCGCCACGCGCGGCGTATTCCCATTCCGCTTCAGTTGGCAAACGCTTGCCAGCCCATTTACAATAAGCGAGAGCGTCCTCCCAACAGACTTGCACGACGGGATGTCTTTCCAAGCCGTTGATACTTGAGTTCGTGCCTTGCGGATGACGCCAGCTTGCGCCGGGAGCGTATTTCCACCAAAGCGAATGGTTATCGAGCGGGATGTCTTTCACCGGTTCCTGTCCGTCTTCGGCACGCATTTTATTGACCTCGTCAAGAGTGGGTGGGCTGAAGACGATTGCTCCAGGCACCAGACTTTCTTCAGGAACACCGGGAAAATCTTTTGGATCAGGTTTGCGTTCGGCCACGGTGATGTAGCCGGTGGCTTTGACAAATTTTTCAAACTGCTCGTTGCTCACCTCGGTCCTATCCATCCAAAAGCCGTCGATAGTCAATTCGTGGATCGGCACTTCGTCCGTTTGGCCATTTGTGCTGCCCATCATGAATTTCCCGGACGGAATCCAGACCATGCCGTTGGTCCAACTCCGATCATTTGCGGGCGTAGCGGTCGAGTTAGCGGTTGCTCCTCGTTCTGACGGCGCGGATTTATCGCACGCTGTCAGTAATGTCAAAAGACCAAATAGCAGGTAGCTAACGGTGTTCTTCAATTGCATGTAACGGGCATTGTAGTCAGCATTCAGGTTAAAGAAAGTGCAGCCTGCGTTTTGTCGGGCGAGTTTCGGATTGACTATCCTAGTGGATTTTCCCACCCTAAAGCAATATAAGGGCGGCTTGTAGGCCTGATATTCGCGACTTTCCAACGTTATGAAAGATACTTTAAATCGGTTCAGTCTGGATGCCGTCAAATTCAACGATCAGATGTTCATTTGTCTGGTCGCCATCTGGCTGGTTGTGGTTGGAACAACCATTTCCAGCATCTACAGCCAGCCTTTCTCGAAGAAACAGCGTTTGTTCTGGGTTTTGTTGGTGATTTGTCTGCCGGTGATCGGGCTGTTGGTTTACCTCCCTTTCTCCATGCCTGAAGGACGTCAATCTGCCTTGCTCAGTTTCGTTAAGAAGAAGTAAGTGCGCGTCGCCAAGGCCAATCCAGTTGAGTGAAACACAACCAGGCTGAGTAGTTTTTTCCAAAATACGCTCAGTTTCACCTCGATGATAAAGCCTTTCAGAGGCGGGTTTGGTTTGCGGGTGGTCGCGCTGCTGACATCGTTTGTCGCGGTGCTTTCTTGCTTTGGACAACCCAGCATCCAGCTCCCTCAGGTTAATAAAGTCGACGAGCCTGGCTTCGAAATGGGCGTTCGGGAGACTCAGGGAACTTTCATCTCTTCAGATGTTACCGGAGATCCGGTAATTAATCCCAATGTGCGCCGCACCGACTCGTTCAGCAAGGTGCAGTTTCGTGGGCGTGAGTACGCTCATGTCGGAGACAGCACGTCGGCTGTAGCTTCGACCGGCGTTAACTTGCGACCGTTATTCGGTGTGGGTGATAATATTCACCGATTTAATCGGGCTGCTCCCACCAATGAACTCCTCCAGGTAGGTCCGTTCTTCGTCAAGGTACACGATGTCGCAGCCGCGCTGCTGGTGAGCGACAACGTCAATTTTTCATCCCATAACGCTCAGTGGGGAGCAATTGCCGAATTGAAAGTACGAATGTCGGCCATTCTACAGATTTCCCCGGCGTGGCGTCTGGCGGTATCTGGCAGCATTATTTACCTGCCGTTTGACAATGAATTTGGTGTCGAGGGTTTTGGGATTGGCGACGCGATTGGCTTTATCGCCGAAGAGCGGTTTCAGCCTGTCACACACATGCAATTGGCTTACAACTCCCATTGGGCCGATTGGGACGTGCAAATGGTTGATGACTTCAACGTGCGTTACGTCAGCGTTGGCGCCGGTTACGAAGCCGGTGTCCATGGGATACTACAGCCGGAAGGGATACACGCAGAGGATTCTGCCGGCCGTTACGTTTTCGGAAACGGAACGACCATTCCAAACCAGAACATTGATACACGCCAGCAGGACTTCCTCGATATTCGAACCTTTCTTTCACTAGAGAATACCGTTGCCGGAACCGCAAGCCGCTTGCTGCCAACCGAAACGCGGATGGCCTTCGGCGCAAACCACACCGATTTCTGGTATCACGGTGGTTGGGACACGAGCACGAACGGCCTCGGGTTTTCGAATTACAGCGTTGATCGAGTGTTCGCCATGTTTCGCAATGAGCGCGAGAGCATGCGTTTTAAGCCGTTCGCATTCTATGACGCCTATCGTTATAACTACGATCCCGAGTGGACGCATCAGGTTGGCGCGGGGTTAGACGGTCCGATTACGGATAACCTGTGGGGGCGGGCTGAAGGCGGCTACATGTGGGGCGCGGCGTTGCTCAAGAACACGTGGTTTTATCGGTTCCGCCTGGTTCAAACTCCCGGGCCTCTCACACGACAAGAATTGGAGTATTCGCGAGTTGTCACTGAGCCGGTTCGTGAAATCCGGGACAGATACCGATATGCCATCCACCAGGTGCTTGGACAAGATTTAGAGGGCCGAATGTTTCTGCAACGGTCCGTTTATTTGCCTGATCAGTTAGGGGTCTACGGGTCGGTGGAAGACCGGGCTGATGCCCGCGTTATCTGGAGACCGGTGGTGCGCCATACCTTGGTGCTGGGAACCTCCTACGCGGAAAATCGATTTTCCAATCCTGGCCGCGATCGCGAAACCACATGGGAAGCACGGGCTGAAATTCGCTATCAATACAGCCCGACGTTTTTGGTTTCGTTTTTGTATCGATATGCCAATATCAATACCAAGCGCGGACTATTTGAAACTGACACTGCTGAAAACCTTTTTCTACTGACTGCACGTAGGTTTTTTTGATAATGCTACCATAGTGCTTTGGCTGAATTGGCTTGCAACACAACCCCGAATCAACTTAAATATGCTCCCTCTGATACCTCATGCGTTCGCGTCCTCGCCAAAGGTCCAAATGGCAGAGACACAACCATGCCGGAATGCTCTGAGCAAAGCGCCGAGTAGTATTCGAGAATTTGAAATGAGTAAACCAAACAGCCCTCTTTTAGTGCTGCTGCTGACCTTGACGCTGGTGGCAGTGCCGGCGTTTTCCCAGAATTCTTTTGATAGTGCGACGGAGCAACACAAGCAATTGCGCGATGAATTCAAGAAAGCCGAGCAGGCGGCTGCCAAAATGGAGGCTGACAACGACGTGGGCACGCGTGATCTCGACAAGCTCACCCGCGAACGGCAGAGCCTCGAAGCCGATGTAATTCATTACAAAGGCCAGGTAAGTTATGCTCAAGGCCAACTCGAAGGGGCGCAAAAAGATAATTCACCGGATGCCCAGAAATGGAACCGCGAACTCATCAGTGCCAAAGCCAAGCTGGAGAATTCCGAAGCTCAATTGCAAGAGGTCAACGGCAAAATTCGCGGCGCTATCGTCGCCTTGCAACAATCCATGGGTGGTGGTGCGCAATCTAACCTGATTGTTCCCGGTGATAACCTAGACGTCATGGTCGCCGAAGACCCAACTCTGAGCCGTGTCTACGAAGTCCGCAGCGGTGGTTCGGTTTTTATTCCTCAGGTCGGCAAGGTGCAGGTCGCGGGCAAAGACCTCGCCGGCGCTGAGCAAGCCATCAAAGATGCGCTTGGCCAGAATTACATCAAAGATGCACATGTTGCCGTGGAGCGTAACGACCGCGGCGGTGGCAATGGCCGTTTATTATATTTGGTTGGTCAATTCTCCAGGTCCGGTCCATGGCCGATTCCCGCGGGATTTACACCGACAGTGGTGACGACGATTCTCCGCTCCGGCGGGGTCACCAAGACCGCTGACCTGACCCGCGTGCGTTTGTTGCGTTTGGTGGGAGGCCAAGGGGTCGTTGAGGAAGTGAATGTTCAGGCGATTCTCGATGGCGTCAGTTTGCCCTCTGATCTACCGCTTAATTCTGGTGACATTATTGTCATCCCCGCTTATGCGAATGTTGTTTACGTGACCGGCAGTGTGAAAAAGCCGGGAACGATGCCAATTTTACCTGATGACGAACTAACTGCCTATACTGCCGTCCTGCGCTCAGGTGGCTTTGTCCGCTTTGCCAATCGCTCCAAGATCTTTGTCTTGCGCGACCGTGGTAACGGAGAAAAACAGCGCATCGACGTAAACATCAAGCGTGTCAATAAGGCTACCGCCAATGATGTCATACTGGAGCCGAAAGACATCATCGTTGTGCCGGAAAGATTTTTCAGCTTCTAAGCCGTCTTTGATTGCAGTTATATGAAAAACAAAAGCGTCTTTAAGATAAACGACGTGATTATGTACTTGGCCGTTGCGGTCGAGCACATGAGGTTGATGCTTTTGATCATGTGCCTCTGCATGGTAGGCGGTCTTACGTATTACTGCTTTGCGCGCCCCGTTTATTATTCAAAATCCCTGATTCGCGTCGATGTCACCGATGACGTCATGGACAATAGCGGTGTTTTCCGGGATGGCAGGAAGCAGTACGTCAAATCGATCCTGGAATCGGGTATGTTGGCCGAACGCGCTGCGAAAAAGCTGGGCGTGAGCGTTAATGCCAAGGAGTTGGAACATAGCTGGGTTAAGCTTGTCACTGTTAAACAGAACATCGAAGGCCTCCAGTTGGAGGTTTGGCCTTATCAATTCTCCTGGGCAAAGGATTTTCCCGAAATGCTCGTGAACGAATATAAAAATTTCGTGGAAGAACGGCGCGTGCAAATGATGCAGGACGCATTCACGTCCTACACCTCCGAAATGGACGCGTTCAAAAAGAAGGCCGCTTTGGATTCGGACGTGAAGCGTAATTATCAGGAAACAACCCGCAAATTTGGCGAAGTCAAACAGATCCCTGCGGAGTTGCAGTTCATCAAGGCCAGACTCGAGAAGATGGATTTCGTCCGGGAAAAATGCAACTCCTCTACCGATCCCGTAGTGAAACTTACTTTCATGAACTCGTTGCCGGACACGGGGTTGGCTAAGTATCGCGAGTTGGAACCAAAGGTTGGAACCTCAATCTCAGCGGAAGATTCTGCAACCGGCACCGACAATATTATTCTTCCGCGCCAGATCATCCCCATAACTCAGAACTGGCAGAAACTTGATCGCGAAGCTCACACCATTGAACAGGAAATCGCCAAGAAGAGTGAAAAATATTTACCGGGTCATCCGGAAATTCGTAATCGCCTCGCGAGATTGAAGCAAATCGGGGAGCAGTTGGATGCCGAATACAACAATCAACTTCGCTCGTTCAACCTTGATTACGACACCATGGTCGCTCGCCAGCATGAATTGGAACGGAAATTACCCGTTTATGACGAACTCTCGCGCGCCAGCGAGAAGGCCTCACAGGATTATGAGTTGTCACGCCAGGGGGGCGCGCACCTTGCGAAGGCGATGGACTCGATTCTGCGGAAATTGAACGCGTTCGATATGAGCGAAGGCCACGACCGCATTGCCGTCGATTACGTTGGGCCGCTGGAGCCTATTAGCGCTGAGCCTAAATCGCCGAATCGTATGAAAATTACGGGAATTTCGTTGGTGGCAGGAATTGCGCTGGCGATTGCGATTCCGTTCCTGATTGCCTACCTCGACAACAGCATTTCCGATGTGGAACACGCCGAAGAGCAACTTGGGTTGCGTGGCCTCGGTGTTGTCCCGCGCGTCGATGAAGCCGCCATTCAGAATATCCTCGTTTCTGGTTCGAGTAACAAACCGGCAGCCAAACCTGAATATCATTTACTGGAGAATTTCCGCATTATCCGCACGAATCTGATCATGCATTCGTCAGATGCGAACCTGCCGCAGGTCATTCTCGTGACCAGCGCTATGCCGCAGGAAGGCAAGACCATGATCGCAGCGAACCTAGCGATGTCCTTTGCCAGCAAAGGTGAAAAAACAATTCTGGTCGACGGCGATTTGCGCCGTGGCCGTTTGCATCGTGTTTTCGGCGCGCAGAACAAGCCCGGCTTGAGC
>Ga0265327_10002860_pt1 | contig 17376 bp, 21 predicted proteins | sample 41621metaG_FD_202089 | JGI IMG/M metagenome (GOLD analysis project Ga0265327, IMG submission 202089) | Rhizosphere microbial communities from Carex aquatilis grown in University of Washington, Seatle, WA, United States - 4-16-21 metaG | ecosystem: Host-associated > Plants > Roots > Rhizosphere... | reverse complement strand
ATGCGACCGCGCAGCCCCTCGATCCCTTCCTTGCCTCGAGCGATGCCTACGGCGCCACGTGCTCGCGCTGGCCGCGCTTCGCGTACCTGCGCATGGGGCACCAGGACGGCCACCCGTTCTACATCGCCGCCTCGAGCGCCACGCCGCCGGCGATGAAGCTGCTCTGCCGGCGCACCGCCTGGTGGGACGGCGTGATCGAGGATGCACTCTCGCCGCTCGGCCAGTCCGCGAGCGAGGCGACGATCCGGTATGACGCGAACCCAGCCGAGATCCTCTACGATCTCCTGACGCACAAGGGCTACGGCTTGGGTCGCGACGCCGCGTCAATCGACGTGGACAGCTTCGCCGCGGCCGCGGTGACGCTGCGCGAGGAAGTGATCTGCACCGGCAAGACCGGGTTCGGGATCTCCGTGCTCCTGACGCAAACCACGGACGCCAGCACGGTGATCCGCGGCATTCTCGATTGCATCATGGGGACGCTCTGCACGAATCCGCTGACGGGCAAGTTGCGGCTCAAGCTCGTGCGCGCCGACTACGTCGTCGACGATCTCCCGCAGCTGCATGCCGGCAACACGTGGGGCGTGAAGTTCTCGCCTGGCACGTGGGCGGAGACGTTCAACGAGGTCAGCGCCACCTATCGCCGCCTGATCAACACGTCGAACACGCGCGCCTTCATCGACGACGTCGTGACGGCGCAGGACCAGGCCAATTTCCAGGCGACGGGCCGGATCCGCGCGATGAAAGTCGACCTCCCGTATGTCACGGATGCCGATTGCGCCGCCCTCTGCGTCTCGCGCATGCGGCGCGCGCGCGCCATGCCCTTCGCGCGCTACGCCTGGACGATGAACCGCGAAGGCTTCGCGCTCATGCAGGGCGACGCTGTGCACGCCGTCGAGACCGCCTTCAACGCCGACCTCATCCTCCGCGTGACGCAGATCAACTACGGCTCGCTCGAGCAGGGCGAGATCATCTGCGAGGGCATGGAGGACGTCTTCGGCATCGCCGCGCCGTCGGTGAGCGCGGCGTCGACCGGGTTCGTCGAGCCGACGGTCACCTCGAGCGACGGGTCCGGAGGCTCGGTGCCGGATGCGGCCGCCGGCATCACGTGGGGCGAGGGCTTCCACTAGATGACGACGCCCGCCTTACACGCTTGCGACGTCGGCGCGATGGGTCGGACGTGCGCGTCGCGCGCGAGGATGGTGCGCACGCTGGAGTGTCGCGCTCCTGCTCGGCAACAGTTGCCGGGTCCTCCCAGAGCCTTTCGGCGCTGCGGGTACCGGCGCTTGCGGGTGTGCCTTAGTGAAACATCACAAATATGTCATATCCCATCCTCATCACGCGTGAGGCCGAGACAATGAGCGGGCCCAAATCCGCCAAGCCGGGCGCCTTTTTTGTCTCGACCGCGGACCTCGCGACGGCCCTGAACATCTCGAGCCGCCGTGTGAATGCGCTCGCCCAGGATGGCGTGCTGCCGCGCGCTGGTGCGCGAAATCGCTTCGAGCTTCTCCCCTGCCTCTATGCCTACATGGAGTATCTGCAGCGCGCGCTCGGAATGAGGGCGACGACACCCGTGGGCGACGCGCTCCACGCAGACCGCGCGCTCCGGAGTGCGAGCCTCGCCCTCAAGCTCGAGACGAAGCGCCACGAGCTCACGCGCATGCGCAGCGAGTCTATCGCGATCGCAGATAGCAACGCGCGAATCGCAAGACTCGTGCAGGAGACGCGCGCGGTGTTTGCGGAGGTTCCTGCGCGCGCGGCGGCGGCGGTGGAGATGGCGAAGGGCCGCTCCGCGATCGAACACGCGATCAAGCATGAGTGCATGGCCGCGTTGAGGGAGCTGGCCGGCCGTGGGGTGCCTGTCGCCGTGGCGCCGTCGACGACTGCCGCGCAGGCCGCAACCCGAGCGAAGAGACCGCACGCGGCGATGATCCGCGCACCGAAGAAGGGCGGGCGTGCGAACCGGGCGCCGCGCCAGCTGCGACCGAACTCCCGAGGAAGGCACCCGTGATACCGACGTTCAGGATTGCCGTTCGTGATGCGGCGCCGGCGGCGACCGTCGACGAGCTGCGCCCGGGTGGCGTCGCGTTGCCGAACGGGCGCGTGGTGTTCGTCCAGCCCTGGCCTGGCGACGGCACAACCTACGGCGTGCTCCTGACTCGCGGTGACGACGGCCTCACCGTGAGGCGCGTCGGGGCACCGGGCTGCGGGTCGGTCCGCGTCGCTGACGATCGCGAGCTCACCGCGGAGGACTGCCGCCCGCTCGCGCCGATGAATGCCTGGGCGCGCTCCTACTTCGCCTGGTGGCTGAACGAACTTCGCACGGCCGGCGCGCGCTGATGGCACCGCGCTTCGCATTCGTCCCCGCGCGCTGGCTCGCCTTCGACTCACCGCTTGCCGCGTCGGATCGGCTCGTGCTCTGCGTGCTCTGCCAGTGGGTGAACCGGGAGCGCGGCGACTGCTTCCCGTCCATCGGCTCGATCGCTGGATGCGCGAAGCTGAGCGAGAACACGGTCCGCAAGTCGCTCACGGCGCTCGAGCGCGCCGGGGCATTGAAGATCGAGCGCGGCCGTCGAGACCGAGCTGGCGACTGCGCGCCGAACCTGTACACCGTGCTCGGATTCGATCCGCCGCGGGTGGGTGGGGGTACTGCAATCCAGACACCACCCCCCCTGCAATCCGGATACCGGGGTGGTATCCGATCTGTGAAAAGGGTACTGCAATCCACTGCCCCTAACAGTGTTAAAGAGAACACTGCACTTAACACGGCCGAGCGCGCGCCTGGCGACCCTGACGGGCCGCTGCGCACCCGGCCGTACTCGGGACCGGCCACGCTCCATGGCCTGCCGATCGAGAAGCTGCCGTCGGATGACGAGCTGGTACCCGTCGAAGATCTCGGCTCCTGGCGCGATACGCTGCGCGCGGCCGGCGCCGGTCCGAAGAGCGCCGCCAACGCCTCGGCGAGCTGACGATGCGCACCGTCGCCGAGCTCGTCGCGAAGTGGGAGTCTCGCCATGAGGAGTGGCGCCGGCTCGGCGTCCAGGTGAACGGCGCCCTGCTCGCCGATGAGGTGCTCGCGGATCTGCACGAACTCTCGCGCGCGAACGCGCTGGATCCGGTGTCGCTAGGTGAGGCGAGCCTGATCAGCGGATACAGCATCGACCACCTGCAGCGGCTCGTCGCCGCCGGGAAGCTCGAGAACATCGGCAAGAAGGGACGGCCCCGGATTCGCCGCGGCGACCTCCCCGTGAAACCGGGCCATCGCTTGCCCTCCAGTGATGGCGAGGGTTCATTCAACTCGCGTCGGCGGATCGTCGCTTCTGTCACCAACGGGAACGAGGCATCGTGACCAGACAGACGACACCGACCATCGCCAAGGGCAAGGCGTGGAGCTACATCGCGGGCGAGAAGGGCCGCAACCGGGTGCGCGTGTACGAACGTGCTCAGTACGGTCTCTGGATCGACTATCGGACCGAGGACGGCGCGCGGGTGCGTCACTCCCTCGGCTACTCCGACCGCGGCCGCGCAAAGCGCGAGGCGGATGACATCGCCGCGAAGTTCGGCCGCGCGCCAGCATCAGCGACGCCGGCAGTGACGCTGCGATCGCTGTTTGACATCTACGAACGGGAAGTGTCTCGCGAGAAATCAGAGAGCGCGCGCGGCCACGACAAGCGCACGCTCCCGCTGTTCCTGGAGGCGTTCGGTCGGGATCGGAGACCCGAGTCGCTCAACCGGCGCGACTGGGACAGCTACATCCATCGGCGCCGGCGCGGTGACATCGCCGTGCCTGGCAACGAAGGGAAGCACGTGCGCGATCGTGTGCTCGAGCAGGATCTCAAGTTGTTGCTGGCCGTGCTGAACTGGGCCGAGCGGGCCGGCAGCGGCCGCGGCGGCTATCTGCTCGATCGGAATCCGCTGCGCGGGCTCGAGGTGCCGCGCGAGGTGAGTCCGCGGCGCCCGATGCTGACGGAGGCGCAGCTCGTCGCGCTGCGCGAGGCGGCGGCGAGCATGTCGCCGCGGGCCGAGTTGTTCGTCGTGCTCGCCTGGTACACCGGCCACCGCTCCGCCTCGATTCGGCAGCTCCGGTGGAGCGACGTGGATCTCACCGGCGCGCGCATTCACTGGCGCGGCGACGTCGACAAGATCGGGTACGATCACTGGAACCCGCTGCACCCGACGGCGCTCGAGCTGCTGAAGGCCGAGCGTGCGCGCTCATCGGCGATCGGTGAGGCGTGGATCTTCGACGTGCACGGGCAGGCGCTCTCACGCCAGGGCGTGCGCAGTATGTGGCGCCGCATCGCCGAGAAGGCGGGGATTCCGGAAGGCGAACGGCACGGCTGGCATTCGTGCCGGCGCGCGTTCGCGAATCGCCTGCGCAATGCGAGTCTGCGCGACCTCAAGGATCTCGGCGGATGGAAGACGGAGCAGACCGTCGTCGCGGTGTATCAGCAGCCGAGCGAGTCGGCGCAGCGCACCGCGTTGCTCGCGTTGAGCGCCGCAACGGGCACAACGAACGGGCACACAGACGAGGGATCACAAAAGCAAATCCCCGCAAGCGCATAACGCGTTGCGGGGAGTGCTCTTATAAGTGGGCCATCGAGGAGTTGAACCTCGGACCTCACGCTTATCAGCCGTCGCACGTACCGCTCAGAGTCCGGCATCCTGACGTCTTTTCATAGGCAGAGGAGCCGATCCGCCGACCTTCGCTCGTGTCGGATGCCGGACTGTTGAGCGAGCAACGGGCACAGGAACGGGCACACGGTAGGCGCCGATGAACCCGGCGCGGCAGAGGAGTAGCCAAGCTAGCCGTCAGCAGCCGGCAAGCGCTTCAACGGAGCGTTGAGCCGCGCCCGCCCGTCTTTTCCGTACTGGATCACGCCGCGTTGCAAGCGAGCGAACAGCCCATGCACCGCATGGCGTCGCTCGTGAGAACCCGGGATGCGCGTAGGGAAGGTCTCGAGCAGTTTCAACAGATCCTCCTCCGCCGTCTCGAGCGCCCTGCAGAGTCCTTCGTAGAGCTGGTGCTCGTCGGCCGAGGCGCATATGAAGGCAAGGTCGGTACGCAGCTGCAGCAGTTGCTGTTGGATCTCGTCGCAGCCGATCCGAATCATCTCATCCGCGAGCAGCCCCTCATAGGCCGAGGCCGCTCGATTGACGGAGTCGAGAACGCCGGCGCGCGCGCTGCCAATTGCTTGCATGGCGGGATCGCGCACGAGCACAGAGAACTCACGGAGCCATCGCTCGACTCGCGCATTCTCCATCTGCTCGCGGGCGCCGTCCCGGGAGCGGGTGACGGCGAGCCACGCAATAATGACGCTGGCGAGACCGGTCGCTGCCTGGATCAGCCGGACCGCGGTCTCCACCTGATGCCGTCAGGCGAGAGAGAACGGCTTCTGCGCTTCGAGCGCTTCCCAGATCGACTGATCGACGAGGCGCTCGACCGGTCTACCCGTGAAATGTACGCGACGGCGAAATTCCGCCTCCCCGAGCGCGCGAATCGTTGCACCGAAGAGCGCAAGGAAGAACGAGGACGTGACCGCGTAGGTCTCATCCGGGACGCGCACCTCGAGAACGTCATCGGCCGACTTCTCAAACTCCGCCAACGCGGCCGCAGACCGGACGAAGGCGCCGCGGTCTCGACCCGCGAAGATCTTCGCCCCGCCGCTCTGGTAATTCGCTAAGTCAAGTAAGCGCTGTGACATGGCGACTTTGCTCAAGGAGGTGCTGTCTGTCAATGTAGAACCTACAGCTCAGAATTGTTCCCGGGAAGTGCTTTCGGATCGTGTGGACGAACCGTCGATCCGGAGGCTCCTTTAAGTCATTATCGGCATTGAAGGCAATGCGCTGCACCGAGTTGCCGTCTTCGTTTCGATAGTCCTGCAAGCGATAGGTCCCATCGAGCCGGATATACGAACTTCCTGAAATAACCGCCATGACAGGCGCGGAGGGCGCGCGCGGCGATACCCCGATCTCCTGGAACGCCTCGATGATTCGCACGAAGCCCGTTCCTCGGTCCTCATCGACCGTGGCACCCTCCGGCTTCGACGTCACGCCCGGCTGAAGTGCGGCGAGATTCCAGAAGCACTCCTCTGTATAACCCCGCTTGAACGCCTTTCGGCTCAAGAGGGCTTGGCGAACCGGCTCGCATCCACCGCGCACACGCTCGCTGACGTTCGGCGCGCGAAGGGATTCGCTGATCGTGCGTCCGAGATTGAACAGGGTGAGATGGCAATCGCCGAAGGCCGCGCCCTGTCGTAAATAGGCAGCCATCCACCAGGCGCCGAGGTCGGTATGGTCCTCGCTGTTACTCAGTACCTCTGTGATCAGGATGCTCAAATGCCGTCGAGTCTCAGGCAGCAACTTGAAATCGTACTTCCCGAAGCATCGGTCGATGTAATCAACGATGTTCGTCGCCTCGATCTCCTTCAACGAACTGCCTTTCGCACGCTGTGCGTTCGGCGGACCTGCGACAAGGTCATAGAAGAGAACTCCTCGAGAGTCCGCGAACGGCACTCGGAGTATTCTCGGAAGACCGGCCGCCCGCGCTAGTTCGCGCGCGGCGGGATCCGTCGGCAGCAGGTGTTGATATCGGTCCACCTGCCCCTTTCCGCCTTGCACGAGAACGCCGAGTACCGCTGACGCGCAGAGGTCCGTGTCGACGACGCCGCGCTGATCGATGATGATCTCTCGAACGCGAGGATCCCTGCGCGCGACCACCATTCGGTCGAACGCCTCGATCGTCTCATCTGGGTTTTCGATGAGAGAGAACGTCTTCGGACACTTGATTGTCGCCGTCTCCTCGCGGATGTACCATCCGCGATCCGGAACATCCGGCCAGGAGTAAGTCAGTACGGCGGGGTCTCTTTCCTCCTCCTCCTCCGGCGCGTCGTCGAATCCGCGGCCCCAAAGCTGGCTACGCTCAGCGAGCCGTGAAGACTGACTCGCGCGCTGCCGCAGGCGCCGCTTTTCCCGTCGCTCCCGAAGGCGGAGCTGCCGCCATTTCTCATTCGCCGAGAGTCGCTTCATCGTCTCATGGCGTCCGGCAGCGGATTCACCTCGCGACTTCGAAAGCGCGTGGCGAACGACTTGCACCAGGGACTTTCAGGTCGCGCGTACCCCGCGCTCACTGCGTGCCGCCCGTGGGCGTGGGAGGTGAAACTACGTCGAGCCACCAGCCGGCGGCGGCGCGATCCGCGCTGCTCGCCATGGTGAGTATCTGACCACGCTCGAACTTCAAAAGTTCGACATCCGTGAACGTAGGAGTGCCTGCCGCCGCGCGCTCGAGAGAGACTGCAATCCTATAGAACTGCAGGTCCGATACCTCGAGAGATCTATATGGAGCAAATGCTGCGGAGAGCCGTCGAATCATGTCGAACTGGCCGTGAATGCGGCTCAAGAGGTCGCGCTCGTCCGAAGGTGCGCCCGCTCCAACGCGGATGTCGGTGAATACTCCGTCGTCGCGTTCACATCGCACATGAGTGAACTCAGGCGGCCCGCCTCGCGACCAGCCTCGCAGGTCCCAAAGGCGCGCCCCGTCGGCAAGGCGGCGGCGTTCGCCGATCTCGAATCCTTTCATGGCGCTTCACTCCTGTTCAGGTCGAACGGTTCCATCACCAGAGACGCTGATTTTCACGTCGCGATGGACGTGTACGGGCGCCTCTACTCTGGGGGTGCGGCACCCGATGGGCGCGTAGCATCCGCCTGCGCGCGGACGCTCAGATCCTGATATCTCTGGAGGCGGTCATACCAGAGTCCAAAGCCGACGGCCGCCGTGAGGAACCCCAGGAGTCCGCCTGCAAACATGAAGCGCCACTCGAATGCATCGTCGTCTCCCATCTCATCAATTGCCTTGCGCCGGGCGGCAATCGAAGCATTGAGGCGCTCTATGCGGTCGTTCAATGAGTCGATCGCTGCGAGATCAGCAGACGAAGGCTTGGCAACGCGTCCGAGGCGTTTGTAGTGCGCCAGCAGTACGTGAACCTCTCCGTCAAAGTCGGCGATCTGAAACGAATATTCGCGCATGCGCGACCGACTATCGAGTATTTGATGCTGCTGCCCGGCGGCAGACGCAATACAAAGCACCAGGCCACACAGTGCGATGAACTTGTAAAGGTTGTCGGTCGGCAATGAAGGAGTGAACGTCATGCGTAAGCCCTGCGAGGAAGTGCTGCCGGCCGCGGCGCATGAGGCGACGGCGAGAGGACGGTCAAGGCGCGATGAGGTGGCGAAAGGGCCCGATGGCGCGCGCGGCGACGAGACTCACCATCCCTCCGATGAACGCCACTCGCATCAACGTATACGCGATGGACGTCTGCCGATGCAGCGGACGCAGGCTCTCTTCGACTCTGGCCACTTCTTGATTCTGACGCGCGATGAAGTCGTCGAGCGGCACGTCCGTGCGGAAACCGATGTCATAGATAGTCTTCTGGCCCTTGGCGAGAGCCATCTTGCCTTCATGCGCGAGCACGGCGCGTTCATCCTGTAAGTCAAACCGGCGATGAATTTCCGGAATCAGCTCCATGCGCGAGAGGCCAGCAATCCCAGAAACAAGTAGCAGCGTCCAGGCGGTCAGCTCGAGCCAGTCAGAGGCGACGGCGGTGCCGAATTTCGCTGTCTGAATGGAGAGTCCGAGAACCGTGAATGTCAGGCCGAGGAAATAGGCGTCGAACTGTTCCCGGACGCGCTGAGCCACCTGGATGTTCGAACTAGTCATCTCGCAATCCCCCAATGCCGTCGTTCCGTCCTTCATCGCGCAACCGCTCAACGCCGCATTGTTCGCGGACCCTCTGGATTTCTTCCCCACCAAGCCATAGGGAATTCAGAAGTGGTAGGAAAACGGCCGCCGGCGTCCGTGTACGCGCCCGCGAATGCCGCTATTCTCGAAATAAACCGGCAGCGCCGGGCATTTCACCGCGGTCCGCGCCTCTTCGGCATGCGCACGAGCAAGTCGGCCGGTTCGACGTCGAGCGCCTCCGCGATCCGCTCGAGCAGGTCCAGGTCGATGCGGCGCGTCTTCCCGCTCTCCAGGAGCGATATGGTGCCCTGCCGAGTGTCAGCCAGCGCGGCGAGCTCGCCCTGACTCAGCTTCTTGGCTTCACGAATGTCTTTCAGTCGGATCGCGATCGGCGACATGGGTAAACCATACGGTTTTCCGTATCTTGACGCAATGCGGGAAGGCGTATAGACTCCCGACAGGTCACGACGCACGCCACCGCAGAACAGGAGAGATCATGCAGCCCAGGCTCGAGGCGGTCGAGAGCATCTACTTTGTCCCGCGCTCGCAGGTGGACCTCGGCGTCGGCGTGCTGCTGTCGCCGCACGACATGTTTCGGCTGGACCTCATCAACACGCGCAGCAGCTGCGCCTTGATCACCTGCGAGCCCACGATGCAGCGCATGCTCGACGCCCTGCGCGATGGCGAGCTCGCGCCGCACACCTCGACGCCGCTTGTTTCCGGCGAGGTCGAGGCGCTTTTGCGCCAGCTGTCGCAGCCGACTCGAGTGCTGCAGTTTCCCGTCCGGCCGTGACCCGCTGAGTCTCGGTAGGCGCCATCGGCGGCCGCTTGCTCTCGGAGGCGATCACGCCCATCATCCTCGGCGTGGCGCTCGCCTCGCAGGACTTCGGAGGGTGAACGTCCGCCTCGCCCGGGCGCGCCAGGCGGACGCCGAGGCGCGCGACGCGATCGCACTCCTCCTCGATCGCCACCTCGCGCAGGCGCCGCTCATGCGCATGGTGAGCTCGCGGCTGCTCACCAGGGCGCTCGCGCGCTCGGGTCGATCGACCGCGGCCGCGATCGCCGAGGACGTGCATCTGCCGTACAACTCGCTGGCTTCCCGGATCCAGCGCGCCGGCGGCGATCGCATCTTGGCGCTCCGTGACGAGATGCTGCTCACGCGGCTCGCCTATTCCTTCCGCGATCCGCTGCTCGCCTGGCAGATGGTGGCCGAGCTGCTCGAGGTCTCGTCACACCGGCTGCTCCTCCGCGCCGTGCGGCGCGCGCGCGGTATCCCTCCGCAGGCCTGGCGCTCACACGTCACGCCGGAAGGTCAGCTGCGGCTCTTCACGTCCTTCCTGATGCGGAACGCTGAGCCCTGGGCGCAGGTGAGCGTCGGCCGCGCGACCGCATGCCCCCACTGCCGGCACGTGTTCATACGGCCGTGATCGCCGCGGCCGCGGTGCGCGCCTGGCAACCGAGACGAGGCGTGCTTCATGCTGGTTGCCAAGGCGGCCACGCGCGGCGCTGACGCCGCTATTTCGGCCTACGCGGCTTGCGCTTCTTCGGCGCCGGGGCGAGTAACCGTCGCGGCGCCGGCTTCGCGTCCTCCTCCTGGCGCGCAGACTCCAGCAGATATGCATGGAACGCGCGGCCGAGTTGCCCGCCGTGCTCCCCGCTGGCGAAATAATCCTCGGACTCGATCGTAGCGAGGGCCTTCGCGGCGTTCTCGTCAAGCGATTCCTTCTCGCGGTCGCGCTCGAGCTGCGCGCGGACGGTCGCGAGGGTTCGGTGCCGCTCGAGCATCTGCCATGCCCGATTGACCAGTTCCAGCGAGACCCGCCGCACCTCGGCTTCTACGACGTCGCGCGTGATGATCGAGGAAAGCACGTCGCGGATCCGCGACGGCGGTTTCGCAGCCCTCTTCCCCTCTTTGAGGACGGCTGCGGTGAGATCGCGATAGAGGTCCTCACCGGCGAGCACTTGGTCCCGGTATTTCGGGACGTCGTTGCCGTGGAAGATCCAAGCCGTCGAAACGTTCTCGAACAACTTCGCGGCGAGGACCTTTTCTACCTCGAATGCGCTGATGCCTGAGCGTCCATAGTACCACTTCGCGACCTTGCCTTTGTGGCCGCGGAACGCGTCTCCCCATACAGCTCGTCCGAATGCCGTCTGTCCGCCGGCTTCGTCGATCAACTCGCGGAGCTGAGGAGTCACGCCGCTCTTGTGCTCTTTCCATTGGCGCGATGCGGGGGGAACGCGCGATTTCGATGCGGTTGCCACGGTGCTACCTCCGGTAGCTTACAGTAGCACCTACGTTCATTGCGGCGCTAGTGCAGGCGTTCCTACCGTTGTACCAGACTTCCAACAGGACATGGAACGATGGACGCAACCTCCGGAACGCTCGCCAAGCTCTTGACTGATGTCGAAGTAGCCGCAATGAGCGGAATCGCCCGGGGCACGCTTGCCAAGATGCGGATGACCGGGGACGGTCCGCCCTTCGTCAAGATCAACTCGAGCGTTCGGTATCCGGCGGCCGACTTCGAGGCGTGGATGTCGGCGCTCCCGCGACGCACGCGCACCGCGTGAGCTCGCAGATGCTCGGCGCGATCGTCCCCAGGACGCGTTTGGTTCCGCGGGCGCTCACCGGCGCACCGGAACCGGATTGGAGCGCGGGCCTGGGGACGATCGTGCGTCCCCTTCGCGGCGCGAGACCGCGTGATCTCGCAGATGCTCCGCACGACCGTCCCCGGCCGCGTTGGTCGCGGGCGCACCCCGGCGTCCCGGACCCGGTGAACAGCGCGTGCCGGCGGACGATCGTGCATCCCCTTGGCGGCCTGAGCCGCTCCCTCACCAACCCGCACCGCTGAGACATCAAATGCAAACGCACAACGGCTTCTCGCTCGGCTTCTCCGGCGACGATTCACTTGGCGCCGCCACATCGTTCGGCCAGATGGCCGACGACGCCGGCGCAGCGGCACGTGAACTGGCCCGCGAGCAGCAACTCGCCGCCGAACAGCCGCTTGCCGGCATCAAGCTCTCGCCCCACTTCGCGATGGCGAAGGTCTGTGGCACGCTCGACCTCAGCGATCCGGGCGTGATCGGGAACCTGGCGGCCATACGCATCGCCGAAGAGGCCTACCAGGGCGACGGGACGCCGTGGGGGGTTCGGCGAGCCAACGCGATCACCGCCATCTATCGGGAGATCGAGGAAGACGCGCCGCGCCGCGCCGCGATCCTCGCGATGGCGGTGCCCGGGCAGGAAAGACTCGTGGCGCGGCTCCTCGCCAACGGCACGAGTCGCAGTGACGCCGCGCTCCAGATGGTCACAGAGCTGCAGCGAGGGGCGGCGCAGACCGCGGCGCTCGATGCGGAGCGCGCGGCCGATGCGCGTGACCGCGCGACGCTCGCGGGCGCGCAGGCCTTCGCGAAGAGGATCCAGGCGTACCAGGCCGAGGAGCTAACACGCGGCTACAAGATCTCGACCGTCGATGCCGCCGCCGCGGTGAGCGCAATGGATCTCAAGACGGAGACGGAACGTCGGCGCATCGAGGCTGCCGCCGCGGCGAAACTCGCGCCCGCGGCGCCCGCGCCAGCCACGACGGCGCTCACGCAAGAACAGTGGCGCAGCCAGCTGCGGGCGAAGGGCCGGTAGCATGGCGACCGCGTGGCAGCGGAAGGCGGAGCGCGCGCGCGTCGCGGCGGTGCGCGCCCAGCTGCTGCCTGGCCACGAGGCGCTGATCGAGCAGCTCGCGGCCGACGGCGTCACGAGCGGGCCCGCCGCCGCCGTGCTCGTCGTCCGGGCCGAGCTTCGGCGGCGCGCGATCGCGGCCCAGATCGAGCAGGAGCTCGCGGGCGCCGCGGAGCGGTTTGCGGTGACCGTGCGCGCCGAAGACCTCGCCAGGCATGCGCAGCAGTTCGTCGACCGGCAGTTCGTCGTCGGCGTCGTCGTCGCGGTCGACGACGTCATCGACCTCCTCACCAGCGCCACATCCAACTCGAGAACGAAATGAACAACGACCTCGGAACTTCGTACCAGATGAGCGGGCCCGTCGACAGCTTCACGATCGTGAAGTTCGGCCCGAAGACGCAGGACAATTACGGGCGAATCATGCCCACGGTGACGCCGGCCACGTCGAGTGCGGATGTACTCATTGGCATCAGCGCGAAGCTTCCCCCGCAGCTGTCCACCGGCGTCTCCATCGACAAATGGGGGAACGCGACGCCCTTGCCCGTGCCGCCGATCGAGAGCGGGGACGTCGTTCACTGCGGTGTCGCCTATCTCATGCTCGGCGACGCCGTCGTGAACGGCGACTTCATCACGAGCGACGCGGCGGGTCACGGCGTGCGCGCGGTCGCGGGCGATCGTGTGATCGCGGTCGCGCTCGACGATGGCGCCGCCGGCGAGGTGGTTGGGGTCGTCGTCCAGATCGGCCAGCTCGCGGCGGCCGACGCGCCGTCAGGCCGTCCACCGCGCATGGCCTCTCGCTGACCGCCTGACCGACGCGGGGCCCGGCATCGCCCGGCCCCGTGGCGGTCTCCCGCCACTGCGGTGGCAACCCAGATACACCGAGGATCACATGTTCGAATTGGGCGGCAGGAAGTGGCAGATCATCACGAATGGCTCGCTCCAGCATGACTACTGGATGGTTGAGCAGGTGCGCGACGCGGGCATCAAGGACGTGGAGATCCCCGCCGGTGCGGACCTCGACCAGGCGCTCAACGCGTTGATCGCTCGCGTGATGGCGAAGGGTGCATTCCTCACGCTGCTCGGCGGTCTGCTCATCCCGGCCGAGATCCCCGTCACGGATTGGACGCCCGACGTCGCGGCCGAGGTTTCCGCGTTCATCGGCAAGCTCGTCGCGGAGGAGGACAAGGTGCGGGTGCGCGCGCTCGTCGCGCAGATGCTCGCCGGTTTTTTTCGGAGCGGGCTCGTCTCTGGGTGGACTTCCCCCATATCCTCGGCACCGAGCCCCGTCGCGCACGCCGCCGCCGAGATCGGGGCGAAGACCGCCCAGCATTCCGCGGAGTAATCGACTGTGGCGACTGGAATGGCATCGCGCGCGAGCTCGCCGGCTTCGACCCGGTGCGGCTCCGCGACGTCATCCGGTGGCCGCTCCGCGAAGCGTTGCTCGCCTATGAGCGTCTCCTGCGCCTCGAGGCCCAGGAGGCTTATGACGCCGAGCTGCTCCGTTTCGCCATTCTCGCGCCCTGGTCGAAGGATGCGAAGCCGCCGAAAGTCCCGCCCATCCTAAGGGGAGCGCAGCCATGAGTCAGCAGCAAATACCCGATGTGAGGGTGCGCCTCAGCGCAGATGGCGTCGACGAGGTAGTTCGGGCCTTTCAGAAGGTCGCGGACGCGGGCAAGAAGTCCGGCCAGGGCGCGGCCGGCGGCTTCGGCCTCATGAACGGCGCGCTCCGCGAACTCAAGGCGCTCCTGCCGGCGATCGGCGTCGCCGCGGTCGTGACCGGTTTCACGATGCTGGTGAAGAACGCGCTCGAGAGCGCGGATGCGATCGGGAAGCTGTCGCAGAAGACCGGGCTCTCCACGGAGACGCTCTCGACGCTCTCGTTCGCCGCCAAGATGACGAACATCGAGTTCGATGGGCTGACCGGCGGCCTCGAGAAATTTGACAAGGCGATGGGCGAACTGGACCGCGGCAGTACGAAGGTGGGCGGCGCCGTCCGCGAGCTCTTCGGGAACTCCCAGGCGCTCAAGGGCCTCGACACCGACCAGCGCTTCCTCAAGGTCGCCACGGCCCTAGGCGCCATGGAGGCCGGCTACAAGAAGACGCGTCTCGCACAGGACTTCTTCGGCCGCGGCGGCGCCGAGATGATCCCGCTCATGGACAAACTCGCGAACGGTGGATTCGAGCAGCTGCGGCAGAAGGCGCTCGCGCTGGGCCTCGTCATCGACACGAAGACGGCGAAAGCAGCCGAGCGCGCCGCCGAGTCGATGAAGCTCCTCGAGCTGGAGGCCAAAGGCGTGATGACGCAATTCATCGCCGGCGGTGCGGAGCAGGTCGGCGAGACGCTCGAGCACGTCGCGAAGCTCGCCGGCGAAGATGGCCCTGACGGCTTCAAGAAGCTCGGCGAGTCGGCTGGGCAGACGTTCAAGTCGATGACGGCCGAGATCATGGTGTTCTTCGAGACCGTGAAGTTCGTCTGGAGCGAGATCAACCTCTTCTCGTTCAAGAAGAACTACGACGACTGGAAGACCATGATCGACCGGCTGACCGTGCGGATCCGCCAGGCGATGGGCATCAAGTTCGTCACGCCGGACGAGAAGGTGAGCCTCGCGCGCACCGACGGCGCCGCCGATCGGCTGCAGCAGTACCTGGCACGCGTCCAGAAGATCTACGAGGAGTTCGCGAAACCGGGGACGACGATGCCGGACGGCAAGAAGAATCCGCCGCCGGGCGACATCGACCTTGCGGCCGCGAAGGCGCGCATCGAGGCGGCGAAGACAGCGCTCGACCAGCAACTTGCGGCCACCAAGCGCGGCCAGGCGTTCCTCGAGCAGCAGAACCAGCATGCCTACGAAGAGGGCCTGATCGCGCTCGAGGACTATTACGAGAAGCGACGCGAGCTCACCGACAAGGAGATCGACGAGGAGCTCCGGATTCTCGGCCGAAAGTTCGGGCAGACGAAACTTCTTCCCACGACGACGGACGCCGAGGCCACGGCCAAGAAGAAGGAACTCGCCGCCATCAGTGCCGAGATCGGGGCGAAGGAAGACGAGCGCGAGCAACGGCGCGAGCAGCTCGACTATGATCAGCGGCAGGCGGTGCGGGTGCTTGCGGAGCATCGGCTGGAGATCACGAGGCAGATCGCGGACGCCGAAGGCAAGACGTACCAGGGCGCGATCGACGCGATCAAGAAGCAGGCCGAGGAGCTGAAGAAGCTCCATCTGCCGGCGGAGCTGATCAAACAGCTCGGCGACGTGCAGACGGCGCTCGCGCAGATCAAAGACGCCGAGCAGAAGATCGGTAATCTGCAGTCCGCGCTCGGACTAGCGAAGACGCGACTGGATACGAAGGCGGCCGGCGGCGACCTCTTCCCGTATCAGGCGGTGCGCGCCTACGACGACGCGCTGACGCGCGCCATCCCGAAGCAGCGGGAGTTCGCGAAGAACCAGCTCGCGGCCGCGCTCGCGCTCGGAGATCCCGCGCAGGTCATCAAGGCGCAGCAGGCGCTCGCGCTCGTCGAGCAATCCGCTCTCGAGGCGGATAAGGCGCGCCTCGCCATGGGCCAGCTCAAGGCCTCCGTCGAATCCGGCCTCACATCGGGGATCGAGAACTTTCTCACGAAGGGCATCGAAAACGTCCACTCGTTCCGCGATGCGCTGAGCGCGGTGGGGAACATCCTGGTCTCCGTGCTTGATGCGATGCGTCAGGTCGCCGCGCAACGCCTTGCGACGCTGGCCACGAACGCGCTGCTCGATCTCCTGCCGGGCAGCAAGAAGACGAGCGACGGCGCGACCGCCACGGCGAAGGCGGCCGTTGACCTCGGCATCGCCGGCACCTCCGTTGTCGCCGGCGGCCTCGCGGTCCAGCAAGGCGCCGCCGATCTCATGAAAGCATCGGCCGCCCTTGGCGCCGCGGGGTCCAACACCGGCAGCAGTGGCGGATCGAGTGGCGGATTCGGCGGCATTTTCGGCGCGATCACGAGCTTGTTCGGTGGTGGCGGCGCTGCGGGGTCGTCGGTCGCGTTCGACTCCAGCGCACTGGTGTTCGCGGCCGACGGTGGCATCGTGAGCGGCCCGGGCACCGGCACTTCCGACAGCATCGCCGCGCAGCTCTCGAACGGCGAGTTCGTCGTGCGCGCCGGCGCTGTGCGGCAGCCGGGCAACCTCGCGTTGCTCGCCGCCATCAACCAGGGCATGCAGCCGCTGAACATCCGTCGGCTCGGCGGTGTGCCGCGCTTCGCCGATGGCGGCCTCGTCTCTGGCTCCGCGCTTGGGAGCGGCCCGAGCGGTGCCGGCGTAAACCGCGACCATCTCCTCGTCGACGTGCACCCGGATCTCGTGGTGCGTCAGATCGAGACGGGCCCGGGCTCGCGCGCGGTCGTGCGCGCCGTCAGTGCCAACAGCCGCGCCATCAAGCGAGCGCTGGGGATTAAGTCATGAACTGGCTCGCACTGATCATCTACGGAGCGCATTAGATGGCATTGGGATGGGACGACCTTATCGTGCTCGCGGTCGAGGAGATCATCCGACTCGGCGCGAATCTGCTCCTGAAGCCGACCGGCTCGTCCGGGGCGGCGCAGGAGTTCCAGGGCCCGATCGCCGAAGCGGGGAATCCGATCCCGGTCTGGTGGGGCACGGCCGAGGTCTCGCCGAACACGACCTTCTTTGGCAACGTCGCGAAGGCGAAGCGGAAGCAGTGGTTCTACTTCATGAGCGCGCAGCACCTGCTCGGCTGGGGGATCGTGAACGAGATCCTCGACATCTCCTTCGCCGACAAGAGCTGCCGCAATCACGTCACGGGCTTGGGGCAGGACGTGGTGCTCGGCGGCGCCGTCGTGAATGCCGGCGCGCCGTCGGAGTTCCCGATCTGCGGCAACAACAACGCGCACGCGACGGACTCGATCGACCCGATGTTCGGCGGCGATGATCAAGCGGGCGGCGTCGGCGTCGACACGACGTCGTCAGGCGACGACCTGAAG
>Ga0265327_10002859_pt1 | contig 17383 bp, 19 predicted proteins | sample 41621metaG_FD_202089 | JGI IMG/M metagenome (GOLD analysis project Ga0265327, IMG submission 202089) | Rhizosphere microbial communities from Carex aquatilis grown in University of Washington, Seatle, WA, United States - 4-16-21 metaG | ecosystem: Host-associated > Plants > Roots > Rhizosphere... | reverse complement strand
CTTCGGCTTCGTTTTCTTTGGCCACCATGTTCAGTCCCGATCTACGTCGAATTTGGCCGGCTCCGACGCCGGCGCAGGGGTTCCGCCAAGTTTGGCGAAACGCGGCTCCTCAGAGAGCGTTTCAGTGATGTCGTCGATGACGTCGACATCCGGCAACAGCGGGGCGAGTTCCGGCAGCTCAGCCAGCGAGGTCAACCCCAACCGCTCCAGGAACAATTCCGTCGTGGCGAAAGTCGTTGCGCCACTGTCGGCATCGGTGCCCGCTTCGATGATCAGGCCGCGTGCCGCAAGCGTCCGCATCACCGCGTCCACGTTGACACCACGCACCGCACTCACGCGCGCCCGCGTCACGGGCTGCCGGTAGGCGACCACCGCGAGCGTCTCCAACGCTGCTCGGGTCAGCTTCGACCGGGCGCCGTCGAGAATCAGCCGCTCGACATACGGCGCGTACCGGGCACGGGTGTACATCCGCCAGCCCCCACCGGCCTCGCGCAGGTCGATGCCGCTGCCGCGCTCGGCCAACTCGGCGGCCATCCGGCGCAGCTTGTCCTCGACCCGCTCGATCGTCTCGTCCAGTGCCGACGCCAGGGAATCCACCGGGGCGGGGGTGTCGACGACCAGGAGCAACGCCTCCAGCGCCGAGCCCAGCTCGTCATCGGTTATCTCGGTGTTGATCTCGTCGCCGTCGGCGGCGTCGTCGGCCTCGGTGTCGAGTTCGTCACCATCGGTGCCGGCGGCTTCGTCGGTCACACCGGCAACCGGGTCGACGGCCTCGCCCACACTGCTATCCGCGGTAATCACCGCGTCGTTGTCTGTCATTGGTCTTCTTCCACCGCCGCTGCCAGATGCTCGTTCGTCGGCCGCTCACCGGTCCACGAAACTTGCAGCACTCCAAGCGGTTCAATCTGCTCGAAGTTTACCGCCTTGGCACGGTAGAGCTCTAATAGCGCCAGGAACCGACCGACGATCTCCATCCCGCCGTCGCAATCGGCGACCAGATCGGTGAACGACGCCCATTCCCCGACGCCACGATTCTCCAGCAGACCCATCAACTTCATGGCCTGTTCGGGCACCGACACGGCCTGCACGTGCAGGTGATCGACGCGCAGCGACGGCACCGGACGCGGCGTGAACGCGGCCGCCGCGATCTGCGCGAACCGGTCGGCGTCGACGCCCAGCATCACCTCGGGCAGCAACTCCGTGAACCGGTCCTCCAGCGTGACGGCCCGCGGGTAGCTGCGCATCGCGGCGGCTTCGAGCTCGGCGAACATCAACGCGACGTGCTTGAACGCGCGGTACTGCAGCAGGCGGGCGAACAGCAGGTCGCGCACTTCCAGCAGCGCCAGGTCGTCCTCGTCGTGGACCTCGGCGGCGGGCAGCAGCCGCGCGGCCTTCAGATCCAGCAGAGTGGCCGCGACCACCAGGAACGCGGTCGTCTCATCCAGCTCGAGCTGGCTGCCGATCTCCTTGGTGTATGCGATGAACTCATCGGTCACCCGGTGCAGCGCCACTTCGGTGACGTCCAGCCGGTGCGCGAAGATCAGCTGCAGCAACAGGTCGAACGGTCCCTCGAAGTTGGTCAGCCGGACCTGGAACCCGGCCTTCTTCTCCTCCGGCTGGTCGGGCGCCGGATCCGCCGGCGCCGCGTCCCCGGCCACTTCACCGCCAGCGACGTCGGCCTCCGCAATCACGCGCCGAACCGGTCGATGACCTCAGCAGCCAACGCCCGGTATGCCTGGGCACCACCGGATTTCGGGGCCCAGGTGGTGATCGGTTCACCGGCGACGCTGGTCTCGGGAAAGCGCACAGTGCGGCTGATGACGGTGTCGAACACCAGATCACCGAAGCGCTCCACGACCCGGGCCATGACCTCCCGCGCGTTGACGGTGCGGTTGTCGTACCGGGTGATCAGGATGCCGCTGATGTCGAGCTTGGGGTTCAGCCGGTCACGGACCTTGTCGACGGTGTCGGTCAGCAACGCGAGGCCACGCAGCGAGAAGAACTCGCATTCGGTCGGGATGATGACGCCATCGGCACAGGCCAGACCGTTCACCGTGAGCAAGCCAAGGGACGGCTGGCAGTCGATCAGCACATAGTCGTAGCGGTCCAGCACGGGATACAGCGCGCGCGACAGCGTCTGCTCGCGGCCGACCTCGTTGACCAGCTGAATTTCGGCAGCGGACAGGTCGATGTTGCTGGGCACCAGGTCCAGTCCCTTGACCCGCGTGTTGATCAGCACGTCGTCGATCGAGACCCGCGGCTCGATCAGCAGGTTGTGCACGGTGTGCTCGAGCTCGTAGTGCGGGACGCCGAGACCGGCGGACAGCGCACCCTGCGGATCGAGGTCCACCAGCAGCACCCGACGGCCGTATTCGGCCAGGCTGGCGCCCAGATTGATGGTCGACGTGGTCTTCCCGACGCCGCCCTTCTGGTTGCACATCGCGATGACCTTGGCCGGGCCGTGCACGCTCTTGGGTTTGGGCTCCGGGATGTATCGCGCCGGACGTCCGGTCAGCCCCAGCACCGGCTCAGGATCCGCGGACGCAGCCGCACCGGCGGCATCAAGCGTGAACGAATCGGCTTCCACCGGGCTCAGGCCCCCCAAGCCTGTGGGGACATCGGTCATGCGTCGCCGATCAGCGGCGTGACTCCCATAGCGAACATCCGGGCAAGTTTAACGGTGCCACGCCGCTGACGACGGCAGACCCGCTGTCCTAATCTCACTGGTATGAGCTTGAAGCAGCGGTGGTCCCTCGTTCGCATGGCACTCGGCATGCGCAAGTTCGTCGAGACCGGCCAATGGGGAGACGGCCGAGAAGCCGCCGCGGCGGCGTACGTCGAAGCCAACGCCCGCCGGGGCGACGTCGATCACGTCCTCGCGACCATCGACACTTTCGCCCGCGAACAGTCGATGCTGGTCAATGTCGGCGACGAAAAGGGCCGACTCCTGGAGTCCGCGCTCATCCGGGCCAAGCCGTCGCGAGTTCTCGAACTGGGCACCTACTGCGGCTACAGTGCGCTGCTGATGGCTCGCACCGCGCCGGACGCGCACATCTTCAGCGTCGAACTGTCGGCGGACAACGCCGAGATCGCGCGGCGCATCTGGACCCACGCCGGCGTCGCCGACCGCATCACCTGCGTGGTCGGCACCATCGGCGACAACGGCGAAACGCTCGACCGCCTCGCTAGCCACGGGTTCGGGCCGGGCAACCTCGACTTCATGTTCATCGACCACGACAAGAGCGCCTACCTCGGCGACCTGAAGTCGGTCCTGGCGCGCGGCTGGCTGCGGCCCGGCGCGGTGGTCGTGGCGGACAACGTGAAGGTGCCCGGCGCCCCGGCCTACCGCGCGTACATGCGCGACCAAGAAGGTCAGCACTGGCACACGCGGGAACACCCGACCCACGTCGAATACCAGAAGACGCTGCCCGACCTGGTGCTCGAGTCCGACTACTTGGGCTGACGAGCGTCCACCGGCTTGACCGGGCGCTGCCACGGCCACGAACCGGTCATCTCGACCTGCAGTGAGAAGCTCAAGAAGGTCCGGATCGCGACGATGCCCGCCAGCACCGCGACGCTCTGCGCGGTCGGCGTGACGGCCACTGTGCGGATGATGTCGGCCGCGACCAGGAATTCGAGGCCCAGCAGGATCGAGCGGCCGAGTTGGCGCCGAAAGGCGTCGTAGGCACCACCCTCAGTACCGCGCACCCGACCGACCGTGGCGGCCAAGGCGATCACGGCACCGCCCACGATCACCGCGACACCGACGGCGTCGATCACCTTGCCGGTCGTCTCGATGATGTCGTAGAAGGCCATCACCGGATGCTAACTCCGGCCGGCCGCCATCCTTATCTGGCGCGCGGGTGCGCGCCGGCCCACACTTCGCGCAGCGCGCTGACGGTCACCAGCGTGTAGATCTGCGTCGTGGTGACCGATGCATGGCCCAGCAATTCCTGCACGACGCGCACGTCGGCACCGCCTTCGAGCAGGTGCGTGGCGAACGAGTGCCGCAGCGTGTGCGGCGAGACCGCGGCCGTGATGCCGGCCCGCTCGGCGGAGTCCTGCAGTACCTGCCACGCGCTCTGCCGGGACAGGCGGCCGCCGCGCGCATTGAGGAAGATCGCGGGTGTCCCCTTGCCGCGGCGCGCCAGGTCGGGACGGCCCCGCACCAGGTAGGCATCCAGTGCCGTGACGGCGGGCCGGCCGATCGGCACGAGCCGCTGCTTGCCGCCCTTGCCGTGCAGCATCACCGACCGGGACTCGGTGTCGACGTCGTCGCGGTCGAGGCCGACCGCCTCGGAGATCCGCGCGCCGGTCGAATACAGCAGTTCGAGCAGCGCCCGGTTGCGCAGTGTCAGCGGGTTGTCGGCATCGCTGTCGCCGCCCGCGCCGTCCAGGAGCGCGATGACGTCGTCGTAGCTGAGGCTCTTGGGCAGGCGTCGGCCGGGCGTCGGCGGCTTCACGCCGCGGGCGACATCAATGTCCGCGAGGCCTTCGGCCGCGGCGAACTTGTGCAGCCCGCGCACCGCGATGACGGCCCGCGCGGCCGACACCGAGGACAACGCGACGACGCCGTTGTCCGGATCGCCCTGGCGGAGCGCGACGAGGAACTCGCTGACGTCGGTCTCGGTCACGGCGCCGAGGTCGTCGATGCCGCGACCCGCCAGATGGGCGGTGTACCGCCGGATGTCACGCCGATAGGAGCTCAGCGTGTTGGCCGCGACGCCCCGCTCGATGCTGAGGTGGTTCAGGTAACCCTGGACCTGCTCCTCGAGCCGCGAACGGACACCTGCCGGGGCCGGCGTCATCAGCCGTTTTCCCGCCGGGTGCGTAGCGCGGTCGGACGGTCGATCCACGGCGCGTCGAGCGGGCGCAGCTGCGTTGGCCGATGCACTTCCTTCAGGTGAGCCGCGGCCAGAATCCCGGCCACCGCAAGGGCGTTGACGATCTCGCCGTCGAACACCATCTGCACGGCGTCTGACAGCGGCACCCGCTCGACCACCAGGTCGGCTTCTTCGTCATGCGCGTGCGGGCGCCCGATCTCGGTCAGCCCGGTGGCCAGGAAGATCCGCACGCTCTCGTCACTGAAGCCCGGCGTCGAGTCGACGTCGATCAACGGCTGCCAGTGGGCGGCGGCCAGGCCGGTTTCCTCTTCGAGTTCGCGCGCGGCGGTGAGGTGCGGGGCCTCATCGCCCATGTCCAGCAGCCCGGCGGGCAGCTCCCACAGCCGCCGCCCGATCGGGTGCCGGTACTGGTACACCAGTACCAGGTTCCCGTCCTCGTCGAGCGCGACGATCGCGACCGCCCCGTAGTGCTCGACCACCTCACGGCGCGCCGAGCCACCACCGGGCATCGCGACCTCGTCGGCCCGCAACGCGAAAATCTTTCCTACATAGACGGTTTCGCTCGAGAGCGTGGCGAAACCGTGTTCAGCCACGGGATTCTTGCAGCTGCTCGGCATCCGCGTCCGAACCCTCCGCATGCGATCCGTTGGCGTGCACCTCGGAGTCGATCTCCTCCAGCGGCAGCCGTTCGGCAGCCTTGTAGTCCAGCGCCGCCCCGACGAACGCCGCGAACAGCGGATGCGGACGCGTCGGGCGGCTCTTCAGCTCCGGGTGCGCCTGCGTACCGACCAGGAACGGGTGCTGGTCGGCGGCATACTCGACGAACTCGACCAGCTGTCCGTCCGGCGAGGTGCCGGAGAACTTCAGCCCGCTCTCGGAGATGCGGTCGCGGTAGGCGTTGTTGACCTCATAGCGGTGCCGGTGCCGCTCGGACACCTCGGTCGCGTCGTACGCCTTGGCCACGATCGAATCCGCCTGCAGTACGGCCGGATACGCGCCGAGGCGCATGGTGCCGCCGAGGTCGGCCTCGCCGGCCACCGCGTCGAGCTGGTCGGCCATCGTGGCGATCACCGGGTCGGGCGTGTGCTCGTCGAACTCGGCAGAGTTCGCCCCGCTGATGCCGACGGACCGCGCGGCCTCGATGACGATGCACTGCAGCCCGAGGCACAGACCCAGCAGCGGCAGCCGCTGACGACGGGCGTAGCTGATCGCACCGAGCTTGCCCTCGATACCGCGGATGCCGAAGCCGCCGGGGATCAGCACGCCGTGCACGTCGCCGAGCGCGGCGGCCGCGCCCTGTTCGGTCTCACAGTCGTCCGAGGCAACCCAGCGGATCTCGACCTTCGAGTGGTGGGCGAACCCACCGGCGCGCAGCGCCTCGGCCACCGACAGGTAGGCGTCGGACAGGTCGATGTACTTGCCCACCAGGGCGATTCGCACCGTCTCCTTGGGCTCGTGCACCCGGCGCAGCAGGTCGTCCCACTCGGACCAGTCCACGTCGCGGAACGGCAGGTTGAGCCGACGCACCACGTAGGCGTCGAGTTCCTCCCGGTGGAGCACCTTGGGGATGTCGTAGATGGACGGGGCGTCCGGCGTCGAGATGACGCCGTCGATGTCCACGTCACACATCAGCGCGATCTTGTTCTTCAGCGGCTCCGGCACATCGCGGTCGCAGCGCAGGATCAGCGCGTCCGGGGTGATACCGATACTGCGCAGCGCAGCCACCGAGTGCTGCGTGGGCTTGGTCTTCAGCTCGCCCGACGGCGCCAGGTACGGCACCAGCGACACGTGCAGGAAGAAGACGTTCTCCCGGCCGACGTCGTGGCGGACCTGGCGAGCCGCCTCGAGGAACGGCTGCGACTCGATATCGCCTACGGTGCCGCCGATTTCAGTGATGACCACGTCGGGCCGCTTGCCCTTGGCGTCGGGCAGCGCCATCTCGAGGATGCGGCTCTTGATCTCGTCGGTGATGTGCGGGATCACCTGGACGGTGTCGCCGAGGTAGTCGCCGCGGCGCTCCTTGGCGATGACTTCCGAGTACACCTGACCGGTGGTGACGTTTGCCGACCGCGACAGGTTGCGGTCCAGGAAGCGCTCGTAGTGGCCGATGTCCAGATCCGTTTCGGCGCCGTCCTCGGTGACGAACACCTCGCCGTGCTGGAACGGATTCATGGTGCCGGGATCGACGTTGAGGTACGGGTCCAGCTTCTGCATCGTCACGTGCAAACCACGCGCGGTGAGCAATTGGCCAAGGCTGCTGGCGGTCAGACCCTTACCGAGCGAAGAAGCGACCCCGCCGCTGACAAAAATGTGCTTCGTCGCGGCCTGTGGGTGCCTGCGTAGCGATGCCAAGAACGACCTCCGTGGTGATGGGGCAACGTAGCGGTTGAGCTACCTGGGGCCTGCCGACCCACGGAATTTCACCCTATCACCGACCGGCCCGAGCTGGGACTGACGCGCCGGTGACGGTCACCACGACTCGTTACTGCAGGACCGTCACCGAACTGGCACCGCGGCCGATGCCGAGCTGCGCCGGGTGACCGCCGGCGATGAGTTGCTGCAACGACAGGACGGCGGTGATGCGGCCGGCCTGGCTGTTGACGTCGTCGACGGTGCCGACCGCGCCGGACAGCCCGGCGTCCGAGCGCACGACGGCGACCGCCGCCGTGCCCGACGCGCAGCCGTCGCGGCCCGCCACCACAGTGCCCGCGCCGTGCGGCGCCAGACCCGAGGCCAGCCGGGCCACGGTGGACCCGCGGTTACCGGCGTCGTCGCCCAAGGCGCCGCCGGTGACGACCAACGCGGTGTCGGCGACCCCGATGCGCTGCGTGCCGTACGTGATGAAACCGGTGTCGCGCAGCGTGGCCAGCACGGTGTCGCGCTGCATGTCGTCGACAGGCAGGACCGCCGGGTTGCGATCACGCAGCAGGGTGATACCCAGCAGATCGCCGGCCTGTGACCCCTGATCGATGGTCCGGGTGCTCAACTGACGTCCGGCCGGCACGATCGGTGAGTTCACCACCGACAGCAGCTTCTCCGAGGCGTTGGCGTCCACGAACTGCTGCGTCAACGCGATGGTGCCGGTGACCGAACCACCAGCTGCCGCAACCAGTTTCGCGGCGGCGTCGACGTCGTCACCCACGGCGTCCGGGGTGCGGAACACCACGACCGACTTCCCCGCCAGCGCGTCGCGCACCAGGCGCGGCGACATCTGGGCATCGAACTCGCCTGCCGCACTGAGCTTCTGGTTCAGTGCGTTCTTCTCATCGGTGAGCGTGTTGATCTGGTTCTGCAACTCGTGTTTGTCGTCACGCAGCCCCGACAACAACGTGTTGGACAGCAGACCGGAACCGAGCATCACCCCGATGGCCAGTGCCAGGAACACCGCGGCCAGTGAGATCGCGTGCGAGCGTAGGGAAATCATCGCCGGAGCTAGCTCACCAGACCCTGGGCCCACAGCAGGAAGCGGTTCCAGTAGTCGGTCACCAGGTGCAGGACGGTGGCGTCGGCGCGCGCGACGTACAGCGCGACGATGACGGCCACCAGCATCGCCAGCACCAGCAGCGCGATGGCGCCGCCGGAGACGCGGCTGCGGTACAGGGTCGCAACGGCTTTGGCGTCGACCAGCTTCTCCCCCACCTTCAGGCGGGTCAGGAACGTCGACGGGGTGCTCGACTGCCGGGTGCGGTCGAAGAACTCTTCGATGTTGGCGCGGTGGCCGGCGGTGACGATCAGCGCGGCACCGTGGTGGTCGACCAGCAGCAGCGCCAGGTCCGCAGCCGAGCCGGCAGCCGGGAAGGTCATGGCGCCGACGCCCAGATCCTGAATCCGCTCAAGGCCTTTCGCGTGGCCATCGGCGTCGGCCGGCAGCACCACCTGGGCGCCGGACCGCAGCACGTCGGCACTCATCTCTTCGGGGTCACCGACGATCAGCGCGGGCCGGTAGCCGGCCTTGCGCAGCACGTCCGCGCCGGCCCCGACACCGACCAGCACCGGCTGGTACTCCTTGATGAACGGCTTGATGGCCTTGAGGTCACCCTCGGCGCTGGGGTCGTCGGTCACGACCACGACGTGCCGGCGGGCCACGTCGACGTCGATGTCCGGGATACCCATGCCGTCGATCAACAGCGGGCTCTCACTGCGGATGAATTCGATGGTGTTGCCGGCGAAGGCCTCCAGGTGCGCGACGAGGCCGCTCTTGGCCTCGTGCATCATCTCGTGGATCTGCTCGTCGTTGCGCTCGTTACCGAGAACCAGCCGGCGGTCGCCGTTGTAGATGCCGCCGTTGTGCAGCCGCACCTTGGCGCCGTCCTTGACCTTCTTGAAGACCTCGGGGCCGGTTTCGTCGATCAACGTAACCCCGTTGGCGACAAGCACTTCCGGGCCCAGGTTCGGGTAGCGGCCGGAGATGGACGACGATGCGTTCACGACGGCGGCGACCTCGGCCTCCACCAGCGCGTCGGCGGTGATGCGGTCGAGGTCGAGTGCATCGAGGATGACGATGTCCCCCGGGCCGACGCGGCGCAGCAGTCGGTCGATGTCGCGGTCAACGCGGGCGGTTCCAGTCACGCCCGGCTTCGGTCCGGCATTTCGGGTGAGCAGCGCTGCCATCTTCATGCGTCGATTCTGTCGACGAACCCTCAAGTTGAGGTGGAGGCGCGCCGTAACATCAGCCTCAGAAGTTTTCTTTTGTCACATCCGTAACAGCCGAATGGTCTCAATCTCGCTTCGCTGCGTAGTGCCGAGCCGCCTTGGCGCGGTTGCCACACGTGGTCATCGAGTGCCAGCGCCGGGTGCCGTTCTTCGACGTGTCGTAGAACCAGAGGACGCAGTGCGGATGCGCGCACTGCTTGATCCGGCCGGCCGACTCGGCGAGCAGTTGCAGCAGGTTGTCGGCGGCGAGCCACCCGGGCAGCCATTCGGGTCGCGGCACATCCACGTCATCCCGCGGCTCGCCGTCGGCGAGGCTGCGCCGGATGCGCCCGCGGTCCAGGACCTCGTTCACGTCATCGGCCGGGCCGCCGGTGACCACTCGCAAGATCGCCTCCCGCGCGCGCACCACCGCGGCGCGGGTCTTCTCGTCGGCAGCGCACCGGTCACCGAGATCGTTGGCCACCAGCCAACATCGGAGTCCCGCCACATCGGTCAGGAGATCCTGAGGCCCGTCCGCCGACATCCACCGGGTGTTCAGCAGGTCCAGCGCGAGGGGTTCGCCGACATGCGGGCGCGGATCACGCATAACTGAGATTAACCGCCTCTCCTGCATCGACAGCCTCCCCACAGTCCGCTAACCATCTATTTCTATTTTGGTGGTTGACACCTTGCGACTCCAATTCTAACCTTCAAATGTCACTTAACTAGTTACAACGGAGGAACCGATGACCACCGCCATCACACCCAAGCTCGCGCCCGGACACGTCGGGCTGAACGTCACCGACCTGTCGCGGTCCGTCGACTTCTACCGGCGGGCTTTGGGTTTCGAACAACTGGGCATCAGCGACGAGGGCGATCACCGCTTCGCGTTCCTGGGTTCCGAAGGCACTTTGCGACTGACCTTGTGGCAGCAGAGCGACGGCGCGTTCTCCGCCAAGACCCCAGGCCTGCACCACCTGTCGTTCCAGGTCGACACCATCGAGCAGGTCCAAACCGTGGAGTCGGCGCTCAAAGAACTGGGTGTGACGTTCGCCCACGACGGCGTGGTGGCGCACGGAGAGGGCGCCGCATCGGGTGGCATCTTCTTCACCGACCCCGACGGCATCCGGCTGGAGATCTACGCACCGAATGGCGCCGAGACCGCACCGGCGCCGAGCGGCGCCGCCCCCACCTGCGGATTCTTCTGAGCCGCGCCATGAATGTCTACCACGCCGGTGAGGTGGCAGTGCAGCGGCGCATGGGGCAGTCGGAGATCGCTGCCCGCGTCGGCCGGATGATCCGTACGGAGATTCCGGCCGCCGCGGCGGCCTTCCTGATCGAGCAGCCGATGATCGTGCTCGCCGCGACCGACGACGCCGGCCGGGTGTGGGCCAGTCTGGTCACCGGCCCCGCCGGCTTCGTGCATGCCGACGACGACCAGACCATCGCGGTCGACGCTCTGCCCGTCCCGGGCGACCCGCTCCACGACATCCTCCGCCGCCCCGACCAACAGGTCGGCATGATCGCCATCGAACCGCAGACCCGTCGCCGCATGCGGGTCAACGGCATCGCCCAACCGGCCGGCGCGGACATCCCGGCCGGGCTGCGGATCCATCCCGACCAGGTGTACTCGAACTGCCCGAAGTACATCTCGCGCAGGCACATCGACCAGGTCGCGGAAGTGGCGTCTCACCCGATCGTCCGTCGCGCCGACGTGCTCGACGAGCACACGCAGCAGCTCATCGAACGCGCCGACACCTTCTTCATCGGATCGACCGATCCGGACGGCAACGCCGATGCTTCGCACCGCGGTGGCAATCCCGGCTTCCTGCAGGTGCTTTCGCCGAACCGGCTGCGGTGGCCGGACTATCGCGGGAACTCGATGTTCATGACGCTGGGCAACATCAGCGCCCACCCGCGCTGCGGACTGCTGATCCCGGACTGGGAGACCGGGACCACCCTGCAGCTGACCGGCACCGCCGAGATCATCTGGGGCGAGGGACCCCAGTGCTCAGTCGAATTCACCGTGGATGAGGTGATCGAGCTGACCGACGTCAGCCCACTGCGGTGGGGCCGGGCCGAGCTCTCGCCCGCCAACCCCGCCTGACCGTTACGGTGCGGCGTGCTCCTGCTGCGCCGCCGCCAGCAGCTCGCGGGCATGCGCGCGACCACTGTCGGTGTCGCCGAGTCCGGCCAGCATGCGGGCCAGTTCGGCGACCCGGTCATCATCCTCGAGGCGGACCACGCGGCTCGACTTCGGTCCGCTCTCCACCACGAGGTGCACGTCGCCGTAGGCCGCGACCTGCGGCAGATGCGTCACGACGATGACCTGGTGGGTACGAGCCAGCCGGGCCAAGCGCTTACCGATCTGCACGGCGGCCCGGCCGCCGACACCGGCGTCGACCTCGTCGAACACCATGGTGGTGCCCTCGGCGGACGCGGACAGCACCACTTCGAGTGCCAGCATCACGCGGGACAACTCACCGCCCGACGCACTCTTGGCCAGCGGCAGCACGTCCGAACCGCTATGCGGCGTGAATCCGAATTCCACGGCGTCGACGCCGTCGTGGCCGGCATGCACGGCGGTGCCGTCGGGCAAGGTCAGTGGCGCGCTGTCGTCGGAGCGAGCCTCCAGCGGCGAGACCGCGATGCTGAATCCGGCGCCGCCCATTGCCAGCCCCGCCAGCTCGGCGGTGACCGCCTTGGCCAGGGACTTGGACGCCTTGGTCCGGGCCTTGGTGACGTCGGCGGCCGCCAGCACCACCTTGTCGTGCCGTTCGTCGACCTGCTTCTGCAGTTCGGCCAACGCCTCTTCGGAGACGTCGAGCTGCGACAGCCGCTGCCGGGCGTCGGCCGCCCACTCCAACACCCCGTCGATATCGGCGGCGTACTTACGGGTGAGGTTGCGCAGCTCGGCCTGGCGCGCCAGCTTGGATTCCAAAGTGCTTGCGTCACTGGGCAACTCGGAGAGGTAATCGCCCAGTTCGCCGGACACGTCGCCCAGCACCGCCAACGCCTCACTCAGCCGGTCGCCAAGGGCCTGCAGCACCGAGTCGTCCGTCGCCGACAACACCGACTTGGCCTGCGCCGCCGCATCGAGTGCAGAGCCGGCGTCGTCCGACGGCCCGTCGCCGAGCTCTCCGGACAGCGCGGCACGGGCGGTCTGCGCCGCGTCCCGCAGCGCGTCCAGCTCGGACAACCGACGGATATCGGCCACCAACGCGTCGTCCTCGCCGGCTTCCGGCGCGACGGCGTCGATCTCGCCCAGACCGAACTGCAGCCGGTCGGCCTCCATGGCGAGATCCCGGGCGCGGTTCCGCCGGTCGATCAAATCTCTTCGGGCGGTGAGCCATTCGTCCCGCAGCTTGCGGTACTTCGCCAGCAGTCCCGTCACATCGACGTAGCGGTCCAAGGCTCCGCGCTGCTCGTCCGGACGCATCAGGCGCAGCTGGTCGTTCTGCCCATGCAGGGCAAGCAGTTCGGTGGTGAATGTCGCCAGCGACTTCGCCGGCACGCTGCGGCCGCCCAGGTACGCCCGCGACGGCCCGTCCTTGCTCACCGACCGCGCGGCGATGACGCTGCCGTCGTCGTCCCGGTCCGCGCCCGAGGCCTCCAGAATCCCATCGACCCGCTCGGATACCCCGTCGCCGAGTTCGGTTGTGGTGAAACGACCTTCGACGACCGCGCGGGCGGAGCCCGAACGTACCCGGCTGGGATCGGCCCGCGCCCCACCCAGCAGATGCAGGCTGGTGACCACCATGGTCTTACCGGTGCCGGTTTCCCCGGTCAGCACAGTCAGACCACGGCCGAATTCGGCCGTGGCCGCACTGATGGCGCCCAGCGCCTCGATGCGAATCTCGGTCAGCATTACTGGCCGCGCCACCCTTTCACCGGCAACCGGAATTTGCGCACCAAACGATCCGAGAACGGGGCGCTGTCGAGACGGACCCACTTCAGCGAGACATCGCAGCGTGTGACTTCCAGCCGGCCACCGGCCGGGACCACCATCTGGCGACGGCCGTCGCAGAACACCATGGCGTCATTGTTGCCTGCCTCGACCTCGATCGCGATCGATGCGTCGGGGCTGGTCACCATCGGCCGGGCGAACAGGGCGTGAGCGTTGTTGGGTACCACCAGGATTGCTTCCAGATCCGGCCACAGAATCGGGCCGCCCGCGGAGAAGGCATACGCCGTCGAGCCGGTGGGCGCCGACACCAGTACACCGTCGCAGCCGAACGCCGACACCGGGCGGCCGTCGACCTCCAGCACCACGCTCAACACACCGAACCGGCTGCTCTTCTCCAGACTCGCCTCGTTGAGGGCCCACCCGCGCTGCACGATCTCGCCGTCCACGCGCACCCCGATGTCGAGCGTCATCCGCTCTTCGACGCGGTAGTCCTTGTCGATGATGCGTTCGAGGACGTGGTCGATTGCCTCGGCCTCGGCCTCCGCCAGGAACCCGATGTGGCCGAGATTCACCCCGACCACGGGGATCTCGGCATTGCGGGCCAGCTCAGCTGCCCGCAGGAACGTGCCGTCACCGCCGAGCACCAGGACCAGTTCGCAGCCCTCGGCCGCATGCTGGTCCGGGTCGACGACCGTGATGTCGACACCCATTGCCCGCATGTGGTCCGGCGCCAGGTGCAGGGTGCCACGGTCGACGGCCTCGGCGGCGAGCACACGCAATCCGATTCCGTTGTCGCCCAGCACTTTTTCGACCCGGGTTGCGGTTTCGGTGGCTTCGTCGCGGCCGGTGTGGATGACCAGCAGGACAGTGCGTTCGCGCATCACTGGGGTCCCTCGGCAACCGCGCGGCCGACGGCGGCGACGAGAGCATCGCCTGCCAGCGGCTCATCGGTGGTGGCGCGCAGCCGCAGGAAGTACTCGACGTTGCCGGACGGACCGGGCAGCGGGCTGGCCGTGACGTCGACGGCGTGCCAGCCGAGTTCAGTTGCCCGCCGCGCCACCGTCAACACGGCGTCGGCACGCAATTCCGGGTCGGAGACCACACCACCGGCTCCGACTCGATCCTTGCCCACCTCGAACTGCGGCTTCACCATGGGAACGATATCGGCTTGGGCCGACGCACATGCGGTCAGTGCCGGTAGGACGGTGGCCAGCGAGATGAACGACAGATCGGCCACCACGAGGTCGACGGGACCGCCGATGGCTTCGGCGGTGAGCTCCCGCACGTTGGTCCGCTCCATGACGATGACGCGATCATCGGACCGCAACGACCACGCCAGCTGGCCGTAGCCGACGTCGGCCGCGACGATTTCGCGCGCGCCGCGATCCAGCAGCACCTCGGTGAATCCCCCGGTGGACGCCCCGGCATCGAGGCAGCGCCGTCCTTCTGGCGATACGCCGAACGCGTCGAGGGCGCCGATGAGCTTGTGCGCCCCACGGGAAACCCAGCTGCGTTCCGCGGATTCGGCGACCAGGAGGTTGGCCGCGGGCGTAACCGCGGTCGAGGCCTTCGATGCCCGCATGCCGTCGATCGTCACCCGGCCGGCCTCGATCAGTTCGGCGGCCTGCTGACGAGACCGGGCGAGCCCACGCCGGACGAGTTCGGCATCAACACGTGCGCGTCGCGTCACGTGCGATCACCCCTTCTCGACCGATTCCAGGGCCCGGACCAGCAGATTGTGGGCGTGGTCCAAACCCGCCGCGACAGCCTCGAGGTCCGGCGTCTCGTCACCTTCGCCGGACAGATCCGGGAGGTGGGACAGCAGGACCGCGATGTCTTCGCGGATCTGGTCAGGATCGGTACTCATAGCGATGTTCACGCTAGCGGATGGGTGCCGTCGAGCAGCGACCACCGATCCAATGCCGCGCGTGCCGTGTCGTCCCCCGCCGCGATCCGCACGCGACCGTCGACACCGGCCCACACCGCGCCGGCGGTCGCGCGCACCACCGACAGGTCGTCGGCGACGGGTTCACCGGTGGCGTGGACGATGACGTCGTTGCCCGATGTCTCCACCTGCCAGGCCGGGTGCGGCCCGATCCGCAATGTGGCTGCCGGGGCGTCCAGCGACCGCAGATCAGCAGCCAGATAGTCCGGACGCTCGGCGGCGATGGCGTGGACCATGTCGGCCGCGCTGTTCACCCCGGTGAGCACCATCAGGCTCGGTAGACCGGCGGCATTGGCTCCGGCGATGTCGGTGTCGAGCCGGTCCCCGACGACCAATGGGGCCTCGTACCGGCCGCGGGCCAGGGCGTCGTTCATCAGTGTGGGCTGCGGCTTGCCGGCGACCTGCGGCACCTGTCCGGTCGCGGTCTGAAGCGCAGCGACCATCGACCCGTTGCCCGGCAGGAGTCCACGTTCCGACGGCAGCGTCTTGTCGGCGTTCGCCGCGACCCAGAGGCCACCGGCTCGGATGGTCAGAGCCGCCTCGGCCAGATCGGCCCAGCCGGTCTGGGGCGAATGTCCCTGCACGACCGCGACGGGTTCTTCGGCGAACTGGCGAACGGGGTTCAGCCCGACGTTGGCGACCTCCGCGGCCAGCGCCTCGGTACCGATAACCAGCACGTTCGCTCCAGCAGGGAGCTGCAATGCCAGCAGGTGAGCCGCGCTCTGGGCACTGGTCACCACATCGTCCGCATGCGCGGAGAAGCCCAGCGCATCGAGGTGGTCAGCCACCTCGGAAGGGCTTCGCGACGCGTTGTTGGTGACGTAGAGCTTCCGCGATGTGACCGCGGCGAGCGCGGCGACCGCCCCTTCGGTGGCCTCATGACCACGGAACACCGTGCCGTCGAGATCCAGGAGCAGACAGTCGTGCAGCTGAGCCAGCGTCGTCACATCAGCCCAATTCGGCGACGCGGTCCTCGGCGTCCGTGACGCCTTCCAGGTCAGCGGCTGCCGCATGGAGGAACCACTGCAGTGCGTCATTCGTGCGGTCGAGGGCCAGTAAGGTCTCGGCGTACACGTAGAACAGGCGAGCCGCGGTCTGGCCGGTCCTGGTGGAATCGAGCGGCGGATTCGACAGCAGCGCCAAGGCCTGTGCCGGCTGGCCCAGGTCACACCGGGCGCCGGCGAGGACGATCTTCAGTTCGTCGGCATCGTCACCGGTGAGCTGCTCGGCTTCGGGACTGCGACCCAACTCGATGGCGCGCTCCGGACGGCCGACGCCACGCTCGCAGTCGGCGATGAGGGCCAACAGCGGTGACTTGCTCCCCATCCGTCGGGCGGCACGCAGCTCCGACAGGGCCTGCGCCCAGTCACCACAGTGATAGGCCGCGATACCGACGGCTTCGCGGATCGCCGCGATCCGCGAAGCACGGCCGCGTGCGGCGCGTGCGTGCTCGAGAGCCGCTTCCGGGTCCTCGTCCAGCAGATCGCCGGCCATGACCAGATGCTTGGCCACGTAATCCGCCGTCGCCTTGTCGAGGGTCGTCAATTCACGGCGCACCTCGGGTGACAGCTGCTTGGCTTCGACGTCGTCAGGCAGCCTGGGACCAGCCGGCCGATCCGACGGCGCTGCGGAGTCACGCGACTGAGGCGGCCGACCGTTCCGATCGGAGCCGGGCCGTCTGGGCGCCTGCGCGCGGTCGCGCTGAGGCCACTGTCCCCGCCGTCCGTCGCCGTCGTCTCTGCGCGAGGGGCGACGATCGCCGCCCTGCCTGTTGTCGACCACTGGAACCTTTCCCTACGAAATCTCAGGTCAGAATACGGCCCCAAGCCGCGAAACTTGCCATCCGAGCACCGGCGCCGAACCGATCGTCGCCGGCACGGCGCATATTTCCGAGCCGAGAAATGGAAATTCCTCAAATAGAATCACCCCCCACATAAATGTGGGGGGTGATTCCTAATTTGTGTTCGGCGGTGTCCTACTTTTCCGCCCGTGCAGGGCAGTATCATCGGCGCTGGCAGGCTTAGCTTCCGGGTTCGGGATGGGACCGGGCGTTTC
>Ga0265327_10002858_pt1 | contig 17385 bp, 21 predicted proteins | sample 41621metaG_FD_202089 | JGI IMG/M metagenome (GOLD analysis project Ga0265327, IMG submission 202089) | Rhizosphere microbial communities from Carex aquatilis grown in University of Washington, Seatle, WA, United States - 4-16-21 metaG | ecosystem: Host-associated > Plants > Roots > Rhizosphere... | reverse complement strand
CCCGCAGCGCAAGAACCGGAGGCGGCCGTCGGCCCCGCTGGTCCAGAAGAAGCGGTTGTCGTCGTCGAGGCGCGGCAGGAGGCGCAGAGGAGGTCCCGAGGCGGTCATGGCGGGGACGATAGCCGGGGCCGGCGAGGCCTCGTCAGGCCCGCGCCGCCGCGGCGCGCTCGGGCAGGCGGTAGACGGCGGCGGCGTTGTGGCCGAGCACCTTGGCTTGGACGTCGGGTGGGCAGGGGGCCACCGTGGTGCGGATGGCCTCGACGGCGCCAGGGAAGGTGGCGTCGTGGTGGGGGTAGTCCGAACCCCACACGATGCGCTCGGACCCGACGAAGGGGACGAGGGCGGGCAGGGTCTTCTCGTCGACCTCGAAGCTGATCCAGCACTGGCGGGCGAAGTACCCGCTCGGCCGCAGTGACATGTCCGGGCAGAACCCGCCGAAGGTCTCGGCCTGCTCGTCGAGCCGCTCCAGCCAGAAGGGCAGCCACCCGCCGCAGGACTCCAAGAAGACGACCTTGAGCGAGGGGTGGCGGTCGAAGGTGCCGAAGGCGGCCAGCTGGGCGTAGGCGAGCATCTCTTCGAACGGGTGGGAGAGGGCGTGGAGGACGAGCGGGTTGAACGGTCGGTCGGCCCCGAGGGTCGGGATGATCACCGAGCTGCCCTCGTGGACGCCGACGGCCACGTCCAGTTCCTCGGCCGCCTCGAAGACCGGGTGGTAGCCGGGGTCGCAGAGGGACCGGCCCCGACAGGGGTTGGGGCGGACGAAGGCCGCGCTGAAACCGAGGTCGGTGACGGCCCGGCGCAATTCGGCGGCGGCGGCCGGCGGGTCCTGCAGGGGCAGCATGGCCGCCCCGAACAGCCGGTCGGGGGCCGCCTGGCAGTAGCCGGCCAGCCAGTCGTTGTAGGCGCGGGCTATGGCCACCGCCGCGGCCGGGTCGTCGAGCGCCCAGAAGTAGAGGCCGACCGAGGGGTACAGGACGGCTTGGTCGATCCCTTCCAGGTCCATGTCGGCCAGGCGGGCCACCGGGTCCGAGCCGCCAGGCAGGGCCTCCTCCAGTGAGCGGTAGGACGCGGTGTCGGCGAAGTTCGACCCCGGGGTGGCGAGGGTGCCCAGCGGCACGGCCAGGATCTCGGTGTCGCCCACCACGACGTGCTCGTAGCCGTGGCGGTCACGCTCGATACGCGGGCGGTACTCGTCGGGGAGGCCTTCCCAGGCCGAGCGCGGTTCGAGCACGTGACCGTCGGCGTCGACGACGAGCTCCTCGGTTGCCGTCATCTCCCTCTCCAGTCGTCTTGCTCGGGGAGGGGGTGGCGGAACAGCCGAGCCGCGTTGCCGGCAGCGACCGCCCGCAGCTCGGCCTCTGTGAGGTCGGCCATCGTCTCCGCCACGATCTGCTGGGTGTCGGGCCAGGTCGAGTCGGCGTGGGGGTAGTCGCTCTCCACCATGATGTGGTCGACGCCGATGCGATGGCGGATCGGGATGACCGAACGATCCTCGATGGTGCAGAACCAGAAGCTCCGGGCGAGCACCTCGCTCGGGAGGAGCTCGGAGGGCCAGGCGCCGCTCTCGGTGCCCGACGCCGAATGTTGGACGACGTAGTCGACCCGGTCCATGAGCATGGGCACCCAGCCCATCCCCCCCTCGGAGAGGGCGATGGCGAGATCGGGGAACCGCAGCGGCACGCCCGACCACAGCCACTCGCCGGCGGCCACCAAGGCGTTCACCGGGAAGAGCGTGGGCAGGAGCTCGAAGGGCGGGTCGGGTGTGGGGAGGGGCGCCCACGACGACGCCCCGGTGTGCAGGCAGACCACCGTCTTGGTCTCCTCGCAGGCGGCGAAGAAGGGGTCCCAGTGACCGCTAAAGATCGAGGGGTAGCCAAGCTGGGCGGGGAACTCGGGGAAGCTGACCGCCCGGAAGCCGAGAGCGGCGTTAGCGCGGATCTCGGCCGCGGCCACCTCGACGTCGGGCAGCCACGGAAGCTGGAGGGGGATGATCCGCTCGGGGTAGGTCCCGGCCCAGACCTCTAGGTGCCAGCGGTTCCACGCCCGGGCGCAGGCGAGGCCCAGTTCGGGGTCGTTCGACCGGGAGAAGACAGCCCCGCAGAACCCGGCGACCAGGGAGGGGAAGCACAGCGAGGCCCAGATACCGGCCACATCCATGTCGGCCACCCGGGCCTCGATGTCGTAACAGCCCGGGCGCATCTCCTCGAACCGCGCCGGGTCCATGGACCAGTCCTCGCGCCGTCGCCCGGCCACGGCGTTCAGCCCGACGTTGGGGTAGAGGCGGCCCTCGTACTCCCAGGCCTGGCTGTTCCCCTCGAGCTCCACCACCCGGGGTGCGGCACCGGCCAAGGCCGAGGGCATCCGGCCCGCAAAGAGGTCCGGCGGCTCGATCAGGTGGTCGTCGACCGAGATGATCGGGACCCGGATGGGCCGGGGCTCGGGATCGGGGAGGAGGGTCGCGGCCCTTGCGGGCTGGGCCGTCTCGGTCACGGTGATCGACACTACCTCCGGCCGGATCCCCACCTTCCTGGGGCTCTGGCGCCAGGGCGGCGGCGGGGGAAGGATGGGACCAGACGGTTGCGACGACGGGGGAGCGTGCATGCTCGATCTGGTGATCAAAGGTGGCCAGGTGCTCGACGGCACCGGTGCGCCGGCGCGACGCGCCGACGTCGGAGTGCGCGAGGGGCGGGTGGTGGCCCTGGGCGAGGTGGACGAATCGGCCCATCGGGTCATCGAGGCCGACGGCCTCATGGTGTCGCCGGGCTTCGTCGACCTGCACACCCACTACGACGCGCAGCTGTTCTGGGACCCGGCCGCCAGCCCGTCGCCCCTCCACGGCGTGACCACCGTGATCGGCGGCAACACAGGGTTTTCGTTGGCCCCGGCTGGACCCGCCCACGCCGAGTACCTGACGGCCATGTTGGCCCGGGTGGAGGGCATGCCGCTCTCCGCCCTGCAGGCCGGACTCGACTGGGACTGGGTCTCCTTCGGCGACTGGCTGGACCGGCTGGAGGGACGGGTGGGGGTGAACGCAGGCTTCTTGGTCGGGCACTCGACGCTCCGCCGGGTGGCCATGGGCGACGACGCCGTCGGCAAGCCCGCCTCCCCCGAGCAGGTGGCGGTCATGGTGGAGGCCCTCGAACGATCCCTCGCCGAGGGGGCGCTCGGTTTCTCGACCTCCCAGGCCCACACCCACCACGACGGCGACGGCCTGCCGGTCCCCTCCCGGGCCGCCGATCGGCCAGAGCTCGAGGCCCTGGCCGCGGCGGTGCGAGCCCATCCGGGGACGACCATCGAGCTCATCGTCTCGGGGGCGCTCAATGGGTTCACCGACGAGGAGGTGGACCTCATGGCCTCGCTGTCGCTCCTGGCCGATCGGCCGGTCAACTGGAACGTCCTCGGGGTCTCGGCGGCCGACCCGGAACGCACCGCCCACCAGCTCGCTGCCTCTGATGCCGCGGCCGCTCGGGGAGCCACCGTGGTCGCCCTCACCCTGCCCCACACCATGCGGATACGGCTCTCGTTCGAGACCGGCACCATCCTCGACGGGCTGCCCGGCTGGCGCGAGGTGCTGGCCCTGCCCAAGGCCGAGCGGTTGGTAGCGCTTGCCGACCCCGAGGTGCGCCGGAAGATGGACGCGGGTGCCACGTCCGAGGAGGCCGGGATCCTGCGGTTGCTGGCGGTGTGGAAGCGGTTGGTCTTCGAAGAGACGTTCGCCCCGCAGAACGCCGGCTACGAGGGTCGCACGGTGGGCGACGTCGCCGCCGAGCGCGGGCAGTCGCCCTTCGACGCCCTGCTCGACGTGGTGGTGGCCGACGAGCTGCGCACGGGGCTCCGGCCGCCGATCCCCGAGAGTGAGGAAGACTGGACGGCGCGGGCCGGCGCCTGGCTCGACCCGCGCACGGTCGTCGGAGGCTCAGACGCCGGCGCCCACCTCGACACGATGTGCGGAGCTGTCTACTCGACCTCGTTGCTCGGCGACGGGGTGCGCCGCCGGTCGCTGCTCAGCTGGGAGGAGGCGATCCGCCAGCTCACCGATGTGCCCGCCCGCCTCTACGGCCTGCGCCAGCGGGGGCGGCTGGCCGAGGGGTGGTGGGCCGACGTCGTCGTCTTCGATCCGGACGAGGTCGGCCACGGCCCCGAGCGCACCCGCGACGACCTGCCGGGCGGCGCCCCGCGGCTCTACGCCGAGGCCGCCGGGGTCGAGCACGTGCTGGTGAACGGCACCGAGATCGTGCGCCACAACGCCCTCACCGGCGAACGTCCAGGCACCGTCCTGCGCTCGGGCCGCGACACCGACACCGTGCCAGCCACGGGGCCAGCCGGTCAGGCTTAGGCCTCGGGGGATCCCAGGCCCAGCGAGTAGCCCTCCAAGAAGAGGGCGGCCTCTCGCTGGCGCGGGTGGCGGTCGGCGATGGCGTGGAAGGCCCTCGAGTGGTCCGGATGGACCAGGTGAGCGAGCTCGTGGACAATCGTGGCGTCGAGCACCCACTCGGGCACGGACCGGAGCCGGTGGGAGAGCCGGATCTCGCGGGTGGTGCTGGTGCACGACCCCCATCGCTTCTGCTGGTTGGTGACCCAGCGGATGGACGCCGGCCGCTCACCGTCCACGTAACGGTCGGCCAGGGCGGCGGCCCGTCGCGCCAGCGCCTCGTCGGAAGCGGCGGCACTCGGGCGCTGGGCCAGCACCCGGGCCACGAGCCATTCCACGAGTTCGGGGCGGTCCGCCCGCCGGACGTGGGAGGGCAGGACCACCACGATGCGCCCGTCCTCCCAGAAGGCCGTCGCCGTCTTGCGGCGGCGGGTGGAGGTGCGCACCACGACCTCGGGTTGGCTCGGCTGCGGGGGCGCGCCGTCCACCGGCGAGGACGGGGGGGCGGGTGCATCGTCGACCGAAGGCGCCGAGGACCGGCGCGGCCAGCGGAGGGGAAGCTCAGGGGGGGACGGGTCGTGCATCCCCTCCATTGTGCAGGTCGGTGTGACGCAGGGCGGGTACCTGCGCTCGGTCCTGGTGTTAGGAGTCGAGGACCTCGGGGTTCACGATGTTGATCGGGCGCGCCCCGGCCATGAGGCGGCAGAGGTCCTCGGCCACCGTCTTGGAGTGGTTGGTCTCGGTGTCGTAGGTCGCGCCACCGATGTGCGGGGTGAGCACGACGTTGCCCAGCTTGGCCAGGGTGGACTCTGGGTCGAGCCACTCCCCCTCGAAGTGGTCGAGGCCGGCTGCCGCCACCTTGCCCGACTCGAGGGCGGCCACCAGGGCATCGCCGTCGTGCAGCTTGGCCCGCGCGGCGTTCAGGAAGATGACCCCGTCCTGCATCTTGGCGAACTCGTCCGCACCGATCATGCCGGTCGTCTCCTCGGTGACCGGCGCGTGCAGCGAGACCACGTGGGAGCGCTCGAGCACCTCGTCGAGGGAGGAGGTGGCGTCGGGGGCGTAAGGGTCATAGGAGAGGACCTCCATCCCGAGGCCGCGAAGCCGCCAGCGCAGGGCGCGCCCGATGGCGCCCAAGCCCACCAGGCCGGCCGTTCGACCGGCCAGCTCCCAGGCCCGGAACCGCTGGTAGGGGATGGTGCCGTCGCGGTAGATCTCTCCGGCGCGAGCATCCTGATCGGCGGCCACGACCCCGCGGCTGGCCGCGAAGAGGAGGCCCACCGTCAACTCGGCCACGGCGTCGGCGTTGCGGGCCGGGGCGCGCAGCACCGGCACCTTGGCCTTGGTGGCGGCGGCGACGTCGACGTTGTTTGGGTCCCCCCGGCAGCTGGCCACGGCGATCAGCGGCTGCTCGTAGAGGGGGTCTGCGCAGACATCGCTCTCGACGATGACGATGTTGGCCCCCTCTGCCGCCACCCGTTCCGCCAGCTGCTCGGCGTTGTAGATGCGCAGTGAGGGCTGGTCCAGCCAGGAGTCGAGGACGAGGTCGGCCAGCTGGTCGAGGAGGTCGAGCCCCGGTCCGCGCAGCGACGCGGTGACAAGGGCCTTCGGGCGTGGGTTGGACATGTGCTCCATAATGGCCGCTCATGTCTTCCGTGTCAGGTTCAAATGGGCGCTCGCCGGTCACCGTCGGCGTCGACGTGGGTACGACGTCGGTCAAGTCGGTGGCGGTGGACGCCGACGGGCGGGTGGTCGCCCGGGCCCGGGTTCCCCACAAGATCGGGGTACCCCATCCTGAGCAGCTCGAGCACGATGCCCGACGGGCGTGGCGGCTGGGTCCGCGCCGGGCCTTTGCCGAGGTGGTCTCCCAGCTCTCGGTGCCCGTCGCCGGAGTGGCGGTCTCCGCCATGGTCCCCTCGATGACCGCCGTCGACCGCCGGGGAGTGCCTCTCCTGCCCGGCCTCCTCTACGGCGACGCGCGGACGGTCATGGACGACGGCGCCACAGGCGGGTTGCCCGACGGGCGGGGGTTCATCCGGTGGGCCGCCCAAGAGGCCCCGGAGGCCGCCGGCTACTGGCCGTGCCAGTCGGTGGCGACCAACGCCCTGTGCGGCGTGCCGGCCATGGACTCGGCCACCTCCATCGTCTTCGGAAACCTGCGGACCATGGAGGGCTGGCAGGCCGACAAGCTGGCCGCCATCGGCGCAACGCCCGAGCAGATGGGCGTGGTGGTCGAGATGGGCGAGCCGGCCGGCACCAACCCCGAGACGGGCGCAACCGTCACCGGCGGCACCATCGACGCCCTCTGTGACCAGTTGGTCTCGGTCGCCGCCGAGCCCGGCGACATCCTCGCCATCTTCGGGGCCACCCTCGTGATATGGGTTGTCACCGACAGCTGGCTCGAGATCCCCGGGCTGGTGTCGGTGCCCCATACCGTGCCCGATCGGTTCTTGGTCGGCGGACCCTCCAACGCCGGCGCCCTCTTCGCCGATTGGGCCCGCAACCTCCTGCGGGGCGTGACCCCGCCGGGCCCGTCCCGAGCGAGCCAACCGTCGAAGGACGACCCGCGCCAGGGCGACCCGCAGCGTGTGCCGGTGTGGCTGCCGTACCTGCGCGGGGAACGGACGCCCTTTAACGACCCATCGCTACGGGCCAGCCTCTACGGACTCGACATCACCCAGGGCCCGGCCGCCATCGAGCGGGCGGCCTTCGAGGCCAGCGGCTTCGTCATCCGCCGGATGCTCGAGTTGTCGGGCGTACCGGGACGACGCGTGGTGACCAGCGGCGGGGGGACGCGGGTGGCGGCCTGGATGGCGGCGGTGGCCGACGCCACCGGCCTGCCGGTGGACACCCCGGCCGTCCCCGAAGGCGCCGCCCTTGGCGCGGCCTTCGTAGCCCGCGTGGCCGCCGGCCTCGAACCGTCGATGGACGACTCGCGCCGCTGGGCCCGCACGGGCACGCGTTATGAGCCGGACCCGGTGTGGACGAAGGCGGCCGACGCCCGCTACCGAACCTTCGAGGCGCTCGGTCCCGGGCGCTGAACCCTGTCGCTCAGGCGGAGTTGGGTACGAAGGCCACCTTGACGGCCCCGCTCTTGTCGGGCTCGGCCAGGGAGCGCAGCGCCCCCCGCCAGTCGTCGAGGGTGAAGCGGTGGGTGACCATCTCGGCGATGTCGATGCGCCCCGAGCCCACCATGTCGAGGTAGTGGGCGATGGCGTGCTTGCGCACCCCGTCGAGGTCCTCGAACCCGAAGGCGTTGGAACCGGTCATCGTCAGCTCCTTGAAGTAGACGGGTGACCACTCCCAGCGCTCGGGCGTGCTGACGCCGGTGTAGACGAGCGTGCCCCGCTCGGCGAGCACCCGGACGGCCACCTCGAAGGTCTCGGGCTTGCCCACCGTGTCGTAGACCACGTCGATGCCGCCGGGACGGGTGACCGGCAAGCCGAAGAACGGCGTATGCAGCACCCCACCCGACCAATCGGCCAGCCGCTCGAGCACCTCGAGCCTGGGTTCGTGGGGGAGGACCAGCGAGGCACCGAAGCGCTCAGCCATGACCACCTGGGCGGGGAAGCGGGTGACGATCGCCACTTCCACGTCGGGGTAGAGGGCGCGCAGGATGGCCAGGCTGGTCATCCCCAGTGCGCCGGCCCCCCAGACCACGGCCTTCCCTCCGGCGGGCGGGGGGTGGCGGACGATCGAGTGGAACGAGACGGCAAAGGGGTCGGCCAGAACCGCGTCTTCGTCAGAGATCGAGTCGGGGACCGGGAACCACATGGAGTCGTGGGCGGCCAGCAACTCGGCCCAGGCTCCCGGGGCGTCGGTGATGACGCCGATGTGGACCCCGGGGCCGAGGACGCCCTTGGTGAAGCTCCAGCACAGCGGGAACTCCCCGCGCACGCAGGCCGGGCACACAGGATCGATCCCCCGCGGCCTGCAGGTCAGCCAAGGGTTGAGCACGACCCGCTGGCCCACCTCGACCCCCCGCGCCTCGGGACCCAGCTCGACGACCTCGGCCACCACCTCGTGCCCGGGCACGTGGGGGAGCGAGGAGAAGGCCGACATGGGGTTGTCCATGTCACCCTCGCTGAAGTCGCCAAGGACGAGCTTGGCGTCAGAGCCACAGATTCCCGAGAGGATGGGTCGGGTGATCACCCAGTCCGGACGCACCAGTCGGGCGTCGGGCACCTCGTGGAGCCCGAAGGGGATCTTGTCCAGCAGCTCGTCGACGGCGTCGGCCGGCCCCGGGCGCGACGGGTCCTTGACCGGGGGATCCCCGAACACAAGTGCCTTCATCGACCGCTTCCTTTCTCGGCACCCGAATGGGCGCACGTGTTCACTGTCACCTTGGACGCCCTCTCAGCCGTCGGTGTTACCCATGGCTTGCATCCCGACGAAGAAGCCGTCGATGTCCGCCGTCTTCATCTCCACCACCGCCTTCATGTCCGGCAGGTAATGCTCGAACCGGTCGCTGTCGATGGCAGCCACAATGCCGTCGGCCACCACCTCTGGCGGGTCGAAGGGTCCAGTGAATGGGGACGGGTCGTTGCCCGGCTGGTCCCAGATCTCGGTTTCGATCGCCCCCGGGAGGATCAGCTTCACCCCGACCCCGGTACCGAACAGATCGCAAGCCATCGCCTCGCTCCAGCCGGCGAGGGCGAACTTCGACCCCGAGTAGGCGGCTTCGTGATAGATGCCGAGCCTCCCACCCAGGCTGGACACGTTGACGAACACTCCGCTGCGGCGCGTGAGCATCCTGGGCAGAAGCGCCAGGGTGATGGCGACCGGAGAGTGGTAGTTGACCGCCGTGACGTGCTCCACCTCTTCCATGGTGAGCCGTGTCACCGGCCGTCGCATGGGAATGGCGGCGTTGTTGACGACCACGTCGAGGTGACCGAAAGCGTCCCAGATCTCGAGGGCCAGGGCCGCCGCGGCGGACGGGTCGGACAGATCGGCGGCCCATCGCCGGGATGCCGGCGCATGGGGGAGGCAGTCGGCAAGGACCTCGTCCAGCCGTTCGGCACGTCGGGCCACGATGGCCACCGTGAAGCCGTTGGCCGCCAGGGCTCGAGCGGTCGCGGCACCGATGCCCGATGACGCGCCCGTGACCATGACGACCCGCTTGGTGCCAGCGGCGGCCGGCGTTGCCCCGTCTGCCTGCGTCATATCAGTGCACCCCCGCGCCACTAACCCCGGCGCAGGCTCGCGGCCGAACACCGGGTACTCGGGGTGAGCGAGGGGACTTGAACCCCCGGCCTCCAGGGCCACAACCTGGCGCTCTAACCACCTGAGCTACGCCCACCGAGGCGCCCAAGTCTGGCACACCGCCACCCGCGGTCAGGACGGGTGCACTCAGCGAGAAGGGAGCTTCCAGCCCTGTGCCGCGGCGATCTCCTTGCAGGTGGGGCAGATCGGAAAGCGTTGGGGATCCCGACCCGGTACCCACACCTTGCCGCAGAGCGCCTTGACCGGCGTGCCGGTAACCATGCCCTCGACGACGTTCGTGCCCGTTGACACGAACTCGCCGTCCTCGGGGGTGTAGCCCTCAAGGACGATGTGGGCCATCCGCTCGTGATCCCCCTGGTCGAGAACGGGGTCGACATGGGTTGGCGAGAGGGTCGGGGTAGTGACAGGGGAGGGGCTCACCATGTCCGCGAACCGCTCTTCTCAGGCGCCACGAACCCAGCCTACGTGCCGCACGCTGAGGGACCAGGACGACGAGTCCTTTGTGCCAACCTGCTCGCCGCTCTCAGTACGTGAGAACTCATTGGCCAGGCGGAGGGGATCCTCATGGAGCGAGATCGGATCACCGCTGCAAGCGTCCAACGTTCTCCGCCTCCCTTTCGGTTGGAATTGCCGGCACGGCGTCGAGAAGAACGCTATCCTCGAACCAGCACGATTCAAACCTGACGTGTCGAGTCAGCCGTGGGATGACTCGGGAGTGATGCTCTGGACCTTGGCACCGCTATGCGCAGTGCCGCGAGTTCGGAGTGTGTGATGGCTTGTTTCACAACACCGGTGGGGCCGTTTTCCAGCTGTGAGCTGAGGCCAGCCGGTCCCGAAGGTGATTCCCCGGTCGTCTGGCTTCGGGGCGATCACGACATCGCCAACCGCGACCTTCTCGCGAGGACTATCGGCGATGCGATCGCCCTGGGAGAACCTGCTGTCGTCATCGACCTGAGCGCCGTTCACATGGTGTGCGCGGCAGCACTCAGCGTCTTCGTGGCCGCCCAAGAGACGCTGCGCAAGCAGTCTCGCAACTTGGTGGTGCGCGCTCCGTCACCCTTCGTGCGGCGGATTTTTGGAGCGACTGGCCTGGGTGACCTCCTCGACGGTGAACCCCTCGACCTCGGCCCGCTGGCGAAAGCGGATGCCCTTGGGAGCTGGATAGAGGTACCGACGACTGGCCGTGTCGATGGCTGCGACGCCTCCGTGATGTTGGAGCCTCCAGCAGCTGAGAAGGTGTGCTCGTCAGCGCACGTCGAAGAACAGATGTCCAAGAGGCTCCCCCAAATTGCCGATGTCCTTGGGGAAGTCTCATCGACCGCGGCGGTGTTGAATGAGAGGCGGTGAACGCCGTCAGAGGATCTTGCGCCTACTCGCTGACGATGGGCATGCCGGCCTGTGCACCAGCCGACTCTGTGAAGTGAGTGCCCAGGTCACCGAGATGAACGGGGCAGGAATCATGTTGATGTCCGGTGATGTTCCCCGAGGTTCGCTGTGCACCACGAACGTCGTGAGCGATGTCATCGAGCAGCTGCAGTACGTCCTCGGAGAGGGCCCCTGTGTGGATGCCTACTACCAGGACCGGCCCGTGCTCGAGCCCGACCTAGCCAACCCTGAAGTGACTCGCTGGCCTGCGTTTGCCGGGGAAGCGGTCGAAGCCGGCGCCCATGCAGTGTTCGGTTTCCCACTCCAAGTGGGCTCGGTCCGCCTCGGGGCGCTCAACCTTTACCGCGAGGTGCCCGGACCGCTGGCCGACGAGCGACACGCCGATGCGATCGTACTTGCCCAATTGATTGCCCAGTCAGTACTTGTGTTGCAGGCGCGTGCGCAGCCGGGCGAGCTCGCCGCAGACCTCGAAGCCATCGCCGATTTCAAGTACACCGTGCACCAGGCCTCTGGCATGGTCTCCGTCCAGCTCGGTGTCAGCGTGGGCCAAGCACTGATCCGGCTCAGAGCGCTTTCCTTTAGCGCTGGCGTTCCGCTCGCTGACGTTGCCGAACAGGTGATCATCAGGAGCTTGCGATTCACCCCTTCAAACGAAGAAGGTTATTCTGGATGACGAGATCGCACATCAGTGAAACGTGCTCTCGAACTAGTACAGGTGCGCTTGGCGCGCCTGGCGCCGGTCTGAGCAGGGGCTGCCGAACCCCGAAGGGAGGCGCAAGATGCCATTAACCCGAGAGGCAAAGTTTGCTCGGACTCTTGTGGAGTTGGCCGATACCCTTGTGACGGGTTTTGATGTCGTCGAGCTGTTGACGACGTTGGCAGATCGCTGTGTCGACGTGCTAGGTGTCGGAGCGGCCGGCATCATGTTGGTAGCACCCGATGGTGACCTGCGGGTGCTGGCCTCCTCCTCTGAAGCCATGCACCTTTTGGAGCTTTTCGAGCTGCAGGCGAAACAAGGGCCCTGCCTCGACTGTTACCGCACCGGCATGGCGGTCGTGAACCAGGACTTGGCGGTCGTAAATGGCCGGTGGCCCCAGTTTGCCTCCGAGGCGCTCGAAGCGGGATTTCATTCCGTCCACGCCCTGCCAATGCGCCTTCGTGGGACCGTCATCGGCGCCCTAAACCTGTTCCATGGCGAGGTGGGCGAGATGCGACAGGCAGACGTCGACTGGGCCCAGTCCTTCGCGGACGTCGCCACGATCGCCATCCTCCAACACCAAGCCGCTCACGAGGCCCAGGTCCTCAACGAGCAGCTCCAGCATGCGCTCAACAGCCGCATCGTGATCGAACAAGCCAAGGGCGTCCTTTCCGCGCGACTGGACCTCAGCATGGAACAAGCGTTCTCCACTCTGCGCACCTACTCTCGAAACCACAATCGGCCTCTTGGTGAGGTTGCTCAAGCAGCGATCGCCGGCTCGCTTTCGGACGTCACCTTCGAGCCGATGATTCAAAAGGGTCCCGGCTGAGAAAGATGCCCCAAAAAGAAGGGCGTCCTCGTCCATTGAAGTTTCAGGTTGAAAAGTCGCAGGACGGGGTAGACTAAATCTGAAAGAGGTCGCCTGGACCCTGCTTCCTTCGACTGGCCGATGGCCGGGCAGAGTGAAATGGAGGCAAGCAAATGGGTCGAGCGGGAATGGTACTTAGTGCCATCGCCATCGCGGTAGGTGCGGTCTTGTACTGGGCAGTGACTTCACAAGGTCACGGATTTCGGGTCTCGACGATCGGGGTAATCCTCATGGTCGTCGGAGGAGTCGGCTTCGTTGTTTCGGCGATCGTGTTCGGTGTCTCTCGAAGTGAAGCGGGCAACCGCCATCATTCGTTGGACCGACAGGTAATCGATTCCGACGGTCGCTCGAGCGAAGTGCACCAAGGGGTGAGTTAGTCCGCGACGTCCGTGACGTCACGACAACGCTGCTTCAACCAATTCTGAAAGGTAAACCTGATGATAGTTCTTGGCATTGTATTGCTGATAATCGGCGCCCTCGCGGGGGTTCCAATCTTCTGGACGCTCGGCATCCTCATCGTGATTATTGGTGTGGTGTTCGCTATCGCTGGCCATTCGGGACACAAGTTGGCCGGCCGCAGCCATTGGTATTGAGCAGACGGCCCACCTCGAAGGTTCAGGCTCGCTGTGTTATCCGTCACATTGCCGCCAATCGAGCATGTATGTGTGGCCACGGATCGGACTGCACAGCTTCGCGACCAAGCCTTGAAACCTGTACCCCGATCTCATAGCGAAGGAGACGCACGATGAGTACCACGGACAAATCCAAGAACGAACTCCAGAAAGCAACCGGCAAGGTCAAAGAGAAGACTGGAGAGTTCACCGGCAACAAGGATCTCCAGGCACGCGGCAAGTCGGAGCAAACCCGAGGCGATCTCAAGCAGGCCGGTGAGAAAGTGAAGGACGTGTTCAAGCACTGAGCGAGGCGTGATCCTCTCTTCTGTCGGGCACGGCATGCATCCCGACGGAAGGGAGGAAGTTTTGGGCGTCGGGCGGCCTTGCGATTGGAGCCGCTGTTATCAACCGGCAAAAGTTCAAGTGGGGATTCGTGCCTGCCGGTCACGGACTACTCGACGCCAGGGTCGGATCGGTACTCGCTGTCGAAGGCAAGGATGGCCTAACTCGGCTTCGAGGCAGCTTGCCGCGCTCCGGACGCGCGCCCCGAAGGAGCTAGCTCAGGGAGCTTCCCTTTCCCGCCGGCGCACCTCGGATAACCAAGGCAAGACGGTTGGGGAGGGATCGACGTCCGTTAGCCTCAGTTGGTGAAGCGACGCGCCGCAAGCGGCCATACTTTGGGTCCGCAAAGCAGGATCTCCCATCGGACCGCGCACCTGCGGGTGATGAGCCGTTTCCTCTATCGGATCGAGCACTACGCGTCGCTCTCAGTTGTCGCCCTCGCCATCATCCTGGCCATGGGTGCCCTCATTGCCTTAGGTGGAGCGATTGGTTTTCCAAGTGGCTGGACTACCGCTTTCGAGGTCGCGGCTTCGACGGTAACGATCGTGATGCTTTTCGCGATTCAACATACCCAAGGTAGAGAGCAGGCGGCGATCCAGCGCAAGCTTGATGAGATCCTTCACGCCTTACCTGGCGCCGACGAATCGCTCATGATGCTGGAGGAGGCTGCTCCTGAGGTCTTGCACGACGTCCAAGACGACCAACGCCACGTTCGGTTGATGTCACCCGACTCTGTGGTCGAGCGACCAACTCATGATGGGCGAGAGATGGCTGATTCGATCAGTACCGAAGACGTATGAGCTGCTTACCTGCCTTGAGGCAAGGTGTGGTCCGACTCGCAGTCGTGCATGTTTTCTCGATGCCGTCACGCTGCGAGTACTGACGCACCTCAAGGGTAGAGAGTGCTGCAAAAATTTGGGGATCTCACTTAGCTGACTTGGACTGTATGAGCGGATTGTGCTCCCGCCGGGGCAACCGGTCCTCGGCGCTGGAGCATTTCCTCGAGAGCGTTGCCGCCTCGTTGGCCACCTGGTTCACGGCGTCCAGTCCGTCGCACCCCGTCGGCCATCGGGGACGGGCAAGCGTCTTTGTTTCCGGCCTTCTTCTCGGTGATTGGAGGTCTATCGGACCATGTCTGGACCTCGTGGGCCTCGGGACGGAACTCGGGGATACCCTTTTCCAGCTGGTGGCGTTGCTGAACCGCCTGCACGGCCCGTTGAGGGGAATGTGGGAAATTCTGTTGGGTTACCACCCCTTCAGCGGGACCATGAGGTAGCACTGCGTCAGCTAGCCCCCGTGGCCGAGAGGATCAGGCGACGGACTTCTAATCCGTTCTACGCAGGTTCGAATCCTGCCGGGGGCGCCGATGGGATGTATGGATCCGGGAGATCCTGGACGTTTTCGTTCCGGGTGACCCTTTACAGAGTTTCGGTAGACGTTTGACAGTTCCGGGTGATGCTTGACACTCAGGGCCCCCTGATCCCTTGGGAGACGGGATGACTGAGGCTCAGATCGATCGCGAGGTCAAGCGACGCCTAGCAATCTTGAACCACGCCGAGGAAGTAACGGGCAATGTGGCCATGACCTGTCGCTACTACGGGATCACCCGTCAGACCTTCTACACCTGGAAGCGGCGCTTCGAGGAGCTGGACGAGGAGGGCCTTTCGGCCCCTCTCCCGACCCGGAGAAACACTTGTCCGATACCCGTCGCATCGATTGATGACCTCGCGCGTTCTCGTATCTGCTTGAAGCCCAACGGGGCGCAGGTGAGCAGTCGTTTCGGTGAGACGGCACCCAACGTCGCACCGATGTCGAGAGGCGAGTCCCCCTTTCAGGGCTTGTACCGAGTCATCCATTCATTCGGCGCGCCGTCCGACCACGTCGAGTCCATCTGACGCATGTACACCTCGCCGTGATCCATCCCGGGAGCACGCTCGGCGTCGTCTGCCCGCCGGAGGTCTCCGGGACCGCTCGTCGTCGGAGTGTCGATCTCTTCCGGAAGGCGGTTTGGGGCGCCCTCAGGGGGAGGGTCGTACGACGTGACACCCTGGTCCTGGACGAGCTTCGTGGGCTTCCCGTCCGAGAACCAGCGTTGCTCGTGCTGGTCGTAGGGGTCGGTATACCAACCCTCCTCCTTTTGATTCATGGAGCCTCCTTGTCCCTCCCCAAGTGTAGGGATCGAACGAAGAACGGGGTGTACATATCTCCTCGGTCAGCATTGTGGCTCCTCGCTCCTCATCGCACTCCCACACCCAACGCGGCCAGCTTGTGTCGAGAGCGGTCGACGATGAGCGGGTAGGAGTCGAGGTAATAGCGCAGGGCTGCACAGGCTTGATGGATGGCCGCTCCGCGGCTTCGCTCGAGCGTTGCTTGGTCGACGTCGAGTGCCTCGAGAAAGACGGCTCTTGAGGATTTAACGAAGAGGGGCGACCAGATGACTTGCACGTCGACCGCGGGGTCACCGACGCAGGCGGAGCCCCAATCGACAATCGCCGACAACTTGCCGCCTTGCGTCAGGCAGTTCCCTTCCAGATCGCCTTGCACCCAGACCGGTGTGCCGTCGTGAGGAGGTGCACAGACCGCCTTCTCCCAGACAGTGCGCGCGGCATGCTGGTCGATCAGGTCGCCGGCGTATGCGATCGCGGCAAGTGCCTCTCCCGCATACTCCTGTAGCGGTCGCGCCCGGTTCCGTGCCGGGGGAGCTCCGACGGTTGGGACGCCTTGCAGCGCTCGCGCCACCCCGGCCAAATCTTCAGCGAACACGCGGGGATCGGCGATCGTGTCGGGACCGGCGGGTTCTCCGATCAACCACCGATGAATAGCCCACCGAAACGGATAGGGACCTGACGGCCGCCCGAGTGCCACCGGTTCGGGGAGGCCAATCGGAAGCTCGGGAGCGAGCACCGGCAGCCATTCGTGTTCGAGAGCCGGCTGTCCTTCCGCCCATGCCATGCGGGGGAATCGGGCAACGAGTTCGTCGCCAAGGCGATAGATCGCATTGTCGGTTCCCCAGGGCTCTACGCGTCGAATGGGCAGGTCGGCTAGTTCGGGAAACTGATCGCGGATAAGGCGCGCGGCGAGGCCCTCAACGACCTCCACTTCACCCTCGTGCATCCTCACTGATCTATCTTGCCTCGCACAGCACGCAAGCTCACTACCGGCGTCCCCGGATTTGGTGGCCATGAGGTGAGAGATGCCTCAGTACGTCATCTCATCGCCGTTGGACAACGGTCAGTACGCTGGGGATGCGGAGGTGGAGCATGCCGGTCGAGCTCAACCACACCATCGTCCATTGCCACGACAGGGCGGCGTCGGCGAACTTCCTTACCGAGATCCTCGGGCTGGCCCCGGCTGAGCCGTTCGGCCCGTTCCTCGTCGTTGAGGTGGCCAACCGGGTCTCTCTCGACTTCCAGGAGAGCACAGGGCCGATTGTCTCGCAGCACTACGCCTTCCTGATCGACGAAGGCGAGTTCGACCCGATCTTCGACCGACTACGGGCACGCGGCCTCGACTACTGGGCCGACCCCGGCTGCTCGCGTCCGGGCCAGATCAACCACAACGACGGAGGAAGGGGTGTGTACTTTCCCGACCCCGACGGTCACATGCTCGAGATCCTCACCCGCCCCTACGGAGGTGGCTAGCCGAGACGGGCCTCGACGCCGCGGAGGTCACGGTCCTCGTCCTCCCAGGTCTTCGGGGATCTGAAGCCCCATGAGGTGAGAAGTTCAGCCGCCAAGCGGTCCTGGTCCCCTCCGATCTCGGCGAACAGCCGGCCACCCACCCGAAGCAGGCTCGCGGCGGCCGGAACGATCGCCCGCAGGACGTCCAGGCCATCGGAGCCGCCGTCGAGGGCCAGAGGAGGTTCGTGCCGGACGACGTCGGC
>Ga0265327_10002857_pt1 | contig 17394 bp, 13 predicted proteins | sample 41621metaG_FD_202089 | JGI IMG/M metagenome (GOLD analysis project Ga0265327, IMG submission 202089) | Rhizosphere microbial communities from Carex aquatilis grown in University of Washington, Seatle, WA, United States - 4-16-21 metaG | ecosystem: Host-associated > Plants > Roots > Rhizosphere... | reverse complement strand
CGGGTTTGGTGTGGTCAGGTCAGATCGCACCACCCATCAGGCACGTCCTGCGCCGTCGCAAAAACGTCCGGGTCGAGCTGGCTGAGGTGACCGAGATCGACCTCGAGCGTCGCATGGTGGTGGCCAAGGTGCTCGGCACCCACCAACTCGAGGTCCCCTACGACAGCCTGATCGTGGCCACCGGCGCCGCCCAGTCCTACTTCGGGAACGAACAATTCGCGCTCTACGCGCCCGGGATGAAGACGATCTCGGACGCTCTGGAGCTGCGCCGCCGGATCTTCGGCGCCTTCGAGATCGCCGAGCTAGCCCACGAGCCGGGCGAGCGCGAGGCGTGGCTGACCTTTGCCATTGTGGGGGCGGGCCCGACCGGTGTCGAGCTGGCCGGACAGATCCGCGAGCTGGCAGCCCGTTGCCTGAAAGGGGAGTACCGGCGATTCGATTCGTCGGTGGCCCGTGTCCTTCTGATCGACGGGGGCGACGAGCCGCTGGCCAACTTCGGTCGGCAACTGTCCGGTCGAACCCGACGCGAGCTCGAGAAGATGGGCGTCGAGCTCAAGATGGGACTCAAGGTGGTCGGCGTCGACGCCAGCGGGGTGGAGGTGGAGGACCGCGACCAGAAGCGGACGCACCTGGCGGCACGAACCACGATTTGGGCGGCGGGGGTGGAGGCGTCGCCGCTGGCGGCCCAGTTGGCCGCGTCCTCCGGGGCCGAGGTTGACCGGGCCGGCCGGATCAAGGTGCTGCCCGACCTGTCGCTTCCCGGTCATCCCGAGGTGTTCGCCGTGGGGGACATGACGTCGCTGCGCGACCTGCCTGGGGTGGCCGAGGTTGCCATGCAGGGTGGGCTCCATGCCGCCAACTCCATCGTGCGAGGCCTCAAAGGGAAGCCGACGGTCCCGTTCAAGTACCGGGACCTCGGCAGCGTGGCTGCCGTGGGGCGGTTCCGGGCCATCGCCAGCATCCGGGGCCTGCGGCTCAGTGGCTTTTTGGGCTGGTTCGTGTGGATGTTCGTGCACCTGGCCTTCTTGGAGGGCTTCGGGAACCGGCTGTTCACCATGCTCCGCTGGCTGCGAGCCATGGTGGGGAGAGGGAGGGGAGAGCGGGAGTTCAGCGTGGCGCACGTGGGAGGGGACCTCAGCCTTCCCGACTCAGTCCGCGACGTCGTCCAGCCCGCACCGCTCCCGCTGGTGCCGCCGGACCTCAAGGTCTCACATGGACAAGGTGACGACGAGCGGGAAGCTTGATGACGCTGCCGCACTGGTCCATCGGGTGGGGGCGACAGGGCCTCACTAAGGCACAGAAGGGGTACACGCCATGAACGGGTTCCCGCCCATTGCTGACTACGCCTTCCTCTCGGACTGCGAAGTCAGCTGCCTCATCGCTCCGGACAGCGGTGTTGAGTGGCTGTGCCTGCCCCGGCCGGACAGCCCGAGCGTCTTCGGAGCGATGCTCGACCGTCGGGCCGGGTACTTCAGGTTGGCGCCCGACGGCACGCGCATCCCGCACGACCGTCGCTACGTCCCCGGGACGATGGTGCTCGAGACGACCTGGCACACGCCGACCGGATGGCTGGTGGTGAAGGACGCGCTGGTGATGGGCCCGGCGCCCACCGACACCCGGCGCTCGGACTACCGGCGCACCCCGGCCGACACGGTGGCCACGGGGATCCTCTTGCGCACCGCCACCTGCATCGACGGCCACGTGGATCTCGTCGTGGACTGCCTGCCCATCTTCGACTACGGGCTGATGGGCAACACCATGGAGTACGTCGGCGACGGCTACGGCCAGCTGGCCGTCCACCCGCGGGAGGGTGATCTCGAGCTCTCGATGTGCAGCAGCATGCGGCTGGGTGTGGTCGGCCAACGCTGCCTTGCCCGGGGCACGCTCGCCCGCGGCGACTCGGCCTTCGTGGCGCTCGGCTGGGGTGCGACGACGCTGTCCAGCCTGGAGGAGGCCACCCACGCCATGGCGGCGACCGAGCAGAGCTGGCGCGACTGGCTGAGCACTGCCAACGTCCCCGACCACCGGTGGCGCCAGTACATCGAGCGCAGCGCCCTGACGCTGAAGGGGCTCAGCTACGCGCCGACCGGTGCGATCATGGCCGCCGGCACCACCTCGCTGCCCGAGACCCCCGGCGGGCAGCGGAACTGGGACTACCGGTTCACCTGGGTCCGCGATTCCTCGTTCATTCTGCGGGCGCTGCACCGGCTGGGCTTCGAGTGGGAGGCGGTCCACTTCTTCGCCTTCGTCATGGAGGCGGTATTGAGCGGGAAGCCGCCGGCGACAGCGGACGGCGCGTTCGACATCCAGATCATGTACGGCATCGGCGGCGAGCGCGACCTGACCGAGCGCACCCTGGACCACCTGAGCGGCTGGCGGGGGTCGAAGCCGGTGCGCGTGGGCAACGGTGCCTTTGACCAGCGCCAGCTCGACGTCTGGGGTTTGTTGCTCGACGCCATCTGCACACAGATCGTGCGCATGCAGATGCAGCTGGCCGAGCCCGCCTGGGAAGGGGTCGCCTCCTTCGTCGACCAGGCCATCGCCCACCGCCACGACGCCGATCAAGGGATCTGGGAGGTCCGGGGCGACCCGAAGCAGTTCACGGCCTCCAAAGTGATGTGCTGGGTGGCCATCGACCGCGGCGTCCGGCTCGCCGAGGACCGGGGAGACGACAAGCGGGCGGCTCGCTGGCGTCCGGTCGCCGACGAGATCAAGGCTGAGGTCCTGGCGCAGGGAGTGTCGGAGCGCAAGGTGTTCCGCCAGCACTACGAGACCGACGATCTCGACGCCGCGCTGTTGTTGATCCCGATCATGGGGTTCCTCCCACCCGACGACGAGCGCGTGCGCAACACGGTGCTCGCCATTGCCGACGAGCTCACCGAGGACGGTCTGGTGCTCCGCTACCGGACCGAGTCGACCGACACCGGCTTCTCGGGCGAGGAGGGCACCTTCACCATCTGCTCGTTCTGGTTGGTGAGCGCCTTGGCGATGGTGGGGGAGACCGCCAGGGCCCGGTCCCTCTGCGAGAAACTGCTCTCGCTGGCCGGTCCGCTCCTCCTCTACGCCGAGGAGATCGACACCACGACGGGGCAGCACCTCGGGAACTTCCCCCAGGCCTTCACCCACCTGGCCCTGATCGAGGCCGTCTGGGAACTGATCGAAGCCGAGCAGGGCGCCCCCGCCGGGCCGTAGCCCGCATAGTCCGCCCGATAGGTCGAGATGTCGACACGAGACGCTCACGAGGGCTCGGGGCCGCGCCGCGGGACGCGGACGCCTCGACGCCGGAGACAGCGCGGTGACGGCGCGGCGGGCCGGTCGACCCCCGCTTGTTGGCCTATACGAGGGGCACCCGGCGCTTCCTCGGCACGGCGGTCGCCTTGGGGCTCGTGACCGCCGTGCCGGTGGTCGTCCAGGCGTGGCTGCTCGCCGACATCGTGTCCCAGGCCTTCATCTCCCACCGCGGGCTCCACCAGGTGGTACGGACGCTGGCGGCCTTGCTGGTCGTGGCCCGGGCCGGGGTGGGCTGGGAGTCCGAGCGGGCGTCGCAGCGAGCGTCGGCCCGGGCGAAGTCGAGCCTGCGAAACGCCCTGGTGGCCCGGGTGGCGGTGCCCGGGCCGGCCGGGCCCGAGGTTTCCGGGGCTGGGGAACTGGCGGTGCTGGCCACGTCGGGGATCGACGCGTTGGACGCCTGCTTCTCCCGTTGCCTGCCCCAGGTGTTCCCGTCCGTGCCGGCACCGACCGCCGACGACGCGCTCGAGCCCAGGGGTGGCGCAGCGGGGCCTACGGCGCAGGCCTGACGTTGTCGGTGGCCACAGCATGGTGACTACGGCCGGGCCCAGACGACAGGAAGCGTCGGGGTCCCAGGGTCATAATGGGCCGGTGACCACCATCTACTACGAACGTGACGCCGACCGCCGCGTGCTCGACGGCGAGACGCTGGCCATCATCGGCTACGGCAACCAGGGGAGATCCTGGGCGCTCAACATGCGCGACAGCGGGTTCGCGCCGCTCGTCTGCGTGCGTCGAGACGAGACCCGCGAGCAGGCCCAGTCCGACGGGTTCGAGGCATACGACCTGGAGGCAGCCAACGACGCCGACGTGCTCTGCATCCTGGTCCCCGACGACGTGATTCCCGAACTGCCGCTGGCACCCGGCCCGCGCTCGTGCGTGATCGTGGCCAGCGGGTACACCCTGGCCTTCGGCCGACTGGCGCCCCCGGGCGACTCCGGGCTGGTGGCCCCTCGCATGTTGGGACCTGAGGTGCGCCTTTGCTACGAGGAGGGCCAGGGGTTCATCACGGCCGTCGGCGTCCACACGGACGTGACCGGTCGGGCCCGCACACGGGTCCTGGCGGTGGCCGACGCCATCGGCGGCCTGCGGCAGGGCGGCATCGAGCTCACGGCCATGCAGGAGGCCGTGCTCGACCTCGGCGTCGAACAGGTCCTCTCACCGGCGCTGACCGCCGTGAGCACCGCCTTCCTGCAGACGATGCTCGAGCACGACATCCCACTCGAGGCCATCATCACCGAGCTGGTGCTCTCGGGGGAGGTCGAGCGCACGTACCGATTGCTCCGCGAGGTGGGCTTCGCCGTCCAGTCGGAGTTCCACTCGCCGACCAGCCAGTACGGCCAGCTCACCCGCCGTGGGCGCTACGACCACCTGGACCTGCTGGCGACCATGCGCACGCTCACCGACGACATCGAGAGCGGGCGGTTCGCCGACGAGTGGGACGCCGAGCGCGACGCCGGCTATCCGAGGTTGGCCGAGTTGAAAGAGCAGCACGCCGGCGCCGCCGTCCGCGAGTACGAAGCGGACCTTCGCTCGCGCCTCGGCCCGGGCGCCGCCGGCCGCGCCGCCTCCTGACGGGGCGGTTACCAGGGATCGGAGCCGGTGCGGGCGGCCACCGCGGCCTTCCAGGAGAACAGGACGGCCGACACCGCCGTGGCCAGGTTGAGGCTGGCCACGCCGGGGCGCATGGGCACGGACACCGACCGGGTGGCCACCTCGCGCACCTGCGGCGAGATGCCGTAGCGCTCGCCGCCGACGACCAGGATCGAGTCGGGGTCGAGGTCCGCGGAGGCCACCGGCTCGCCGCGGAGGTCGACGGTGACGATCGGCCGTTGCGTCGTCATGGGAAGCGGGCCGTTGGCCGTCGGCACCGCGTACTGCAGCCCGGCTCCGCTCCGCAGCACGACCGGGGACCACGGATCGAGGGTGCCCGAGACGAGGACCGCGCCCACTCCGGCCGCCGCCGCCACCCGGATGACCGCGCCCACGTTGCCCGGGTTTCGGGGGCCCTCCAAGAACAGCACCGGTCGCCCGGTGGGGGCCAGGGCCGCGTCGAGGTCCTGGTGGGGGCGCGCGGTGATCGAGAGCAGCGGACTGGTCAGGGTGCGCCGGCTCAGCTTGGTGAACAGCTCGTGGTCGATGACCTCGAGCACCGCGTCGATGCGGTCGATGACGTCGTCGGCCAGGCGCTCGGCGATCGCCAGCAGACGATCACGGTCATAGGTGACGGCCGCTTCGAGCGCAGCGCCGAAGCGCAGGGCATGGGTGGCCGGATGGAGGCCCTCGAGAACGGCCAGGGTCGGGTCTTCGTAGGCCCCGTAGAAGAGCCGGGTGAACCGGGACTCGGCTTTGGTCACCACCGTCCGCCCCCCGACGCGCTCGGTGCGTGACGTCCCCTCGGGCAGGGCGGGGCAGGGCGGGAGGCGGGACTGGTCACGCAACACTCCGAGCAGGGGAGAACGCCGCGAGTGCCCGCCGACCTGCGTCGGTCAGTGTGGCCTCTTGTCCGAGCACGCCGGTCGCCAACACCGCGCCGCTGTAGGGACCCGCCAGCAGGCCGTCGGCCCCGTGGCCGGTGTCGACGTAGAGACGCTCCCAACCCGGCACCGGACCGAGGAACGGCAGGTCGTCATCGGTGCAGGGCCGGAATCCCACGCGCACCTCGAGCAGCGACGCCTCGGCCAACCCCGGGGCGAGCTTGAGGCACTCGCGCAGGAGCTCGTGGGTGCCCGCCGCCGTGGCGCGTGGGTCGAACGTCCCCCGTTCCTCGAACGTCCCGCCGCAGGCCACCCGGCCGTCGGGCCAGGGCACGAGGTAGTGGCCGAGTACCGGCTGCGCGATCGGCCACTCCCGCGGCGCCAAACCCTCGTCGTCCACCCGCAGGTGCACGATCTGCCCCTTGACCGGCCGAACGGGCAACGTCACCGAAAGGTGGTGGCTCAGCTCGGGGGTCCAGGCCCCGGCAGCCAGGACGACCGTGTCGGCCCCAACCCGGCCTACGGACGTGTCGACCGCGGTGACCGAATGGCCGGACGTCACCAGCCGCTCGGCGCGGGCGTCGATGATGTCGACGCCGCGACTGTGGCACCCGCACCGGAGTGCCGCGGTGAACGTCCGCCCGTCGACCCGCGCCGCCGCACGGTTGAACAGTGCCCGCCGGAGTTCGCCGAGGACCGGCATCAGCTCCCTTGCTTGGTCGGTCGAGATCTCGGCCACGGCGTCGGGGGCCCGTGCACAAGCGTGCCGAGCCAGGTCCTCCCACCAGCTCTCGTCGCCGTCGCTGAGCGACAGGGAGAGAAGGCCGGTCCGGCCGTAGCCCGCATCGGGTGCCCCGTCCTCGGTGAGCCGTTCGACCAGGCGCGGGTAGTGGGCCCCCGCTTCAGCGGCAAAAGGGAACCACACGTCGTCGGTGCGCCACGTGGTCTCTGGGGAGAGGATGCCCGCGCCGGCGTCGCTGGCCCGTCCGGCATCGGCCCTATCAATCAGACCCACCGTCGACCCCAAGCAGGCGAGCTCGTAGGCGAGCGCCGTGCCGACCAGGCCCCCACCGACCACTACGACGTCGTATCCGCTGCGCAAGGGGCCTCCCGGTGGGCGTCGCCAGGATCCTAGTGAGGGTCGTTGCGACGCCATGGGGTCGCCGAGGTTGGCGCCGAGGAAGGCCGGCCCGTGGTGCGGCTCAACCTGTTGGGATCCTGAGCGCGGCCGGAAACGCTGGCCGGGGGCGGCGCTGGCCGCGACCGCCGGCGCCCGGTGGCGACCTACGCTGCGCTCATGGACGACGAAGTGCACAGCGACGGCGAGGCGCAGGACGGAGTGTCCGCAGGGCCCGACCCGGCCGAGGGGCACGCGCCCACCTCCCAAGAACAAGTCCCGCCCGGGCCGGTGGCCGGCGCGTCGTACCCGAGCTACGCGCCGCCGGTGCCGACCTACGCCGCCCCGGCGGGCTACGCCCCTCCTCCCGCTTATGGCGCGCCGCCGTTCGGGCCGACCGGTGCCTACGTGCCGCCCTACGCCCAGCCGCCCGGCTACGCCGCGTCGGGCCCGTACGCCCCTACGGGGGGATGGGTCCCGCCGGGGGCCGACCCCGCCATGGGCCCCTACGCCGCCTCGGGACCCGCGACCGGCCCCTACGTCCCCCCGTACCGCCCGGGCGTCTACCACCACGAGCCCCAGGGATGGCAGCCGCCGCCCCAGCCGCCCGAGACCGTGGCGGTCCGCAGCCAGGACGGCCCCTCGCACCCGGTCCGCCAAGGCGCCTTGATCGCGCTGGTCATCGTGGTCGTGGTCGGGGTGGGCTTCGCCATCGGTGCCCTGCTCGCCCCCAGCAACCCGAAGACAACGGCTGTGGGGTTGGTGAAGTCGGCCACGACGGCGGCCGAGAACGCCGGGACGTTCCACTACGTTGAGCTCTCCACAAGCGCCGGGACGCCCAACGACATCACCGGGGACGCGGCCCCCCACAGCGGGCGCCAGACCATTACGGCTCTCGGCGCGGCCGGACGTGACGTGTTCGACCTCCGGCTCGTAAAAGGCGTGGTCTACTTCCGCGGCAACCGGGCGGCCGTGATCGACCAGCTGGGCGTCCCGGCCGGCAAGGCCGCCGCGGTGGTCTCGCACTGGGTCTCGATCCACAAGGGTCAGGGCGCGTACAAGACATTCGCCGCCGGCATCACCACCACGTCGAACCTCTCGCAGGTGCCCCAGACGTTCGTGCCCACCAGCAGCGCGGAGGTGGCCGGGTCCTCACCGGCGTCCACCCGCATCCTGGGTGCGCTCTATGCGGGCAAGGGGAAGCCCGCCGTGGGCGCCGCGGCAATGGTGATCACGAAGTCCTCCTCGTTGCCCCAGTCCTTCGCCGGAGAGGCAGTGGGCACGGGAGGGCGGCTGAGCCTCTCATGGACGTTCAGCCAGTGGCACCAGAAGGTGGTCGTAGTGGTGCCGCCGAATGCCGTGCCCTATGCCTCCCTGGGGGCGAAGGCGCCAGCGAAGTAGCGCTCGAGCGGCGTCGCCGCCTGCGCCGCCGTCATGTTGTGAAGGCCGGTGTTGTCGCCTGCGGTGCCGACGTGGGTGTGGCGTGCTGTCTCGATGACCTCGGCACGGTGCGCACCACCGGCCCCAGGACATCGGTCATCGGGAGGGGTCCGAAGGACCGGCTGTCACAGCCGTGCAGTCGGTTGTCCCCGAGCACGAAGACGTCCCCGTTCCCCACGACGACCGGGGCGAAAGCCCCACTCGATGCTCGTTGCGCGCTGGACAGCCAAGGCTCGTCGAGCGGCCGGCCGTCAACTAGGACCTCGCCCCGAGCGCCCTCGACCGTCTGTCCTCCGACACCGACCACACGGCCGGCAACCACCGGCCCGGCGCCGGCACAGGTCGTGCCCGACGGGGGGTGGAACGCCACGCTGTCGCCGGTGGACGGGGACGGCGCCCCTGTCACGGCCACCAGCACGGTGTCCCCGGTCTGGATCGTCGGGGCCATGGATGTTGTGGTCACCGAGTAGGACCTGACGGTCTCGGCGTCCGTGGCGGTAACCACGCATCGACTGACCGGGTAGCCCCGCGTGATGTGCGCCGTCACCCGCCACGTGGTGGCGCCGGGTGCCAGGGTGGCGGTGTGCGCGGTGCCCTCGAGGTCCAGTGTGGCGGCGGCAGGGCTGTAGGCGGACAACGAGAGCTTGAGGCGGTGTGGGGGTGGGGACCCGATCGCGCCCGATGCCACGACTTGGGTGCCCGAGGACGACGGGTGGCAGGTTGCATGGGCCAGCACCGGGCCGACTTTGGAGTGCACCTGGACCGGGACGGTGCTCGGTGAGCTCGGGGCACAGGCGGCCAAGGCGAGGGCGACGCAGGCTGCCGCCCCGACGACCCAGCCCTGTCCCGTTGCCCGATCTTGCGCGCTGGGTGAGCTCACCCGGCAAAAGGTAGGCCGGTGGGAGTGGTCGGGCCATCTCGCCCCCGGACGAGTGCGGCTCGGCCGGAAGTACCATCGGCGGTCCATGCTGGCTCCCCTCCAGAAACGATGACCGCCCGCGTCACCATGGAGGCCAGCGCGCTCGTGGCGCCGTGATGCTCGAGGGCGTTCGGGTGGTGGAGCTGACCGGGGGGATCGGCGCCGCCTACGCCACCAAGCTCCTGGCCGACGCCGGAGCCGACGTGGTGGTGGTCGAGCCTGTCGGTGGGCGGGCCGAGCGGAACGGGGGTTCTCCGGGGCTCTTCGAGTTCCTGCACACCTCCAAGCGGTCGATCTCTCTCGGGGAGGAGGCGTCACTGCTGTTGGCCGCCGACATCGTGGTGGCCGGCCCGTCCTTTGACGTCGTGGCGGCGCGGCATCGTCGGCCCGACCAGGTGGTGGTGACGATCACCGGTGTTGGGCTCGAGGGCCCGTGGGCCGGGCGTCCGATGGACGAGTTCGTCCTCCAGGCGGTGTGCGGGTCGACGGGGAGCCGGGGGATCCCTGGAGAGGAGCCGCTCTCGGCCGGGGGGACACTGGGGGAGTGGTTGGCCGGCTGCTACGCGGCGGCCGGCGCCACGGCGGCGTGGCTCGGTGCCGTGCACAGCGGCCACGGCGACCATGTCGACGTCTCGACGCTCGACTGCATGGCCATCGGCATGGTGACGTTCCCGGCGGTGTTCGCCTCGTTCGCCGCGGCCAGCGGGTGGCCGGCCCCGTCGGCGGCCGAGCGCCGCTTGGAGGTGCCGTCGGTGGAGCCCACGGCCGACGGATGGGTCAACTTCACCACCAACACCCCCCAGCAGTTCGGCGACCTCTGCACGCTGCTGGGCCGTCCCGAGCTAGCCGAGGACCGCCGCTACCGCCGCCACCTCGCCCGGTTCAAGAACCGAGCTGAGTTCGAACAGGTGGTCGAGGCCTACACCCGCCCACGGACGACCGACCAGGTGGTGGAGGAGGCGGCCCTTCTGCGCATCCCGGTGGCCCCGGTGCTCGACGATGGGTCCGTGCTCACCTTCGACCACTTCGTCGAACGAGAGGTGTTCGTCGACAACCCGTCGGCTCCTTTCCGCCAACCCCGTATCCCCTACCGCCTCCACGGCCTCGAGCCGCCGGCGTTGCGGCCCGTGCCCAGAGCTGGAGAGCACGACGGGACGGTCGACTGGCCGGATCGTTCATCACGCCCGGTCGCCCCCGATCGGGGGTTGCCGCTGGCCGGCGTCCGGGTGGTCGACTTCACCGCGTGGTGGGCCGGCCCGGGCGCGACCCAGCTCTTGGCCTGCCTGGGCGCCGACGTGGTGAAGGTGGAGTCGACCGTGCGTCCCGACCAGATCCGCTTTGCCGGGCCCAGGGCCCCGGGGGACCCGCAGTGGTGGGAATGGGGTCCGCTCTTCCACGCCGTCAACACCAACAAGCGCGGGATCACCGTCGACCTCAGCCGGCCCGAGGGGCTGGAGGTGGCGTTGGCCCTCCTGGCCCGTGCCGACCTGGCCTTCGAGAACTTCACCCCCCGGGTGATGGGCCAGTTCGGCCTGGACTGGGAGCGCCTCGAGCGCCTCAACCCCCGGCTGAGCCTGGTGCGCATGCCGGCCTTCGGCCTCGACGGTCCGTGGCGGGACCGACCGGGTTTCGCCCAGACCATGGAGGCCGTGAGCGGGCTGGCCGCCGCCACCGGCTGGGCCGACGGCCCGCCGGTCCTGGTCGGGGGGACCGGCGACCCCATCGCCGCCATGCATGCGGCCTTCGCCGGATTGGTGGCCCTGGCCGAACGGGATCGCACGGGCCGGGGCCGTCTGGTCGAGGCGACCATGATCGAGGCCGTGCTGAACGTGGCGGCGGCCGCGCCGGTGGCCCGCCAGCTCACCGCTCAGCCGTCGCACCGCCGCGGCAACCGGGGCGACGGTGACCGATTCCAGGGTGTCTACCGTTGCGCGGGTGAGGACCGCTGGTTGGCCTTGTCGGTGGACAGCGACGAGCGGTGGGCGGATCTGCTCGGGGTGCTCGGTGCTTCGAGCGGATCCGAGCCCGCTCCAAGCCGACGCGGCCACGAGGATTCGGCCCACCGTTGGCTGGCGGCGCGGTGCGCGGGCCTCGACGCCACGGAGCTGGCCGAGCGGCTGTCGGCGGCCGGCGTCCCGGCCGCCGTCGTCGTCGAGCCGACGGAGGGTGCAACGAACCCTCAGGTGGTCCACCGCGGGCTCTTCGAGCCCGAGGACCACCCGGTCACCGGTCGCCACCCGGTCCCGGGTCTGCCATTCCGCATGGAGGCGGCCACTCAGTGGGTGCGGACGCCCGCCCCACTGCTCGGGCAGCACAACGACGAGGTGCTGGACGAACTCGGGTTCACACGAGCGCGGCGAGAAGAGTTACGCGCCCTCGGCATCATCGGTGAGGCGCCCGCCTGGGGCTGAGAGCGTGTCGGGTTCAGGCCCGGGCGGCGAGGCTGGCGAGACCCTCTCCGGAGAGATCGGCCTGTGCGCGTTTGCGCCCGCCCATGGCGAGGACGAGTGAGACCAGCGGACCACTGACTTCGGGGCCGTCCCCGGTCGTCCAGTCGGCATCGGTGGCCCGCAGGCGAAGTCCGGCGATGCGGCGCTTCGAGCCGATGAGGAGGTTCGTCCGCTTCCAATTGTCGGCAATGGCCACCAGTGCCGCCTCGGGCACCTGGTGGGAAAGGCCAAGGGGACGGCGGATGTCCTCTCCGTGCACGACGATCTCACCGAGCATGGCGACCGTGGGCGCCGGCGGCTTGTTGGTGGTGGTGGTCCGGGCTCGCAGGCGGCGGACCAGCTCATCGGGGCCGATGGCGGCCAGCTGCTGGGCGCCGCGGGCGGCGTAGACGTTGAACTTCAACCCGGCGGCTATCAGCTCTTTGTAGAAGCGCAAGGGCGTCTGCTCGGCCGCGACCAACACATGTCCCGCACAGACTTGCACCGACCAGCCTTCGGACCACGACGGCGTCGCCCACTGCTCGGGCGTGAGGTCGGCCCAGGTGTCGGCGAGGGCGGAGCGCTCGGCGTGAATGTGCGACCAGGTCTCCTTCGATTTCACGACCATCCCACCCTTTCGTCATCGGCCAAAGGCTGTCGGGCGCCGGTCAATCGAGCTGTGGTACCGAGCACGAACGCTCCGCCACCCGAGTTCCTGTCTCACGCGCCGACCTGTCGAGTAAAGCACATGGGTCCGGGTGAGCTTGGGGTGCCGGTGGTAGCTTGCCCCGGGAGTCGCCCATGAAGACCTCGCAGGACCAGAATCCCAATCAATTCGCCCAACAGCTCTTCACGCCGCTCCCGTCGCGCTACGACCGTCTGGCCGAAGTGCTCTCCTTCGGTCAGAACCACCGGTGGCGCACCGAGATGGTCAGCCACGTCGTCGACCGTCGTCCTTCCCTGGTGCTCGACGTGGCCTCTGGCACGGCCGGGGTGGCGCTGCAGCTGGCCGACCGGTCCTCGGCGCGCGTAGTCGGCGTCGACCTGACGCCGGCCATGCTCGGGACGGGAAAGGAGAACGTGGCCAACCGCTCGATGGCCCGCCGGATCCAGCTGGTGGCCGGTCGGGCCGAGCAGCTGCCCTTCGCCGACGCCACGTTCGACGGTCTCACCTTCACCTATCTCTTCCGCTATGTGGCCGACCCGTTGGCCACCCTCGAGGAACTGGCCCGGGTGGTGCGGCCCGGGGCCCCAGTGGCCAGTCTCGAGTTCGGCGAGCCCGACAACCCCTTCTGGTGGAGCGCCTGGTGGCTCTACACCAGGGCGGTGCTGCCGGTGGCGGGTCTCGTCACCGGGGGGAAGGAGTGGTTCGAAGTCGGCCGGTTCCTTGGGCCGAGCATCTCGGGCCTCTACCGCCAACTCCCGGTGCCGGCCACGGTCGAGCTGTGGCGACAGGCCGGTTTCACCGACGTCTCCTATCGGCGGATGAGCTTGGGCGGCGGGCTGGTCATGTGGGGCCGGCGGGCGGGTGGCTGAGGGGCCGGCGCCGACCAGCGGGCCGGCGCACCCCCCGAGGCCGGCCTTCTACGCCGCGGGGTCCGGCGGGTTCGGCGACTGGTGGACGCTGCTGCACCCGCCGTACACGGCGTGGATTCTCGCCTATGTCGTGGTCGGGGCCTGCCTCGCTCCGACCGTCGACGTCACCTACCTGCTGGCCACCCTGCTGGCGTTTTTCTTGGCGGTGGGGGTCGGGGCGCACGCCCTCGACGAGCTCCACGACCGTCCGCTGCGCACGGCCATTGGCTCGAGGGCGCTGCTCGTCGCGGCGGTGGTGGGGATCGGGGGCGCGGTGGCCCTCGGGATCGCCGGGGTCGTCGAGGTCGGGTGGGTGCTGGTGCCGTTCGTGGTGGTGGGCCCGGCCCTGGCGGTGGCCTACAACTTCGAGCTTGGCGGTGGCATCGTCCACAACGACCTCGGCTTCGCCGCCAGCTGGGGTGCGTTCCCCGTGCTCACGGCGTACGTGGCCCAGGCCGGGAGCCTCTCGTGGGCCGCGGCGGTGGCCGCCCTGGCCGCGCTCTTCTTGTCCCTGGCCCAACGGGCCCTCAGCACCCCGGCCCGGCTGTTGCGCCGGCGCGCCCGCGTCGTCCAAGGATCGGTCACCTTGGCCGACGGCGAACAGCTTGCCCTCGACCACCGGGTCCTTTTGGCCCCGCTCGAGCGCGCCCTCAAGATGACGGCGTGGGCGGTGGTGCTGGGAGCCACGGCGCTGGCGCTCTACCGGCTCGCCTGAGGGGCGGGGCTCTGACCGGCGTGGCCCCGTGGCGTGGCGCGCACGGCGCTCGCCCCACCGCTTCACCAAGGCCCACGCCATGAACGAGGTGCGGCTGCTGCTCACGTGCGGGCTGCCCGGCGCGGGGAAGACCTACCGGGCCACGCAGCTGGCGGCGGACCGCCCTGCCGTGCGTCTCACGAAAGACGAATGGCTCTGGGCCCTCGGCACCACGCCGTGGGACGAGTCGGCCCGGGAGAAGGTGGAACAACAACTCTGGCGCCTGGCCCAAGAGATGCTGCGCCTCGGGGTGAGCGTCGTCTTGGATTTTGGACTGTGGGCTCGGATCGAACGTGACGAGCTGCGACTGGCCGCTCGCGGCCTCGGGGTCGGCGTCGAACTGCACTACATCGACGTGGGCCCCGACCAACTCTGGCGGCGCATCGAGGCTCGCAACGCCGAGCCGCCATGGGACCGGTACCCGATCCAACGCACCGACCTCGACGGGTGGCTCATCCAGTTCCAGACGCCGGACGCCGCCGAGCAGGCCTTGTTCGACCCCCCGCCGACCCCGTCATGAGCCACCACCCCTGGCAGGCGAGGGTGGCTCGCAGCCTGGTGGGGTCGTGGCGGCCAGCCTTAGTATTGGCGGGGCGCAACGGTGCGCCCGCCAGCCGACCCCGGAGGGCCACGGCCCTCACGACCGATCGGGCCAGCCTCACGTGACCGCAGTCCAGCTCACCGACGCCCCCGGGGCGCAAGGGTCGGAGGTCTCCCTCGCCATCGACGGGATGACCTGCGGTGCGTGCGCGGCCCGGATCGAGCAGCGGTTGAACGCCCTCGACGGCGTGGAGGCCCGCGTCAACTTCGCCACCGAGCGGGCCCGGGTGCATTTCTCGGGCGACGCCGACGTGGCCTCCGTGGTGGCCGAAGTCGAGGCCACCGGCTACGGCGCCAGGGTCGCCCCGGTGCTGGCCTCGGCGGACGAGGAGCGGGCCGAGGCCGACCGGCGCGTCCGTTACCTCGGGCGCCGGCTCATCGTGGCCGGGCTGCTCTTCATGCCGCTGTGCGACGTGGCGCTCGCCTTCTCGCTCGACCCCTCGCTGCGCTTCGATGGCTGGCAGTGGCTCCTGGTCGCCCTCTCGGCCCCGGTGGTCACGTGGTGCGCCTGGCCCTTCCACAAAGCGGCGCTGCGCGGCCTGCGCCACGGCACGTTCACCATGGACACGTTGGTGTCGATGGGGGTGGTGGCGGCCACGGTCTGGTCGCTCTACGCCATCTTCGCCCTCGACGCCGGGGGAACCGGTACCAGCGCGCAGGCCTCGGGTGGTGACATCTACCTCGACGTGGCGGCCGGGGTGACCACCTTCATGCTGGCCGGGCGGTTCTTCGAGGCCTGGTCGAGGCGACGGACGGGCAACGCCCTGCGCTCGCTGGCGGCGGTGGGCGCCAAGGAGGTGTCGGTGCTCGACGAGGACGGCTTCGAGCGCCGGCGGTCGACCGACGAGCTCTGTGTGGGACAGCGGTTCGTGGTGCGGCCCGGCGAGACGGTGGCCACCGACGGCGAGGTGGTGTTCGGCCAGGCCGCCCTCGACCGCAGCGCCATGACGGGCGAAGCCGTCCCGGTCGACGTGGAGCCGGGTGACCCGGTGAGCGGCGGCACGGTGTCGCTCGACGGCCGGCTGGTGGTGCGGGCGACCCGGGTGGGTGCCGACACCCAGCTGGCTCAGATGGCCCGGCTGGTGGAGGACGCCCAGAACGAGAAGGCCTCGGTGCAGCGCCTGGCCGACCGCATCTCGGCGGTCTTCGTCCCGGCCGTCCTGGCCGCCTCGGCGTGCACCCTGCTGGGCTGGCTGGCCTCGGGGGCCACGGCCGAACAGGCCTTCAGCGCCGCCCTCTCGGTTCTCATCATCGCCTGCCCGTGCGCGCTGGGGCTGGCCACCCCCACGGCGCTCATGGTGGCCTCGGGCCGAGGCGCCCGGCAGGGGATCTTCTTCAAGGGCTACTCGGCCCTGGAGCGCTCCCGACAGGTCGACACGGTGGTCCTCGACAAGACCGGCACCCTCACCACCGGGAGGATGACCGTGGTCGACGTGGCGGCCGACGATGCGATCGGTCCCGAACAACTGCTGCGCTGGGCCGGGGCGCTTGAGGAGGCCTCCGAGCACCTGGTGGCCCGGGCCGTGGCCGAGGCCGCCCGCCACGGGTCGGGTCCGTTGCCACAGGTGGAGGGCTTCGAGACCACCACGGGCCTGGGAGCGGCCGGGGTGGTCGAAGGCCATGTGGTCCGGGTCGGTCGGGCCGAGCTGCTGGCCGATTGGGAGCCGCCGAACCCGGTGCTGGCCGAGAGGTGCTGCGCCTGGGAGCGGGCCGGTCGCACGGTGGTGCGGGTGGGCGTGGACGGGGCGACCGTCGGGGCTCTGGCCCTCTCCGACACGGTTCGACCCACGGCCACCGAGGCGGTGCGCCGGCTGCGGGGACTGGGGCTTCGGTGCGTGCTGCTCACCGGCGACAACGAGGACAGCGCCCGGCAGGTGGCCGCCGCCGTGGGCATCGACGAGGTGGTGGCCGGCGCGCTGCCCGCCGAGAAGGTGGCCATGGTCCACCGATTGCAGGCCGAGGGTCGCTCGGTGGCCGTGGTCGGTGACGGGGTGAACGACGGCCCGGCGTTGGCGTCGGCCGATCTGGGGCTGGCCGTCGGGTCCGGGACGGACGTGGCCATCAACGCCGCCGACCTGCTCATCGTCCGCGACGATCTGCGCATCGTGCCGGCGGCCATCGTCCTCGCCCGCCGCACGTTGTCCACCATCCGGTCCAACCTGGTCTGGGCCTTCGCCTACAACGTGGCGGCCATCCCCTTGGCCGCGGCGGGGCTGTTGAACCCGCTTATCGCCGCCGCGTGCATGGCCCTGTCCTCGGGTTTCGTGGTGTGGAACAGCTCCCGACTCGGGCGGGACCCGCGCTGATGGGTCCGGCATGGCTGGACGACCTGTTGGCCGTGGTGATGGTGGCCATCGCCGTCTACGAGGTCGGCCGGCTCTCGGTGGCCTGGGCGACCAACCGCCCGAGCGAGCGCGACGTCGACGTCTTCCACTTGGCCATGGGCATCTCGATGGCCGGCATGCTCACCGGCCACCTGAGCCTCTTCGCCGCCCAGGCCTGGGCGGTGCTCTTCGGGGCCGCCACCGTCTGGTTCGCCTGCCGGGTGCCGTGGTCGGTGGCCGCCAGCACCAACGCCTCGACGTCGCTCGGCCACCGGTTGACCCACGTGGTCTCGAGCGTGGCCATGGTCTACATGCTCTTGGTGATGGCGCCGGTGTCAGGTGACCACGGCGGCGGTGCGATGGGCGCCATGTCCATGGGGGTGCACCGGTTCCCGGTGGCGGCGGTGGGACTGGCCGTGGTGCTGGCGGCGGGGGTGATCTTCTCGGCCGGCCACCTCCGGGTAGGGACCG
>Ga0265327_10002856_pt1 | contig 17398 bp, 40 predicted proteins | sample 41621metaG_FD_202089 | JGI IMG/M metagenome (GOLD analysis project Ga0265327, IMG submission 202089) | Rhizosphere microbial communities from Carex aquatilis grown in University of Washington, Seatle, WA, United States - 4-16-21 metaG | ecosystem: Host-associated > Plants > Roots > Rhizosphere... | reverse complement strand
ACTCGGCAGCCCCGGTGGTTGTCGTGGACCTGGGTGATGGTGCCACATGGACGTGGGCCGGGTATCGCCCGTCTGAGATTGAGCGGCTGGTATCACTGGCCGCCGCATAGTTCACCGAATACCTGTACCTCACTGTTGTAGTGAGGTACGCAAGGCTGAGGCCCGTAGCTCCCTGGCGTTCCCCCCAGGTTGAGCTACGGGCCTCTTTTGTGCGTTTCAGATGATCACCTGGGCTGCTTGGGCGCGCTCCAGGTGGTGCCGTCGCATCTCGCCGATCCACGCCCCTGTGCCGATGCAGGGCATCCCCGAGGGGGACTCGCAGCGCGGGCAGGGGAAGCTTCGCACCTGGTAGGACAGTGTCATCATCTCGTCGCTCCAGATGGGGTGCGGTTCGATGGGGGCGAAGCAGATGGTGGGCGAGATTGGCATTGAGGCGGTCCCCGTCGATTGTTAGTTGGTGTCATTTCTTAAGTTACACAGAAAGCTAGCCCCCCTCCCTGTCAGCTTCCTGGGAGGGGGGCTGTGCGTTTCCCGTGTTTGCTGAATTAAGCGATCCGCGTACCAAGACCCACGGGCGGCGTGCTACCGTACCCCGGCGCATCCGGCGTGACACCGCTGGCCGTCACCCCCAGCTTGTAGTCCTGATCAGGGCACAGACCACCAATAGCGGACCCCAGGATGACCTCAGCATCATTGACGCTGAAACCGTGAGTTGCCATGTAGGCAGCCTCTTTGATGGGATCGTTGCCGTTACGGACATCGCCGCAGACGGCGTAGCCCAGGCCGACGAGATCATTCGCACTGATGTCGCTCGGCTTCATGCTGCCGGCGTTGTTGGCGTGGCTCTCCACGTAGGAGACGAACTGGTTGGAGGTGGAGTCTGCATGAGCCTGGGGGGTGCCGAGGATCACAGCCGCAGCGGCACCGCCCACGCCCATAGCAAAAAGAATCTTCTTCATTGTTCCTGTCCTTCTGGTTATCGAGAGTTGTGGAGACTAGCTACTTGCTAGCCGCCGAGAACTGCGGGGAGACCGCAGCAGCTTCCTTCCTGGCCGGCTCGTGCGCCTTGTCGTAGGCGGCCTGGACATCGACCGGGATGCGGCCCTTGTCCGACACTGCGTATCCGTTGCGGCCCGCCCAGAACCGGATGGCATCCAATTCCGGCTTAGCCGTCTTCTTGCGTGTACCGCCGAGGCGGGGTGCCGGCGCAGACCGGGTCAGCTTGCGACCAGCCTTGATGAACGGCTCCAACGCTGTCTTCAGCTTCTGGATGTTCTGGTTCGACAGGTCGATCTCGTAGGACTCTCCCTGGAGGGAGAATGTGACTGTCGAGTCGGCGTCGAGCTTGTCATCCAGGTCATCGAAGACCGTGAATCTCTTACCCATGTGTTAAACCTTCCAGGTTGTATAAGCTTCGGGCATCTGCCAGCTTAGTACTCACCTACAGGGTGTTGTCAACCCACGGGGTGACGAAGCGGGTAGCTATTACGGGATCGAATAGCAGCCGATGGTCGCGGTGGGCACGAACATTGGTCCCCGTCTGTTCACGCTTGTGTTCCTGTCTCAGCCCGAGTACGGCGACTAGCACACCCGCCAGTTCGCGGGCATCTTCACGCTCACACCCGCAATCAAACAAGACGGCGGCGATACGGGCGGTCAAATCGGTCACAGTATCCCCATCGCATGGTCCGCTATGAGGACATCGACAACCTCTTTCGCGATAGCGTCAGCCGCGATGCCCAGGCTGGGGAAGTTGCGGTTCAGCGTTTCCGCTACACAGTGAACGGCGTAGTCATAGCCGGTGGGTTGGGTCATGTCACTCATTCTTCCGTTCCTCCGGTGATAGGCATCCAGAAGGTGGGCTTCCGGTCTTCGCGGTGGGGAACTTCTAGCACGGGCCGGTCCAGGGCACCGGACACCGCCGTGATGGTTCCCTTCAGTTCTTCCACGTCATCATCACGATCACCGATAGCCAGGAGGTTGGAGTCCACGTCGGTGTACCCGGCCACGTCGCCGGCTTCGTCGTAGAAGACCTCCCCCACCCAGTGGTTGACGCCATCGGTGATGACACGGTAGTTCCAGTGGGTGAAGAAGTTGTCGCTCATCATTCCTCCCAACCGGAGCAGTGAGTGATGAACCAATCGGCCAGGACGGCGATGGGCGTGAGGACGATGTAGGCGAAAATTTTTTTCACAGATTTCTCTCCTTAGTACGTGGCTGGGTTCTCAACCACAAGTTCGTAACCACTTGAGTAGGTGACGTGTCTTGCGTCTGTGTTGTTGTAGAGAGTGTTTTTTAAGAACATTCTTTTTCGATGACGCCAGCCGCTGCGGTCTCGGTGCGGTTGGTGTCGGGGCTGGTTCCTCGCTGACGCTCGGGGACAATCGGCGTGCTTCGCACTGTCCTATTAGAAGATATGGGCGTTTGCCAGTTTCTGGAACACGACACGCTCTGGCGTTATCAAATCGTTACTCAACTCATGTGTCCTCCTTGAACGCAGCCTCTGACACGGCCCTCACAGACCGCTCGGAGACCGCCACATACTTCTGGGTAGTCGCCACGCTGACGTGGCCTAACGCCTCCTTGACGGCCATCAGGTTGCCCGTGCCGGCATACCCTCTCGTGGCATAGCGGTGCCTCAGCTTGTGCATGCTCCAGCCTGGCGGCATCAGGGCACCGATCAGCTTCCCGACGTGATGCGGAGTGATATGGGGGGCGTGGACGTTCCCGTACTTGTCCACGCCGGGGAACAGATACCCGCCCTGGCAGTAGTTCTTGATCTCCTTGGCGAGTCGGTGGGTGATGGGCACCACGCGCTGCTTGCCGCCCTTGCCGTGGACGATGAGCGAGTAGCCGTTCATGTCTTCCATGAGATCGTCGTAGTGGGCCACGGCCACCTCTGCGCGGCGCATCCCGGCTTCGCCCGCCAGCAGCGCCATGACTCGCTCGCGCGGGCCAGCCTTGTCGAGGAGGTCGAACCAGACACTGTCGGTGGCGGGCTTCGGGTTGGCCGGGGACTCCTGCACGCGCGGCAGGCTCTCGGCAGGGTTGGTCTGGGTGATCCCCTGGCCGACGCACCACTCGTAGAAGGACACCAGTGAGGTGCGGACGCCCTTGCGGTGATCGTTACTCCACGAGGACTCGCTGCACAGTGACACCAGGGTGGGGAAGGTGAGTGCGCGGGGGTGGTCGGTGTCGCTGCGGCGGGCGATGGCGCGGACGTGTCCACGGCGCAGCCGGATGCTGGTCTTGGCGATGCCGGCGAGCTTCAGCCACGCCAGCCAGCCGTCAATGGCCTTCTCCCACTCGCGGGGCAGTTCATAGCTCTGAGCATGGGTTTTAGCGTCATCCCTCACCACAGCTAACTTGCGGCGGTTGAGTGTTTTCGGCATTTTGGGGGTTCCTTCCCGGTTTCAACTGGCTTGGGCGTGTCATCTGGAGCGTTACGATTAGTGGCACAGACCAGCTTACTGGAACACGACAGCAACTGGTATTAAGGGGTGGTAAATGGCTTGTACCAGCGGAAATTCTTGCGGCCAGCAAACCACGTTTAGGGGTTCTGGCAAAGCCACGTTAGTGGGGTTGAGCAGGCATAATGCCCTGGATAGCAACCAACCGGACGGTTCGTGGTTCGAATCCACGCAGGGGAGCCAGCAAACTTTGCAGGTCACGAGGGGTGTGCGCCGCTGGTGGCGTTCTCTCTAGCCCCCGCCATCTCCAAAGGGCAATCGTGATCCTCCCCCAGCAGCGAGGCCAGGTTGAACCCGGTCACCTGTGCCCAGGCGTTGAGGAATGCTTTCTTCGGATAGTTCCGACCTGTCTCCCAGTTGGAGATGCTGGAGGAGGAGACGCCGAGGATTTCGGCCATCTCTTCCTGTTCAATCCCAGCTTGAACGCGCGCGATCCGCAGGCGGTCGTGAGTGCCGATGACGAGATCACGACCACTGCTGTAGTTCAGCCGATCTGTCATAACCGCAGCGTATCCCTCATGCACAGGAAATTGCAAGGGTTGCCAGCTATAAAGGTACAAAGTCACTAGTACGACACATGCTGTCGTGTCAAGTTAACGCGCCGGTAAACCACTTTGTGAACCATGTCACAACAAATGGTGCTTGCCATCCACTCCACCGTCAGTCAAAGTTGGCACACACCAGTTACGACAGCACGACAGACAGGAACACGTACATGAATGTCAATCCACTCGACGCTCTGAGGGCAGCCTTCTGGGCCGCCGTCCACGAAGCCGAATGGGTTCTCTCCGACATCGGAGAGTTCGTCAAGAGCATCCCGGTCTCCTTCGGTTCGTGGGGCGAGAAGTGACGCGCCGCGATCTGTGGGATGTCATCCACTGCTCGCTGTGGATGTTCGCCGCCATGATGATCATCGCCTACGCGGCGGTGGGCAAGTGAAGGGCGTCACGAACCGGGAGGTGCGGAAGCTCCTCACCCAGGCTCGCGATGCCGGCTGCCGCATCGTCCACTCCAAGCGGACCTCGCACTGGAAGGTGTTCTCGCCGACCGGGCAGCTTCTGACTTCTATGTCGCACACGCCGTCCGACTCGCGTGGGGTGAACAACTCGCGCGCCCAGTTGAAGCGGGCAGGGATCGTCCTGTGAGCAACGCGATGCTGGATTTGTTTCTGGCCGGCTCGGTATGGCTCGGCATTGTTGCCATGATCCTGATCTTCCTCAAGGGAGCAACCCGCCTGGACGACCACGGCGACTTCAAGGACTGGGAAAAGGAATGGGAACATCGTGACATCTAAGTACGACCCGGCGGGGGCGCATGTTGTGCAAGCCGCTCTGCTGAACACGACCAGTCGCGCCGACCTTGTGGAGAAGCTCCTCAAGATCGAAGCCCGTATCAAACAGTACGACTTCAATTCTTCGGCATACCCGCTCGCCGAGGACATCCTCCACATCATCAAGGGGCGTTCCTGATGTGTAACCTGCTGGGCCGCGCCGGCCAGTTCATCGCCGACTTCCGCGAGGTGTGGGACATCCTGCATACCCCGCCGCCGGCAGAACCGGAGATGTACACCTCGACGTGCGGAACGTGCGGTAGCACTTGGCTGCACTGCGAGGGGTTGACCGATAACCCGATTCCCTGCTGCCCGCTCCGGTGGGCCGACCCCGGTGACGATGACATCGCGGGAAGTGCGGGATCACCCGAGAACATTCTCAACAACCTGATGCGCCACGGAGGAGGGGAATGAAAACCCTCTGCTTCTGGGCGGCGATGTTCCTCATCACTGGCCTGGGCATGTTCGCGGTAGCACTCCTCGCCGCCTGGACGGGCAGCACACCGCAGTAATTTTTTTTGCGACACGCCGCTGGCATGTGCCAGTTTCTGTCGCACACCACGATAAGATGTACCTCAGCCCCGAATGGACAGGAACACATTCCATGAAGATCGCGATCCCACCGCCGTGACGGCGGTGCAGTACCCCAGCAGCTTTCCCAAAATCCCCGGCGTTTCCACCTCGCCGCCCAGTTACCCAGAGTTGATGAGGTTTGCGCTCTTGGTGCTAAACAACATCAAGCTCGACTATCATCTGGTCGGCTTTAACCGGATAAAGCAAGCCGCGCGGACTTATGAACGCGAGCAGAACAAAGGTTACTGGCCGTTCTTCCTCTACCTGTGTGACTACGTCTTTGGCATGAACGCTGAGGAACGGGCGCGCGCTATCGATGAGGACATCGCCCGGGTGTGCATCGATTACTCCGATCCGACTGGTGATCAGGCGGTTCGTAACGTCCTCCGCGAGAGGGCTTTGAACGTCGAGTAGCTGACGATACGGTCGGGTGCCTCATATTCATTCAATGAATTCAGTCGGGCACTTAACCCCGCGTAAGCGGAAGCACCACCCACTAACGGCTTGAAGCACCATGCGGTGGGTGAGGTAAAAGACGCTACTCGTTCGCGTATGTCTGGCTCCATCTCCTGATGGTGACCGCTCAGAGGCTTCCACTCTGATCCAGGTTCGATTCCTGGGATACGCACTAGGGACCGCCGGGGTATGAGAGACGCGGTCACCAACCCGCCGTCCTGGGCAGGACGTTCTCGGGTTGGCGTATGGCTCCCCCGGCGGTCTCTTCACATTTTCCCATCGCAATGCCCAAGTAAAGGAGAAGGTTGTGCAATCTGATGTTGAGGTGTTGCGGCATGCCGCGACGTTGATGCGTGGCTCGTGGCCCGAGACCGCCCTGCGGGTGGAGTGCATCGCCGATGCGCGGGAGATCGGCGCTGAGGGACTGGCTGCCAGCCATGTCGCCGAGTTACGTGTCGCTGAGGCGGCGAACATTCTGTACAACACCTTGTTCCCCGAGTCCTTCTCGGATGTGGTGCCGCCGTTCTATCACAAGGCTGCGGCGGTGCTACTCGACGCCATCGACCAGGGCGTGGTGTGAAGCGCGCGCGGCTTACAGCCGCTATCGCAACAGTCCTGGCGTCGGTGAGCATGGCCGCGCCGGCTGCCGCACTACCGGATGGTGTCCCGGCTGCCCTGTCGGAGATCGAAAGTTCCGGCGGCAGGTATGTGTGGGCCGCCGCATCCTTATCGGCTGCGGATTGTTCTGGTCTTGTCTCGGTGGCGCAGTCCATCGCGATGGGCCAGGCACCTCACCGACTGGGGGACACGCACACTTTGCTTGCAGGACGGTGGCCGGGAGCTATACCCGGCGCTACCCCCGATGACGCCTTTGTGATTGGCGTTTCGCCCAGCCACATGGTGGCGCGTTTGAACGGCGTGGGGATTGAGTCAAGAACACGAGGCATGCCCTACCTGATCGGTGATCAGGCAGCCTCGCCGTGGGACCGACAGTTCACACGGGTGTACCACATTGATCCCAGCTTGATTGGAGCCTGATGAGTTACGACGTAAGCATTCACTACAAGGACAGCGACCACTGCTTGTGGTGGCGCAATCACACGTCGAGTACCTCCGGTATGTGGCGTCTGGCCGGCTGCAATCTGGCCGACTACCACGGCTGGACAACTGACGACGTTTTGCCATTGGTGAGCGGTGCCATCAATGAGATGCAGCGCATGCCCGACACCTATCGGCAGTTGGAGCCGACGAACGGGTGGGGGACTTTCGAGTCCACGGTGGAGTTCCTTCAGGACATTGAGTCGGCATGCAAGTTGTTTACCGGAGAGAAAGTATCGGTGTGGACATGATGGCTGTCGAGGACACCGCTGAGCGGTACATCTCTATCGCTGCGGCTATCGCTGATATGGATGAGCAGAAGGCGTACATCGCTAACGCCCGCCTGTATCTGGACGAGTTGCGGCACACGATCCACGACATTCTCACTGGCGAGAATGATAAGTGGGCTAAGCGGCAGTTGCTTGCTTTGGTGGATGCTGCCGATAACTGCGTGAAGCGGGCTGTCGAATGACCGAGGTCCGCGTGCGCCATGCGGAGGAATACATCACCGCCTCGCTAGGGGATGTGCCCTTTCTGGAGTTGGAGCGGGTGATCCCGCTTCTGCGGAGAAACGGGATCGTTTTCAACGGTGATTGCCTCGACGGGGACGACTTCTGTGGCGAGTTCAAGTTCGATCACACGGGCATCTACTTTGAGGTGCTAGTCGGGTGAGCGCGCTGCCGCATGCATGTAAGTGCGGGGCGCGCTGGGGTGGGGCTAACACCGGGCACTGTGCGGCCTGCCACCACACCTTCACCGGTATCACCGCTTTCGATCAGCATCGTGACGGCTCGCATGCCCGGGGCCGCTACTGCGTGCCGCCCGAGGACGCCGGCCTGGTGCCGTCGAGCCGCGCTTATCCCTGCTGGGCGATCCCCGGCACCAACGATTTCTGGAAGGACGAAGACGATGACTGAGACTGTTGAGATCACCCAGGTCGATCACCTGGAAGAGGCTAAGGCGGCGCTCGCCTACGTCGATCAGACGATTGCCACGCTGGATGTGGGGCAGTTCCTCAAGACGGCTGAGGTGAATGCGTTGATCGCTATCGCTGAGGCGTTGCAGGATTTGGCTTACGGTGAGCCTGCGTTGGATTACGACGCCTACAATCCCCGTCTTCATGGGGAGCCTGTTGGATGACCGACTACTCAGTGAAGAGGGCTTATCGGGGGCAGGTCTTAGTGGCCGCCCCCGGTGCCCCGCCAATGACCGGCGAGTGGCTTACATCGAAGGATAAGAAGCGGTACTTCAAGCCCGATCCCGGCCAGGACGTGGAACCCTACGGGCGGTCCTCGTCGGCTGGCGCGAACTTGAAGGGCGGCGGGGATGGTCTCGCCACCTGGAAGGCCGCGATGGCCGCTATCGGCGTGGTGATGTCCTCATCAGCCCGCTCCGACATCGCTTCCCTGATCAACGCCTACGACGGTGACCCGTACTACAAGGGTGACGATGGCGGTAGTGAGTCGGGGAAGTCTCGGCTGCTGAAGGCTGTGGAGAAGGCGTGCGAGACCGCTGGGGCGTCTTCTGCTTCGTCGCTGGGTTCGGAGTTTCATCACCTGGCCGAGTTGTCGAACAAGGGTGTCACTCCGCGCATCGTGCAGGAGCATCTGCGGGAACCGTTGAAGCATTATGTGGAGCGGGTCGCGCCGATTGAGTTCCTGCATCAGGAGATTCTCATCATCAACGATGAGATCAAGCGTGCCGGCTCGGTGGACTACCTGTTCCGGTTGCCGGCGGGGCTTCGCACACCGGACGGCATCCTCCACGATGAGCCGATTGTGTGTGTGGGTGACTTGAAGACCGGTAAGTGGGATGCGGCTTACCCGGCTGGGGTGACTGCACAGTTGGCTGCTTATGGGTTGGGTTTCAAGTATGACCAGGAGAACAATGTTCGGGAGCCGCTGCACGAGGATGCTAGCTCGGAGTGGGGTGTACTTGTTCACTATCCCCTCACCTCTAAGGAGCCACGGGTCAACTTCTACTGGGTTGACCTTTCGGTGGGTTTACGGGCAGCGAAGCTGAACAATTCCCTCGACGCCATGATCGCTTTTTTCAAGTCTTCGTTTGGTAAGCCTGTCCAGTTTGAATTGGAGTCCAGTTAATGCGTAAAGCTGAGAAGTTTGAGAAGTTCCATCAGGACAATCCCAACGTCTATGAGGCGCTCGTGAGCCTGGCCCGCCGCCGGGTTAATCGCACGGGCCGTCGCAGGATGGCAATCGCCAGCCTGTTTGAAGTGGCGCGTTGGGAGATTTCCCTGTCCACCACAGACCCCGACTACAAGATCGCCAATGATCACAAGCCGTTCTACGCCCGCCTGATTATGGCGCAGGAGCCTGACCTGGATGGCGCGTTTGAACTGCGTTCGTCCGAGGCCGACATGTGGTTGGCTCAGCGGCTTATCGGGGTGTCTGCCTGATGTCTTGGATGCAGAAGTGGAATGACCGTAAGGCCCGTAAGGCCGAGGCGAAGCTCCCCGATCCGCTGACAGTGCTGCCGCTTGTGTCGGATCAGCTTCCACACGCCGCTGTGATCTCGCATGCGACCGCTGCCGCCCTGTCTGCGAAGGCGTCTCATTCGCTGCGCCTCTTCCATGTCTTCCAGAGCAACCCGGCGGGGTTGACGGTGGAAGAGGCCGCTCGCGAGGCTGGCCTGGATCGCTGGGCGGCGGCGAAGCGGGTGTCAGACCTTGTCGCGGACGGCGTGCTTGAACCGGTGTATGACATGGATGGCGAGCCGGTGACTAAGCGTGGTTCGTCGGGCCGCAAGGCCGGCGTGTATGCGCTGCCGGTGCCCGATTCCACGCCGCCGTGGCTGCGCCACATCCTTCGGGGGGAGTCTTCACTCTGATGCCGTTTAACGATAAGCAGGTTAAGCAGCTTCTTCAGCCGATCAACCCGAGGCGGGTGCTGCGCGATCCGAGGGGTAACGCGCATGTCTCCCAGCAGGACATCACGGCGCACCTGAACCGGATGTTCGGCTTCGGCGGCTGGTCGAAGGAAGTCCTCGACATCTCTCTGGTGTATGAGGAGGAGCGCACCGACAAGCCGGGTAAGTGGAATGTCTGCTACAAGGCGCTGGTGCGGTTGACGGTCAAAGACCCTGATGGCAAGTACATCTCGCAATACGATGATGGGTCGATGGGTGTGGCGCAGAATCAGACGCGCGGTGACGCCCACGACCTGGCGTACAAGTCGGCGGTCTCGTTGTCCACGAAGCGGGCGGCGAAAGACCTGGGTGACCAGTTCGGCCTGTCGCTGTACAACAAGGGCCAGATGACTGCCCTGGTGGGTGCCACGTTGGTGGGCTTGCCGGATGTGGTGGAGGATGTCGAGGCTCATGTCGAGCAGCAGGTTTCGATGGGCAATGACGAGGTCGATAGCGGTCCCGATCCTGCCGATGTGGCGCGTGACGCGCTGCGGGAGTTCGCCTGCGATAAGGGTCTGAGCTTGCAGGCCGTGGCTGACCGGTTCAAGGCCGACTACGGGACTGATCTGCGGCATGGCTATGCGGATTCTGTGGCCGCGTTCCAGGCGCTGCTGGAGTCTGGGGTGGTGACGTTGTGACCGCGCCGGCTATGCCGTCGATTCGCCCGTTTACGGAGATCGTGGAGCGGTTCGATGAGTCGGTGCCGTGTGAGCAGTTGACTGGTTGCGACCAGGATGCGGACTGGCATATCCAGTATCACTCGTGCAGCGATGTGCTGCTGTGTGACGCCCACTTCAAGGGGTGGGCCGAGGAAGTTACGGCGAAGTGTCTCTTGGGGGCGGTTCGGTGCTGCCATTGCAGCGGTATTTTCCCGTCGCTTGATTCCCTATTTAAGGCGTGGCCGATATGAGTGATGACGATGATGTCACCATCGACTGGAATCCGGTCATGGTGGAGCAGGCTATCTATAGGGCGTCGAAGCGCATCGCTAAGGGTGTGATGGCTGCTGACTCCGCTTACCGTGCGTTCTTGAAAGCGGACCACGAGTTCGACAAGGCCGAGGCTAAGGCGTACCTGGCCTTGGACGAGAAGATGCCGGTGCATAAGCGCAAGTTTGAGGTCACCTTGAATGTGACGGTGCAGGCTGCCCGGGATGCCCGTGATGTTGCTGATGCCGCCTACAGGTTGGTGGATAAGAACATGAAGGCTATCCAGGGCGAGTTGGATGCGTTGCGTTCTATTGGTACGTCGGTTCGTCAGGCGTATGCGACGGCGGGGGTGGGGGAGCGGTGAGGCGCGACCGGGACTGGTTGGCTCTGATCAAGAACACCCGCAATTTGGTGGCGTATGTCGATCCGTTCGTGACAGACATCCCGTCTTTTGAGGATCGCGTGCTCATCCGCAATACCTGGTCGATTCTCAAGCGGGATTTTGAGGAGCGGGTGATGTGCGGGCTGGACCCGCTGGGTGCCTCTAATGACTTGTACGACTTGGCGAATCTGATCCTGAAGCTGAAGGTGACGGTGGGGCGCGATGAGGATTGATCAGTGAGTGGGCCGGCTGACTTCTTCGTCCGCTGCGACAACGCAGACGGCTGGATGCGCCGCTGCAAACGCCAAGCCCGCTGGTATCTGGAACACCACAAAGTAGACAACTGCTCGGAGTCAGAGCAGACCGAGTCCGCGCTGCTGTGCGACGGCCATTTCCGCATCTATACCGATGAAGCTATCGATGTGTTGGCCGCCTTCGAGGAAGGCGAGCGGGGCGCTAAGTGCAAGAAGTGCAGCATGTTCTTCCTGAAGTTGTCAGACATCATCAAAGATGTCGGGCATCTGTGAGAACTACTGCCGATGTTGTTGTTGATGCTATCTGGGAAGCCTTGGAGTACCAGGCGGCAACTGTTGACGGGGTCCATGCCAACCGTGCAACAAACAACATCATCACCTACAGCATGGGCGATACCGCGATAGAGCTTGACATGAATGCAGTTGCCGACAATGTCGTGGACCGCATTATCGAATGGGATTCAGAACGGATGTGGTGATGAGAGTCGGCTCCCTTTTCAGTGGCGTTGGCGGTCTGGATATGGCTGTGGAGCGCGTGTTTAATGCGACTACGGCGTGGCAGTGCGAGTTCGACTCTGAGCCGTCCAGGGCGCTCGCTAAGCACTGGCCGGGTGTGCCCAATTTTGGGGATGTCACCGCAGTAGATTGGCGTGACGTAGAGCAGGTCGATGTGCTGTGCGGGGGGTTCCCCTGCCAGGACGTGAGCATCGCCGGCAAGCATCGCGGCCTGAAGGACGGCACCCGTTCCGGCTTGTGGTCATACATGGCCGCCGCCATCGACTATCTCTTGCCCAGTTTCGTGGTCATTGAGAATGTGAGAGGACTACTCAGTGCAGAAGCACATCGCGACGTGGAATTCCGAGACGCAACTGTGGGAGCAGGAGTCAATGGACCTCTTCTCAGAGCAGCGGGAGCCGTTCTCGGAGATTTGGCCGATCTCGGGTATGACGCAAGGTGGAAAGTTGTTGCCGCTGCCGACGCTGGAGCGCCGCACAAGCGCCGCCGGGTATTCATCGTCGCCTATCCCAGCGGGCGCTCTGTAGCGGAGTTGGCTCGCGGGGTTATCGGTAAGGAACTGATCCCCGGCGACTTGCCGCAAGACGCGAACGCCGCACTGCTGGCTACTCCGCAGGCCCGCGACTCTAAGGGCGTGCCCAAGGATGGTTTCAACAACGGCAACCTGCCGCGCGACATCTTGAACCTTGTCGCGCAGCGGGAGGACGCGGTTCTGCTGTCCACGCCGCTCGCCCGTGACCATAAGGGCACACCGGGTTTCAAGGGCAGCTTGCCTGTCGATGTGATTGAGGCTTCCGAGGACTTCGGAAGGTTTGAGTCGGCGGTTCGGCATTGGGAGAAGCTGACACGCCCCGCCCCGCCGGCAGCCATCGGGGCGCATCGTGCGGGTGGACGTGCCCGCGTTAACCCGGCGTTCGCCGAGTGGATGATGGGCTGGGATGAGGGCCATGTCACCGACGTGGGTTTGGGCCGCATCCCGACGCTGAAGGCTATCGGTAATGGGGTGGTGCCGCAGCAGGCCGAGTTGGCTTTGCGAACCCTGTTGGCTGATGCGTGAATGAGAAGCTTTGCCGGCGCATCGTCCTAGAACGCTCTGACAGCATCTGTGAGCGGTGCTGTCGGGGCGGGCAGGTCACCATGCACCACCGTAAAAAGAGAGGCCAGGGCGGCCCGTGGAGTCCCGAGAACATCGTCGCTGTGTGCGGTGATGGAACGCGCGGCTGTCACGGGTGGTGTGAGTCGCATCCTGATGCCGCTTCTGCGGATGGGTTCCATGTCCGACCGTGGGAAGACCCGGCTGCGACTCCGATCCTGTACCGGCTCGCCTACTGGGCCTTACTCACTTCCGAAGGGAAAGTTGAATGTCAGTGAAGCTCCCGCCTAGGACTATTGCCGAGTACATAGTTCGGTGCGACCGTCCCGAATCCAGATCGTCTGTAGACCTTCCTGCTAACAATGAGTCTCACGCCCGCCAGATTCGCGAAGGCTTGCTGAACGGCAAGCCGCGAGTGGGTGGCTTGCTGCTGGTCAACCCGCGCGTGATGACCCGCGCCATCCCCGACTGGATGGAGGTTTCGTGAGTGCGTTCCATCCCGGCGATGATGTGGTGGTCGCGTTTGAGGGCATTGAGCATGCCGCCGAGGTGATCGGCACCAGCGTTCATTCTGGTTATGTGATGTGCCGGATCGCTGTTGATCCGCTGGGTGATTACGGTTCGATTTCTGCCCGGTTGTCGCCTCAGTCGATTGTGTGTGTGCAGCCTGGGGCTGTGCGACATGGGTGACCACTTCCAGCACACCTTTGATGTTGGTCAGTGGGTGACGTGTGAGACTGCGAACGGGTATGTGTGGCGCGGCAAGGTTGTCGAGCGCAGCGAGACTCGCGGTGGGACCACGATCACGTACACGCTTCGGCAGTATCCCGATGAGTACCCAGCCGGCTATCCAGAGCTTGGAGGTTAGCGGTGAGCGTTGTGCATAAGTGCGATACGTGCAAGGCGAAGACTAAGCCGCAGCCGCTCACCGGCCTGGACTGCCAGATTGCCGACACCTTCCCCGATCACTGGGGGGTGTACATCAACAGGGCCAAGGGCAGGGTGTACACGGTGTGCCCTGACTGCTGGGGCTGGTGGCATAAGTGAGCGCCTTTCAGGAGTTTTGGAAGGCGTACCCCAAGCACGTCGCGCCGGCAGAAGCTGAACGTGTCTTCAACGAACTGGTGCGGAAGGGCGCGGACGCGGCCAAGCTGATCAGCGCAGCGCGCAGATACGCGCTGACCGTGGGGGAAGACCTCGACTATGTCCCCTCCCCGCATTCCTGGCTGAAGCAGGGCCGCTACGACGATGCCGACCTGGCCGTTGACGAACACGCCGCCCAGGTGAACTGGCTCAGACAGCAGTACAAAACAGCCAACGTCAAGGCGGTGGAGAACCGCTACCACATCTCCATGCCCAAGGCATACCCGCCCGATGACATGACAGACCCTGACGCGATCCGCTCCTGGTACAAGGAGCGCGTGCAGTCATGGATACACGACGTGTACAGGAGTAAATTCGAGTGCAGCCCGTCTACGACGACAGGGCAGAGCAGTCCGTAATCGGTGCTCTGCTCCACAACCCGGGCGTGATCGCCGACCTAGGCGGTATCCGCAGCCAGCACTTCTTCAAGCCGGCACACGAGCTTCTGTTCAACACGATCCAGCAGATGTACCTCGACGGCGAGGACATCGACTCCATCACGGTCTTCGCAAAGCTCGCCAAGAGTCAGGAGTTGGCCCGCGTCGGCGGGGCACCGTACCTGAGTGACTTGTTGCAGGCGTTCAAGTCGGCAGAGAACGTCGGCACCTACGCGAAGATCGTCATGGATCAGTGGAAGATGCGCCGCATCAATGAACTTGGCGTTCGGATGCAGAACATCAACGCTGACGCCGATGACATCCCTGCCGCTATTGAAACTGCACGCTCATTCCTTGATGAGGTTGATGACGCCCAGGAAGATAACTCGCTGGCGTTCCACGAGTTGTACACCGTGTGGACTGAGCACCAGGACGATGACCGCCCGGTTATCGAAACCCCGTGGAGCCAGGTCAACGATGTGCTGAACGGGGGGTTGCAGCGCCAGCGGCTCTATGTGATCGGCGCTCGCCCCGGCTGCGGCAAGACCATCATGGGCAGCCAGATAGCTTTGTACGCAGCGCAGCAGCATCACAAGAGTCTCATCTTTTCTCTGGAGTTGTCCAAGGAAGACTTGATGGGCCGCATCCTGGCCTGCGGTGCCCACGCCGACTACAGCGAGATCACCCGCAAGCGCATGAGCGCGGAAACTCTGGGCAAGATCAGCCGGTGGGCCGGCGCGTCCGCATCCATGTCCCTGGAGGTCGATGACACTCCCGGTTTGACCATTGAGGAGATCGCGCAGCGCGCCCGCATCAAGAAGGCGCGCGAGGGATTGGACACCGTGTTCATCGACTACCTGCAACTCGTTCAGGCGAGCAAGGGCGGGGACTCTCGGGTGCAGCAGGTTGACCACATCGCTGTGAAGGCCCGTGAGATCGCTCGGCGGCTGGACTGTGCGGTGGTGGTGGCTGCCCAGTTGAATCGGAAGATTGAGGATGGCGGTAAACCGCGCCTGCCCACTAAGAGTGACTTCCGCGAGTCGGGTGGTATTGAGCAGACGGCTGATGCTGCTCTGGTTTTGTCACGCCCGCCTGACGATAACGGTGAAGAGGCAACCCGGTTGCCGATTATGAACTGCACATTCGTGAAGAATCGGACTGGAGTTGAGAAGACTGTGGAGTTGCAAGAAAGATTTGATCAGGCGCGTTTCCAGTGACGCTTGATGAGAAGTTGTTGCAGCCGGACTCCGGTCACCCGCATTGGATTGAGTTGGCCTTGTGTGTCGGCGATGACCGGTTCACCGATAGCGAACCAGATCGCCCTACCAGGATTGCGTTGAGTAAGAAGTGCCTCGCTTGTGAGGTTCGGGTGGAGTGCCGGAAATTTCACGATGAGTATGGCGCTGTCGCGGTGTTCGCGGCTGGCGAATGGAGAGAAGAGGAACCTTATGTCTGATCCGCGCGTGCATTATTTCAAGAACTCCTTTGAGGCTCTGAAGACTTTGTCGGAGATTCCTATCGAAGCGCAGGAGTGGTGGGGGAACCTTCAGATCGCCCAGGTGTATGCAACCCTGGCCGCTGTTCCCGCCGAGGTGCTTGTCGGCCTGGAGTTGGAGTCCCTGGAGACCCATTACCGCAGCCGCGACCTTCAGGAGAAGTTCCAGAAGGACGTGTCCGAGAAGCTGAGTGGTGATGGCGATGGCTGAGGCGCTCTTCTGGCTGCTGCTGTGGCTAGTGATTCTGTACGGGGTGTGGTTTGCGATCTTCGGACTGTTCTGAGTGGAACACCGGATAGTTACCCCGTTCCCGCGCCCGCCGATGACATCCAACGATCAGCGGCGGGCGCATTTCCAGACGCAGCGGGCCGCTAAGAAACAGGTCGAAGATGCTGTTCACTGGTTGGTGAAGCGGCAGGGCATTAAAGACCTGGGGCCGTCGATTGTCACAGCGATCTGGTTCGCACCCGATAAGCGTAAGCGTGACTCCGACTCGTTGGGGCCGTTCGTCAAGGCGGCTCTGGACGCGATGGTGAAGGCCGGCGTGTGGCCCGACGACAACAGTGACTGGGTTGTCGAGACCCGCATGGCTGTGTCCAAGTCGGAGACCCGCTATCCCCGCATCGAATTGATCATTCAGGAGGTAGAAGAGTATGACCGATATTGAGGATTACGACATCGATGCCCCGATCCCTTACGTGCTCGCCGAGGTGGCCGAGTGACCGACCTTGAACTGGGCTGGTGGCATGAGCCGGCGGCGTGGCGTGCGCGTGCGGATTGCAGCGAGGTGGACCCCGAGTTGTGGTTCCCTAAGCGTGGGTCTCGGCCTTCTCGTAAGGTGCTGGAGATTTGTGGGCGCTGCGATGTGCGCGAGGAATGCCTGGAGACCGCGCTCGCTTCGTCCGACCCTCCGTATGGCATTTGGGGTGGCACCACTGAAGGGGAGCGCCGTGCCTTGAGGCGTGAGCGGAAGCGGGTGTCGTGACCGATGACGCCTATCATCGTTGCCGCGCCAACAAAGGGTGCGTGTCCCGCACACCGGACGGCTCGGCAGTGACCGCTAAACCGGACACGTTGTGCGCCGGGTGCGTGGATGACATTCAGCGCCGGCTCGGGGAGCTACCACACCTGGCCCAGGCGTTGCAGATATTCCTGGGCGGGTCAATGGCCGTCACCTACACGTCGCGGGTCAACTCGACACCCACACCGCAGGCACCTATGAATGTCGCCGTCTACGACTTGATCGATGAGATCGGCGATGTGATTGACCGTGCCGGCGGGACAGGCATGAGGGTTGCCGATCTGATTCGGCAGCCGTCTGCCGGGTTCCGCATCTGGAGCCGGGGTGAGATCAGG
>Ga0265327_10002855_pt1 | contig 17400 bp, 14 predicted proteins | sample 41621metaG_FD_202089 | JGI IMG/M metagenome (GOLD analysis project Ga0265327, IMG submission 202089) | Rhizosphere microbial communities from Carex aquatilis grown in University of Washington, Seatle, WA, United States - 4-16-21 metaG | ecosystem: Host-associated > Plants > Roots > Rhizosphere... | reverse complement strand
TCGAACACCCCCGCCGCGGCCGAGGCGCCGAAGGCCACCCGGGTGAATTCCAGCATGTCGGTGAGCTTGCGGGCCGATCCGGCGATCAGGCCCATGGCGTCCTCGCGCATGTCCTGGGCGCTGGGATCGTCCAGCAGATCCAGGCCCGAGGCGATGGCGCTGGCCGGGCTGATGAAGTCGTGACACATGCGCGCCGCCAGATAGGCCGCCACTTCCGCGGTGCGGGGGGGCGGCCTGGGGACCGGGCTTTGCAGGTCCGGCGCGGGGGTGGGCGTGGCGGGTTCGCTCATGGTCGGGTGAATTTGGCCTGATTTGGCGCTTTGGCAAATTGCCTGCGCCCTCTAGGAACCAAGCTGTGAACGGTTCCGATCCCTTTCTCGAGCCCGGCGTCATCGTACGCTGCCCGACGAACGCCGATTGGGGTCTGGGACAGGTGCAGTCTGTGGTGGGGCATAAGGTGACGGTGAACTTCGAAGAGGCCGGTAAGCAGGTGATCGACACCCGCGCCGTGCGGCTGGCCTTTGTCGGCGACAATCCGCGGGCCGCGCAGCGATGAGCGGCCCGGTGAGTGACGTCGGCGCGATCCTCGCCGACATCTGCGAGGAAGCTGGGCGCCTGATCCTGCCGATCTGGAAGACGGCCATGACCGTCCACACCAAGTCCGACGACAGTCCGGTCACCGAGGCCGACCGCAAGGGCGAGGCCCTGATCCTCGAGCGCCTCGCCGCCCGCTTCCCTGGGATCCACGTGATCTCCGAAGAGGATGCGAGCGAGTTCGGCACGCCGGACGCCATCGGCCGGCAATTCTTCCTGGTGGACCCCGTGGACGGCACCAAGGCGTTCGTCAGGGGCGACCCCAATTTCACCGTCAATATCGGGCTGATCGAGGACGGGGTTCCCGTGGCCGGCGCTGTCGTCGCCCCCGCCACCGGCGAGACCTGGTTCACCCGCGGCGGCCAGGCGTTCAAGCGCACCGAAGGCGGCGCCGAGCGTCCGGCCCGGGTGCGTGAATGGCCTCAAGGGGAGGCCGTGGCCCTGGTGAGCCACACCATGAAGCCCGAGACTCTGCAGGCCCTGGCGGACCGGTACGGCTTCGACACGCCAAAGCCGATGGATAGCTCCATCAAGTTCTGCCGGATCGCTGAGGGATCCGCGGACCTCTATCCGCGCCACGGCCCGACCATGGAATGGGACGTCGCCGCCGGTCACGCCGTGCTCATCGCCGCCGGCGGCAGGGTCGAGACCGAGGACGGCGCGCCGTTCCTCTATGGCAAGGCGGACAAAGGCTTCCGCAACGGCCACTTCGTGGCCCGCGGCGGCTAGGACGCAGGGACGCCGCTAGATCGCTTTAGCGCCGCTCCAGGCGGCGACGGCAGGGGCGGAGGCTGGCGTCGCCAGGCGGCTGTGGGTCGGGGACAAATGTCCGACGCCGAGAGCCAGATAGCCTGAGAATCCGGCCAGGAAGGCGATCAGGGCCAGCCACAGGAACGGGCGGAACAGGTCAGCCGGATCGGAACGGGAGTCGAAAAGCGACATACGCGAACATTCCCTTCGTCGGGTGCTGACACGGGAACTTCTGAAACGGCGCGAAGTTGCGTCGATCCGAGCCCGGAACTTCTCACGATTCTCGCCGTGAGCGAGGGGACGTGGCGTCGCAGGGCCCTGGAGCCCTGGCCGGCGTCAGGCCTCGGCCCACATGCGGACCAGGTTGTGATAGGCGCCCGCCAGCTCTACGACCGGGGCGTCCCCGGCTCCGAGGCGCCCGCCCAGGTCCCGGATCGTGCGGTCAAGCCCATGCAGCAGCGTGCGCTGCTCATCGGAGCGGACCATGGACTGCACCCAGAAGAACGCCGCCCACCGTGCGCCGCGGGTCACCTCGCTCACCCGGTGCACCGAGCTGGCCGGGTAGAGCACAAGGTCCCCGGCCGCCAGCTTCACGGCGTGTTCCCCATAGGTGTCGGTGACGATCAGCTCGCCGCCTTCATAGTCCTCGGGTTCGCTGAGGAAGAGGGTGGCCGACAGATCGGTGCGGAACCGCTGGGCTCCGGCGAACCGGATGGCATTGTCCACATGGGCGCCGAAGGCCATGCCCGCCTCGTAGCGATTGAACAATGGTGGGAAGACGCGAAGCGGCAGGGCGGCGGAGACGAAATCCGGGTTGCGGCCAAGGGCGGCGAGGATCACCTCCCCCAGCGCCCGGGCCTCGCTGGCGTCCTGGGGGACCTGCAGGTTCCGCTTGGCCAGGGCCGACTGCGCCCCCGCGGTCACCCGCCCATCCACCCAGTCCGCCGCCGCCAGCCGCTGGCGGAATTCCGCCACCTGGTCTGGGGAAAGCAGGTTTTCGATCCGGACGATCATGAGCGGGACCTCCACACGCGCCGCCTCAAAATTCCGCACCGAAGGAGATGATCGCCGTGCGCCCGGCCGCCGGAACCGCTCGGTTGCCGAACACCTGGGCATAGTTCAACCGGTCCGCGAGGTTGTAGAGATTGAGCCCCAGCCGGTAGCCCCTGGCGAAGGTCCAGGCCACGAAGGCGTCCACCGTGAGGCTGTCCGGAACTTCGGCGATCCGCAGCGCCGTCAGGGTCGCGCGATCAGCATAGGAGACGCTGCGGGCCTGGTAGGCCGCGGCGACACCGTCCTGATAGACCACGTCGCCGCCAAGGCTGAGCCCCTCCACCCAGTCGCCCAGATCGTAGGTCGTGTAGAACGAGGCGGAGTTCCTGGGGGTGAACACCACCTGTCGGCCCACGGCTACGGTGTTGGCGACCGGGATCGGGGCGGTCACCCCTGTCGGGCAGACGATGCCCGTGGGGGCGCCGATGGTGACGGTGGGGACGACGCAATTGGCGAAGGACTGGCGGATCCGCGCATCAAGCCAGGTATAGCCGGCCGACACCGACCAGCGAGGGGTGACCCGGCCCGCGGCGCTGAGTTCGACCCCCGTCACCCGCTGCTTCTCGCCGGACTGGGCCTGGAGAAAGCCTGTGGCCGGATCGGCCTGCAGCGCATTGCCCTTGTCGATCTGGAACAATGACCCGGTCAGGGCCAGGCCGCGCAGGCTGAGCTTGGCGCCGGCCTCGCGGATTTCGCTCGTCTCGGGCGCCAGGTCTTTGGCGCTGAGCGCCACGGCGGTGGCCGACCCTGCCACCGACGTCCCCTGCGGGGTCTGGGACCGACCCCAGGAAAGGTAGAAGGTCCGGTCGGGCGCAGGCTCCCAGACCAGGCTTGCCCGCGGGCTGGTGAGGCTCGACGACACGCTCAGCCCGCCGGCCGGCGCCTCCAGCCCATTCATTTGCAGGGTGTCGAGTTGAGCTGCGTAACGATCGAGGCGAAGGCTGGCGATCAGCGACAACGCCTCGGTGAACCACATCCGGTCCGTGACAAAGGCCGCCAGGTCGGTGCTCTCGCCCCGGGTCTTCAGGGCTGCGGTCGGCGCCACATTGGAGACCACGGTGGCTCCAAGGACATTGGTCGTGCAGTTGGCGGCCCCGGTTCCGCAGAAAAGGTTCACCCCAGGTATTGGCCGGAACAGGCTGTATCCCGCGGGAAAGCCGGGATCCGGATTGACCAGGGGGTGCGGGAGGGCGGGCCGCGTCGAGATCCCCGCCGGCAGGGTGTAAGCCAGGAACGCCTTGTCGTTCCGCTGCCACGCGGCGTCGACCCCGAAGACCGCCTGGTTGCGGAACGGGCCCACCCTGAATTCCGTCCGCGCCGCGGTAATGTTCTGCAGGCCGACGGCCCTGGAATTGTAGGGGCTCGAGCCGCCGATCCCGGCATAGGCCTCCGTGCCCGGGTCGCCATCGAACAGAGCGGCGGTGCAGGCGGCGGCGCACTGATCGGTGGTGGTGTACTGGAAATAGCGCGAATAGATGCCGAGGCGGCTGTCCGAGGTGATGGTGAGGCCGTCCGCCAGGCGGTCGTTGAACCGCAGGGTCAGCATGTCGACCTTGGCGCGGTCGGTATCCGCGCGGAACCCCAGGTAGCTGGAGCGCTCCACCCCCACATCATATTCGCTGGCCGGCTGGGCGGTGATCTGGCCGGGCGGTTGGACGATGATGATCCCGTAGTCGGGCCGGCGACGATCATCCTGGTGCAGGTATGTGGCGATGAGGCTGGTGTCCGTCCCGAGGCCAAGACCGATCGAGGCCGCCGCCCCCCAACGCTCGGAATGGATGAGATCGCGGCCCTCCACACCGGTGGAGCTCTTCATCAGGTTCAGCCGCACGGCCGTGGTGTCGTCGAGCTTGCGGTTCAGGTCGACGAGCGCCCGGGCGTAGTCGCCCTGGACGGCATAGAGATCGAGGCGGGTCTGGTCCTTGAGCAGGGGCTGTTTGGACAGGGTGTTGATCACCCCGCCTGTGGTCCCGCGGCCGAATAGGGCGCCTGACGGGCCCTTCAGCACCTGGACCTCCTCATAATTGAAGCTGTCACGGACATAGGCGCCGAAGTCCCGAAGCCCATCCACATACATGTCATCCTTGGCGTCGAAGCCCCGGATCTTGAACTGGTCGCCGTTCAGGGTTCCGCCCTCGCCGATGGCGATGGTGATGCCTGGAATGTTGCGCAGGGCGCCTTCCAGGCTGTTGACCCCCTGGGCCCTGAGCTGGGCCTGGGTGACAACGTTCACCGCCTGGGGGGTGTCCTGCACAGTGGCTGGCAGCACCGCCAGGCCTGTGTCACGGTCCAGGGGGCGGCGGGCTCCGGTCACCACCAGTTCGGATACCGGGGTGGCGTCATCCGCAGCCTGGGCGTCCTGGCCCGCAGCGGTCATCAGCGCCGCCAGTCCGAGCAAAGGGCCGCACCTCCACGCTGCGCCGGCAATTCCACCCACGCCCCGGTTCCCCGAACTCATAAGACCCTCGCACACTCGCCTCACTCAGTTGCGAATGGTTCTTAGTTGCGACATCCGAACATGACAATGATAATCATTCGCAACTCCGTTCAAACTATCCGCGCTGAACCGCCTGCCCTATCGTCCCGGCAGATCCCGGGAGGACGTCCATGCCCTACGAGGCCATAAGCTATGAGATCCGCGGCCAGGTGGGTGTCGTCACCCTGAACCGCCCCGACCTGCTGAACGCCATCAACGCCGAGCTTCGCCGCGAGGTGCACGCCGCCTTTGAGGCCGCCCGGGCCGACGACGAGGTCCGCGCCCTGGTGCTCACCGGCGCCGGCCGTGGCTTTTGCTCGGGCGCCGATCTTTCCGGCCCCGCGCCGCCCATGGCGACGGACCAGAACGTCCGCCTGGACGAGATGGGCTGGGTCGGCCGCTGGGCGACCTTGTTCCACGATTTCGACAAGCCACTGATCGGGGCCATCAACGGGGTCTGCGCCGGCGCCGGCATGAGCGCCGCGCTCGCCTGCGACGTCCGCATCGGCGCCCCTGCAGCCCGCTTCAAGACCACCTTCGTCGAGCGAAGCCTGTCGCCGGATTCCGGCATGAGCTGGTTCCTGCCCCGCATCGTGGGATACGCCGCAGCCGCCGACCTGATCTTCACCAGCCGCATGGTGGAGGCGCAGGAGGCCCTGAGCCTGGGCCTGCTCAACCGCATCGTCGAGACCGACCTGGTCGCCGCGGCCGTGGCCTATGCCGAGGAGATGACCCGCTGGCCGCCCCTGGCGGTGCGCATGGCCAAGAAGGTGCTGCAGCACAATCAGGAAGCCACCCTCCAGGATGCGCTGAAATACGAGTCCGTCGGCCTCGGCCTCGCCCGACGCGCCACCCATGACGCCAAGGAATCGCTCGCCGCCTTCCGCGAGAAACGCAAAGGCGTCTACACGGGAAGCTGATTTCGGATCATAAGGCGCGGGATTTCAGGAGACACCCATGGCCCTCGACACCGCCGCCACCCAGAAGACCTTCGACTGGGAAGATCCGCTGGACCTCGCCGCCCGGCTCTCCGAGGACGAGCGCATGGTGTGGGACGCCGCCCGCAGCTACGCCCGGGAAAAGCTGCTGCCCCGGGTGGTCTCGGCCTATGCCGAGGAACGCTTCGACCGCGAAATCATGACCGAGATGGGCGCCCTCGGCTTCCTGGGCCCGACGCTTCCGGAAGAGTATGGCGGCGCCGGGGTCAATCACGTGGCCTATGGGCTGATCGCCCGGGAGATCGAGGCGATCGACAGTGGCTACCGCTCGGCCATGAGCGTGCAGTCGTCCCTGGTGATGTATCCGATCTACGCCTTCGGATCCGAGGCCCAGAAGCGCAAGTACCTGCCCGGCATGGCCCGGGGCGAGATCATCGGCTGTTTCGGCCTCACCGAGGCCGACGGCGGCTCCGATCCGGCCTCCATGCGCACCGTGGCCCGCAAGGCGCCGGGGGGCTATTCCCTTTCGGGCGCCAAGATGTGGATCACCAATTCCCCCATCTCCGACGTGGCCCTGGTCTGGGCCAAGCTCGACGGGGTGATCCGCGGGTTCCTGGTGGACCGGGGCTCCAAGGGCTTCGAGACCCCACAGATAAAGAACAAGCTCAGCCTGCGGGCCTCGGTCACCGGGGAGATCGCGCTCGACGAGGTCTTTGTGCCCGAGGACATGATGCTGCCCGACGTCTCCGGCCTGCGCGGTCCCTTCTCCTGCCTGAACAAGGCCCGCTACGGCATCGCCTGGGGCGCCATGGGGGCGGCGGACTTCTGCCTGCACGCCAGCCGGGACTATGTCTCCAGCCGCAAGGTGTTCGGCAAACCCCTGGCCGCCCGCCAGCTGATCCAGAAGAAGCTCGCCGACATGCAGACCGAGATCGCCCTGGGTTTCGAAGGCGCGCTGGCCCTGGGCCGACTGATCGACCAGGGGGCCTGGGTTCCCGAGGCCATCAGCCTGATGAAGCGGAACAACTGCGGCAAGGCGCTGGCCATCGCCCGGGAGGCCCGCGACATCCACGGCGGCAACGGCATTTCCGGCGAGTACCACGTGATGCGCCACGCCTCGAACCTGGAGACCGTGAATACCTATGAAGGCGCCCACGATGTCCACGCCCTGATCCTGGGCCGCGCCATCACCGGCGAGAGCGCCTTCTAGACACCTGCGGATCCTCCCTCGCCCCGGGGGAGGATCGGGCCCGCCAGGCCCCGTCGACCTTGCGTTCACCTTTCCCCTGTACCCATTGCGGGTGACGACAGGGGAAAGGGCCATGCCCGAAGTGCGTGGCCGCAACACGCCGACCGACACCGACGCCATGATCCGCTGGCTGTTCGACAACAGCCGCGAGATCCTGTTTGTCGCCGATTCCGACCGGCGTTTCACGCTGGTGAGCCCGGCCTTCATCCGATCGACCGGCTGGTCCGAAGCCGAGGTCATCGGCCGCCCGGTGCGCGAGATCATTCACCCCGACGATCATTCCGAAGTCGACGTCCATATGGCGCAGCTGGCGGCCGACGGCGTAGGCGACAGCGTCTCGCGGGTGCGGATGAAGGACGGCGGCTGGCGCTGGTTCCAGGGCCGCGCCCAGCTCACCGAGGACAACCATCTCATCGCCATCGTCCGCGACGTCACCGACGAGCGGGCCCGACGCCTCGAACTCGAGGACGCCCGCCAGACACAGCTGCAGCTCTCCCGGGCCGCGGGCGTCGGGGTCTGGGCCTATGAACCCGCCGATGACCGGGTGGTTTGGCCCGAGGAGATCCGGGGCATCACCGGATATGACCAGGCGGAGATCGCCGCGCCGGATCAGTTCCTGGCCACCCTGCATCCCGATGAGATCGAGGCCGTGGCGGCCCGCTTCGTCCAGGGCGTCGACGAGGGGGTCGATCACGCCTTCGAGCACCGCATGCGGCACAGGGACGGCGCCTGGTCCAGCTGGCGCACCACCTTCCGCTGCGAGCCGCGGCCCTGCGGCCACTTCGCCCTGAGGGGCATTTCGCAAAACATCACGGAGCTGGCCGCCGCACGGGACGCCGCCCTGGCGGGAGAGCGGCAGATCCGGCAACTGATCGAGATCGCCCCGTTCGCCGTGGCCTTGTTCGACCTCGACCTGAGCTATCAGGTGGCCAGCGCCGCCTGGCGGGGCGCCTTCGGCCTGGACCAGCAACCCTATCTGGGGCGGCGGATCCAGGACATGTTCCCCGGCATCCCGAAACGCTTCCTGCGGGCCCAGGCCCGGGCGGTCCAGGGTCGTTCGACCTCCAGCCGCGAGGACCGGTTCCAGGATCGGACTGGCAAGTCGCACTGGGTTCGCTGGGAGGCGCGTCCCTGGCGCGACGCCACCGGCGAGATCCTGGGCGTACTGGTCTATGTGGACGACATTTCCGCCGTGGCCCGGGCGCGCCACGAGGCCCAGACCAATGCACGGCGGCTCAAGGTCGCGCTGAACGCCGCCGACGCCGGGGTCTATGAGATCGACCACGTCCAGAAGACCTTCTGGTCCAGCCCGGAGTTCACCAAGCTGATCGGACGGTCCTGTCACGATTATGAGGCCGCGCGCCAGCTCCGGTTCCCCCAGTTCCACCCGGACGACATGGACCGGGTGCGGCAGGCGTTCCTGGACATCAATCATGACAAGACCTCGTCGGGCGAGGCCTTCGAAGCCCGGGTGATCACGCCCGCCGGTGAGCGCTGGGTGCGGGTGTTCCATCACCTGCAGAAGGACCCCCAGGGGCGCTGGCTGAAGGGGGTGGGGCTGGTCCATGATTTCGACGCCCACAAGCGCCAGGAACTGGCCCTGATCGAGGCGGAACGCGCCGCCCAGGCCGCGGCCGAGGCCAAGGCGGCCTTCCTCGCCAATATGAGCCATGAGATCCGCACCCCGATGAACGGGGTGATGGGCGTGCTGCACCTGCTGAAGTCCGAGGCCCTGTCCGACGAGGGCCGGCGGATGCTGGACGAGGCGCTCAACTGCGGCCAGATGCTGGCCGAGCTGCTCAATGACGTGATCGACTTCTCCAAGATCGAGGCAGGACACCTGGAGCTCTCCAGCGAGGCCATCGACCCGGCCGCCCTGGCCGAGGGCGTTGCGAGCCTGCTGCGGCCGCAGGCCGACGCCAGGGGCCTGGTCTTGCGGCTTGAAGGGTTCGAGGACCTCGGCTGGGTGCGGACTGACCCGGTGCGTCTGCGCCAGGCCTTGTTCAACCTGGTGGGCAACGCCGTGAAGTTCACCCTCCAGGGCGAGGTGGTGGTTCGGGCGGCCCGCACGGGTGGCGAGGCCCCGCGCCTGCGCCTGGAGGTGGAGGACACCGGGGTCGGCATACCCGCAGAAGCCCAGGGGCGCATCTTCCAGCGCTTCGACCAGGGCGACGCCTCCACCACCCGAAAATTCGGCGGCTCCGGCCTGGGACTCTCCATCACCCAGAGGCTGGCCGAGATGATGGGGGGCGAGCTGGGCTTCACCTCGGTGGAGGGGCGGGGGTCGCGGTTCTGGCTGGAGGTCTCCGCTCCGGAGGCCGAGCCTGTGGCGCCTCAGCTGGCGGCGGCCGGCGACGCCTTGCATGGCCTGCAGATCCTGGTGGTGGAGGACAATCCCACCAACCGGATGATCGCCACCAAGCTGCTGGAGAATCTGGGGGCTCGCGTGGCGACCGCGGCCGACGGCCTGCTGGGGGTGGAGGCCGCCGCCCGGGGCGCCTTCGACCTCATCCTGATGGATGTGCAGATGCCGGGCATTGACGGCCCGGAGGCGTCACGACGCATCCGGGCCCTGGGCGGGCCGGCGGCCCTCACCCCGATCGTGGCGCTCACCGCCAATGTGCTGTCCCACCAGCGGCAGGCCTATCTGGAGGCCGGCATGGACGGGGTGGTGGCGAAGCCGATTTCTCCGGCGGCCCTGCTCGCGGAGATCGCGCGCCTCGGCGAGACGAGCCGCCGCGACGACGAAGCCGCCGCCTGAGTCTTTCACGCGGCCGCACCGCGATGCTAGACCTCCCCGTCAAAGTACCAGGGGGAGAGATTCACATGGCGGAGATCGCCGCAGACGGCGCCGGAGCGCCGGCCAAGCCCGCCTCGCTGCGCATGGTGGTCGCCGCCTCCGCGACCGGGGCGACCTTCGAGTGGTACGACTTCTTCGTCTTCGGCAGCCTGACCCAGGTCATCTCCAAGACCTTCTTCTCCGGCCTCAATGACACCGCCGGCTACATCGCCGCGCTGGCCCTGTTCGGCGCCGGCTTCGCCTTCCGCCCCATCGGCGCCCTGGTGTTCGGCCGGGTCGGCGACCAGGTTGGCCGCAAGGGCGCCTTTCTCATCACCATGATCCTGATGGGCGGCGCCACGGTGGCGATCGGCCTGTTGCCCACCTACGCCCAGGCCGGTCTTTGGGCGCCGGGCCTGCTGGTGCTGATGCGGATCATCCAGGGCTTCGCCCTGGGGGGAGAATACGGCGGCGCGGCCACCTATGTCTGCGAACACGCGCCGGCCGACGCCCGCGGCCGATCCACCAGCTGGGTCCAGACCTCCGCCGCCTTCGGCCTGTTCGCAGCCCTGCTGGTGATCCTGTTCACCCGCCAGGTCCTTGGCCAGGCCTTTGGGCCTGCCGCCTTCGACGCCTGGGGCTGGCGCATCCCGTTCCTGGTCTCCGCGGGCTTCCTGGCGGTTTCGATCTTCATGCGCATGAAGCTGTCCGAGAGCCCCAGCTTCGCCAGGATGCAGGCCGAGGGCCATGTGACCAAGGCGCCCTATTCGGAAGCCTTCGGCAACTGGGGCAGTCTGAAGATCGTGCTCCTGGCCCTGGTGGGGATTATGTTCGCCCAGGGGGCCGTCTGGTACACGGCCTTCTTCTACACCCAGACCTTCCTGGACAAGTTCCTGAAGGTGGCGCCGGAAACCATCAACCTGGTGATGATGGCGGTGACCGCGGTAAGCGCGATCTTCTACGTCGTGTTCGGCTGGCTGTCGGACAGAATTGGGCGCAAGCCTGTGCTGCTGTTCGGCATGACCTTGATGCTGGCGGCCTATTTCCCCGGCTTCCACATGCTGACCCAGATGGCCAATCCGGCCCTGGCTGAAGCGCAGGCGCGGACCCCGGTTGTCGTGGTAGCCGACCCCGCCGAATGCTCCCTGCAGTTCGATCCGGTGGGCAAGTCCGCCTTCGTCACCTCCTGCGACATCGCCAAGAGCGTGCTGGCCAATGCCGGGGTCTCCTATGACAACCAGGCAGGAGCCCCGGGCTCCAAGGCCGTGGTGAAGGTGGGGCCGACAGCCGTCCAGGCGCTCTCTGCGGCCGGCCTGCCCAAGGCCGAGGCCAAGATGGTCAAGACCAAGTCGGAAGGGGCGATCAAGAAGGCCCTGACCGAGGCCGGCTATCCCGCCAAGGCCGACCCGGCACGGATCAATTTCGTTGGGCTGTTCGGCGTGCTGTTCGTGTTCGTGATCGCCGCCACGGCCCTGTTCGGGCCCATCGCCGCGACCCTGGTGGAGCTGTTCCCCACCCGGATCCGCTATACGGCGCTCTCGCTGCCCTACCATATCGGCACCGGCTGGGTGGGCGGCTTCGTGCCCTTCACCGCCTTCGCCATCGTGGCGGCCGTGGGCAACATCTATTCCGGCCTCTGGTATCCCTTCGCCTTCACCGCGCTGTCTGTGGTGGTGACCCTGCTGTTCCTGCCGGAAACCCGTCACCGGTCACTGGACGATTAGGCGGCGAGCGCGGCGAGGGATCGCGCGCAATCCGGGCCCGCCAGGTTCGCCGCCGCCGCCATGAGCCGCGCCTGCCCATAGGCGACGCGGTTGTCCCAGGCCTCGAGGACGAAGTCGCCCTCCCCCAGGCGGCGATGCAGCTCGGCCAGGGGCGGGGCGTCCAGCTGTGCGCCCGGCAGCCGGGTTCCCGGCCGCTCCGCTGCGGCGCCGATCAAGAAAATGGCGCCGTAGAACACGTGGTTGATCTGCCGGGCCAGGAACATCCGGGCGCGCTGCGTGGCGTCCGGCGCCTCGCCGAAATAGGTGCGCAGCAGCAGTTCCTCCTCCGCCGGCGTGGCCGTGAAGAAGTTGGCCACCGCGGCCAGGTCCACCCACCGGTCGGCGCGGAATGAAGCCTCCCAGTCTACCAGCCAGAGCCGGGCGCCATCATAGATGACGTTGCGGGGATTGAGGTCGTTGTGGCTGGAGACCAGCTCGACGGGCAGCCGTCGATAGGCGGCGGCGACCTGCGCATGGCGCGCCAGAGGTTCGGCCAGGGCCTGGGGCGGAACCAGACCCGAGGCCTGCAGCTGACCGAGGATCGCCTCAAGGCCGTCGAGATAGTCCATCAGGGGCGGGAACATCGGCGTTTCATGCAAGGCCCGGACGGTCTGGGCGAGCTCCACCAGCAGGTCGGTCTTGGTCCCGGCATAGTCGAGAACGATCGATCGCTGGGGGATGAAGTCCATGATCGCCACCCCGTCCGCCGCGCTGGCGTAACGCACGCGCGGCGCGATGAAGGCGTCGGCCGCGGTCTTCATGCAGCCGTACCAGTGCGCCGGGTCGAAACTGCTGGTCTCGCCCTCGAGTCGCAGCAGATAGGCGATGCCGCCGACCCGGATCCTGTAGATGCGGGCGTCGGACAGGCCGCCGGTCAAGGGGGTGGCGGAGTCCAGCTCGGAGGTTCCGAACGCCGCCATGAGGGCGCGGTCGATGGCGGGACGTCTGGCGGCGGGAAACATGGGCGCGGCTCCTGAAGAGCGCGCTTATTTACCCGGATAAAAATGAAAGTCAATTATTACCCGGATATAATCTTCATCCCTGGTGGGCCACCGCCAGCACTTCCACGATCACCCCGGCCGCCGCCAGGGCCTGGACCTCGGCCAGGGGCGCCGGGCCGGCCAGGATGCGCACCACCCGCAGACCGGAGCGTGCGAGTTCGGCCAGGGCCTCGCCGGAGGTCTGATCCGGGGCCTGGCGTTCGGCGTCGCGGCGGGCGAGGGACAGGATCTCCGGATTGGTCCCCGGGTCAGGGACCAGCACGTCGGCCGCCGCCAAGGCGCGGCTGGCCCGCAGGGTGAGCAGGTCCACAGGACCGCGTCCGCTCAGCACCTGCACCCGGCCGGCGATGCGGCCGGATCCGGACAGAGAGGCCCGAAACAGTTCCTGGGCGCGGTCCATGTCGCCGGCCAGGGCGGCTTCGGCGGCGGGTCCGGACAGGGCGTCACGCAGGAAAGCGCGGCGGGCCGGCAGGTCGGGAAACCTCGCGCGAACCTGGTCCTGGAACAGCCGCAGCAGGGCCGCCACGCGGCCCGCGCCCTCCGGCACCTGCTGTTCGATGTCGCTGCGCAGCATCGCCGCCAGGATCGGCGAGGCGCCGCCAGTACCCACCGCGGCCACCACCTCGCCTCGGTCGATCACCGCGGGCGTCGTGAAATCGCACAGCGCCGGACGGTCCGTCACATTCACCAGACAGCGCGCGGCCCGGGCTGCGGCGGCGGCCAGGCGGCAGAAATTCTCGTCAGCGTCGGCGACGAACACCAGCATGGCGCCGGCATAGGTCCCGGCCAGGAAGGCCTCCGAGCCGTCGATCCGAAGCACATGGGCCGGCGACCCGGCGAACAGGCGCGCCTTCGCCTCGGCGGCCTCGCCGGATCCGGCGATGACCACCTTCTTGCCCGCGAGCGGGAAAAAGGCAGGGAAGGCGTCCAACGCCCTAGCCCAGGGCCACGCGCGGACGGTCGCGCCTGCGCATCATTTGAGGGTCTTCAGATAGGTGATCACGGCGACGCGGTCCGCGACGGCCGGCAGGGAGACCGGCATTTTCGATCCGGGGGCGAACTTGGCCGGCCCGGCGAGATAGGCGTCGAGGTTCGCGTCGGTCCACGCCCCGCCCTTGGCCTGCAGGGCTGGCGAATAGGCGTAGTCCGTAAGGCTGGCGATCTTGCGGCCGGCCACGCCGGCAAGGCTCGGCCCCATGGGCGAGCTCTTGGCCTGATGACAGGTCCCGCACTGGAGCATGAAGGTCTTGGCCCCGTCGGCAAAGGCGGGACCGGCGACGGCGAGCGCGAAGGCCAGGGTGGCGGCGAGCTGGGTTCGGACCATGGAGATTCCTCGAACGACCCGTGAAACCTAGCCGTTCGGGGGCGGCGGCGCCATGGCGGAACTGGATTTACCCGGGAGACTAAACGTCGTTAAGATCGACCCAGACCCAAATCAGGGAGGGGTATCCATGGCGATGACACTGGACGTGAACGGCAAGCCGGTTTCGGTGAAGGCCGCAGGTGACACACCGCTCCTCTGGGTGCTGCGGGACGAGGTCGGCCTGACCGGCCCGAAGTTCGGCTGCGGGATCGCCCAGTGCGGGGCCTGCACGGTCCTGGCCGACGGCCAGCCGATCCGGTCCTGCTCCATGCCGATCAGCGGCCTCGCCAATGTGAAGATCACCACCATCGAGAGCCTGGGGGGCGACCACCCCTTGCAGCAGGCCTGGGTGAAGCATGACGTGCCCCAGTGCGGCTACTGCCAGTCCGGCCAGCTGATGAGCGCCACGGCCCTGCTGGCCGCCAAGCCCCACCCCACCGACGCCGATATCGACGCGGCCATGGACGGCAATATCTGTCGCTGCGGCGCCTATCAGCGCATCCGCGCCGCCATCAAGGACGCCGCCGGCATGGCTGTCGCCAGCCCGGCCGTGGCCTCCGACGTGACCACCTGAGGGGGACAGACCGATGAACGCGCCCGTGAACCCTGAAGATCTGAAGTCCGGCTCCACCCGACGCGAAGCCCTGGTGGTCGGCGCCACGGTGGTGGGCGGCGCCCTGCTGGTGGGCTGCTCCCCCGGCGACCTGCTATCCATCGGCGCCAAGACCGATTTCGGCGCCTTCGGACCCTTCGTGAAGATCGCCCCCGACGGCGTCGTCACCGTGGTCTCCAAGCACATCGAATTCGGCCAGGGCAATCATGCCGGCCTCTCGGCCATCGTCGCCGAGGAGCTGGACGCCGACTGGTCAAAGGTGAAGGTCGAGCAGGCCCCCGCCATCGCCAAGGTCTACGCCAATCTGGGCATGGGCGTGCAGGGCACCGGCGGATCCTCGGCCATCTCCAATTCCTGGACCCAGCTGCGCACCGCAGGCGCGGCCACCCGGGCCATGTTCGTGGAGGCCGCCGCCAACAAGTGGAACGTTCCGGCCGGCGAGATCACTGTCAAAGACAGCGTGGTCAGCCACGCCAAGTCCGGCAAGTCGGCCACCTTCGCCGAACTCTTGCCGGACGCCGCCAAGGTGACCCCGCCCAAGGCGCCCACCCTGAAGGATCCCAAGACCTTCACCCTGATCGGCACCGACCGGGTGCGCCGCAAGGACGCCCAGGCCAAGAGCGACGGCACGGCCCGGTTCACCCAGGACGTCCACCTGCCCGACATGCTGACGGCCATGGTGGCCCACGCACCCCGGTTCGGCGCGACTGTGGCCTCCTTCGACGCCACCGAGGCGAAGAAGGTTCCCGGCGTGGTGGAAGTCTACCAGATCCCCACCGGGGTCGCGGTGGTGGCCGACACCACCTATGCCGCCAAGCTGGGCCGCGCGGCCCTGAAGGTCACCTGGAACCAGGACAAGGCCGAGAAGCTCTCCACCGACAAGCTGGCCGCCGACTACCGGGACTGGGGGGCCGGTAAGGGAACTCTGCCCGACAAGGCCAAGTGGCAGGGCTTCGAGACCAAGGGCGACGCCAATCCTCCGAAAGGCGCCGTGTTCGAAGCCACCTATGACTTCCCGTTCCTGGCCCATGCCCCCATGGAGCCGATGAACTGCGTGGCCCAGGTCTCCGCCGGCAAGGCCAAGCTGACCTTCGGCTCCCAGATCCCCACAGTGGACCAGCTCAACACCGCCAAGATCGTCGGCATGCTGCCGGGCGCGGTGGAGATCGAGACCCTGTTCGCCGGGGGCTCCTTCGGCCGTCGCGCCAACTTCCAGTCGGACTATGTGGCCGAGTGCGTGGAGATCGCCAAGAAGGTGGGCAAGGATCGGCCGGTGAAGCTGGTCTGGACCCGCGAGGACGACATGGGGGCAGGCTATTTCCGGCCGCTGACCCATCACGCCGTCAAGGTGGTCACCGACCAGGACGGCTATCCGCTCTACTGGCGCCACCGGGTGGTGACCCAGTCCCTGATGAAAGGCTCGCCCATGCCCGCCAAGGGCATTGACGAGACCACGGTGGAGGGGACCAAGGGCTCGCCCTATCTGAAGGCCACCCCCAATGTGGACGGCCAGGTGCTGATGCCCGACCTGGGGGTGCCGGTCCTGTGGTGGCGTTCGGTGGGCGCGACCCACACCGCCTTCGTCATGGAGCACACCATCGACCAGCTGGCCAAGAAGGCGGGCAAGGATCCGGTGGCCTATCGGCTGGCCATGTACCAGAAGTCCGGCAGCACGCGGCACACCGCCGTGCTCAACCTGGCCGCCGAGAAGGCAGGCTGGGGCAAGCCCGCCCCGGCCGGCTGGACCCGCGGCGTGGCGGTGCATGAAAGCTTCGGCACGGTGGTGGCCCAGATCGCCGAGGTGAAGCTGGTGGACGGCGTTCCAAAGGTCGGACGCGTGGTCACCGCCATCGACTGCGGCACGGCCATCGCGCCGGACCAGATCGCCGCCCAGATGGAAGGCGGGACCTGCTACGGCCTTTCGGCGGCCCTGTTCGGCAAGGTGACCCTGAAGGACGGGGTGGTGGAGCAGACCAATTTCGACACCTACCGGGTGCTGCGCAACTCCGAGGCGCCCACGGTGGAGACGCACATCCTGCCCTCCGGGAACGCCCCCTCCGGGGTTGGCGAGCCTGGGGTCCCGGTGATCGGCCCGGCGGTGGCCAACGCCATCCTGGCGATGAAGGACGGCAAGGTGACCACCAGCCTGCCCTTCGTGAAGGCCTAGGCGGACCGGCGTTCTGGCGTGTCTTCCCCCCTCAGCGCGCGGGGTGGGGTGGGGGCGCCAGGTCGGCCGGCTGGTCCACGTCGAACAGCACCCCGTCGTCGGGCGCCTCCACCAGGGCCAGTCGGTCGCCGAGATCCTTCAGCACGGCCCGGGCGCCGGCGTCGCCCTTGAGGCTGAGCAAGGCGGGGATCAGGGCGGCGCCGATCAGGGCCGGGTGGCCGCGCTGGCCGCGGAACACCGGAGCCGCCGCCGGAGCGCCGGCGCGCACGGCCTCGGCCAGGGCCGCGAGGACGCCGACAGGTATCCGCGGCATGTCGCCGAGAAACACGAACACGCCGGCCGCATCGGTCGGCAGGGCGGCGGCCCCGGCGCGTAACGACGCCCCCATGCCCTCCGAATAGTCCGGGGCATGAATGATCGTCAGACGCCCCGCATGGCCTGCCCGCTCAGCACGCGCCTGGACGGCCGCCGCCACGCCGGCCTCATCGGCGCCGGTGACCACCGTCACCCCGCGAACCGGGGCGGCGAAGGCGGCGTCGAGGGCGGCGTCCAGCAAGACACCGCCTGCCCAGGGGGCCAGCAGCTTGCCGCCGCCGAACCGGCTGCCGGTCCCCGCCGCCAGGACGATGGCCTCGAATTCGCCCTCACCGGCCC
>Ga0265327_10002854_pt1 | contig 17403 bp, 16 predicted proteins | sample 41621metaG_FD_202089 | JGI IMG/M metagenome (GOLD analysis project Ga0265327, IMG submission 202089) | Rhizosphere microbial communities from Carex aquatilis grown in University of Washington, Seatle, WA, United States - 4-16-21 metaG | ecosystem: Host-associated > Plants > Roots > Rhizosphere... | reverse complement strand
GACTCGAACCCCTGCGTATCTGTCCGGGATCGCGGCCGGCCGCGATCAGCCCCTGAATCGCCCAGGATGTCGACTGGGCGTTCGAGCTGCCCCCTGACTCCTGCGGGAAGCCACCGTCGGGATTCTGCGCGCCGATGAGGTACCTGACGGCTCTGGCTACGGTCGGACCTCCTCTCCGCCCCGCGACGGCAAGACCCTGGAGAACGGCTGCGGTGTCATCGACGTCGCTGCCCCCTCCCGCTGCCGCGAAGCCAAATCCCCCATCGGGTTCCTGCTGGCGGGCGAGCCACGATGCGCCGCCGGCGATGGCCCTTGAGCCAGAGGAGTAACCGGCAGCCCTCAGTGCGAGCAGGGCGAAGGCCGTCTGATTGACAAGGTGCGCGAAGGAGCCGTCGGACGAGCGCATCCTCAGGAGCCGGGCCACGGGATCTCCGCCGGGAAGCGAGCGGGTCGAGGCGCCGGCCGCGCGGAGGGCCAGGATCGTGCGCTCGAGATCGCCCGCCCCATGAAGGCTCGCCGCTTCGCGGCGGATCGCATCGAGGACCGTGTGGCCGTCGCGCCGCAGTGCCAGCGGGCTGTGTCCAGCGGCGGCAAGGCCCATGGAGGCCCAGGCCGAGTAGATCTCGGTGCTGCTCTGCCCGCGTGCGCCTCCGAAGCCCCCGTCGCTGTTCTGGGCAGCCGCCAGATAGGCGACCTGCCGGGTAAGCGCGGCCCGCGCGGCGGCCGACGGCAAGGCCGAGGCGGCTCGAGCGTGCCCCTCGCCCGCGGCAAGGGACCCCGCAAGGACCACGGCCAGGACCATCGCGATCGGCCCCAGTGAGCCGGTCAGGGGCCCGGTCGCCGTAGGGGTGGAGGGCATCTCGTCAACCCAGCTGACATCCAGCCGGGAGCGAACGCGGAACAGCATGCGCAACAGCACCGCACCGAAGGCAAGGCCGAAGGCGAAGCTGGCCACGATGTGCGTCAGATCGAACACCAGGGCCGACCCGAGCGCGACCCCGAAGGCCGCCAGGCTGTGATTGCCGGCGGCCGTCCACGTCGAGAGGTCCAGGACCAGGTTGAATACTCCCGCTGCCAGGGCGCAGCCGAGCGCCAGGGCCAGGCGAGACGGACGCGGCCCCAGCGGCCTGGCGAGAGCCGCGCCGATCAGGCCGACCATTCCCCATCCGAGCATCTGCCATGGCGTCCAGGGCCCCTGGCCGAGCAGGATGTTCGACGCGAGTCCCGAGATCGCGCCGACGGCAAAGCCCGGGCCGGCACCGAAGGCGACACCGCTGACCAGGACGATCGCGGTGATCGGCTTGACATCCGGCACCGCGGCGAACGCGTCGCGTCCCAGCGCCGCCAGCGCGGCAAGGGTCGCGACGACCGCCAGCAGCTTGGCCGAGGGCCGACTGCGCTCGTACCACCAGAAGGCCATCGCAAGGGCGCCCAGGACGAGGGCGAACGACGCCAGCTGCCAGCTCATGGGCGCACCTCCACTCCCAGGAGGGCCTCGGGCGTGAGCTCGCGGCCACCGCGAAGCAGCGCGGCACCCTGCTCGGGCAGCAGAGCGCCACCGGCGCCATCGAGGATCCGGGCCGTCTCGGTGGCGAAGTACCAGCCGCCCGAGAGCAGCTCGGCGACGGGGCCGTCGGCGATCACACGGCCGTCGGCGAGTAGCACCGCCCGGTCGGCGAACTCCGCTGCGAACTCCACATCGTGGGTCGCGACGAGGACGGCCACGCCGGAGGCGGCACGGTCTCCCAACCAGCCCGACAGTCGGTTCTTGGCGGCCCGGTCCATACCCCGGGTGGGCTCATCCAGGGCCAGCACGGCGGCCGGCTCCTGTCCGCCGAGGATGATTGCCAGAGCCAGGCGCTGGCGCTCGCCGCCCGAGAGATCTCGCGGGTGGCGCTCGGACAGACCGGCGAGTCCGACGGACTCGAGCGCCTCGATGGGCGCCTCATCGGCCACCCTCTCATGCAGGAAGTAGTCGCCGGGGTTCTGCATCAGCAGCGCGACCCGCCCACCGGTGGCGACCTTCCCCCGCGTCGGCTCGAGCAGGCCTGCGGCGTGGCGGAGCAGCGTCGACTTCCCGGCCCCGTTGCGTCCCATCAGGACCACCGCCTCGCCCGGCTCGACAACCAGCTCGGCGCCGCGGAGGATCGCGGGGCCGTTCTGGATCTCATGCCACACCCCCCGCAGCTCGAGAGCGCCCGATCGGGGACGCCGTCGCGCGCCGAGGATCCGGTGCCGGCCCTTCGCCGGGCGCTCGAGGCCGGCTTCTTCCGGGTGATCCTCTCGGGACATCAGCAGCTCGTTGCGGCGAAGCGTGGCCCGGGCCTGCTTGACACCGCTGGGGGGCGGCTTCAGGCCAAGGAGATCCAGGAGCCTGGCGCCGGGCGTCTGAAGCGCCGGCTGCTCGACGGCGGCCCATTCGAGGAAGCCGCGGGGATCCCGGTCGCATACGACCTCGCCTGCGTCCAGGGCGATGACGCGATCGGCTGCCGCCAGGCAGCGCTCGAGACGGTGCTCGATCAACAGGACAGCGGTGTCCGACTCCTGGTTGAGCCGCCGGAGCTGCCAGACAAGCTCATCCCCGGCGACCGGATCGAGCTGGGAGGTCGGCTCGTCGAGCAGCACCACGCGGGGACGGGTGACCAGCGCCGCGGCAAGCGCGACGCGCTGAAGCTCACCGCCGGAGAGCTCTCCCGTCGCGCGGTCCAGCAGACCGCCTATGCCGAGCGCCAGGGCCGTCTCCTCGACTGCCCGAGCGATCGCCGTCGAGGAGCGGCCCAGGTTTTCGACCGCCAGAGCGAGCTCGGCCCTGACGGTGCTCATGACGACCTGTGTCTCGGGGTCCTGCAGGACTGTCCCGGCGACGGTCCCGATCTCGGCTGGCCCATTCCTCCGGGTGTCCAGCCCACCGACCAGGACGGCGCCGGCAAAGGTGCCTCCGTGGAAGTGCGGGACGAGCCCGGCCGCGGCCCGCAGGAGCGTCGACTTGCCCGAGCCGGACAGTCCGGTGACGACACAGAACTCGCCGGGCTCGATCGCCAGACTCACATCGTGCAGGGAATCTGCGGGGGCCCCGGGATAGCGGTAGGAGACCCCGTCGAAGCGGAGGACGCTCATGGCTCAATCCCTCGCCGGTCGGCAAACGGCGCGAGGGCCACGAGGGGCAGCGCCAGAGCGAGCATGATCGTGCCTCCCGTCATGGCCATCGAGACAAGCGGATAGGCCGTGAACGCGCCGGCCGGGCTGAGCGCGGCGAAGATCGACAGGCCCAGCACGCCCGCCGCAGAGGCGGCGAATGCGAGGTCGTGCCGCGACCGGGGAGCTCGCGAGCGCCGGCCGCTCCTCGCGTTCCCATAGCCGCGCATCTCAAGGACGGCAGCGACATCCAGCGAGCGCTCGAGCGCTCCTGAGACGGTCGCACGGAGAACGGCCAAGCGCCCTCGGGCACCGCTGGCGCCTCCGTCGGGTCGGCAGCGCTGCGCCTCGGCAAGGCGGCGGGCATCCTCTCCCAGCACCGGGATCAGCCGGGTCGTGAGCGTCGCGGTGAGGGCCGAGCGGGGCGAGATCCGCCGCAGCGCATAGAGCAGCTCGTCGGGGTTGGCCGTGCAGACCACCAGCAGGCAGGCCATCGACACGACGAACAGGCGCAGCCCCAGCACGAGCCCGTAGATGACCGCCTCGAGAGTCAGGTTCACCTCGCCGAGCACTCCCCAGTGCCCGAGCCGGGCGAAGACGGTGATGCCACCGCGGCTCACGAGGACGTTGACGAGGACTGTCAGCAGGAGCATCGGCACGATCGTGCGGCGGGCGGCCCGCATCAGCTCCCGTCCGACTCCTGCCGAGGCACCCGCGGCGAGCACGCTCAGCCCGAGCGCCCCCAGCAGAAGAGGGTTGTCGACGATCAGGGCTCCAGTCGCGAGGGCCGCGCCGTAGGCCGCGGCAACGGGGGCGCGAACGGCATGCAGGGGGCTGGCGAGGCGCCGATAGGCGATCACGCCGGGGTGCGCAAGAGTGCTCACTCGGAGGTCCCCGTGGCCGCCAGAGCCGGCAGCGAGATCGTCTGGCCCGCCATGGTCGCCACCGCGAAGCGGTTCTCGAGGGACGACTGATCGAAGGCCTGGGCGGCAGCTTCGACGCCACTGGCATCGGTGCCGGTGACGACCCAGAGAGGCGCGTCTTCTTCCTGGCGGGTAGCAGCAATCAACCCGGCGCCGGCGGCGAGCGTTCGGACGGTCTTCCCGTCGGGGTCGAGGAGGCTGATGCTCGAGCCCTCAGATGTGACGCGGGCATAGACGCCGCTGGTGGCCGGCCCCTTCTCGATCCCCCGAATGCCCGGTTCGGCCCGGACGGCCGTCCAGGGCCCGACCATGACGCGCAGGGTCTTGCCTCCGCCCGCGCCGATCGCTGCGATCGCGGCCGGGACGTGGGCATGGCGCAGGCGTTCGGCGACGGTCCGGCAGGCGCGGCCGGTCGCATCGGCGCATTCAACCCTGACTGGCAGGCGCTTCCCGGCGAGACCGTTCAGGAACGGCTCCGGGAAGGAGCCGACCACGGCGGGCGTGTGTGCCGTCTGGCTCCAGTCGTGGTGATCCCACCAGATGTGGTCGCCCGGATGGACGTTCGTGGCGGCCGCCCCTTCGGGCGCCTCGACTCCGTTGACGTAGTAGAACCAGTCGACCGGGCGCCCGCCTTCGGTGCCGCCGGCGAGCCCTTCGATGCTCTGGACGAAGCCGCCACCGAAGCGCGTCGTGACATGGTGGTTGCGAAGCAGAAGGCTCATGACAGTCTCCTGCCCGCGGATCACCGGCGAGGCGACCGGATCGATGGCCCTCGCTCCGAAGTCGCTGGTCACGAGCAGCTTGACGGCCGTCGGCGCGGGCCCCGCGCCCAGCCCGCAGCCGGCCAGCGCCGCGATGCAGGCGAGCAGAGCGACTTGTAGCGGCAGAGCCCTCACTTCACCACGATCGTCTCCGGGAACGCCGGGACGAGGCCCCGGCGGGTGGCGCTCAGGACGTAGCGACCTGGCGAGGAGGGCACGATCAGGCTCGCCCGGCCCGATGCGCCGGTCGTGACGAAGTCGGTGCCCAGCTTCACGACGGCGCCCGCGACGGCGGCGCCTCTGCCTTCGTTGTCGAAGCCGGTGACGCGCACCGCCAGCGTCCCCGAGCGCCCGACTGTCTGGGCGGCCGAGACTTCGAGGGTCCGCTGACAGCCTCCGGCGGTGGCTTCGCACCAGAACCACAGGACCCGCTGGCCGGAGCGCAGCAGCCGTCCATCGCCCCGGATGCCGCTGGGGTCGGCGGCGCCGGTGCTGCCGGCGATCCCCCCGGCCTTGTACTCCCATCCGCTCTGCCCGCGGTTCTTCTGACCGGCGACCGAGTAGACGAACAGCTGCCCCGAGTTGCGAGCAGCCGCACCACAGCGGCCGTAGTCACGCAGCAGGAAGGCCGGTCCGCCGAGGCGGCCCAGGCTTGCCAGGGCACCGAGCGGCGTTCCCGCGGCGACGCTGCAGCGCCTGCCGGCCACGGCCACGCTCGAGGGTCCGTCCTGAACGTTCCGGGGCCCTGACAGGATCGTTCCGCCCTGGCCGACGACCATCGTCTGAACGATCGGCGCGCCGCCGAACGCGACCGCCGGTGAGAGGAGCAGCACGCCGGCGAGCGGAAGCATGGCGGCGCGAGCAGCTCTGAAGATCCTCTCAGCGCACATAGAAGACGATCCGCGAGAACCCTCGGGCCAGTGCCGTCCTGTTTCCGGCTGCGTCCTGAGCGCTGATGTCCAGCACGTAGCGGCCGGGCCCCAGGGCGGCGGGAAGCAGGTAGGAGAAGCTCCCGCTCTTGGCCACCGCGAATGGCGTCCCCGTGCCACAGCGGGCCTTGACGAACCGCTCGCTGCTCCCGTCGTAGGCCGAGCAGCGGCCGCGACTCTGGCGGCGCAGCTCGAGACTGACCGAGCTGACGGCTTCGTGGGAGAGGATCGTCCCGCTCAGCAGGCGCGGCCCATGTCCGTGGGCGTAGGTGTGGCCGTCGCGCGGCGCCGTGGAGCGGGCGGCCAGCGCAAACGGGCCGCTGTAGCGCTGCTGGAAGCCGGCGACCCCACCGCCGGGGGAACCGTTCCCAGTCGTCCCGCAGCCGCCGTCGCCGGCAGCGTGGACGCAGACCACCCAGGGATCTGAGGGAACCGATCCTGGAGCCCTGGCCTGGAGGGTGTAGTTCCCGGGCGCCGTGAAGCTGACGCTCGCCGTCCCGCTCACATCGGGCACAACGCTCTGCGATCCGGCTGTGAGCCGGGCCTGTGCCGGCAGGACGGGCTCCGCCAACCCGGTCTGCGTGCTCACCGAGCCGAGCTTGACGGTCGTAGCTTCACCGACGAGCAGAGATCTCGAGGATGGCGAAGCGGCGGTGAGGAAGTGTTCGGGCGCGCCGGCTGATTCCGTGCACTGGGCGCCGGGCGCATAGCACTGCATGACGAACACGATGTCGGCGCCCGCGCCGACCTCCTCCGAGCATGCCCCCAGGGGCGCATATTCGTTGTTCAGCCAGAAGGCCCAGTAGGCATAGGTACCTTCCGCGAACGAGGGCAGGTTGAGACCCTGGATGCCGTCGATCTCGACGCCTTCGGGTTCGAGAGTCGCTTTCCAGTTGCCATGGGTCGCGTCATAGAGCGCCCCTCCGGCGCTGGTACCGCTGCAGGTTCCACCCTGAACTGGGACGGGGACTGCGGTGGTCGTCACTTCGGTCTGGGGCAGCAGTGTCTGGCCCCCGGGCCCCTCGACGCGGACCTTGACGGTTGCCGGTTCACCCACGGCAAGTGCCGACGACGGTGCTGCGAGCGCGATGCAGGCTCCGGCCAGAGCCAGAGAGAGACAACGAGATGTGTTCATGAGCCACCCCTTTCCACGAGGGCTTGCGGGCTGTGGTCGGAGGTAGGTCTCCTGGCTCCCGGGCCGATCCCTCCGCGCCTTCCCATCCCGCTCGTGGCGGGTCAGTGGCTGCGCCTTGATCTGGCGCGCTGCGGTGGACTTCCCCGGTTACAGTGGCGGGACCGCGCCGGATTCACACCGGACTTCCCTTGCCACCGACCCTGTTCTGTCGCGGCGAGTCTACCCGATGGAGTGACCTACCGCACAAGCAGCCAGGACCCCCGAGATCAGGGCTGCGGGTCCTTCTCGACGGCGCGCTTGAGCCGCCCCAGGCGGCCCTCCCATGCCGATTCGGCGTCCTTCAGCCAGGCTGTGGCCGGCGCCAGCGCATCCCCTCGCAGGCGGTAGCGGACCTCGCGTCCGGTCTGTGGCATCCGCTCGAGCAGCGATGCGTCCTCGAGGGCAGCGAGATGCTTGGCAACCGCCTGGCGACTGATGGGCAGTGTTGCCGTGAGGGCGGGAACGCTGGTGCTGCCCTCCTGCAGCAGCGACTGCACCACGGTGCGCCGAGTGGGGTCAGAGAGAGCCGCGAAGACAGCCCCGATCTGGTCGCTCAAGCCGCCACCAACTCGAAGCGTGCTGAAAGGCCTGCGAGCGGGAAGGAGGGCATGCTCTCGGTGACCACCACGCGGGTTCCTGCGGGCAGCGCCACGATTCTGAAGTCGACCCTGGTCGCCGGCTCATCCGCCCCGCCCCACCACCAGACAAGGCGCTCGGGCGGATCCAGCGACTCGACGTGGATCTGACGGTCCGGCTCATCCAGCCAGCGCTCCCGTCCCTCCTCGGTGGCAAGGGCCTCGAAGACCTCCTCGGGGGATGCCTCGACCTCGATCTCCCTGCGAACCTCCATGCCGCCTCCTTTGACAACCAACTGGTTGCTATTGTGATTGACAACCGTTCAGTTGTCGAAAGGATAGCCCAGCCATGCCACTGATCCCGATGGTCGTCGAGCAGAGCCCTCGCGGGGAGCGCTCGTTCGACATCTACTCCCGCCTGCTCAACGAGCGAATCGTCTTCATCGGCACACCGGTCGATGACGCCGTCGCCAACCTGGTCGTCGCTCAGCTGCTCCACCTGGAGAGCGAGGACGACCAGAAGGACGTCTCGCTCTACATCAACTCCCCAGGCGGAGTGGTCTACTCGGGCCTGGCCATCTACGACACGATGCAGTTCATCAAGCCTGACGTGCAGACGATCTGCTTCGGCGTGGCCATGAGCATGGGCTCGCTGCTGCTCGCCGGCGGAACCCCTGGGAAGAGGATGGCCCTGCCCAACAGCCGGATCCTCATCCACCAGCCCTCGGGCGGATTTCAGGGGCAGGCGGCTGACATCGAGATTCATGCCCGTGAGACGCTCGAGCTGCGCCGCCATGTGGACGAGATCTACTCCCGTCACACCGGCCAGACGGTTTCCCGGGTGCATGACGACATGGACCGCGACCGGTATTTCACGGCTGAGCAGGCCCGCGAGTACGGGCTGATCGACCGTGTCATCTCATCCCACGAGCTCAATCGCGTACGGACCGGCTTCGGGGCGCGGGAGGACGAGCCGGCTCCCGCCTGAACGACCGGCTCATGCGCAGCGACGGACGGTGCGTGAGACGAATGTCACCCCGGAATACAGCAATCCAGAGCCAAATATGCGGCCGAGGCGTGTCTGAGATCGGACCTCCGCACGGTCTTGGATCTGACGACAGGCCGGCACTTGCCCAGCTATCGCGCCGTTTGCGGAGTTCTGACCAGTCTCAGAATGCTCTCAGGCAATCGCAAAGTTCCGTTGAGGGTGGGTACCGATACTGAAATCGACCCCGAAAGGACTCCCACCGACAGGCGTCGCCCAGCCCCGTCGGAGCATGGAGCAACCGAAAGGAAGCAATGACCCTCTCCCTCGCAATAGCCCTGAACGCAGCACTCGTGGTGGCACTACTGGGTGGACTGGCCTGGTTCATGAGCCATCTCCGCAAGCTCACACCGCACGTCTCGAGCCGTCACCCCGGACACCATCTCTCGGTGGTCCACCAGGAGGCTCAGGCCGCAGAGATCCGGCGTGAAGAGCAGGACGCCATCGCCGCCTGAGGAAGGCACGCTGGGAGGTCCGCTGTTCAGATCCAGCCGAGCAGCGGACCGAAGATCAGCCCCGCGATCAGGTCGATCGCTGCAAGCATCCCGACGGTTCTGATCTGGCGAGCCCGGCTGGACATGTCGTGGACCCAGAAGGCCACGACGTAGAACGTCAGATAGCCGAATACGACGATGACGGGGAAGCTGGCGACGTTCCACCACCAGTAGTACCAGTGGAACACCCCGTCGGCGTGGAGCAGGAGCTCGACACCCACTGACACGAGTGAAAGGCCGATCGCCAGGGCCCAGCGGTTTGGCAGGCCCAGGATGCGAACGGTTCGGTCCTTCGGCAGGAGCTTCGCGAAGATCACGCCGTTGATCGCGAAGAAAAGCGAGATCTCGACGGTCAGCCCGATCAGAATCACGTAGCTCGAGATGCCTGTGACAGTCCAGAGCGCCGCGTGCCCGTTGAAGTGGAGGACCAGAGCGTTGATCAGCTCGTTGGCCCAATCCATCAGCCAGAAGGCGATGCCTGCCAGCACCGCATCCCAGTTTCGTCGCTCGATCTCGACGGCGTAGACGTAGATGACCAGCGTCAGCAGCGTGACGGTGGACCAGTTGAACAGTCCCGGATGACGCAGCAGGTGTTGCGCTTCACGGGTGAAGGGTGTGACGTCTGCCATCGGAGCGGCTGGTGGGGGCGGCTAGGCGCCGACCGTGGTCAGGTCCGCGTCGACGTCGCCGAGGCGGGCGCGGTGCTCCTCCCCCAGGGCACTGCCCTGAGAGATCAGCCTGCGCGCATGATCCAGATCGTCCGAGCGCCCGAAGGTGAGCGCCGCCTTCACGGCACCCTCCTGGAGGTACCAGGTGGTGAAGCTCTTCTCCTCCCTCGAACCCCGGAGGATCTCCTCATCCCATCCATAGGCCGGGCCGACGTACTCCAGTTCCCCCCAGTCGCCCAGGACGGAGAAGAAGTAGGGCACCTCCTCATGGGGAACGTCCTCTCCGAGCATGTTCCGTGCCGCCGTCCTGCCCTGGTTGAAGGCGACATCCCAGTGCTCGATCCGCACGTGCCCGCCGTGGATCGCGGAGTCGTACTCGCAGATATCCCCGGCCGTGTAGATACCTCCGACGGAGCTCTCCAGGCGAGAGCTGCACAGGACGCCACCCCGCTCCCCGATCACAAGGCCGGCACGCTGGGCGAGGCTGACGTCGGGGGTCACCCCTGCCCCCACCACGACCGCCTGTGCATCAAGCTCGAGTCCGCCGCGGGTGATGACCCTGGCGACGGTTCCATCTGCTCCCTCGAAGCGCTCGAGCTCATCGCTCGCATAGACCGTCACACCGTGCTCCTCCAGGAGATCCTGGAAGAACCTCCCGGCGTCTTTGCCGAAGTTCCGTTCGAAGGTCACCTCCTCCTGCATGACGATCGTGCAGCGCTTGCCCATCATCGTCAGCGAGGCTGCGACCTCACAGCCGATGAAGGAGCCACCGATCAGAACGACATCCTCAGCGCCGGCCACCCCCTCACGGATCGCGTCGGCGTTTCCCAGGGTCCGCAGGTAGTGGATCTGCTCCAACTCGCAGCCCTCGACGTTGAGCCGCCTCACGTTCGCCCCCGTGGCGATCAGGGCCTTCCCGAAGGAGACCTCCTCCTTGGTCGAGAGCTTCGCCGTGCGCTCCCCGGCATTCAGGGCCGTGACGCTGGTCCGGGTCATCAGCTCGATTCGCTGCTCCTCCCAGAACGAGCCTGGGCGGAACAGGGGCTCCTCGCGGGACTCCTCGCCCCTGAGGTAGCCCTTGGAGCAGTCCGGGCGGTTGTAGGGAGCGTCCGGCTCTCGTCCCACCAAGAGGATGTCGCCCTCCGCCCCACCCTCGCGCAACCAGCGGGCGCAGTTGGCAGAGGCCAGGCCTCCGCCGATCAGCAGGTAGTCGACCGCTCGATCAGCCATGGCCGGAGCCTACTCCCCGAAGCGTTCACGCCAGAGGCCCGAGCCCTGCGCTCGGTAGATGATCCGGATGGTCCTCAGAGCCCTGGCGCGACGAGACGCGAGGCGGTGCATCGCGTCTGCTCGCCCGCTGCGAGGGCTCCTCGAGGGGATGCACACCCGGCTCGTCGCTCGGAACCGGCTCATCGAGCGGGTCGGCGTTCAGGAAATCCTGCTCATCGAACACCCTGTAGACCTCTCGGCGCGCTCGTCGCGGCCACCTCATGTCCAGGTGCCCCGTTTCGCACGGGCGGCCGACACCGCGGTCACATCACAACCCGGGTGTCGACCGCCGTCGTGCGGATCGGTTGCGCATGGCGGTCGTGCATCAGACCGATCGCCGGCGCACCGGGAGACGAGCCTGTGAGTGGGGGGAGAACTGGTCACAGGCGGGTCTCTGTTTTCCTGGTCCGACCCGGAGCCGGAGACGGGACAGAGTCTTCGGCGGACATCAGCTGCCGGAGCCGAGCGCGCCCTCGTTGGGCCACCTTCCGGTACTTCTCGGGCGACCAGCCATGAAGCGGGCAGAACTCATCGCAGCTGATTCCAAGAGCGACCTGTGAGGCGAGTACCAGACGCTGGTCAGGCGTCAGCTGCAGCGCACTGATCCGAAGACGCTCTAGTTCCTGGCGCTGGATTACGACCCTGTCCGGTTCCGAGCGACGATCCTCGATTTCGATCGTCATCTCTTCGCCCTCCAGTGCGACGGCGCCCTCCATCGCTGCTTGCATCGGGCTCCGGCCCGAGATTGCCCGTCGCCGATCGCGTACCCTCGAGAGAAATCTGAGCTCGATGGCATTCTCGATGTGCGAGCGACTGGCGAACTCCCGTCCACCCTTTGCGGCGAGGAAGAGCTCCAGCGTTGACTGACTGAAGCAATCCTCCAGATCCTCCCTGCGCAGGCGAAATCGATGCACTCCGAGCATCAGCTCGCGTCTGGCATCGGCCACCTGCGCGACTTCCTCGCCGGCGTTGGGCCGGGGCACACGATGGGCAAGTGGCCTCTCGGCACCGCTCTGGCCGTTGGATCGGGTAGACACACGGGTATGTCGAGCCGAGGGCCCTCAAGCCACCCCTCCCAATTTCCCGCAACCCCCCTGCCTCAGCGCAAGGCAGCCAAAGGATCGATATGAGCATCACCGACCGCCTCCACGCCCTGGACCGGCGCCAGCAGTCCGGCCCGAGGGCCAGCTTCGTCGCTGCCGTGATCAAGAAGTTCGGCGATGACCAGGGCGGCGAGCTGGCAGCGCTGATCTCCTACTACGGCTTTGTCTCACTCTTCCCCCTGCTGCTGGTCTTCGTCAGCATCCTCGGCTTCGTCCTGCAGGGCGACCCCAAGACACAGAAGGAACTCCTCGACGGCGCGCTCGGCCAGTTTCCGATCATCAGCGACCAGCTCAAACTCCATGGGCTGGAAGGCAGCAACACGGCATTGGCGATCGGGCTCGTCGGCGCGCTTCTCGCCGGCCTGGGAATCACCGGCGCCACGCAGGCTGCCTTCAACCGGATCTGGAGTGTGCCGATCAAGGACAGGCCCAACTTCATCTTTGCCCGCCTGCGCGGGCTGGGGATGATCGCCCTCCTGGGCACCCTTTCGGTCATCTCGACTGTCGCCGCTGGATTCGTCGGAGCCACCAGCCATTCAGCAGTCGCCGTGGCCGCCGGGATTCTGGTCGCCTTCGCCTTCAACCTGGCGCTCTTCCTGCTCGCCTTCAAACTCCTCACGGCCGTGGAGCTGAGCGTCCGTGATCTCGCCCCTGGAGTCCTGGTGGCGGCGGTCGGATGGCAGCTCCTGCAGCACCTGGGCGGCTTCTACCTCGACCACGTTCTCAAGCGGACGGCCCCTCTCTACGGTGTCTTCGCCCTGGTCCTGGGCCTGTTGGCCTGGCTGTTCCTCGGCGCGCAGATCGTGATCATCGCCGCCGAGGTCAATGTCGTCAAAGCCAGACGGCTGTGGCCGCGCAGCTTCTTCTCGAGCCCCCTGCTCGAGGCCGACAGGCGTGCCCTGACCTCCTCGGCGGAGGTCGAGGAGCGCATCCAGGAGGAGAACGTCGAGGTCACCTTCGACGAGAAACCCGTCTGATCGGTCTTGTCCCAAACGGCGCGCCCGAAGCGCCGCAGTGGGCCATCGTTGACATGCCTGCTCCCGCTCGGATACGTTCGCCTCGAGAGGGTGCCGAGCCGGGGGCCGAGTTGGTCCACGGCCTCGCCGCCGCAAGCCACGCAGACAGGGGACTCGATGTCGAGGATCAGATTGATGCTGCTCGCCGCAATCACAGCGGCAATGCTGTTCGCCGTCAGCGCCAACGCCGGTGCCAGCCTCTACGTGCCGTACGGAAGCGAAGCTCTCGCTGAAGGGGCCTGGAACGAGACCTGGTTCCCCACCGCCCTGAATGGCGGGAACAACAACTGCAAACCCAGCGCCGCCCACCCTTACCCGGTCGTGCTGGTTCATGCCACCTTCGCCGACGAGGGATCCAATTGGGTCACGCTGGCACCGCTGCTCTACAACGCCGGCTACTGCGTCTACGGCTTCAACTACGGGCAGACCATCCTCTCGGGCCTGCTGGGAAGCATCGACGGCCTTGGCAACATCGAACGCTCGGGCGAAGAACTGAGCTCATTCGTCAACAAAGTGCTCAGCAAAACAGGAGCCAAACAGGTCGACATGGTCGGTCACTCCCAGGGCGGGATGATGCCCAACTACTACCTCAAGTTCCTGGGCGGAGCGAGCAAGGTCCACACCCTCATCGGGCTGTCACCCAGCAACCACGGAACCACCGTCAGCGGGCTCACAACGCTGATCGAAAAGTTCCCGTTCGCATCGCTGCTGGTGCCGGTCTTCCTGGAAGTGATCGGAGCGCCCGCGCTGCCGCAGCAGGAGTCCGTCTCTGCGTTCCAGAAAAAACTGTTCTCCGGCGGGGACACCGTCGCAGGGCCACGTTACGTCGTCATCCAGACCACACACGACGAGGTCGTCACGCCCTACGCCAACGCGTTCCTCAACGGCTCAGCCGTGACGAACATCACGATCCAGAATCAGTGCCCCGGGGATCCTGTCGGGCATATCGGAATGTTCGAGGACTCCCCCGCGCTCCAGAACGTCCTGAACCAGCTCGGCTCGAGCCCCAACAGCTCGTTCTCGGCCACCTGCTCGAAATACGGGCTCGGCCTGTAACGAGCGGGACGACGCCACGACTGCCGCGTCCCCGTCCGGGCAACCGGGCGGGGACGCCACGGTGCGGTCCAGGTCGACGCGGAGATCGCCCGTCCGGTCCTTGACGGGCTGACGGCGCTACTCAGGCGGGATCATCACTCGAGGATGGACGTCACGCCATCGTCGATCGAATGTCCATACGGCGTCGGCCTCGATCAGCTCTGCGACAACCAGGGCGATCGCATCCGGCAGGCTGAGTCCGCGGTGGCGAGCCTTCAGCTCCGCTGCGTCGTCGGCGATGGCAGCGCTCACAGGAACGGTCTCGCAGCCGTTGGCGAAGTCTCGGGCCGCCGCGAGTACCTTGCCGCCAAGGCGAGCGGGGCCGACGAGGATCTCCGCCCTCGTGGTGGCAGCGAGCACGAGCTCGTCCTCGCTTGCACTTGCGAGTGAGCCTGCCGCCGCTGCGTGGTGTGCGTCGTCGACAGCCAGCGCGGCGATTGCGACGCTCGCGTCGAGAACGATCAGGCGCGCCACTGGGCGCGGAGCTCGTCGAGATAGCCGGCGGGGTATGCGGCGCTGTCGAGCTGGCCCACCGCCGCGAGCAGGCGGGCGCGGCGCTGAGCGCGTTCCTGCTGATCTGCGGGTGCGCCGAGCAGCTCGTGGCGGACGGCCGTCCGAATCAGCTCAGCCTCGCTGGTGCCTCGCTCCTTCGCCGCGTGCTTGATTCCCTGATGAAGGTCCTCCGGCAGATAGATAGTCGTCTTTACCACCAGCACAATGTACCACACATAACGTATGGCATAGGCGCCCGACCCCCTCGGCAGGTACTGGAAACCCCGCTCTCCAATGCGAAATCTCGACATCACGCGAAAGTACTTGCCTGCGCAACCACCCCGCGCTATACTAACTACACTTTCGTAAGCTCATATGGAGCGATAATTGATGCCGACTTCCCCGTCAGACAAACCAGAGATCCAGCCCAGCGCCCCGAAGCCCAGGCTCCGGCTGATCCCCTTGGACGACACCGTCGTCTTCCCCAACATGGGCATCACCCTCACCATCGACGTCGGTGATGACAGCCGCGTCGTCCTCGTCCCGCGCCACGAGAACGAGTTCCTCGAGGTCGGCACCATCGCCGAAGTCTCCGAGCAGATCCGCCTTCCCGGCGGCGGCCGCGCGGTCGCCCTCTCGGGTGAGCACCGCGCCCTGATCGGCGCGGCACAGAGCGGCCCCGAAGGCGAGCTTCGCGTGGACGTCGATGAGCGACCCGACGAGGTCCCCGTCGACGGACGTACCCGCGAGCTCGAAAGGGAGTACCGCGCCACGGTCGAGGAGATCCTCGAGCTGCGTGGCGACGACGGTCGTATCTCGGCTTTCCTGCGAGCGATCGCCGAGCCCGGCTCGCTGGCCGATTCGGCCGGCTACTCCCCCAGCCTCAGCTACGAGCAGAAGGTCGAGCTGCTGCGCACCCTCGACGTGACCGAGCGCCTTGAGCTGGCCGTCAGGCTCCAGCGCGAGAGCCTGGCCGAGCTGCAGGTCCGCAAGCGGATCCGCGAGGACGTCCAGGAGGGCGCCGAGAAGCAGCAGCGGGAGTACTTCCTGCGCAAGCAGATGGACTCGATCCGCAAGGAGCTGGGCGACGACGACGCGTCTGTCGCCGAGGAGTACCGGGACAAGATCGAGGCCTCGGAGATGCCCGAGGACGTCAAGACCCAGGCGCTGAAAGAGCTCTCCCGGCTTGAGCGGATGGGTGAGCAGACGGGCGAGTCCAGCATGATTCGCACCTACCTGGACTGGCTGATCGCCGTGCCCTGGGGCAAGCGCTCCGAGGAGCACCTCGACCCGGTGGCGGCACGTGCCGTGCTGGATGCCGATCACGCCGGCCTCGAGGACGTCAAGGACCGAATCACCGAGTACCTGGCTGTGCGCAAGCTCCGCCAGGACCGGGGGATCGAGGCCGACCCCAAGTCGGGCGCCATCCTGACCCTGATCGGCCCTCCAGGCACCGGTAAGACCTCGATCGGCGAGTCGATCGCCAGGGCAACCGGACGTGAGTTCGTCCGGATGAGCCTCGGTGGAGTCCGCGACGAGGCCGAGATCCGCGGCCACCGCCGCACCTACATCGGCGCCCTCCCCGGGCGGCTTGTGCGGGCGCTGCGAGACGCCGGGACGATGAATCCGGTGATCCTGCTCGACGAGGTCGACAAGGTCGGCGCCGACTGGCGGGGTGACCCGTCGGCGGCCCTGCTCGAGGTGCTCGATCCGGCCCAGAACCACTCGTTCCGCGATCACTACCTGGACGTCGAGTTGGACCTCAGCCAGGTCATGTTCCTGGCGACCGCCAACGTTGCCGACACGATTCCCGGCCCGCTGCTCGACCGCATGGAGGTAATCCACTTCGATGGCTACACCTCCGAGGAGAAGCTGGCCATCGCAAAGGGCTACCTGTGGCCGCGCCAGCGCGACCGCAACGGCCTGCGCGACGACGAGGTCGAAATCTCCGACGACGTCCTGCGGACGATCATCGCCGAGTACACACGTGAGGCGGGAGTCCGCAACCTGGAGCGCAGCCTCGGGACCGTCCTGAGGAAGACCGCCACGAAGATCGCCTCGGCTCAGGCCCTGGCGGAGATCGAGGCGGGGAAGGACGCAACCCCCGAGGACAAGACCGAGGCAATCGCATCCACCAACGGCTCCGTCAAGCCGGCCAAGAAGGCCAAGGTGCCCAAGACCCCAAAGGCCAAGCGGGTCAAGATCGACCTGGAGGCCGTACGTGACGCGCTCGGTCGCCAGAAGGTCTTCCAGGAGTCCGCGGCACGCACCGCGACGCCTGGTGTGGCGACCGGACTGGCCGTCACGGGTGCAGGAGGCGACGTGCTGTTCGTCGAGGCCACCGGGATGAAAACCGGCAAGGGCGGACTGGTACTGACCGGACAGCTGGGCGATGTCATGAAGGAGTCGGCTCAGATCGCCCTCTCCTACGTTCGTGGCCACGCCGAGGAGCTGGGAATCGACGAGCGGGACTTCGAGGGTCGTGAGTTCCACGTCCACGTCCCCGCCGGAGCCATCCCCAAGGACGGCCCCAGTGCGGGTGTGACGATGGTCACCGCTCTGGCATCGCTGCTCTCGGGACGGCCCGTCAAGCACACCGTCGGGATGACCGGCGAGGTGACGCTGCAGGGTCGTGTCCTCCCGATCGGCGGACTGAAGCAGAAGGTCCTGGCGGCCCATGCGGCCGGCTTGACCGACGTGATCCTGCCCGAGCGCAACAGGGGC
>Ga0265327_10002853_pt1 | contig 17413 bp, 10 predicted proteins | sample 41621metaG_FD_202089 | JGI IMG/M metagenome (GOLD analysis project Ga0265327, IMG submission 202089) | Rhizosphere microbial communities from Carex aquatilis grown in University of Washington, Seatle, WA, United States - 4-16-21 metaG | ecosystem: Host-associated > Plants > Roots > Rhizosphere... | reverse complement strand
CGTCGTCCATGAGCGCCGATGCGCTGAAGCTCACGCCGATCGCGGAATCGGAATCAAGCTGCTCGACATGACGTTGCAGTTTTGTCGGCTCCCAATGATCGTCGGCGTCGAGGAAAGCCAGATACTCACCTCTCGCATGAGCGATTCCGCCATTGCGCGCGCCGGCGAGCCCGCGATTTTCCTGATGCACCACGCGCAGTCGCGGCTCGCCAAGCTCTTTCGCGAGCGCCGGGCCGCGATCGCTCGAGCCGTCGTCCACAACGACGATCTCGAAATCCGCGAAAGTCTGCGCCTGAACCGAACGCAGGGTTTCGCAGATGAATTGTTCGCTCTGATAGAGCGGGATGATGACCGAAACTTTCGGCATGGAGTTCTCCCTTAGCCCAACGCGGGGCGCTCAACATCGGGTCGTGGCGTCTTGCGCACTAGGAGTGCATCCCGGGCGCCAATTCTGGGGCCGCGCAAAATCAGGTACTTAGAATTCCTATCGGCCACTGAGCCCCCTCAGTTTCGCAAATTGCGAGGGAATCTGGAGGCGACTGTGGAATGCAAAATGCCGAGGAAAATTTTCCGCGACTCGCAATTTGCAATGCAGAACCCGGCATGCCGAAGCCGCCAGCGAGCTTCGATTCACGCGCGATGACCGGTTTTTCAAGGCAAGGCGCGAATGCCACAGACTTGGCACGTCTTATGAAACATGGACTGCGAAGGCCGATCGGAGGCGACGTTCAAAAGTCTCTTCGGCGCCAACTGATTCCCGTAAAGGAAGCCGCTATATGTCCAAGGCCATCGAAATCCTGCTGCTCGCCGACCGTCCAACGGAAACTCTGATCCCCCTCGGAATGGGGCATTCGCTCCCGCTGCTGCCGGTCGCCAATAAGCCGATTATCGAGCATTTCCTGGAGACGATCGCCCTCCACGCTGCGCATGCGCCGGCCAATATTCTTGCTTGTGTCAACCCTGCCGACGCCGCCGCGCAGGACTACCTCAGCAAATGGGCCTGGCCCGACGTGTCCATCGTCGTGCACGACCAGACTCCGAGATTTGTGGTTCGGCCCACGCTCATTTTGCGCGCCGACATCTTCCCCGCGCCGCTGCAGCTCGGAGCCGCCTTGATGCAGGTGCTTACGGACGGCGAGCTCAAGACCGATCTTTCCCGCTTTGGAATCAGTTGGCTCGAGGCCGGCGCCGCGGTCCCTTCTTTCGCGCTTCCCGATCTCGGCGATGAAGATCTGGAGAGATTCCTTCCTGACCTCAGGAGCTACCACCGGCTCGCGATCGCCGCGGCGCGCGGAGCCGTCGCGGGCCTCAATCCGGGAGGTTGGCTCGAAGATGACGGTCTGCGCGCGGGCCTGGGCGCTCGCGTCAAGACGCGGCGCGCGATCGGTCCTCACGTGGAGGTCGGAGCCAACGCCTGCGTGGAGCACGATGTTCTGCTGGGAGGCAACATCGTCATCGGCGAAGGCTCTCATGTCGCGCGCGGCGCGCATCTCGAAAACGCAATCGTTCTGCCGAACACCTATGTCGGACCCGGCCTGCGCCTGAAGGACACGGTGGTGAGTGGCGATTGGGTCTGTCGGGTCGAGAGCGGAGTCATTGAGTTGACGACCGATCCCCTGGAAATGAGGCGGCTCACGGCTTAGGCGCGCTGCGTCTCCGCCTCAGCTCAACCGGCTGTTCAAGACGCTTGTTGCGCGTCTTCCAAACGAAACGTTCACTCAATGGCACGAGAGAAAATGAATATTCTCATCATCTCCTTCGAAGACAACAGGTGGGGCGCCATCCGTCTCATCAAGGCGTTGCACGACGGGGGCGCTGCGGTCGCGGCGTTGTGTCCGCCAGATCACGCCATGACGCAAACCAAGTTCCTCAGTGGACGATATGCGTTGGAACAGGTGAGAAGCCGCTGCAAGATGGAATCGGCGCTATCCCGGGCGATGCGCGAATGGCGGCCGTCCCTCGTCATACCGGGGGACGAGCGCGCCATCGCCTTTCTGCATGCCTTGATGCGTCGCGTCGATACGGGTGTTTCAACGAAATTGGACGCCGCGTCGCTTGTGGTTTTGGCCCGCTCGCTCGGAGAAAGCCGGCATTACGATACGCTCCTCATGAAAAATGAGACGCTGTCTCTGGCGCGCAGGCTCAGCTTGAGAACGCCTGAGGGCGGGAGCGTCTCCTCGGCCGAAGAGGCGATGGCGCTCGCCAAGCGCATTGGATTCCCTGTTTATCTCAAGAAGGCTTTCAGCTGGGCGGGGCAAGGCGTCGTTCGCTGCCAGGGTCCGGAGGACATCGTAACAGCTTTCGCTTCGATGCAGAGCAGCCCTCGAGATCCGCTGACGGCCGCCCTGCGCGCTTGGATGGGCCGCGACTGGTATCCGACGAGCTCGGTCGTCGATGTGCAGGCGGCCATTGACGGCACGCCCGCTCTCTACTGCTTGTCGGCCTGGAAAGGCGTGACGCTCGCGGGTTTCGCGGGCCGAAAGCTGCGGACAACCCACGAGAACGGACCGAGCAGCGTCATTCGCCTGGGAGCCCATGAGGAGATGGCGCGTATTTCCGGCGAGATGATCGCGGCGACAGGCGCCACCGGCTTCATGGCGTTTGATTTCATGGTCGAGCGGAACACGGAGAAGGCCTATCTGATCGAATGCAATCCGCGGCCCGTGCCCTGCTGCCACCTCGGGCCGCGTATCGGCGTCGACCTTTCGCAGGCCCTCATCGACGCCCTGAATGGCGAGGTCAAACCTGTTCCACCCGCCCGTCATGCGGAGACGGTGGCGCTTTTCCCGCAGGAATGGCAACGCAGTCCCGCGGCCCTCGCGGACTTTCGCGGATTTGTCGACGCGCCGGACGACGATGAGGCGTTGCTTGCGCGCATGATGCAGGGCGCCGAAGCGGCGCGATCACGCAGCAAGCTCCAAAGCCGCATGTCAGTTCGGCCCCCGGCTATCTTGCCCGCATGCGCGTCGGTTTGGACGCGGCGCGCGCCGTTTCGCAGCTTGCCGAAGCAGGTCTGGAAAAACGCCTTCGTGCCGCATGGCAAAGCCGCTCGGGCTTTTCGTCTATGATCCGCAGCCGCGGCACAGATTGAGCTCGAAGGACATGCGCCTATTTTTTCATTCCGCGCTTGCGGTAGATCGTGGACGGACTGACCCCGAGATAGGTCGCGGCGCGCGAAATGTTTCCGTCGCAGATTTCGACCGTGCGCTCGATCGCGGCGCGCTCGATCAGCTCCAGCGAAACCACGTCTGAAGGCGTTTCCCATCTCCCGGGGTCGAATAGAACTCCGTGAGAGCGCGCGGAAAGGACGCCGTCCGATGCAGCCCGCGGAGTGATGAGACCCTCGGGTCGCGCCTCGGGGCGTATGCCGTCAGGGATCGCCAGCATCGACGCCTCGATGACTTGCGCGTCATTCATGACGATGGCGTTGCGGATGACGTTCTGCAACTGCCTTATGTTGCCCGGCCAGTTGTAAGTCAGCAGCTTGCGCGCCGCCTCGGCCGACAGGGTGCGCGGGCCCTTCCCTTCCCGCTCCGAGAAGCGCGCGAGAAATTCCTCCGCGATTTCGACGATATCGTCGTCGCGGTCACGCAGCGGAGGCAATGAGAGTGGAACGACATGCAGGCGGTAGTATAGATCTTCCCGGAAACGCCCGGCGGAGACCTCCGCAAGCGGATCACGGTTCGTGGCGCAAACGACTCTCACCTCGACCTTCTCGGTGCGCGCCGCCCCCACGGGCCGGAACGTGCCCGTTTGCAGAAAGCGCAGAAGCTCCGGCTGCAGGTCGAGCTGCATTTCGCATATTTCGTCCAAGAACAGCGTGCCGCCGTCGGCTTGCTTCACCGCTCCGGCCCGGTCGGCGATCGCGCCGGTGAAGCTTCCTTTCAAATGTCCGAAGAGCTCGCTCGAGATCAGCTCTCTTGGAATGGCGCCGCAATTGATCGCGACGAAGGGCTTGGCGCTGCGCCGGCCGAGCTTGTGAATGGCCTCGGCGGCCAATTCCTTGCCGGTTCCGCTTTCCCCGGTGATGAACACGGTTGCGTCCGATGCGGCGACCGCTTCGATCGTGCGGTATACGGCCTGCATCGCGAAGGACTTGCCGATGAACCCACAAAAAGACTCGCGCGAAAAATTCTCGCGCATCAATTTCAGATCGGCTTTGAGCATTGAATGCTCGAGCGCGTTGCGGACGCTCGTCACCAGCCTTTCCGCGCTGACCGGCTTCACGACGAAGTCATAAGCGCCAAAGCGCATAGCATCGACGGCGATTTTGATGGAGCCTTCCGATGTCGCGACGATCACGCCGACTGAGCCGGCGCTCGCGATGAAGCGCTGCAGCGTCTCGAGCCCCCGCATGTCCGGCAAGTTGAGGTCCAATATGACGGCGGCAGGCGCCTCCTTCTCGATTTTCACGATGCCTTCGGCGCCGCTGGCGGCCGTCGTGACTCTAAAGCCGGCGCGCTCGAGAAAGGCGCAGTAGATCTGGGAGATCGAAGAAACGTCTTCGACAATCAGCACCCTATTATTCGCTTTTTGCATCATCCCGGCCGCGCCGCAAACTGGCGCTCTCCCTTCACGCCCTGCGCGACCGCGCGAGGCTCAAAATCCCTGTTTCTCCGCCTCGAGCCGGAATCACCTCGCTGCGCCAAGCGACGATTCTGGCTCAAAACATGCTCGCTTTCCACCCCGCCGCCACGATCCGATTGCTCGTTTGATTCTCTCAGCGAAATGACCGAACGCTTCCTCCGCGCCCCGCTCCTCCGCGAAGCGGCCAGATCGTCCGGGCTCCGCCGTCCCAACGTAAAGCGCAATCCCGGCTGCGGCTTAATCTTAGGCTGCCGATGATCCGCCGTTCTCCAGGGTCGAGCGAATACCGTCGACAACAAGACCAAGGCTCCTGACGAATTCGTCGGTGAGAGGCGTCAACTCGCCTTGCGCCTGGAGTATTGCAGTCTCCAAAGCTTTGGCGGCAGCCACCAGCGCATCCGCGCCAATGTAGCTGGCGCCGCCACGAAGCCCATGTAGACGGCGCGCCGCATCCTGCAGATCGCCGCGCGCCAGGCTTTCGCTCACCTGAGACGCCGCGTCGCCGAATTCCCGCTCGAAGCTCTCCAGCAAAGCGACGTAAAGCTCTCTGTCGCCGCCGAAAGATTTTTCGGCCCAGGATGGGTTCAAGCCGGGAACCGGGGCAAAGGCCGGGGTCGGTGCGGGCCGCGTTTCCGTCTCGCCCGCCTGCCCTCTGGCCGTGCGCGACTGCAGCGTGTCGACGAGCGCCTCAAGATCTATCGGCTTGGACACGAAGTCATCAGCTCCTGCTTGAAAAACCTGATGCCGCTCTTTGTCGAGAACACCGGCTGTCAACGCGATAACCGGCAGGTCGGAGAGGCCCAATTCGCCGCGGATGGCGCGAATCGCGGTCAACCCATCCATGACAGGCATTTGGATATCCATTAAGACGACGTCAATGGTCGCCTTCTCATTTCGCAAGATGTCCAGCGCCTCTCGACCGTTCTCGGCAACGACAAGCTGAGCGCCCTCCGCATTGAGCAACCGCTCGACAACGTCGCGATTCATCTGACTGTCGTCCACGACCAGACAACGCAGGCCGGACAAGCGCTTGACCCCCGGCGGCGATTTCCTTCCCGGAGCGAACTCCGCGGTCTGCGCCTTCAGCGGCGACAGGCCGAAGGTCGCCTCGAACCAGAATGTGCTGCCTTGTCCGGGAATGCTCGAAGCCCCCATCTCGCCGCCCATCTTTTCGACAAGGCGCTTGCTGATCGCCAAGCCCAGTCCGGTGCCGCCGTAGCGACGGGTGATCGCGGCGTCGGCCTGAGTGAAGGGCTTGAAGAGTCCCGCCAGATTTTCAGGCGCGATGCCGATGCCGGTGTCGTGCACCTCGAAGCGAAGTCGCGCGTGCAGGTCGTCTAGCGGCGTCGATCGGATAGAGAGCCGAACCTCGCCTCGCTCAGTGAATTTTATCGCGTTGCCGACGAGATTCATGAGAACCTGTTCGATACGCAGCGCATCGCCGATCAACGCGCCGCCCAAAGACGGCGTCGCGTCAACGATAAGCTCGAGCCCCTTGGCGCGCGCGCTCGCGCCCAGCAGGCTGCCGATGTGCGCCAGTATCGAGTCGAGGTCGAAAGGTCGCTGATCGAGCCGGAATTCCCCGGCGTCCAGCTTCGAGAAGTCGAGAATGTCATTGACGATCGCCAGCAGGGACTCCCCCGCTTGCCGCATGCGTTGCACCATCTCGGTGTGATCGGGAGAAAGCGTCTCTCGCTCAAGCAGTTGCGCCAAGCCGAGTATCCCATTCAGCGGCGTTCGGATTTCATGGCTCATATTCGCCATGAAATCGCTTTTCGCCTGGCTGATCGCGCTAATCTCCTTGGTACGCGCGATCTCGGTCATGACGCGCATCTTGAGCAGATCTGCATAGGACCGCACCGCTTTCAAGAGCACCAGCGTGTATACGCAAAGCAGAAACGCCAGCAAGACAATGTTTTTATCGCCGCTGCGCGCGAGCGCGACCAAGGTGCCGATCGTCATGGGCGCGACGAAGCCGAGCGCCGCAAGTGGCAGGCTCGCGAGCGCGAAGGAGGCCCCGCACATCATGCCGGCCGAGACCACGGCGATGAGAAGTCGTTCATTGGCTTCGGCGCCGACCCAAAAAAAGAGTGGAAGCGTCCCCCAACAGCAACCCAGAGCCAGCCCGTTGACAACAGCCCTGTTGAGCGACCTTCCCTGACTCTTTTTTCTTCCCCTCCCCGCCCGGCCTCTGCGGCTCCTGAAAAAAATATAGCCCGCGACGAGCAAGAGGGAGAAGAACCAGATGAGGATGAATCGGAAATTCGCGCCGCCCCAAAACCCAGCCACAACGATCAGCGCGTTGCTGGCGTTGGCGGCCATCATCGTCGGCGTGTTGCTGCGAACGGCTGATAGCTGTTCCTGCCGCACTCTTTCGGCGCTCTCTCGGTCTAATGGCTCTCCTGCTGAAAATTTCGACATGGCGCAGGCTCCTGGCGGACCCTTGTTATTTGGGAAGAGGCAATGGAAAGCTCAAGCCGAGCTTTCCTGAGCCGTTTATCGTCGGCAATTCCAAGTGCGCGCCTCCGCTAACACGTCTCTTGCGACCCTTCGTCGCTTGCCGCCAGACGCGAGCGCGCTTCCCCAACAACAGCCGAGTGAAGGGTTTCGAAGGCGACCAATTGAGAGGCCACGTCTGGTCCATCGCCGAGAATGCTGCTTTCGAGCGCCGTCGTGGACTGCGCCAGCTCGCGCGCGCCGATGTATCCGGCTGCGCCGCGCAGAGTGTGCAGCAGATGAGCCGCGCCCGAACGGTCGCCGCTGTCCAGGCTCGCATGCACTTCCTGAGCCGCCTCGCCGAAGTCTTTGAGGAAGCTTTTCAGAAGCCTCACGAAAAGCTCCCGGTCGTCTCCCAGCAACCGCAACGCTTGCTCGCTATCGATTGCCGCGGTTCTCTCTGACGAATTCGCAAGGGTCGCTAGCGCAAGCGGATCGGGCGCTCCGAAGCGGTTTCCCACGCAGCGAAGCAGCGCTACGACGAGCTCACCGAGATCGACGGGCTTTGCGAGGAAGTCATTGGCGCCCGCTTCCAGCGCCTGCCGACGCTGCTCAGTGAGAACCCCCGCGGTCAGGGCGATGATCGGGAGATCGACGAGACCGAGCTGCTCCCGAATCGCTCGCATGGCGGCCAACCCGTCCATAACCGGCATTTGAATGTCCATGAGAACCGCATCGAAAGTTTGGCTCGGCACTCGCAGATATTGAAGGGCTTGCTGACCATCCCCGACAAGAATTGCCTGGGCGCCTTCGTGAGCGAGCATGCGCTGGACGACCTCGCGGTTCATGCGGCTGTCGTCGACGACGAGGCAGCGCAACCCCGCCAATCGCAGTCCAGGGTCGAAGATCTGTTCGGCAGGACTTACGACGGCGCCCTCGCTCGCGGCGCCGCGCTCGAAGGGCGCCTCGAACCAAAATGTGCTGCCAACCCCCGGTTGGCTCTCCACGCCGATCTCCCCGTCCATCAGCTCGACGAGGCGTTTGCAGATCGAGAGCCCAAGGCCCGTTCCGCCGAAACGGCGCGTTATGGCGCCATCCGCCTGCGTGAAGGGTTTAAACAGTGCCGATATCGCTTGCGCCGAGATCCCAATGCCCGTGTCCTGCACCTCGAAGCGCAGGCGCGTTTGCGCAGGGTCGATCGATCGCGCCTCGACGCGGAGATCGACGCGGCCGTGTTCGGTGAATTTTATGGCGTTGCCGACGAGATTCATCAAAATCTGCTCCAGCCGCAGCGCGTCGCCGACCAACCGACCGGCGAGCGGGGGCGGGTCGCCGACGTTGAGAGCAAGTCCTTTGCGGTGAGCGGTTACACCCAGAAGACTGGCGACCTGCGCCAGCACCTGCCCCAGATTGAACGGCTGAGGATCGAGGCGCAGCTGTCCGGCTTCGATCTTCGAGAAGTCGAGAATGTCGTTGATGATCCCAAGCAGAGACTGGCCCGCCTGCCGCAGCCGGCTAATCATGGCGAGCTGATCTGGAGACAGCGGCTCCCGCTCCAGAAGCTGCGCGAGCCCGAGCATCCCGTTCATGGGCGTGCGGATTTCGTGGCTCATATTGGCGAGGAACTCGCTCTTGGCGGCGCTGGCGGCGGCCAGGGCGAGGGTCCGCTCCTCGACCTTGCGCTCGAGAGTGGCGTTCAAGTCGCGCAAGGCGCTTTCAGCTTGCTGGCGCTCGGTGACGTCGGCGATCGTGGCCTGAGCAAACTGCTCGCCGCTGACGGTGAAGCTTGCGAGCGCCACGTCTATGGGAAAGACGGAGCCGTCCCGGCGCCGTCCCGCCAGCGCGCTCTTCTGGTCCATCCGTCGCGTCGCAGGATTTTGCAGAAATTGTGTTCGATGACGCGCATGCTCTTCCCGCTGCGGCTCAGGCACGAGCGTCTCCAGCATGTGCCCGAAGAGCTCCGAGGGAGCATATCCAAACATCTGATCGGCGGCCGCATTGGTCATTTTGATGCGGCCCTCGTCATCGATCAGGAGAATTCCGTTCGGACTGGTCTTGATGATCGCTTCCAGCAGAAACTTATTGCGTTGCAGCTCGCGGGTCCGGTCTTCGACGAGCTCCTCGAGGTGCTGTCGATACTCCTCGATCGCCGCTTCGGTATTCTTGCGCTCGGTGATGTCTCTTTCGATCGCCATGAAGTTGGTGACTTCGCCGGCCTCGTCAAAGAGCGGCTGCACCTCGATCGAGACCCAAAATTTTTGGCCGTCGCGCCGATAGTTGATCGCTTGCGTCGTAAAGCCGCGTCTCGCTTTCAACTCCTCGGACATGAAGCGAACGATCTCTGGGTCGGTTTCGGGACCTTGCAGGACTTCGCTGGGCTTCCTTCCGAGCACGTCTTCGAGCGGCCAGCCCGTGATCCGAGTGAAGGCGTCGTTCACCCATTCGATGCGGCCCATGGCGTCGGTGACAATCACGGCGTTGTCCGTTCGCGAGGCGACGAGCGCGAGCTTGCGAGACTTCGCCTCTTGCTCACGCAGCTTCGCCCGTTGATCGGTCAGCGTGCGATTGAGCCGCTTCAGATCGTCGGTGACGATGCGATGGGTTTGCAACAGATGCAGCGTGTCCAGAGTCTGGTCCTGCGCGCCGAAGTCCTTCAGCGTGAGGCCATACTCCATGAGTTGTTCTGCGTCGGTAATCCAGGGATTGGCGAGCATGACGGTGAGACGCGGATTTTCGAGAAATACGGGCGCGCCGCGCAGGATGCGGCCATTTTCCCGGTCTTCGAGGAGAAATAGCGCGTTGGGGTTTCGCCTCACGAGCTCGGAGGAGAAGAGGCCGAGGGGACGTTGAGCGAAAAAAAGTTCATCGAGCCGAGCGCCAATCCTGGCGCGGGGACAATATTTTTGCAGAGAGGGGCCTATGTCGACGATGACGTCGCTGTCATCCCAGGCGAAAAAGAATGGGAAGATGCGGGCGAGCTCCCCGATCGGAATGCATCCCAAAGTGAGGCCATCAGTCGCCATGCTCGTGCCGCGCCGTTGGAGGAACCCATCTCACCTGAAAGACATCGTGATCGGCGCCCTTTGCTTTCTGCTCCAGCACGGTCACGGTCACCGGCGTCTCGTAAAGCTGGCCGAGCCCGTTCAGCAAACCCACAACGAAGTCTGTCAGGCCCTCGCGATGAGTACGATAGTGCAGCTTTAGCGATCCGTCCTCAATATCCGTGCATTCGAATTCCGGCGGCCGAAGCTTCGGATAGATCAGCTGCACACGCGTATGGAGCTGCGGCAGATTGACGAGAAACTCCTTGAGGGTGGCGCCTGTCGCGCGCAGCATCGGCCCATAATTGTCCCGTGCGGTCTTCATGACCCAACTGTTGCCGAACTCCAGCATCAGGTCAGAAACACAAACCCCCAGCGTCTCATGCGCAGCGCCGATGAGATTGTAGGTAATCTCATCCTCATAGGGTTCATTACTGATGAAGGCGTCGATCTCCACCTTGGCCTTATCTCTCACCTCCAGCCATTTTTCCTCTCCGTATTTGTGAGTGATGAGGTCTTCGAGAGCCCTGTTGACGAGTCCATACATCCTGCGCTCCATTCGCGGCTAACGGATTTGCAGCACCGTCATGCTCCAAGGCGTCAGCGTCACCGTGAACGGGAGGCTCGTGGCGCCGAGGACAGTGGTGGTCGCACCCTTCCAGACGTTGTGCTTCGACTGGTCGTAGGCCGCGCGATCGTAGTAGCTCAGCGAGACGCCCGACGTGCTCGTGACACCTGTCACGCTGATTGTCGCCTGCAGGGAGCTGGACTCGTTCAGGTTAAACAGCATGACGGCCGTGCCGCCCTTGTGCGTCATAGCATAGGCGCGCAGATTGGCTGCTCCCGAACCCCCAAGAGTCGAGCCAAGCATGTGCTCGCCGTTCAATGCGACGATCCTGGCAAGCTTGAAGGCCTGCGCCGTCGGCAGAAGCGTGTTGCGCACGATCGACGGAGCGTTGGGGCAACCATACTCCGGCAGGCCATCGGAGATGATCTGATAACCGCCGAAGTTCTGCCAGCCATAGAGAGAAGACGAGTAGCTGCCGCCACTCGAAGCGTCGCGGCAATCGCCATGGGCGATCCACCAGTCGGCCGTGGAAACGCCGGCCTTCATGAGCTCACCCAAGACCTCGCCGGCGAACAAGGCCTGTGTGATCGACATGGACTGCTTGCCGGGGTTTTGGTTCACCGAGCCGAGCTCCCCGAGCATGATCGGCGTGTTGGACTTGCCGGCGGTCGAAAGCTCCTGCCGCAGCGTTGCAAGGTTTTGCGCGAGCACCGCCGGCGCGGAGGAGATCAGCCAGGAGTCGTTCTCATAGCCCGCGCCCTGCGCATACCAATGATATTCGACAAAATCGTAGGGCGCCTGCGACAGCACGATCTGGTCCCAGTTCGCGACGCCCCAAGGGTCGCCCGCATCGACGACGACGCCAACCTGAGCGTTGGGGTCTGCGGCTTTGATCGCAGGGTAGAAGCCTTTCGCGACGGCGTTGGCGTAAGTCGTCGGATCGTTGGGGCTGGCGTGCAGATCCTTTTCCCAGGTCCCGTAAACCTCATTGCCGATCGTCCAATGGCTCACCGCGTAGCCTTTGGTCTTCGCATAGGACACCCAGGCGGCCGCCTCGCTCGGATCACCGCCGCCGTTGCAGGTTTTGTTTGTGCCGTAGTTGAGCGTGATCGCGAGCGTGAGACCGGCCGGCCGGACGAGCGAGCTGATGAAATTGTCGAAAGTTGCATTGGGATTGACATAGGCCCCGAAGCAGTTGCTGTTCGTTGCGATATGAAAGAGATCGCTGTTGGAGCCGCCGGGCCAGCGCGTCGTCGTGAAGCCCGTCGCCGCCAGGGTTGAGGCCAGACCGGACAGCGTCGGGTCGAACCAGTTTCCCATATTGGCGCCGAGGATCTGGTTTGTGAGGGAGGCGCCGACTTGGGCAGGGTTGATGACGACAGTCGCCTGCTGGCGAACTTGCGCCGCCGTCGGCGTCGCGAGCATGGCGAGCAGCGCGACGGAGGTCGCTCCCCTACGCGTCACGGGGATGTCTCTCCTGCACGAACGGTTCATCTTCGATCCCCCCTCTTTGCACTTGCCGATCGCTGCGAGCCGTGGCGTCGAAAATCCTCTGCATGCGTGATTTCAAGCCGGCGCGCGAACTCGATGTTGCCGAACTCCCCTTGCGGCGCTCCCGCCTCCTCTGGACCTCGCCAAGCCAACCTCTCCTTCGATAAACGAGCAACGACCCCCGAACGCTCAGTACCGCGGAAATAGGAGCGTCCTAACATAGGTTGCCGAGTTGAGGTTGAGGTTCATCATATTGGACGTGGTGTTCAAGATCGCCATGACCGAGTCGAATTCAGTGACGCTGCTGTCATAGCAGGCGATCGCGTCATCGGGCATCAGATGCGGGTTCACCGCGTCGCGGTTCGCGCTTCTGACGAGTTCTTCGATCGAACGCTGAATGACCTCCGTCTGCATGGTCTTCGGATTGCGGCTAATCAGCACGGCCTGTCGCGCCGCATTGGTCGACAACGTGCCGCCGATGCAGTTGGCGCCGGCGAGCGCCTGAAGGAATCTTGTGCCGTAAGGCAGACTTCCAGAATACTGGCCGATGCTGGAACTGGCGTTGTTCGTCGCCGGAACGGTCAGGTTCGATTGAAAGATACGAATGCCGGGCGGCGTGATTTGCGTCGGTCGTATGAGGCCCGTCTGAAAGCAGGGACTCTCTGCGACCTCAAGCTTGTCGCCATCGATCAGAGCGACGTCGTCCACCCTCTCACCCGTGAAGGCGCCGCGCCAATTCAATCGATAGCGCCTGCCTCCGCGCAGGAGGAAGATGCTGGAGACGTCAGCGTCCGGCCGCACGCCGCCGGCGGCCTTCAGGCCAGCCGGAATGTAACGATCCTGAGGCGCGTCGCCAAACTGCGGGCTGGCTCCGCGAGCCGCGACCGTATTGTTGATGGTCACGCGCCCCGGAGCGAAAACGGCGCCGGAAACCAGAATGTTTATCGGCGCAAATTGGACGGGCCGCACCGCGACGCGCGCGCCAGCCTCCTTCAGAATGCCGGCTTGCGTGAAGGCCTGCTCGATGGCCAGATTCAGTTCGGCGTTGGTCAGTCCAACGGCACGGATCTCCCCCGCAAAAGGCAGGACGACTCTTCCGTCTCCGTTGATGGTGTATTCGCCGGAAAAATCCGGGAGTCCCGGGACAAGGATATGGAATCGGTCGCCGGCCGAATAACGCATGTGCGCATCCGGCGCCGAAGTCCTTCCCGGCGTAGGGGGAGCGACGAAATCCATGGCGTCCGCCGATGGACACACTCCAGGCGTCGTGTCGTAGCCCGGCGTGCCTCCGACCTGACCTTCGTATTCGCGGCCATAGGTGACCTGTTGAGGACTATATAGCGTGTCGGGCTTGTTCTCCGGGTTGTCTCCGACCGCGCAGCCCGCCAAAGTCAGCATCGCCAGAACAACGATCCACGGAAGCGCGGGGCCTCGGCTTACTGTCGTGGTGTCTTTCATCTGCGAATTTCTACGCCTAATTTCCCTGAAAGCCCGGTTTTCCCGCGCGCCGCTCGGGCGCCGCCGCCCAACGCCGTCGACGCGCCGCAGATTTGGACGCCTCCTTCACGCCGCTCGCTGGAAGCCAACCCAGGCCGCCGCGACCTTGTTCGCACCAACCCTTCCGAGCAAATTATCGTTCGAGCGATTCTACAATAACCGCGCCCGATGATATGTCGAGAGTCAGAAAGGCCGCAGGCGGTGTTCGGAACAGCTTTTTTGGCCGGGACGGCCGCCTCGAGCCCTTCCCTTACACGGCCTTTTCGGCGGTTTCCAAAGCGCCTTAGTATTGTTTTTTAAGGTTAGACAGAGAGGACCCATTGCCTTTGCCCAGGGAACCTCCATATTCCAGCGGATCGTACACTGCCTTCAGCCCTCGGACCCAGGCGGATGACTGACAGTTCCGTCGCTTCCTCTCGCACCGGCGGCGCTATGCTGTGGCGTGCGGTAGGACGCGTGAAGGATGTGATTTCCGGCTTGCCCAAAGGCGATCGTCGAAAACGATATATTCTCGGCGGCGTCTCTTCGATCCTCGGGATTTGGCTGCTCTGCGCCGCCTATCTTCTTTTCATGCCCAGGTCCTACGTCAGCAAAGGAGTGCTGATCCTGCCGGGCGCGGGCGCCGGCGTATCCGTATCGCTCGAATCGATCGGCCAAACGTCGTCTCTCGCCGCCTCGCCGTTTTCATCGCCCTCGTTAAGCCCGAAGGTCATCTATAGGGAGATCATGACCAGCGATCCGGTGCTGAGCGCAGCAGCCGAGCTGGCGGGAATAAAGCCGAAAGACTTCGGGGAGCCCAACATCAAGCTGGTTGACGAAGCCTCCGTCATTTTTTTCGAAATGAAGGGGCGTACAGCCGAGCTCGCGCAAAAGAAGGCGACCGCGTTGGTCGAAGCCTTCGAAAAGCAACTGGACGATCTTCGGCGCGACGAGATCGAGCGCCGCGACAACAGCATCCGCGAGACGATGAAGACCTATCACGCGAACTTGCAGGCGGCGCGTCAACGCATTTCCGACCTCCAGCAAAGCACCGGCCTCGTTTCCGTCGAGCAGTTCAATGAGGTCGCCGCGCGTATCGAGGAAACGCGTAAGAAGCTCGCTGACGCGCGCGCTGAGGCCGATCGTCTCGATGCGACGCAAAAGGCGCTCGCCGCCAGCCTGGGGATGGATCCGAAGCTCGCATCCAAAGCCCTGTCGCTGTCTGCCGATTCCGTTTTCGCCAAAGCCCTCGCAGATCTCGGCGATCTGACCGCGCAGGTCGAGCAGCAGTCCAGGTTATTCGGACCGCGAAATCCGGTCTTGCTCCAAACCCGCGCGAAGCAATCGGCGGCCTTGGAGGCCGTGAAGGCCATCGCGCGGCGCGCCGGGGTCAATCCCAACGATGTCTCCCGCCTGCTGGCGCCGCTGGTGCAGAGAAGACAAGAGGAGCTCATGAAGGAACTCGTCGCCGGTGCGGCGGAGGCGCAGGGCAAGCAGCACGAGGTGCTGGCGCTGCAGCGCGAGATTGAAGCTATCGATCAGCGCATCAAGAACCTGACGCTCAACGCCGCGCGCTTGGAGGATCTCAAGAAGGACCACCTCATCGCGGAGGCGGTGTTTTCCTCGGCGCTGGCGCGCGTGGACACGAACAAGGCGGATATATTCGCTTCCTACCCCATCGTTCAGACTCTGGCTCCGCCCGATCTTCCGAGCAGACCCTCCCAACCGCGTGTGCTCTACGCCATTCTTGGCGGCGTGGTCGGAACGCTCCTGGCCGTCGCCGCATGGACACTCGCATGGCTGCGCCAATCCTTCATCCAGAAACTCCTGAAGAGAGCATAGTTTACTACACCATCCTCTGGACATGGGGATTTTGGGTTTTCGGCGCGCTCTACATCGTCGCGCCGGTCGTCGGCTGGTATCTCGCCTACCGGGCGCTTCTGCGTTACGTGGGCCAATCATCTTCCGCCTGCATGCGCGCGCCGCGCATTCCCTTCGGGATCATCGTCTGGTGGGTCTCGATGGGCGCAATGCTCTTCGCGCTCGTCGCCGCGCACATCAGTTTCGACCTCGGCCTCGGCTCCATGCTCAAATCCTCGATCGGCTGGGCGAAGGGCTGGGGGCTCATGGCGGTGTTCCCCTGGATTGGGGCGATGTCGCCCATCCGCGCCGAGATCGTCTATCGCGCCACCAACAAGCTCGCCCTGCAGACGCTCCTTCTCGTCCCGATCTTCATTGGCGCGGCTCTGGCCCATCTGCCCCACCCGCTCTACGTCTCGCCGCTGCAGATCGTCGGCGGACCCGGGCCCGAGTTTTTCAGGGTGGAACTCTATTCGATCGACGAGACGAACGGCAATTTGCGATGGAGCTTCTTCGCGCCATGGTCGCCGGCGGCGGCCTTCATCGCGAATGTGTCTCTCGTCTTCGCGCTCTACGACCGATCCCGCTTTTGGAAGTGGATTGGCGTGGCGTGCTGTGTCGTAGTTTCTGTCTTGTCTCAATCGCGACTGGCGCTCATCGCGATCCCGGCGGTGGTCCTGCTTCTCGCCATTTTTTGCAACCTGACGCGTCCCTTGACACTGGGCCTCGCCTCGATCCTAGCGACCCTCGGACTTCTCTCGGCCTCGCCCATCATGTCGCTCGTCGACACTTTCACGCAGCGATTCAACCAGGCGCGCGCGGCCTCCTCACGGGTGCGCGCCGTGCTGCGCTCGATTGCGCTGCATCGCTGGGAGAGCGAGGCGCCGATTTTTGGACATGGCGTGGTCGAGAAAGGTCCGCATATCGTCGAACATATGCCGATCGGCTCGCATCACTCGTGGTACGGGTTGCTCTTCGTGAAAGGGATCGTCGGCTTTGCAGCCTTGGCCGTTCCGCTGGCCTGGACAATCCTCGAATTGCTCGTCAAGGCTCAAGCCGACCGCGTCGCGCGCTGCGCGCTCGGCGTCGTCATCATCATCACATTTTACACTTTTGGCGAAAATCTCGAGATCCTGTCTTATCTCTTCTGGCCCGGTCTCGTCGTCATCGGCATCGCCATGCGCAGGCGCGTGTTCAACCCCTTGCGCTGCCGGTTTGAACGCTTGCAAGCGAGCGGCGCCGAAGGAACGCAGCTGGCGCATGGCTCCTCCATCTGACGCGACGATCACCCGCGCGCGTTGGCTCCAGCGACCGCAATGTCTCTGGTCCAGCGACAAAGCGTCGCGACGAGCTCATCGAGATCGACCGGCTTTGGCAAAAAATCATTGGCCCCGGCTTCAAAGACCTGTTGGCGCTGATCGTCCAGGACGCCTGCGCTCAGCGCAATGACGGGCAGGCGCTCGAGACCGAGTTGTTCGCGAATGATGCGGGTTGTGGCGAGGCCGTCCATCACCGGCATTTGAACGTCCATCAAGACCGCGTCAAACGCCTCGCCCGGAGCTCGCAAGCGCTCGAGAGCCTGCGCGCCGTTCTCGGCAGACAGGACCTGAGCGCCCTCACGGTCCAGCATTCGCTCGACAAGAATGCGGTTCATGCGACTATCGTCCACGACCAGGAAACGCAGACCGACCAGCCGTCCCGCCTCTGGCTTGGGCTCGTCCGCGGGCGGGGCGGCGGGAAGGGTCTTGTCCTGAAGGGAACGCTCGAAGGGGACCTCGAACCAAAAAGTGCTGCCAACTCCATAGAGGCTCTCAACGCCGATCTCGCCGCCCATCAATTTGACGAGACGCTTGCTGATCGAAAGACCCAGGCCAGTGCCTTCGAAGCGCCGGCTGATCGCGGCCTCCGCCTGGGTGAAGGGCTCGAATAAATTTGCGATTTGGTGCGGAGATAT
>Ga0265327_10002852_pt1 | contig 17418 bp, 18 predicted proteins | sample 41621metaG_FD_202089 | JGI IMG/M metagenome (GOLD analysis project Ga0265327, IMG submission 202089) | Rhizosphere microbial communities from Carex aquatilis grown in University of Washington, Seatle, WA, United States - 4-16-21 metaG | ecosystem: Host-associated > Plants > Roots > Rhizosphere... | reverse complement strand
ACCACCAATGGCATACCATTGCCGATGAATACATTCACTTTGCCGCCAGATTCACTGACGACGGTACTTTTGATTTCCTTACTCAGGTTTGAGACAAGCTCGTCACGCTGATCCATCAAGTCATTTGGTGGGTTGCCATCAGCACTGAGTGCTTTTTCAATCACATCATTGAGCTTGGCAATCTGGGTAGCATAAGAATTGATCAAGCCGACACTGGTCTTGATTTCAGTATTGACGTCCTGATTCACTTGCTTCAAATCGCTATCAAGACTCTGAAAACGTTGAGCCAGCGCACTGCCAGATGACAGCATGGCCTGACGAGCAGAAGTATCGCTCGGGCTGGAAGATACACTTTGTAAACTGTTGAAGAAATCACTCGTCACTGTGGACAAGCCTGAGCTTGAATCAGCGAGCAGGTTATCGATACGCTGCATGAGTGTGTAGTGCGCATCAACTTCGTTACTGGAAGACTGACTGTTCATCACGACGCGATTATTCAGCTCACTGTACATGCGTTGTACAGTATTGATCTGGGTACCTTGACCTAGATAACCATAACCAAAGTTCTGTGCTTCAGCAGCACCCTGAACGACGACCTGGCGTGAAAATCCTGGGGTGGCGGCGTTGGCAATATTATGCCCAGTGACGCTAATGCCCACCTGCGCTGCGGAAAGCGCACTTTGGCCAATACTTAATATATTAGAAGCCATGATTTAGTCTTTTCTGTCTCATAGTTCTGTTGTCGGCACTAAAAAATAAAACTTTAGCCCGCATTTACTTTTTGAATCACGCTAGCTAGTTTTCTGGCGTAATTCGGGTCTGTGGCGTAGCCGGCATTCTGCATGGCCTTTGCGTAAGCATTTGAATCATTGAGGTTTGCCATCACATTGTTGTAACGTGGGTTGCTTTGCATCATCTTGGCAAAATCCTTGAATGAATCGGCATAGTTATCGTAAGCACGGAATTTCTCGATACGCTTTTGTTTGATGCCATTCACATATTCTGTCGTGGTGGCTTCGACTACTTTGCCATCCCAGTTGCTGCCGGCCTTGATGCCAAACAGATTATGGCTGGTGCTGCCATCGGCGCCTTTAATCTCGCGTTTTCCCCAGCCGCTTTCCAGTGCTGCCTGGCCTAGCATGAAGTGTGCAGGTACGCCTGTGGCTTTGCTCGCTTCTTCAGCATGTGCGCTCATTTTTGCCTGAAAATCAGCTGCATCTGGTGTGCTGCTTGCCGCTTCCGGTACAGTGGCGACAGCTTGTGTGGGCAGGTTAAGGCTGGCTTCATTCATCTGCCCGAGAAAATCACTCTCGGCGTGCGTCTGGTTTTGAGCATCAGTTTCACCGGTGGGTGGCGTGGGGTTGGCGTAGCCGTTCTTGCTCAGTTGCTTCACCAGTATTTCGGAAAGCCCCAGGCCTTTACCCGTGAGGTTCTGGCTCAGCTGCTGATCCAGCATGGAGGTGAATGATTTTGTCTGTTCATTCTCGAAAGGGCTGTCCTGCGTGGAGGCTTCGCGCATGCTTTTCAGCATCATATTCATGAATACGGCTTCAAACTGTTTGGCAACACCACGGATCGCCTCGGGCGAATTGTCCTTGGCAGCCTGTTTGAGGTTGTTCAGGCCATTTGCATCAATGGCGATCTTTCCGCTGAGGTCGGCTGAAGCAACCATTAGATCACCTCTAGCTCTGCGCGCAGTGAACCAGCTGCTTTCATCGCTTGCAGTATCGCCAGCAAGTCTTGAGGAGTCGCTCCAATCGAATTGAGCGCTTTCACTACATCGGCTAATGAAGCACCATTGTCCAGTTGTAATACATTGCCGGGTTCTTTGGTGATCTCGATCTGCGAGCGCTGAGTGGCGACTGTCGTACCATTGGATAGTGCACCAGGCTGGCTGATGACAGGGGCAGTGTTAATCACAACAGAAAGATTGCCATGTGAGACAGCGCAGTTTTCCAGCGTGACAGCCTGATTCATGACAACAGAACCAGTACGTGCATTCAGGATGATCTTGGCAAAGCCTTTGGCTGGTGTAACGTTGATTGATTCGAGATCAGCCAGAAACGCCACACGGTTCTGATCCAGTGTTGGTTGCACGGTGATGACGCGCGCATCCTGCGGGATAGCGATATTCTTGCCGAAGCGTTTGTTGATCGCATCTGCGACTAGGCTGGCGGTGGAGAAGTCAGACTCCTTCAGCTCAAGATTGATAGTGCCAAGCTGATTTAAGTTGCTAGGCAGTGTGCGTTCTACTGTAGCGCCAGATGAGATTCTGCCAACACCGAGGTGGTTGATCTGAGTAGAGCTGCCATTGGCCGAAGCGCCAACGCCACCCACGACCAGATTGCCTTGTGCCATCGCATAGACTTGGCCATCAGCGCCTTTTAACGGGGTCATCAGCAGTGTGCCGCCGCGCAGACTCTTGGCATTCCCCATGGATGAAACCGTCACATCCAGAGGCTGGCCAGTTTGGGCGAAGGCGGGCAGACTAGAAGTGACCATGACAGAGGCAACGTTTTTCAGTTGTAAGCTAGTGCCTGCTGGTAGGCTCACGCCCATCTGCTGCAACATGCTGATAATACTTTGCACTGTGAATGGGGTTTGTGTGGTCTGGTCACCTGTGCCATCAAGACCAACGACCAAGCCATAACCAACCAGTTGGTTGTTACGCACACCTTGTATAGTCGCCATGTCTTTCAGGCGCTCTGCATGGCTTGGAAAACTGACCATGATCAGGCTGAAAAACAAAAGCAAAGCGATGCTGACTCGGTAACGGTAGAGTTTCTTGACTAAAGGTTTGTTGATGACTTGCATTCTGTATTCACTCACAGAGGAATAAAACTCAGGAAAAACTTGGCAAGGATGTTCACGACTTCTGCTGCATCCAGCCTGCTATTAGTACGGTATTCAATGCGTGCATCAGCCACTTTGGTCGATGACACATTGTTGCCCTGCGTGATGAAATCGGGATTGACTACACCAGAGAAACGTACGAACTCAGTGCCTTTGTCAAATGCAATCTGTTTATCACCACTGACAGAGAGATAGCCATTTGGCAGTACGTCAATGACAGTGACCGTAATCGAGCCATTGAACTTATTGCTTGAATTAGCTGCCGCTTTATCTTCATACGAGTTGTTCGAGCTGGCGTTAAAGGTTGCGCGCGGCACTGGGCTGCCAAGCGATGTGGTGATCGAGCCATCGACAGCGCCTTTTTTGCTGGCTGAACTGCCTCCATCTTTAGTCGCGCTGGTGTTCTCTACAATCGCAATGGTCAGGGTGTCACCTACCATACGTGGGCGTCTATCTTCAAACAATGGCCGATATGCGGCGGCATGGTAGATCGAACCATCACCAGGGTTTGCATGCTGGGCTGGTTGTGCCTTGGCTGTGGTCGGCGTTTGCACGATGGAGCTCGGGGTCACTGCACATCCGCTCAACAGCAGAGTGCCAAGAATAAAAAGATGAGCGCAAAAACTGTAGCAGGTGGACAGTTTGCATACTTTCGAAATTTTGAAATTAAACATATCAGCGACTCTAGTTTTTTGGAGATGAGCTCATCGAATCAAAGCTTAAAGCTGTGTTAGTTTCTGCAACATCTGGTCAGAAGTGGTGATCGCCTTGCTATTGATTTCATAAGCGCGCTGCGTCTGGATCATATTGACCAGCTCTTCCACTACATTGACGTTGGATGTTTCTACATAGCCCTGCGATAACAAGCCTGCACCGTTGGTGCCTGGGGTATTGGTATTCGCAGTGCCGGATGCGGCGCTTTCTACATAAAGGTTTTCACCTTTCGCCATCAGGCCAGCTGGATTAATGAAAGTAGTGAGCTGGATATTGCCGACCTGAGTTGTGGTGGTGGCGCCTGGTAATGTCACGGAAACAGTACCATCGCGGCCAACCGAGAAACTCTGTGCATTGGCTGGGATAGTAATTGCCGGTTGCACGGCAAAGCCACTGGATGTCACTAGCTGGCCTTGGCTATCGGTCTGGAAACTGCCATCACGGGTATAAGCAGTGCTGCCATCAGGTAACAAGACCTGAAAGAAGCCGTCGCCCTGAATCGCGATATCTTTATCGTTGCTGGTTTGTTGCAAATTGCCCTGAGTGAAGATGCGCTCAGTGGCGACTGGTTTAACACCAGTGCCTAACTGCAGGCCAGAGGGTAACTGGGTTTGCTGTGAAGATTGGGCACCAGGCTGTCGGATGTTCTGGTAGAGCAGATCCTCGAATACAGCGCGTGAACGCTTGAAGCCGTTGGTGCTGACGTTAGCCAAGTTATTGGCGATCACGTCCATCTGTGTTTGCTGGGCATCGAGGCCGGTTTTTGATATCCATAGTGAGCGTATCATTTTGCTTCCTTTCATCAACCAGCGAGTGACGCCAGTTCTATTTAGCTTATGTTCATACTATCTCAGCTGATCTCAACTCAAATTGAAGAGTTGACTGGCTTTATTGGCGTTATTCTCAGCTGTTTGCATCAATTTCATTTGCGTGTCGAACTGGCGTGCAAGGCTGATCATGTTGACCATAGCTTCCACGACATTGACATTGCTGCCTTCTAGCGCACCATTCACCACATTCACTGTTGCATCAGCCTCTGCTGGATTGCCATCACGTGTGGTGAATAGCCCATCGCTACCGCGCACCAGATTTGTCTCGCTTGGGTTGACCAGTTTTAGTCTGCCTATGATGTTGGAAGGCCCTGGCACAGTAGTATTGTTGATGCTGGAGATCGTGCCATCTTTGGCGATGCTGACTGTGACATCGGGTGGGATACTGATCGGGCCAGAGTCGCCCATGATGGTCAAACCAGTTGCAGTTTGCAGCAGACCATTCTCACTAATCTGCAATGCACCATTGCGGGTGTATGCTTCGCTGCCATTTGCACGCTGCACTGTCAGCCAGCCACTGCCTTGTACTGCTACATCCAGCGGCCTGCCAGTTTGCTGGATAGCGCCTGGTGTAAAATCACTGCCGGTGGTGGCATCTACCACAAATGCCCGTGTATCAAGGCCATCACTGACAACAGGAACCGCACGGAAAGCATCGATCTGCGCCTTGAACCCTGTAGAACTTACATTCGCCAGGTTGTGCGAGTTAGTCGCTTGCTGGTCAAGGATGTGTTTTGCACCAGACATTGCTGTGTAGATCATGCGGTCCATGTCAGCTCCCGTTCATTCCAATTAAAAATAATCACTATCTCAGGTTGACCAGTGTCTGCATGACCTGATCCTGCGTTTTGATGGTTTGCGCATTGGCTTGATAGAAGCGCTGCGCGGTAATCATGTTGACCAGTTCCGCTGTCAGATCGACGTTGGAATCTTCCACTGCAGAAGACTGCAATACGCCGAGGCTGCCTGAATTCGCAGTCCCCATTAGCGGTGCACCAGAGGTTGAGCTTTCAGCCCAGGCATTGCTACCCAGTGATTGCAAACCATTCGGGTTGGTGAAGTTCACCAGAACAACCTGACCCAGTGTATTGGATTGGCCATTGGTGTAGCGGCCGGAGATCGTGCCATCATCACTGATGTTAAATCCGGATAAGCGACCAGAGGTAAAGCCATCCTGCGATAGGCTGTTGACCGAGAAGCTGGAACCAAACTGGGTGCTGCTTGAGTAATCGATCGTGACTGACAAAGGAGCCCCACCTGTTGTCACCGGTGCTGTGATGGTTGGTGTTGCTGGGTTGACGGTTGGCGATATACCGGAAACGCCATAGGTGATTTGTGCTGTGGATACGGCTGATGCTGGCGGTGTATATTCTGTTGGTACGGAATCAACTGTTGTAAACAGATCCCAAACGCCTGGTGCTGATTTTACAAAAAAACTTTGCAGGGTATGGCTGTTGCCAAGGCTGTCGTATACGTTAATCGAGGTGGAGTGATGGTAAGTGGTTGGGTCGTTCGGATCAAAGCTTGAAGACACCAGCTCAGTATTTCTTGAATCCAGATTCAATGTGCCAGTCACGGCAGTGCTGGCGCTTGGAGGTAAATCAGCTGTGCGGATATTCAGGTCAGTAGCGCCGCCAGTTGATAGTACACCCTTGGAATCGGCAGAGTATCCAGTCAGACGCTTGTTATCAGAATTCACGATGTAACCAAATTTATCGAGCTGAAACTGGCCATTGCGTGAATATGAAATGGTGCCGTTGTCACTCATGCGGAAAAAGCCACCACCATTAATTGCCACATCCAGTGGGTTGTTGGTGTTCGTGATATTGCCTTGAGTGAATGCCTGCTGGATCTGTGAAATCTTGGTACCAATACCGACTTGTGAGCCACCGCCGCCAGTGAGTGAGCTGGCAAATACATCAGAAAACTTGGTGACGGATTGCTTGAAACCAACCGTGTTGGCATTGGAAACGTTGTTACCGATCACTTCCAGGCTTTTGGATGCTGCATTAAGACCGCTTAAACCTTGTTGAAAACTCATGATGTTCTCCTGTTAACGATAGTGAGATTTGATAAATGTTGATGTTTAAAGTACTTGTTTGACGTCATTGGTGCTGACGGTCGTGTTGTTGTCGAGATGTAATTTCACACCTGCGCTGTCGTTGGAAATACTGTTGACGCCAGCGTATGTCATGGCTGTGGCATCAACTGCCTTACCGCCAAGCGTAGCGCTGACTTCGAATTTATAGAGACCATCAGCTAGCAAGGTGCCATCATCATCATGGCCATTCCAGCTCAATGGCAAGTTGCCTGCGGCCTGCGGCCCCAGCTGCATTTCCTTGACGGTGGCTCCGGCTGAGTTTTTGATGGTGAGTTTGACTGCATCCGCTCTGGATGGGAGATCAATTGCAAATTGCCCCTGACTATTAGCCAGATTGAAGCCATTGCCATTCACCTGCACCACATGGCCGATCATGCTGGAAGCCTGATAGGTCTGGCCGGATTGCACGTTGCTGATTAATGATTCCAGCGTGGTGTTGAGCTTATCAATACCAGAGACGGTAGATAGCTGTGCCAGCTGACTGGTCATCTGGGCGTTATCCATCGGATTCAGTGGGTCCTGATTTTTCATCTGGCTGACGAGCAGCGTCATGAAGCGGTCCTGTGCTTCCTGTGTACTGCTGGTGGAAGTGCCATTGCTGCCATTCATGGATTGCAGAAGGCTGCTGGAGACTTGCTGACTGTTTTGTACGGTACTCATTTCATCACCTCATTTAATCGGTTAATCAGTTCTGACCTATGGACAATGTCTTCAGCAACATTGATTTGGCAGCGTTCATGGTTTCTACGTTGTTCTGGTAGGCGCGAGATGCCGAAATCATGTTCACCATTTCTTCAGTGACATTGACGTTAGGCATGGCGACATAGCCTTTTTCATCGGCCATCGGGTTCTTGGGTTCGTACACCATCTTCGGTGGCGCGGTGTCTTCAATCACTTTTTCCACTTTCACGCCACTCGCCTCAGGTGAGTTGGTGGGAATGGCACTGAATACAACTTGCTTGGCTTTGTAGGGTTTGCCATTGGCGCTGGTGGTGCTGTCAGCGTTGGCAAGGTTACTGGCGACTGCATTCAGGCGCTGTGCCTGAGCGCTCATGGCAGAACCGGAAATATTGAACACATTAAATAGAGAGGACATGACTTACTCCTTATTGACCTTGGATGGCGGCAAGCATTTTCTTGATCTGGCCGTTGATCATGATGAGGCTGGCTTCGTAACGGATGGCGTTGTCGGCAAACTGATTGCGTTCCACATCCATATCAACCGTATTGCCATCGACACTGCCTTGCACTGTATTCCGATACTGGATATCTCCAGACTGACTCGGGATGCTAGGAGTGTCACTGCTGCTGCCCATATGCATTTCGGAAGTTTTAGTGGGGCTGACCGTACTGCTAGAAGTGCCAGACATGGCATTCTTCAATGCAGATGCAAAGTCGAAATCACGTGCTTTGTAATTGGGCGTATCGGCATTGGCGATGTTTGCAGCCAGCAGTTCCTGCCGCTGCGCTCTGATCCTCAATGCAGATTCATGAAAGCTGAGAGCGTTGTCCAGTTTATCCATGATGGCTGCCTTTCCATTATTCAAAGTTCAAGGTTTAAAATTCAAAAACCAAATTAAAGAAAACTAAATTGATGCCGTTATGGCTTATGGAGAAGTGTAGGACGCACTGTCAATCTGCAATCACTGGATTAGAGAGGTAATTTCCGGCCTTTTCCTGTAATTAATATTGGGCTGCATTCTTAAAATGGGTATTGGGGAAATTTCCCGACCGATTGCATGAATGGGGTTCAAAATGAAGACAAAACTGATGCGGCATCTCTTTGGCTTAGGCCATGGAATTGCTATGGTAGTTGGGCTGCTAAGCGTGCTTATGCCTATCTCTGTGAGCCATGCGGAGTCGCAGCCAAATGCAGAGCCAAGACAGAATATTGAAGTGATCCGCACTAAAGTGAAGGATTTTCTGACGACCCAGAGTATGGGGTCGCCGGGTAAGGTAGAAATCATGGTGGGTCAGATTGATCCTAATCTGAAACTGGTGAGCTGTCCCAACATGGAAGCTTTTTTGCCAGCGGGCAGTATGGTCTGGGGTAAGACCTCAGTAGGTTTGCGCTGTGGCGGGCAAGCCGCATGGACAATCTATGTACAGGCAAGTGTCAGTGTCTATGCGGATTATCTGGTGGCAGTGAATCCACTTGCTCAGGGGCAAGTCGTTTCGGAGCAGGATGTGATGTTTCAGCGTGGAGATTTGACTCGATTGCCACCTGGCATTTATACCGACCTTAGCCAGGTGCTGGGCCGTACTGTGAAGATTTCACTGACAGCGGGCAGCGTATTGCGGCAGGAAATGTTGAAAATACCGCCAGTTGTACAACAAGGGCAGGCGGTTACATTGACCAGTGCAGGTCGTGGATTTCGTGTCAGTGCTGAAGGTCAGGCGTTGGCAAATGCAGTAGACGGACAGATTGTACAAGTCAAGGTTGCGAGTGGCCAGGTAGTGAGTGGTGTGGCCAGAGCGGGTGGAGTGATTGAGGTTGGGATTCAATAATTCAAAAAGCCAGCGCTCAGTGTTAAAGTTTTCAAGTATTCTGTCGATATGTAAGCAAAGAACCTTAAATTTTTGTAATTTGAATACCAGAAGATATGAGAGAACATCATGAAAATTAATGACTCCATCAAGAAACCGGTGGGTTTAACCACCGAGAAATCCGAAACCAAGACTAGTAAGTCGTCTGGTTCCGTTGCTGCCCCGAGCGCACCGGGCGACAGTGTCACGCTATCCAATATGTCTTCGCAGCTGAAAGCGCTTGAAGAGTCAGTTTCTTCTGGCGATGTTTACGATGCCAAGAAAGTTGAGGCAATCAAGACAGCGATTCGTGACGGACATTTCAAAGTCGATTCCGATAAAGTGGCAGATGGTTTGATCTCCACCGTCAAAGATCTACTCAATAAAAAATAGGCGAAACTATCATGGCAATATCATTTGATGATGAACAAAGGCTGGTGTTGGAGTTGCATTCCTTGCTTAAGGCGGAGCAGCAGGCCTTGGTCGATAATGATATTGATCTGATAGAAAGCATGCTGGATAAAAAAGCGGATTTGATACAGGCGCTCAGCCTGAAAACGCATATACGCTACCAAAAGCTTGCGACCGAAGGTTTTTCAGCAGATGAAGACGGTATGGCCAAGTGGTTGTTAAAGCAGCCACAATCATCTGTGAGAAATGCTTGGATGAAAATGCAGGCCCTGTTGATTGAAGCCAAAGAACTCAATCGCGTCAATGCCATGCTGGTAGGTAAGTTTTTAAGACGCAATCAGCAGATGCTCTCCTTATTACAAACCAGTACAAACAAAAATACTGGTCTTTATGGCCCGAATGGTCAATCCATGTTTGGTCGTCAAACGCGTGGGGTTGTGCTGGGCTAGTCATTGCAGGCTGGTGGAAACTGTCTTTTTTGGGCTCAACTCTCCGCTGTTCTTCTTGTTTTCTCTACAAATAACTCTATTTCATGCATGGGCTGTGGCTTGCCGAAAAGATAGCCCTGATAGGCGTAGCAACCGATATTGGCAAGAAACTCTTGCTGGTCGTGATTCTCTACCCCCTCCGCAATCACGCTTAGACCCATGCTATTACCCAGGGCGATGATAGTGCGGATGATAATTGCATCGTTTGGATCAACCAGCACATCACGCACGAAAGAACGGTCTATTTTGAGCTGGTCTAGTGGTAGGCGTTTGAGATAAGCCAGCGAAGAGTAGCCAGTGCCAAAATCATCCAGTGCGAAGCCTATGCCTATCGATTTGAGGATACTCATTTTGGTAATGGTTTCTTCTACATTGGCTACCAGTATGCTTTCAGTCAGTTCAAACTTAAGCCTGCTAGGGTTGATGCCAGATTCATCGACTATCTTCAGCACGTGGTCGACAAACTCCTGATGTCTGAACTGTTTTGCACTGACATTCACTGCAAGGTAGTAGTCTTTATAGCCCGGTTTTTCCTTCCATAAAGCAAGTTGCTTGCATGCTTCTCGTATGATCCATAAGCCGATAGGCACAATCAGGCCAGTTTCTTCCGCCAGCGGGATGAATTCACTCGGGGAGACTATCCCAAACTGCGGGTGATCCCATCGTATCAATAATTCAAAGCCCAGAATGTCCTGTTCTATATTGATTTGCGGCTGGTAATAAATGAGGAAGTCTTTTTGCTCTATGCCTTTACGCAGATTTGATTCCATCATGGCTTTTGAAGACACGACATCCTGCATTTCAGGGTCAAAAAATCGCATCATATTTTTGCCAGCGGCTTTAGCCTGATACATGGCCAGATCAGCACGTTTCAGTAAAAGATCAATCGAGTTCAAATGCTGATTGAAGAGCGTTATACCTATACTAGGTGATGACATGTACTCAATGCCATTCAGCATAAATGGGATAGTGAATTTTGATAGTATTTTCTCGCCTATGTTTTTAGCCATGGCGGCAGATTCATGAGTAAGCCTGCTCAAGTCTGTCAGCATCACGACGAATTCATCGCCGCCAAATCTGGCCACGGTGTCAATTTCTCTGACGCAGGATGAAAGTCTCATTGCGACCTGTTTTAGCAGCTCATCCCCGACATCATGTCCTTGCGTATCGTTGAGGGTTTTGAAGTTGTCCAAGTCGATAAACAGGAGAGCTCCATTATTTTGACTTCGGCCAGATGAAGTGATTGCGCGCTGTAACCTATCCAGCAAGAGCGCGCGGTTAGGTAGTTCAGTCAGCGCATCATAAAATGCCAGATGCTTGATTGCACTTTCAGCTTTTTTTCTATCAGTAATATCGCGTTCTACGGCAACCCAATGCGTGTGACGACCAGTGCTGTCAGCTATTGGAGTCATTTCTATTTCTAGCCAGATCTCTTCACCATTTTTTTTGTAATTTAAAATCTCAGTTCTAACGGCCTCCCAGTTCTTGATTGCGTGCCGAATCTTATCTAGCTCGTCGACCTGGGTATTCTCACCTATGAGTATTCTCGGAGATTGGCCCACTACTTCCTCTTTGCTGTAGCCAGTGATTTTCTCAAAAGCATCATTGACGAATATGATTTTAAGACCACCCTTATCCAATTCATTCACTTCGATCATTAGGAGGATGTCATTCAAGTGGGAGATGCTGGTATTAAGTAACTCAAGTTGCTCATGCGATTGCTGTTGTTCGATCGCGATGCCTGCAAGATTAGCGATCTGTTCGATGATCTCAATCTCTTCAGTAGTTGGGGCTGATTTAATCGTGCGATAAATAGCAAAAATACCAAGTACTTTTCCTGCGCTGTTGAAGATTGGCTGCGACCAGCAAGATGCTACATTGGCTGCGGCTGCCATATCTTTGTAGTTAACCCAGAAAGGATGGGTCATGATATCTTCGACAACGACACGCTCTCCTGTGTATGCCGCAGTGCCGCAGCAGCCTACCCCGTAGCCGATTTCAACACCATCAATCGCTTTGTTATAAAAGTCCGGGAGTTTGGGTGCGGCACCTGTAATTAGATGACGACCATCGCGATCAAGCAACAATATGCTGACCAGAATATTACTCATCTGCGCATCTGCGCCCTCAACAATTGCGAGCAGGATAGACTTGAGGCTTGCCCCCTTGGCGAGGAGCTCAAGCACATAATTGCGCGACTGTTCTGCTAGCTGGATTTTCTTACGTCGTGTAATTTCGCGGATAAAAGAACTGAACTGGATTTTTCCTTCCAGCAAAATCTGATTGATGGTCAGCTCAATTGGAATCTCATGACCTAGCTTGTGCAAGGCAGTAATTTCGATCCGTGTATTGATCACCGTGGAGACACCTGTCTTGATGAAGCGCTTCATGCCGGCATCATGGGATTGGCGGTGACGTTCTGGCACGATCAAGTTGCCTAAAACCTTACCTATGGCTTCATCCTTGCTCCAGCCGAACATGCTCTCTGCACGTTTACTCCAGCCAGTGATCATGCCATCAACGTTCATTACGACAATCGCATCTTGCGAGTTATCAAAAATCGCCTGCAGGAATTTACTGGTATCTTGTAGTTGCAATTCCGAGTGCTTATAAAGCGAGATATCATTAAGGGTGTAGTGGATGAAATCCTGATCTTCTAAAAAAGGCGACATTAGTACACTGACTACATTGCCAGAGTGGTGCTTAAGAGCAACCTCAGTGGCAGTATGTACAAGTGGCGATATGGTATTGATTTTGGTTGCAGCGGCCTCTGGTGTAGCCAACAGATTGTGCCAAGGCTGGCCGACAATTTGTTCACGCGTGTACCCGAGCATTCTGCATAGATGCGGGTTGGTTTCAGTGATGTGGTTGTCACGGCTCAAGGAAAGATAGCCAATGGCAGCATTGACGAAAAGGTCGTGAACATTATTGAAGCTGGGCATATGAATTTATCGACAGTAGCTAAATTTTATTGATAGTGATTCCAGCAATATTTTATAGTTGGTTTAGTGAAAGTGATCTGTACCAAAAGCTGTTTATTCTCAAGCCTTAATCATCACTTGGTTTAGCATACTATGTCATCTGTCAGTTATGTATAGGCTAGCTCAGAATAATGAAAATATAGGAGGATTTGTTTAATGAGTACGACCAAAGAAGTGCGTCCACCTGTCCCGCCATTCAGTCTGGAAACTGCTATCCAGAAAGTGCGCTTGGCAGAAGATGGCTGGAACAGCCGCGAGCCTGAGCGTGTGTCGTTGGTATATACACCAGATAGCCAATGGCGTAACCGCGCCGAGTTCCCACGCGGGCGTGCCCAGATTGTGGAATTCCTAAAGCGAAAATGGGCGCGTGAGCTCGATTACAGGTTGATCAAGGAACTATGGGCATTTACAGAAAATCGTATTGCGGTACGTTTTGCTTATGAGTGGCATGATGATTCCGGGCACTGGTTTCGCTCTTACGGTAATGAGAACTGGGACTTTGATGAAAATGGCCTGATGCAATTTCGTTATGCCAGTATCAACGATATGCCGATTAAGGAAACTGAACGCAAGTTCTTCTGGCCATTGGGGCGTCGTCCGGACGACCATCCCGGACTCAGTGAATTAGGGCTGTAGGCCAGGCTGCTGAGCAGTATTTTTTATCTGTGCTGATAGTGGCACAGGTTCAGCGTCGCTTGCCGCTTCACGCAATATCATGATCGATACGCGTCGATTCTTGGCCTGGCCATCGGGGCTGGAATTTTCAGAGACTGGTCTTGATGCACCGAATCCGGTTGCACTGAGCCGATTGTCGGCAATGCCTGCGGCGCTGAACATGGTGACCACGCTGGTGGCGCGTATCGCAGACAGTTCCCAGTTGGAGGCAAATATACTATTTTTGATCGGCACGTTATCGGTATGGCCTTCAATCTGGATAATCTGATTGTTAGTGCTTAGTATTTGTACGATCTGCTGCAAAGTGGGGTAGGCGCTGGGTTCCAGTTTTGCCGAACCCTGAGTAAACAGCAGGCTATCATGTATATCGATACGTAGTCCCTTGCTTGATTGAATTACCTCGATCTTGCCATCCTTGATCAAGGGCTCCAGCTTGCCTTCTATATCAGCTGCCATAGCCTGCATTTTTTCGCGCTCAATGCGCAGGCGTTCATTCTTCATCTTGGCAATGGCGATAGGCTCAATAAAGGCGGGTTTCTGGTTCAGATGGTTACCATTGGCATCGCTGCTCTGGGTCGACGGTGTGCTTGCGTTCTGGGTGCTGGGGTTGGCATTGACGGTGCCGAATGCTGAACCAAGCGAGCTGGTGAGCTGGCGGTACTTGCCCTGGTTCACAGATGAAATCGCATACATCACGACAAAGAATGCAAATAGCAGCGTAATGAAATCGGCATACGAAACCAGCCAGCGGTCGTGGTTCTCATTGTCTTCTTCATGTTTCCTTCTGCGCATGCTCATGATGAATACTTATCTCAGGTAGCTGGATAGCCGCTCTTCTATCATGATGGAATGCTCGCCATTGGCAATGGAGGTAAGCGCTTCCAGCAGCATTTCACGGCGGGTGATTTCTATCTGCATGATGTATTTGAGCTTGTTGGCGATGGGGATAAAGACCATATTGGCAAGCCCGACGCCGTAGATCGTGGCAACAAATGCCACTGCAATGCCACTACCCAACATGTTTGGGTCAGACAGATTTTCCATGACGTGAATCAGTCCCAATACTGCACCCAGAATGCCAATGGTAGGCGAATAGCCGCCCGCTGAATCCCAGATTTTGATGGCATTACGTTGAGAGCTTTCAAATTGATCCAGATCGTTTTTGCAGATGTCCTTGATGGTTTGTGGCGGGATGCCGTCTATCATCAGGCGCAAGCCTTTCTGGATGATGGGGTCTTTTTCGGTTTGCAGGTAGGGCTCCAGTTTCATGATGCCTTCCTTGCGGGCGACTGCTCCCCATAAGGCAATGCGTCTTGCCAGTATCGATCTGTCGTCTGTAGGCGCGACAAATACCTGACGCAACATGGAGATTGCCCGGAAGAAATTCTTGGGTTTGCTTTGCAGCAGTACGGCGCCTAGTGTGCCGAATACCACAACAATAAATGCTGCGGGTTGCAACAGTGAACCGATGCGGCCACCTTCGACGGCCTGCCCAATCAGTATGCTGAAGAGTGCGAGTACCAGCCCGCTTATACTGCCCCAGTCCATAACTGCTCTCTCATGGCTGTGCGCAGTCTGGCCACGGCCTGACTATGCAATTGACAAACACGAGACTCAGATACGTTCATCACGGCCCCAATTTCTTTCAGATTCAGTTCCTGCTCGTAATACAAGCCCATCAGTATTTTTTCGCGTTCGGGTAATGAGTCTATCGCATCGACCAGTGCCTCTTTGAATCCGCTGGATAGCAGTGCTTGTATCGGGTCGCCATTATCATTTTGTACATGACGGTCTAGAAAGTGGTCGCCGCTGTCTGACTCATGAAAGTCTTCGTAGTAGACCAGTTGGTGGCCGCCACAATCCCCCAGCATGTCGTGATAATCGTTGATGCTGAGATTGAGTTGTTTGGCTACTTCGTTTTCCGTAGGAGCTCGTCCGAGTTTTTGTTCCATGGTCTGGATGGCGGTTTCAACGGTGCGCATGTTCTTACGAATGCTTCTTGGCAGCCAATCTGCACTACGCAGCTCATCAAGCATGGAGCCTCGGATACGTTGTGCAGCGTAAGTCTCAAATTGAGCGCCATGCGTATCTTCATAACGATTGACGGCATCAAGTAACCCCATCATGCCGGCTTGGATCAAGTCGTCTATCTCAACGCTGGCAGGTAGTTTTGCCTTGAGTTGATAAGCCATTTTTTTGACCAGACTCGCATGCTCTTTGAGCAGCAAATCCTTCTGGTTGTTCTTTCCGGTTGCGTTATACATAGCAGCTTCCTATAGTGATTGCACGCTGGATTGCATTGAATGTCGGTAATCAATCTTCGATGCAAGTTCCTTGAATGCCTGTGAGGCTGATGCCATAGGGAAGGCATCCACCACTGAGCGGCCAAGTCTGGCTGCACGTCCCAAATGATCGTCCACCGGGATAAAGCCGATATATTCAAGTTCGACGTGCATAAAGCGTCTGGCTACCTGATTGATATTGTTGAATACGGTCTGTGCCGTTTTAGCATTGGCTTCGTTAATCAGGATACTGAACGGGCGTCTGCCTAGCTCACTGCAGATCATCTTGATCAGGCTATATGCCTGCTTGATCGATTCCGGTTTCTGGTTGAGATGGATGACGATCTCACCCTGATTCAGGCTGTCCAGCGGCAAAGTATTGTTGGCAGTCAGCACGCTATCTACCAGTACGATCTCATGATGCTTGGCCATACTGGTGAACAGGCTGTTCAGGCTATGCAGTTCATCTTCAGAATAATGTCTGATCAGCTGATTTTTAGGCAGTAAACGCGAGACAGCAAATCCATGGCTGCTGGTTTTGATGGCATGGCAGTTGAAGTTATCAATGGCTTTTTCCATCAGCGAGTGCAGGTTCTGCAAATCATATTGCTTCATGGTTTCCGGGCTATCTTCACCTGCATGCACGACCAGTACATCACCACCCTGGCGATGCAGTGTGCTTGCCAGATTGGAAATGATCTTTGCCTGAACCTCGTGATGGCTTGCCGATAATAGCGAGAGAATCCTGGGCTTGGGCCCGGCCATGATCCGACGTAAACCGGCAGCCTGATCTTGTTGAAAATCAAGCATGGCTGATCTCCAGAGCAGCGCCTGATTGGGCACGATTCGCCATCAGGAATGGCAGTTCGTTATCATGAAACTCGAAATGTCCAGACTTGGCTTTTTTAGTGTTAAAGGTGTGGTGCATCAGCCATGTCTTGTTGACCAGATGCAAGTCTTCAGGCACGCGCTGACCATTGGCCAGGTAGTAGACTTTGAGTTTTTCCTGTATCACGACATCAAGCGCATTGCCCATGGTGGCTGCTTCGTCGACTTTTGTGATGACACAGCCATCCAAACCCTTGCCACGGTAGGCATTGACCACATCAGTGAGCGTTTCACTGGTGTTGGTGGCATTCAGGCAGAGGATCTTCTTGATCTGACTATTGCTGTTGCTGAGCATGGCGATCTGTTCGGCCACCATACGGTCGCGCTGACTGACGCCGACGGTATCAATGAGGATGGTGTGCTTGTTTTTGAGCTCTTCCAGAGCCAACTTGAGGTCGGCTTCATCTTTCACTGCATGTACCATCACGCCAAGTATCTTGCCATAGATGCGCAGTTGCTCATGGCCGCCGATACGATAGGCATCTGTGGTAATCAGTGCCAGTTTGCTGGTGCCGTGCTTCATGACGAAGCGAGCTGCCAGTTTTGCGGTTGTTGTGGTTTTACCTACGCCGGTTGGGCCGACCAGAGCAAACACGCCACCCTTATCCAGAATGTTGGATTCATCACTCACCGAGTTCAGATTTTTGGAAAGTATGCTTTGTGCCCAGC
>Ga0265327_10002851_pt1 | contig 17423 bp, 11 predicted proteins | sample 41621metaG_FD_202089 | JGI IMG/M metagenome (GOLD analysis project Ga0265327, IMG submission 202089) | Rhizosphere microbial communities from Carex aquatilis grown in University of Washington, Seatle, WA, United States - 4-16-21 metaG | ecosystem: Host-associated > Plants > Roots > Rhizosphere... | reverse complement strand
GGGCTTGACCCGGCCATCCACGCCTTTCCGCCGAGGCCAGCGCTTGTGGAACCGCGTGGATGCCCGGCTCAAGGCCGGGCATGACGGTGGTGGGTGGGTCAACTTGGTCGGACACCGCTCTAGTGTTCCGGCTCCGATGGAACGTTCCGTTCCATCGGCCCGGAACCCTAGCTGGTTTGTTGATGTTGTGTTGTGACCGAGACGCGATCATCGGGGATGAAGCGTCTCGGTCACAACGCTAGCAAGGCGGCGATGGCCGGGCGCTTACCCAGCGTGTCCACATCTCACGGTACCGATGCTCGATGGCGCGCGCGAAGCGGCCGGCATCGCACAAGGAGGACGTCGCCAGGAGAGGGCGCAATTCGGACCTCATGACCGCCATCCGCTCTTGATCGCCGGCGAGGTCGATCGCGAGATCGAGATAATCGTCGCGGCTCGCCGCGATCAGCTCCTTGAGGCCGATATGGGTGAGCAGGCTCGCGCCGACCCGCGCGGCGTGACGGTCTCCCAGCAACGTCACCACCGGAACCCCCATCCACAACGCTTCGCAGGTGGTGGTGGTGCCGTTGTAGGGAAAGGGATCGAGGGCGATGTCGATCCGCCGGTAGGCTTCAAGATGGCCGGCGGTGGTGCGGATGGGCGCCAAAAGTTCGGTGCGCCCGGCATCGACGCCGCGCTGGACGAAATACTGGCGAATCCGGGCGCGAAAAGCGGGATCGGCGAAGGCGTGGCCCTTGAGCAGCAGCCGTGCCGCCGGCAGCCGCAGCAGCAGCGTCGCCCAGGTCTCGAGGGTGCTTTCGGAGAGCTTGGCCGGATTGTTGAAGGAGCCGAAGGTAACGGCGCCGCTCTCCAGACACGGCGGCGCCCCCGGCTCCGGAGCGTCCGCGGGCGGGCCGTAGCAAAGAAAGCCGCCGTCGAGGCGCACCAGGGTTTCGGTGGCGAAAGCGTCGGCCACGCCTTCGGGATCGGTGACGGCGTCGACCAAGCGATAGTCGATGGTGGGAAGCCCCGTGGTGTTGGGATAGCCGAGCCAGGTCGCCTGCACCGGCGCCGGCCGGTGCGCGAACACCGCCAGCCGGTTGTGGGCGCTATAGCCGGCGAGATCGACCAGAATGTCGATGCCGTCGGTCCGGATCCGCGCCGCCAGATCCCCGTCCGAGAGGCCGATCGTTACCAGCCAATGGTCGGCGAGGGCGCGCAAGCGGGCGGTCACCTCGTCCTCGCCGGAAACGGGGCGCTCCGAGTAGCAGAAAATCTCGAAGCCGGCCCGGTCGTGGGCGGACAACAGGGGTTCGAGAAAGAAGCTGACCGGGTGGCGCCGCAAATCCCCGGAGACATACCCGACGCGCAACCGGCGCCGATGATCGCGCGAATTGGAGAAGGGCGCCACGCTGCCGGGAGCGGCATGCGCCATCAGCGCTTTGCCGCAGCGGACATACTCGGCGGCGACGGCCGCCGCCGGAAAGCCCTCCAGGTACAATAGCGCGAACAGCCGGAGTTGGAGGGCGCCGACGAAATCCGGTGCGATGGCGACCGCCGCTTCACAATGAGCCACGGCCTCGCGAGCCCGGCCTTCGGCATGACGGACGAAGCCCAGATTGTAATGGGCGTCGGCATAGCCGGGCCTCAGGATGGTCGCCCGTTCGAAGCAGGCCGCCGCCTCGCCGAGCCGGTTTTGGCCGATGCGGGCTTTTCCCAGGGTATAGAGGATATCGGCGGAGTCCGCTCGCAGGGCGAGCGCCCGTTCGAAGCAGGCCGCCGCCTCGTCGTACCGCTCCCGGGTCAGCAGGATGCCGCCGAGATTGCCGAGAGCCTCGGCGAAATCCGGCTTGATGGCGAGGACCCGACGGTAGCAGTTCGCGGCCTCGTCGATCCGCTCCGAGGCTTGAAGAGCGCTGCCGAGATTGTAGCAGGCTTCGGCGTAGTCCGGCTTGAGGGCCAGGGCGCGGCGGTAGCAGGCCATCGCCTCCTCGCTCCGGCCCAGCGCCTTCAGGGCGTTGCCCAGATTGTTGTGGCAGGAGGGATCGGCCTCCTTCGCGCGGAGCGCCCGCCCGATGAGATCGACGGCGGTTTCGTGCCGTCCGGTCTGGTCGGCGAGCAGGCCCAGGAAATGCAGGGTGTCGGGATGGTCGGGACAGACGGCGAGAACATGCCGGTACAGGGCTTCCGCCTCGGCGGGCCGGCCGGCCTGATGGTGCTGGATGGCGAGGCGAAGGGCCGCTTCGAGCCTCTGAACGAGGGTGTCGGGAGAAACGGGGCCGGAAGACGGGTTCGATACCACCTTGGCCACCTACCGTCGCGACCATAACGTCCGGTAGGCCGCTTCGACCGCACGGGTGTAGCGGTCGAACTGGTAGAACAGCAGGCCAAGCAGATACAGGCCGTCGAAATGCTTGCGGTCGAGGGCGCCGACCTGACGGCGCAGCGCCTCGGCCTCGTTCAAGCGGCTGGCCTTGTGATGTTCGCAAGCCCTGGCGAAGAGTTTGTGAACGGATGCCATCTTGCCCTCCCCGGGTGTCCGGAAACCCATGCGCAAACGGCGCCGGAAGCCGGGCGCGGAGTTCGGGCCGGCCTCCCGTATCGCTCACTGCAGATGCCGGTTCTGCTGGTACCACAGGTGGCGGTAGATATCGCAGCGCTCGAGCAGGACCTCGTGGGGTGCGAAGTCGATGCCGACGCCGCGCTCAAGGACCAGGATGCCGTCGGCCCTCACCAGCGAAGACAGGCGGTGGGAAACGACGATCATCGTCCGCCCGCGCACGATGTCGTCCAGGTTCTGCTGGATGATCGCCTCGCTGTCGGGGTCGAGAGCGCTGGTCGCCTCGTCGAAGATCAGCAGGTTCGGCTCGGCCAACAGGGCGCGGGCGATGGCGATGCGCTGACGCTGGCCGCCCGAGAAATTCGAGGCTCCCTCGTCGACCCAGGTGTTGTAGGTGTGCGGCAGCCGCTCGATGAACTCGTCGGCGCCGGCCAGACGGGCGGCGTTCATGACGCTTTCCAACGGCGCGTCGGGCGTCCGCACCGCGATATTGTCGCGGATGGAGCCGCGGAAGAGAAAGCTGTCCTGCAGCACCACGCCGATGTTGCGCCGGAGATGGGTGAGATCGAAGTGGCGGATATCGTTGCCGTTGAGACGAATCAGGCCCTCCTGGGGGGTGTGGATGCCCTGGATCATCCGGGTCACCGTGGTCTTGCCCGAACCGGAGCGGCCGACGATGCCGATCATCTGTCCTTCCTCGACGCGGAACGACACCCGATTGAGCGCCGGCATCGCGCTGCTCTCGTAGGAAAAGACGACCTCGTCGAACTCCAGCTTGCCGGTGATCGGCGGCATGATCCCTTTTTTGCCGGCCGCCCGCTCGAGAGGATGGTTCATCACCTCTCCCAGCATCCGGACCGACAGCGCCGTCTGCTGATATTGATTGATCAAATGCACCACCTGCAACAGCGGCATGGTCACGCGCTGGGACAGCATGGCGAACGCCACCAGAGCGCCGACGCTGAGCGAGCCGTCGAAAACCTGAATGACGCCGACGGACAACACGGTGATCGTCATCGACTGGGAAATGATCGACGTAATCGTTCCGCCGATGATACCGATATGGAAGACCGAGGTTCGACAGCGAATGGCGCCGACGATGCGAGAATCCCACAATTTCTTGCGCACTCCCTCAATCGATAGGGACTTGACCGTGCGCATGCCGTGAATGGTCTCGACCAGATCCGTCTGCTTGTCGCTTTCGGCCTGATACAGCAGATCAAGCTTCCGGGCGAAGATCGGGATCATGAAGCCGATCACGGCGGCGATGGCCAGTGAAAAGAGCAAGACCACCGCTGTCAGCTTGGCGCTGTAAAAAGTCAGGAAAAGCAGCAAGACCGGCATGAAGCCGACATCGAGCATGGTATTGAACAGGCTGCCGACCAGAAAACCCCGGATGCCTTCCGCCTGTTGCATGTGCCTGATCAAAGTGCCGATCGGCACTCTTTCGAAGAACGGCAAAGGCAGGTTCAGCATATGTTCAAATGTTTGAGATGAAAGATAGGCGTCAATCTTATTTGAAATATAAAATGTTGTCGCCTGCCTGACAAACCCAAAAATACCATCGAATACCGTAGCGGCAATGAATATAAGCGCGCACACCTCAAGTGTATTATAGCTTTTGTGTGGGATGACCTTATCGATCAAAATATTAAAAAACAGCGGCATCATCAGCGCGATATTTGATGAGATGAATACCAGGGCCGCGACATTTATCAAATATCGACTATAAAGCAAAATTTGCGGGGCAAACCAACGAATGCCAAAAGGCGCCGCCTTCCCGGTCAAGCTATACTTGCGCTTACACAGAATAATTCGACCGGCCCAGCTTTTTTCAAACGTCTCCTGCGGGACCAGCGCGGTTCCCGATTGTTCGTCGCGAGGGTCGAGAATGGCGACGTCGCGATGGCCGTCGGCACGAGGGATAAGGCCGATGACGATGACCCAGTTGCCGCCCTCCAACTCCGCCATGACGGGAAAGGCGCTGCCCAACGCGGAGAGTTTGTTCCACCCCCATTTTCTGAAAAGCCTGCCGGTTAACCCGATCTCACGCATCAAACGTAGAACGGCTCTGACCTTGTCGTCTTCAACGGCGCCCTGAAGGACCTCTGTCGAAACCTGGACGCCGTGATGTTGCGCTATGATGAATAAGCATCGCAGCACCGTCATTTGAGGCGTAATTCGAGGATCGAAAGAGTGGGTCAAAACGCTGCCTTTGCTCTGTTTGCTTCTGCTGCCGGGCGACCTTGTTATGGCCGTCAGGCAAAGTCAAGCATGGCTTTTTCCAGCCTGCCGGCGCTCTGTCTTCGCTCGGACGGATCCTCCCCTGGACGACATGAGGCGGCCGTTCCCCCCCGTTGGAGAGTTCCATTCGTCAACGGGGCTTGGTTCCGGCCAGCGGAATTTCCCCTCTTGCGACCTTGCGCAATTCGCGCTCCACCCGCGTGGCGACCTCGCTCCAGGCGCCCGCGGCCTTTTGGCGGAAAATGCGTCCGGTGGGATACCACGGGGTATCCTCGCGCTCCATCATCCAGCGCCAGCCGCAAGCGTTGTAGGCCATCAAAATCCAAACCGGCTTATTCAACGCGCCGCTCAGGTGAACGACGGAGGTGTCGACGGAAATAACCAGATCGAGGTTGGCGACCACGGCCGCCGTGTCGGCGAAGTCGTTGACCTCGTTCATGGGATTGTAGATCTGCGCCGGATCGGGAAGACTGTGGATTTCCCGGGCCTGAGGCCCGGTTTGCAGGCTGACGAACGAAACCCCTTCGATCGTCAGCAGGCGTTCGAGTTTGCTCAGCGTCGTATGGCGGTAGTCGTCGCGCTCGGATCCGTGCTCGTTGAGACGCCTCTGTCCGGCCCAGACCAAGCCGACCTTCAATCCGCTGAGGCCGGCCAGACGCTCCCGCCAGCGTTCGACATCCGCCGACGCGGGCTGAAGGTAAGGAACGGCCGTCGGAATGGTCTCCAGGGTCGTGCCCAGGATGCGGGGCAGCCTCATCAGCGTGGTGTGAAAGTCGAAATCGAGGGGCGTCCCTATTCTGCCGACGACGGTCACGGTGGGAAACGTCGTCGCCAGCAGCCTCATCACCGTAATCGGAACCATCAGAATGACTCTGGCGCCCAGGGCCTCCACCATCGGAATATAGCGAACCAAATGGAAAACGTCGCCGAATCCGCCGGCGAACCCCAGGTCTTTATAAATCAGGATGGTCTTGCCCCGCAGATCCTCCCCGCGCCAGATCGGTTTGGGGTAGTCATGGCAGGGCAGCACCCATTCGTATTCGACCCAGCCTTCTTCGAAGTCTCCCTGGCGAAGCAAGGCTTCGGCCAAGCCGAAATGGCTGAGGTCCCGAGTCGGGTTGAGCGAGATGGCTTTTCGGAAAGCCTCGACGGTCTCTTCCGCACCTCGCAACCCAATTCCGGAAAGAGCGCTGCCATAACTCAGCCAATAATTCAGAGTATCTTTGCAAACCGGGGGGGCGGATCGAGCGATATGGATGGCGGCCTCGAACTTCTCTCTTTCCACCAATATCTGAATAAGCATGGAGTGCGCCGCACCATCATTTGGCGATATCTCCATGAGCCGCCAACACATGACCTCGGCTTCTTCAAGTCTTCCAACGTTTCTTAAAATTGGTATAATATTTATATATGCAGATATAAAAGTACTATCAATCCGCATCGCATTTTCGAGATAAGAAATCGCCTCATCCGTCCGCCCCAGCGCACTCAACGCAATGCCAATATTTGAGTATGTCACCGCAATATCAGGGCGCACCTTGATGACTTCACGATACCCCTCGACGGCAAGCTCTAACTCTCCAGCTTCCTGATGTTTAAGCGCTTTATTGAATGCGGCTATAATGTCCATTGCGCCCTCTTGATCTCTTATGTTGTCATCCGCAGTTTTAGCTGGGGATGCCTTCATTCATCCCCCTCATTTTACGCAAGCCCCCCCGCGAAGCTCAACACTTGCTTTTGCCAAGCGTCTCGACTGACGGCTTCAATCGAGGCGCCGGCATGCTCGGAATCAAGTGCAGAGCATGCCCCCCTGCCGAAAGAGTGACCGGCACCCGGTTTTGGCGCAGCTCGCCTTCAGATGATGATCGATGCCGGCGCTTTCGCCGGTCACACACCTCCTGCCGCACCGGGGCCCTGCGATATGAAAGCGGATCATTGGGGCTGTCAACGACAAGCTCGGAACCGCTTCTCGCCGGAGCCCCAGCGTTAGAAAATATTGGTCTTCCCAGATTCCGAAAGCCGTCTTAGACTGCCGACAGCGCCATAAAGAACAAGTCGTTCATTCTGATTTGACCAAGGGTTCCAGCATGATACAGAAAGGCATTTCTTATGTTCTGACAGTGTCTTGTCCCGATACGATTGGCATTGTGTTTGCCGTTTCCGGGTTTCTGGCGGAACGTGGGTGCAATATCGATGACAGCGCCCAATTCGGCGATAGTGACAGTGGATTGTTCTTTTTGCGCATCTCGTTCACCGCGCCGGCGGAAGGCCCCGGACAGGAAATGTTGGTCGCGGAATTTAACGGTATCGCCGGGCGTTTCAGGATGGATTGGCGGCTTTACGACGCGACCCGGAAACAGCGGGTGTTGATCCTTGTCTCGAAATTCGGCCATTGCCTCAACGACCTGCTCTACCGCTACCGGACCGGCAGTCTCGACATCGAGATTCCGGCCATCGTTTCCAACCATCGCGATTTCTACCAGTTGGCGGCATGGCACAACGTGCCGTTCCATTACCTTCCGGTCACCGCCGAAACCAAAGCGCAGCAGGAAGAGCGGTTGTGGGAAGTCGTTGAAAACGAGCGGATAGATCTGGTGGTGTTGGCCCGCTACATGCAAGTGCTGTCGACCGGGCTCTGCCGCAAACTCGCGGGTCGCGCCATAAACATCCACCATTCCTTCCTACCCAGTTTTCGTGGTGCCAAGCCCTACCATCAGGCTTACACCCGCGGCGTCAAGTTGATCGGCGCCACCGCCCATTACGTCGCCGAGGAACTCGACGAGGGCCCGATCATCGACCAGGAGGTCGAACGGGTCGATCATACCCTGATGCCCGATGCGCTGGTCGCGGTTGGGCGGGATATCGAAAATGTCGTGCTCGCCCGCGCGGTGAAATATCACGTTGAGCATCGGGTGCTGCTGAACGGGCACAAGACGGTCGTGTTCCGATAAGGACACCTTATATCGGCGTGCCTTGATGTTGACCCATCAAGGCCGCGCCCGCTCGAGGAACCGCCCGCACCATCCGACTTGGCATCAGGCCCGTCCAGTGCTAACTTCAGATGTCCCGTAAAGCAAGCCATGGTTGCCGTAACGCTCGAACACTCTCAAGACCACCCAGTAGTTCTAAGGCCCCGGTTTTATAAAAAACCCGTGACTGGTCCTGGTGTACTGGGGAATCCGATATGGAAAGCAAGGTGACGTCGATGATTATATCAAGCTGTAAATCTCGCACCCCTATATTAATAGAAGATTACCCTTTCGCCCTTCGCCTTATGCTTCATAAGTTTTATCCTCATCACCACCCATTGACCCGCGAAGCTATTGAGTGGCTCCTCGCACACTTTCTTGATGCTGCGGCCTCAGAAAATTGGAGCGATTTGGTTATTGGCAATATCACAGTAGAATTTCCAGATGGAATTCGTCGGGCAAAAGTACGGACTACAAATACTCAATTCGCCGCACTTGATCGCAAGAATACAATCGAATATGCCAATGGATATGAGCCTGCCACAGGCGCACTGATCGATAGACTGGTTCCAGAGGATGGCGTTCTATTTGATATTGGAGCAAATTGGGGATATTTTTCCATTTATCTTGCGACCCGCCCATCGTTCCATGGTACGGTTCACGCGTTCGAGCCCATTCCTGATACTTTCCAGGATTTGAGTGGCCTAATCACCGATCTGGGCCTGAACGAAAGAGTGCAGGCTCATAAAGTTGCCCTGTCTGATGTCGTCGGTGAAGCGACAATGAGCATTCCTGGCCATCATTCTGGCTTGGCTAGAATCAGCACCACCGATGACGGCCTAAGCGTGAAGCTGATGAAGCTCGACACCCTCGGCTTCAAGCGAGCTGATTTTCTCAAGATTGACGCGGAAAACCATGAGCGGGAGGTGATAGAGGGAGGCCGGCAGACTATCAATGAATTCAAGCCATACATTCTATTCGAAGATACCTTCAACAGCGCAGAGTTCATAGCTGCTGGTCCACGCCATGTTTCAGCAGTCCTCGGCGACATGGGTTATCAGCTCTTCTTGCCGCTGTGGATGCGGCCCGATGATCATTTCTACCCGGCGTTAATTGGAGATATAGAGAACCAAAAGCTGGCGCTCTTTCCTTTGAACTACGCCACCGGACGATCGGCCCTTCCAGGACATACCAACCTGCTTGCTTGCCATAGCTCAAGAGTTGATGAAATGAGAACTATGTTGACAATTGAAAACAGGTCCTTCTAGGCTCCAGGCCCATAAAGGGGGGGGGGCGGAAGTCGAATGGGCCGACATTATCACCTCCCCTCCGACGAAGCTTGATCCCGGTCGGGATGAGCGGAAAATGGCTGAAGGGCTTCTGCCCCGTGCGCGAGACGACAGAGCCGAATACCGAAACACTGCGTGGCATCCTGGCTCGGGCGGATGTCTCGCCGCTGGTGGGCGAGACGCGGATCGCGATCGTCTCCGATATCGACCACTCCTTCCTCGTCCACGGTCCCGGCCTCGTGACCGTATCGGCGGTCGCGCTCGCCTCCGAAGCCGCCGCGGTGACCATCGTCCGCCATGCCCTCGAGCTGTGTTTCCTGCTCGGGATTCTGCCGGACGATCCGGTGCTCGCCGGTCTTTCCGCATGTCGCTGCGCCGCCCTGTTCGCGGCCATCGCCTTTCCCCGAGAACCTGGCGCTCCGTCGTCCCGGTATGCCCGCATGGTCGCCGACGCCGCGCCTGACCGAGCCGAACTCGAGACCCTGTGGCCGCAGCTCGCCGAACATCAGCCGGCAGCGCCGCGCGACGTCCCGCCGGCGACCGCGGACCGGCTGGCGGCACTGTGGCCGTTTCTCGGCCCCACCGAACATCTGATCGCCACCGGAGGCGATCCCCGCCTGCATGTCGATCCGTTGACCGGCCTGAACGCCTACGGCTGTAGTCCCCGGCCGCGGCCGTGGGCGATCACCTTCGCCTCTTCGACCGCCTCGTCGATCTCCGAACGGGGATACGCGGCGGCGGAAGAGGCGCGCCGCCGCATGCTCGGCGAGGCCGCGGCCATCGGCGTCGCCGGGAGTTGGGCCCGGGAGACGACCGGCCTCCGTCGCGAGATCAGCCGCTATTACGGGTTGCCGGAGGCGGTGCGCGTCGTTCTCGTGCCTTCGGGCACCGATGGCGAACTCCTGGCCCTCGGCGTTGTCCTGGCCGGTGATCCCGGCCGCCCCCTGACCAATCTTCTGGTCGGGCCCGAGGAAAGCGGCAGCGGCGTGCCCGAGGCGGCGGCGGGACGCCATTTCTCCACCCGGACCGCGCGCGGCGTGGTGGTGACGAAGGGCGGGGTGATCGACGGCGTTCCGGCGGATCTGGAAGTCGCGCCGGTGCCGGTGCGCACCGCCGACGGCGCCTGCCGCCCCGGCGCCGAGATCGTCGCCGACTGCGCGGAACAAACCGCCGCCGCCGTCGCGCGCGGCCGCCGGGTGCTGTTCCACATTCTCGACCAGTCGAAGACCGGCCTGCTGGCTCCCGCCCTCGGCGGCTCGTTGCGCTTCCCGGATGCGGAGAGGGTGGAAGTGATCGTCGATGCCAGCCAAGCGCGGCTCGCGGTCTCCTCGGTCCGGAGCTATGTGGAGTTGGGGGCCATGGTGCTGCTGACCGGTTCGAAATTCTTCACCGGTCCGCCATTCTCCGGGGCGCTGCTGGTGCCGGCGGCGCTCGCCCATCGTCTTGATGGCCTGCCCGCCGGCTTCGCCGATTATTTCGGAGAGGAGGCGAATATCGGCCTCGCGCTCCGCTGGCGGGCGGCGCTCGCCGAAATGGCCGCCTTCGCGGCGGTTGACGAGAGTATCGTGATCAAGGTGCTTCAGCGCTTCGGCCGCCGGATCGAAGCGGCGCTCGCCGCCAATCCCGATCTTCATCGTCACGAGGCGCTTGCCCTGGAGCGTCCGGAGTTTCCCGATCGCTGGGATCGTCTGCCGACCATCTTCACCTTTTCGGTCTGGCAACCCGAAGGCCGCGCCGGCCCGCGCCGGCTGTTCGGTCTCACCGAGGCCAAGCAGATCTACAATTGGCTGAACAGCGACCTCTCCGATCTGCTCCCGGCCGGGAGTTCCGAGGCCGAGAGGCGGCTGGCCGCCCGTTACGCCCATATCGGCCAGCCGGTGGCCATCGCCAACCGCTTCGGCCCCACCGCCGGGGCCTTTCGTCTCAGCATCGGCGCCCGGCTGGTGTCGGGAGAGCCCTCTCACCGTCACCTGGACGCGGAGGCGCGGATCGACCGCGAGATCGCCGATGCCCTCGCCATGCTTGAGAAGCTGTCGCTGATCGTCCGCCACTTCGAGCGCATCCGGGCGGCCGATCCGCCGTCACGCTTCCAATAGGGCGGTGCGGCGGCGGCCCAGCGCCAGCACGGCGTCAATCAAAGCGTCCATGTCCCCGGCGCGGCTGCGATGGTTGACGATGGCGCAACGCAGCACCGTCTCGTCGCCCAGTCTGGTCGTCGACAGCACGGCGAGGCCGCTTTCCTGGACGTCGGCGGCCAGTTCGGCGGTCTGGCGATCACGGTCGGCGGCAAAGCGGTAACGGAAGCAGACGATGTTGAGCGCCACCGGCGCCATGGCCTCGAGTTCGGCTTCCCGCTCGATCCGGCGGGCGAGATGGCGGGCCAGATCGCAGGTCCGCGCGATCATCGCTCCGAGGCGGTCGGCGCCCAGCACCTTGATCGTGTACCATACCTTGAGGGCGCGAAAGCCGCGCGAGAGGTCGGGTCCGAGGTCGCATGGCCAGGGGGCTCCGCCGGCCAACCCTCTGGCTTCCCGCTGCAGATAGGCGGCGTCGGCGGCGAAGGCGCACCGCTGGGCCGCGCCGTCGCGCACGACGATGCAGCCGGCGTCGTAGGGAATCTGGCCCCATTTGTGGAAGTCGAAGGCCACGGAGTCCGCTTCATTCAGCCCGGCGAAGCGCGGCCGCAGCGCCGGCGACAGCACGCCCAGCGCGCCGATGGCGCCGTCGACATGAAACCACAGCCCCTCCCGGCGGCAGAACCGCGCCAGGGCAGGCAGATCGTCGATCGCGCCGGTATCGACGGTGCCGGCGCTGCCCACCACCAGGAACGGCCGCAGACCGGCGGTCCGGTCCCGGGCCACGGCGTCGGCGAGGGCGGCGGTGTTTATCCGCCCCGCCGCGTCGACCGGGATCGAACGCAAGGCTCCGGTGCCCAATCCCGCCATGTCGAGGGCTCGCGGCACGCAGCCGTGAACCGCCGCCGAGGCGTAGGCGATCAGGGGATGGCCGCTGACGCCGGTTTTCCGCACCTCCGATCCGAGCGCGGCGCGGCTCGCGATCAGCACCGCGATGAAATTGGCGATCGACGCCCCGGTTACCAGCAGGCCGCTCGCCGTCTCGGGCAATCCGAACAGGCCGGCGGCCCACCGCACCACCTGCCGTTCCACCTCGATCGGCGCGTGGTCGCGGCCGCCGAGATTTGCGTTGAGGCCGGCGGCGACCATCTCGCCGATCATGCCGACCGGCGTGCCGCCGCCGTGGACCCAGCCCATGAAGCGCGGATGCGCGTTGCCGACGCCATAAGGCAGGATGGTCTCCATGAACTCGGCGTGGACCGCGGACAGCTCACGGCCTGATCGGGGCAGGGGGTGTTCGAACCCCCGCCGGATTTCCGTCGGCATCTTCGACCACACCGGCCGGTCCCGGATGGTCTCGAGATGGTCGATCATGTCGTCCAGCATGCGGTGGGCGTCGTCGCGGAACGCCGTCCAGTCGCGTGGATCGAGATCGGTCCGATCGTCGGGGCCTTCGGCCGCGGCCGGCTGTCTGTCCTCGGTGTTCGGCATTACATATGGTTCATATGGCCGGCGTCATATCGATGTGCGCGAGGCTTCCTGAGGGGAAGGTTGGGCTTCCCAACCCGGACACCCACTGGCTCCTGATATACCGGAGTAACGTATGATAATAGCGGGTGGCGTAGGGAATGCCGTCGCGGTTGCACCAGTTGAATTGGAAGTGGTTCAGCGAGCTATTATCAATCGGACTGTACATCGGTTTTGGAATTGCGTCGACCGGCCAATGATTATATATATTTTTATTGAACTCTGGCAAAGACACGACATTGCTTTCGCAGAGAATGTTGCGAATCTGGCGGGCGCACTCGGAGAATACTGTTAGTGTCGGGTGAGCGCATGATGTAAATAAATACTCATCCCTTATGTTTTTTGTAATGTAGTCGTGGATACGAACCTGTGTAACGCACTCTTTGCTCTGAATGACGCCCATTGACTCCTGATAGCGGGGTGAAAATTCGAAGTCAAGGATTCCGTCGTCATAGTCCTGTAATATCTTATCCATGCTGACGTCCGAACACAGGAGGCTCATTACACTCTTACTCGTTACAACGGCGCCTTTGTTAATATATAGTGGCCACAGATAGGAACTGTAAATGTATGGAATCGCTATTCTTAGTGCATTCGCCGGGAGTTCCGCGTCCAATGCTGACGATATTTTGTAAGTCCTGACGCCGTCAACGAACTCCCAGACGGGCTGATAAATGACAACGTCACATTCTTTGACAAAATCGAGATGCTCCTTAATCTTTGCATCGATTCCATGATCGCATCTCGTGTTTATGATGTCCGCATTGACAGCACTTTCGAGAAGCCTGGCCAGGACGCGTTTAAGCTGAACCCCTTGGCAATTTGCGAAGATGAATATTTTTATATTTTTTCTTACACGACGTTTCGGCTTGGCCGTGGCGCGGTCAGCGCTTCCTTTGGAACGATTCTTACGAGCGGGCGGCTGAATTAAACGGGCAAGCCCGGACAATGCAATCGGGTTATCCTGCTGTTTTTCAAGCATCCTCTGGAATAACTGGTGGGCGCTCCCCTCATCTTCCAGAGCCTGCAAGGCAGCGAGTAAGTAGCCATAAACGTCTGCATTATCAGGGTGTAGGTAAACTGCTCGTTTGAGGTATGGCAAAGCCTCATGGTAGCGGTCCTCCTCATACAGCTCCGTCCCGACATGCTGGAGGCCGATAACCAATTTATGGAAGATCTGAACGTCATCCGGCTTTATGCCATAGGCTCGTTCGAGATAGGCGGCGCCATCGGCGTACATGCCTTGACGAAAGGCGATAGCGCCAGCATTGACGTAAGCCAACGATAGTTTCTGAGCCGTTTCGGTATCATCCGGCCTAAGGGCATGGGCTCGCTCGAAGTGAGCGACCGCGTCGTCGGGCAGGTTTTGCCCCAGGGCGCCGGCGCCCGCAACGATGTGGGCCGACAATAACCTCTTGAGCGTCTCGGCGTTCTCCGGTTTGAGGGCATAGGCCCGTTCAAAGTGAGAGACGGCATCTTTAGTAGCGCCCGAGTTCAAAGCGGCAATACCGGCAAGAGAGTATGCCGACGATAGTCTTTGAAGAGAAGCGGTATCGTCTGGCTTAAGGGCATAGGCGCGCTCGAGGTGAAAGATCGCGTCTTTGTTGGATCCGGTGCCTAAAGCATTGATGCCGGCATGAGTATGCACTGACAACAATCTTTGAACCGAATTGGAATCATCCGGTTTGAGGGTATGGGCGCGTTCAAAGTGAAAGATAGCGCTCTTATTGCTCCCTAAGTTCAAAGCATTGATGCCGGCAAGAGAGTGCGCCAATAATAGTCTTTGAAGCGCACTGGCGTCATCCGGCTTGAGCGCGCGCGCCCGCTCAAGATGAAAGACGGCATCTTCATGTCTGCCCTGGCTTATAAAATGGGTGGCAAGAAGAGAGTGCGTCAGAGCACCCGTGCCCATGATATTAATCTTCGCGTTATGCAAGGCTCTGAGGCTGTTTTCATAAAAATAATGGATAGCCGTTGGTAGGTTGTTTAAAAAATTTTCAAGGAGAACTGCCCCGAACTCTGGATTGATTGTGTGAGATATCTCAAGATGAGAGATTGCCGTGCTAAAGTCGCCGCGTTCATGGGCGGCAATCCCGAAAACCAGGTGAACAAAAACATTGTCCTGGGAATCGCCTTGAATGTATTGGCACAGTTTTTCAGCTTCTTTAATATTATTAGAGGCAATGAAGCTAAGGGCTTGCCGCATCATCGTATAGGTCTCCAGAGGTTACAGGCATCCTAGAGCCGCATTGCTTGCATTCAATTAATGGTTCAATTATCGTTTTATTTTATTCTTGCTGCTGCAGGCGAGGGCGCCTCCATGGTCCGATGTCTCCGAAGGTAAGGCAGCGTTCAGAAAAAATCGAATGGATTTTTAAGCGGGCTTTTTAAAATGTGGTGTATCCGGCCCGTCCCCACCGATCGGGCCGCTCTCTTTTCAAGGTCCCCATTTATCGAGGTAGGCCCGATAACCGGCGCACCAGGCGTCGCTGCCGAAGCTGCCTGGGCTTTCGTGGATCACGCTGATGGGAACGGTTCCCATGGCCAGCCCTTTGCCTTCGGCTTCGCGGCAGAAATCCATGTCGTAAAGGTGGAAATCGAAGCGTTCGTCGAAACGCAGCGCCCGCTCCAGCAGCGTCTTCCGGCGCACGGCGAGGAAGACGCCGTCGAGAACCTTGCACTCCTGGAGCGGCGGACCGTATTGGCTGATTTGGCAGGGGAACCGCTTGCCGTGACCGACGATGCCGCTGAGATTGTCGAGGCTGTCCCAGACGAAGGCCTTGTTGATGTAGCACCAGCTGACTTGACCGGGAATCCGACGGCGGTTGCCCGCGAGACCGACGATATCGAAGCGCTCGAGTCCGGAGAGTATTTGGGAGGGCCAGAAGAAATCCAGGACATGGATGTCGTCATGACAAAAGACGAAAATGGTGTCGTCGGCAACCTCCAGCTGATCGACCATCTTGTTGTAGACGTGGGGCAGGCCCTCTCCGTTATCGAAGGCGACGATCATTCCAAGGTTGGGTTGGCGGATCGGGGCGATCGACGTATAAAGCGGCGATTTTTCGAAAAACTCCTCCCGGCTTGAACGCGTAGCCGTGATGATCATGATCGGGGACGCGGCCGGGGATGATGAGGTCATGTTTGCGCCTTGCTCGCGGATATTCAGGCCAGCCGTCAGGTCCGACCGTAGGTGTCGCCGAGGCGGACGATATCGTCTTCGCCGAGATAGGCCCCGGATTGGACCTCGATCAGATTGAGCGGCACGCGGCCGGGGTTTTCCAGGCGGTGCGCGGTGCCGAGGGGAATGAAGATGGATTCATTCTCCCGCAGCAGCACCTGCTCCTCGCCGCGGGTGACCAGGGCGGTGCCGTTGACCACCACCCAGTGTTCGGCGCGATGATAGTGGAGCTGTAGCGACAACTGAGCGCCGGGATTGACGGTCAGGCGCTTGACCTGGAAGCGGTCGCCGCCATGGATCGACTGATAAAAGCCCCACGGCCGGTGGACCTTGCGATGGTTGACCGGCTCGGTCCGGCCCTGGCGCCGCAGCTCCTCGACCAGGGCCTTGATCTCGGCCACCCGGTCGCGCGCCGCCACCATCACCACGTCGTCGGTGGCGACGACGATCAGGTCCTCGATACCGAGGGCGGCGATCAGCGCGCCTTCGCTGCGGAGATAGCAGTTGCGGCTGTCATGGCTGAGCACGTCGCCGATGCGGACGTTGCCGTCGCCGTCCTTGGCTCCGACTTCCCACAGCGCCGACCAGGCGCCGACGTCGGTCCAGCCGATGTCGGCCGGCACCACCACCGCGCCCTCGGTGCGTTCCATCACCGCGTAGTCGATCGAGATGCTGGGGGCGCCGCGGAAGGCGGCGGCCTCGAGGCGAAGGAAGTCGAGGTCCGAGGCGGCACCGGCGATGGCGCGGCGGCAGGCTTCCAGCACCAGCGGCTCGAAGCGCTCCAACTCGGCCAGCACCCTGGCCACGGGGAAGAGGAACATGCCGCTGTTCCAGAAATGGTCGCCGCCGTCGATGTACTGCTGGGCCTTGGCGCGCGAGGGCTTTTCGACGAAGGCGGCGACCCGGCGCGCTCCGGCGAGGCCGGGCACGGCTTCCCCGCTGCGGATGTAGCCGTAGCCGGTCTCGGGCGCGGTCGGCCTGATGCCGAAGGTGACGAGATGGCCGGCCTCGGCCGCCCCGGCCGCAACCTCGATCACGGCGCGGAAGGCTGGGACGTCGCGGATCAGGTGGTCGGCGGGCAGCACCAGCATCAGCGCCTCGGAGTCGGTTTCCGCGATGCGCAGCGCGGCCACCGCCACCGCCGCCGCGGTGTTGCGGCCGACCGGTTCCAGCACGATGCCGGCGGACCCGACCTCGGCCTCGCGCAATTGCTCGGCGATTACGAAGCGGTGCTCCTCGTTGCAGATCACCAGCGGCGGCGCGAAACGGGCGGGATCGGCCACCCGCAGCGCCGTCTCCTGGATCATCGAGCGATCCGAGGTCAGGTTCAGCAGTTGCTTGGGAAAGCGCTCCCGCGACATCGGCCACAGCCGGACCCCGGCGCCGCCGGACAACAGAACCGGATGAATCTTTCGAGAACCCGACACCCCGGTCATGACGCTTCCTTCCTGAAAGGGCCAATTTCTTGTCACCGACGTTCTACGCGGCCGCACGGATGGCGGCAAGAGAGCGTCACGCCCGGCGCTGAACGGTTTCGCACCAGCGGCGCCAGAGTTCGCGGTACCGGGTCTCGACGGCGCGGGTGTAGCGGACGCGGTC
>Ga0265327_10002850_pt1 | contig 17433 bp, 14 predicted proteins | sample 41621metaG_FD_202089 | JGI IMG/M metagenome (GOLD analysis project Ga0265327, IMG submission 202089) | Rhizosphere microbial communities from Carex aquatilis grown in University of Washington, Seatle, WA, United States - 4-16-21 metaG | ecosystem: Host-associated > Plants > Roots > Rhizosphere... | reverse complement strand
GACTGTGCCCGAACTTGATACCGTTTGGCTGGCTGTCCATTTAAGTCCGGGTAACGATTCAGCCGGATAAGACAAGGGAACACGGATAACTGATTTTCCTTGAATTATCCGCGTTCCATTGTGTCGGTAGTGCTGCGGATTGTCTAAGCTCAAACCGTGTTCAAGCTTAAATTACAGCCCTTAATCCAGAACCAAATTCTTCAAATAATCCAGGAAATCGCCCTTTAACTCTTCATGCATCAGGCCGTGCTCAACGGTCGCCTGCAAATAACCGAGTTTCGAGCCGCAATCGTAACGTTTGCCTGCAAACTCATAGGCCAGCACCCGCTCGTCGGTCATCAATGCGGCGATAGCATCGGTCAGCTGAATTTCACCGCCGGCACCGCGCTCTGTGGTTTCAATTTTCTCAAAAATAGCCGGCGTTAAAATATAACGTCCGACCACGCCGAGATTGGACGGAGCCCGTTCGGGAGCCGGTTTTTCAACGATCAACTCAACTTGACCTATCGATGGCGATATTTCCTTGGTTTTGACGATGCCGTATTTGTCGGTTTCGTGAGCATTAACCCGCTCTACGCCTAATATGCTGCATTGATTTTGATCGTATTGCTCAACCATTTGACTCAGACAGCCGTGACCGCCGTTATTGGCGATCAAGTCGTCGGCCAGAATAACGGCAAACGGTTCATCGCCGACGACCGACTTAGCGCACAGCACGGCGTGCCCCAATCCCAAAGCTTCCGGTTGACGGATAAACACGAACGAAACATTCGGCGGCATCATCTCCCGAACCATTTTCAAGATGCCGGTTTTGCCGCGAATAGTCAGCTCGTTTTCCAACTCATAGGCCTTGTCAAAATGATCCATAATGACGTTTTTAGTACGGCCGGTGACGAATATCATGGTATCGACGCCTGCGGCTACGGCTTCTTCAACGCAATATTGGATCAAAGGCTTGTCCACAACCGGCAACATTTCCTTTGGACTGGCTTTGGTCGCGGGCAAAAAGCGGGTACCCAGACCCGCAACCGGAAAAACTGCTTTTTTTATTTTTTTATTCATTTAATACACTCCGATTAATACCGATTTAAAAACCGGATGCTGTACGCAGCATCCGATTATCCCTGCCCTGCAAAAGGGCGATTGTAACGACTAGGCGATTTCCGGAAAAAAATACGTATTTTATTCACGCCGAAGACGAAAAAAACCCAAACCTCGTGTCCTTCGTGATAAACACTAAAATCGATACCCGGAATACATTTTACCGAATCTCGTTTAAACGCTTATGTTTATTCACCCACTAAAAAATCTTCGGCTAATGCGGTAAAAGCACCCGGTTGTTGTACATGCAGCCAATGACCGGCATTGGCCAGAGTGCTGAAAGCCGCGCCCGGAAATAATAAACGGGTATCTTCCGGCTTGACCAAATCCGAATCGCCGCCGGCGATAAACAAGGCCTTGCCGGTAAACGGCGCTAAATGCTCGGCATTGGGAAAAGCGGCGATGTTAGGCGCCATTCGCTGAAAAATATCCAGATCGAGCCGCCAGCCATAGTGACCGTCCTTCAGAATCAGGTTCTGCAACAGGAACTGGCGATAACTCAGGTTGGGTATTTGCGGCGCCAACAGCGTTTCGGCCTGTTTGCGGTTGCCGATTTCAGCCAGCGGCAGGGCTTTTAACGGCAGAACCACATTGTCGAAACTGTGCGTGTAGCTAACCGGTGCAATGTCGGCGACAATCAGCTTATTCACCCGGTCCGGATGGGTCAGCGCCAACCACATCGCGATTTTTCCGCCCATGCTATGCCCCAACAAATTGGCTGTCGCCAAACCGCGCCGATCGATAAAGCGCAACAAATCCGCCGCCATCGAAGGATAATCCATTACCGGATGATGCGGCGAAGCGCCGTGGTTGCGCATATCCGGCACATAGACATGAAAGCGCGCCGAAAGCCGTTGCGCTATTTGCCGCCAGTTACGCGAGGACGCGAAAAAACCGTGCAGGATAATCAGCGGGCTGTTCTCCGGACTGCCCAATTGCTCAAAAGCCAGTTCCACGGTTTCCATCAGGCAAACACGAACAATGCGCCCATCAAGCCGCCGAAAATACCGCCCCAAACGACCAACCAACCTAAATGCTCGCGAATGATGGCTTGCACCATTTCCTTGACCAATTGCGGGGTGAGTTCGCTCAAGCGCTTATCGATCACGGTTTCGATTTTACCGACAATATCGCCGCCGATTTTATGCGCATCCAGGCCGTGCTTTAGTGCGTCTTTAAAGCGGTCGGACTCGACCATTTCAGCCAGGGTGATTTTCATTTTTTCGGTAAAGGGTTCTTTTAACGGAACCAGCGCTTCTTCTCCGCCCATCATCATTAACATGCTGCCGAAAGAAGAGCCCATAATCGACGAAACCAGGCCTTGATAAACCTTGTCGTAATCGACCGCATCCAACAAGGGCTCCAGATTCAGCAGGCCTTTGCCTTGCTGTTCTTCGTTTTCAATAAATTGCTCGATGTTTTGGGCGGTAAAAAACTGCTCCATCATCAATTGCTTGATCGACAGCTTAAACTCTTCGAAGCGGGCCGGGATAACGCCGGAACCGTACAGATAAGGCACCTTCTCAAACAGCATGTAAATCGCCAGCCAGTTGGTAATAGCGCCGGACAAGGCAAAAAAACCGATGGATTTGATGAGTTCCGTCGAGCTAAGGTAGCCGATAAAAATAATAACAACGGAGACAAAATTGGTAACAAAGCTTTTGTTGTGTAAATATTCTTTCATCGTTTCTTAATAAATAAATCAGTAATAGTGCCTTCGATCATTTCCGCCGAAAAGCCCAGGGTTTCCGCCAAAGTCGGATGCGCGTGTACGGTTAAGGCCAAATCCTCGACAGTTGCGCCCATTTCCAAAGCCAACACGGCTTCGGCAATCAATTCGCCGGCATGAGTGCCGACGATGCCCGCACCGAGTATGCCGCCGGTTTGTCGGTCCGACAGCAATTTAGTCACGCCTTCTTTGCGCCCGATGCTTAATGATCGGCCGCTGGCCGCCCATGGGAAAGCGGCTTTTTCGTAGGCGATGCCTTGCGCTTTAGCGGCGTTTTCAGTCAAGCCCATCCAAGCGATTTCAGGATCGGTGTAAGCCACGGAAGGAATGGTTAAGGCCCGCCATTCGGTGCTCATACCGGCAATCGCTTCGGCGGCTATTTTAGCCTCGTGCGTGGCTTTATGCGCCAGCATCGGGTTACCGACAACATCTCCGATCGCAAAAATATGCTTCACATTGCTGCGCTGTTGTTTATCGACGCCGATAAAACCGCGCTCGTCGACGTTAATCCCGGCTTTATCGGCATCAATTAAATGGCCGTTGGGACGCCTGCCCACTGCGACCAATACTTTATCAAAGACATCGGTTTCGGGCGCGTCCTTACCGCTGAAACTGACTTTCAAACCTTCCGGCAAGGCTTCAATATTATTTACCTGGGTTTCAAGGAAAATATTATCGTATTGCTTTTTGATCCGTTGCATTAACGGTCTGACCAAATCCTTGTCGCAACCGGGGATAATCTGATCCTGCATTTCCACCACGGTGATTTTACTGCCCAGCGCGTTATAAACGGTCGCCATTTCCAGGCCGATGATGCCGCCGCCGATAATCAACAGCTTTTTCGGGATGCTCTCAAGATTGAGCGCATCGGTGGAATCCATTAAGCGAGGATCGTCATTCGGAAACGACGGTATTTTTACCGGCTGGGAGCCGACCGCAATAATGGCCTGGGCAAAGGTTATGGTTTGGCTGTTATCGCCGTCTTCAACCACTATTTCGGTGTCGGAAACGAATCGTCCGCTGCCTTTAACCACCGTAATATTGCGTTGCTTGGCCAAGGCCGCCAAGCCCATCGTTAGCTGGGAACCGATGGTGTTTTTCCAGCTACGCAGTTTTTCCAGATCGATGTCGGGTTGGTTAAAACCAATCCCGGCGGTAGTGAGTTCTTTGGCTTCATTCAAAACCGCCGCCACATGTAACAGGGTTTTCGAGGGAATGCAGCCGACATTCAGACAAACCCCGCCCAACACCGGATAACGTTCAACCAACGTAACTTGCTTACCTAAATCGGCCGCGCGAAACGCCGCCGTATAACCTCCAGGGCCGCCGCCCAGCACTAAAACTTCTGTTTTCAATTGCACACCTTCAATTTAGAGTAATGGACATTTATCGGTATCTTTAAATGATGAAACGCGGATTGGCCGGATTGAAACGGATTTTTTTAGCCGTGTTGTTATAGAGTCCGAAGTGAATAAAGCCACATCGTTCCCACGCTCCGGCGTGGGAATGCAGTGAGGAACGCTCCTGCGTCCCGTACCGCTAGAGCGGTACTCCGGCATTCCCACGCCGGAGCGTGGGAACGATAACGAGTCCATTGCGTCGTTTTATTCACTTCGGACTCTATAATCAACCTATCCGCGCCATTCGAGTTCGCTTCATCTACCTTAGTTTTTTAATACTGACGAATTTATTTTCGGGCGTTAATTCCATTTCAAAATAACCGTTAATGCCTTGCTTGGTTAAAAAAGACTGAACCCTTCCCGCCGGAAAAGCGATTCTCCTGCCGTCATCGGCGATGACCGAAACGTTTTTGGCAATACCTTGGTAAACATTAAGGTATTGGTCATAGGACAGGTTTAGCGCAAAGCGGATATGTTGATGTTGAGTCATGAAATAGGCGTTAACTTAAACGGGATAAAAATTCACCACGAAGGACACGAAGTAATAAAACTTCGTGTCCTTCGTGTCTTCGTGGTGAATAAAAAGCTTTTTAATAAGTTACCGACTGTTTTGCAACGCCGCAATACGCTCTTCCAACGGCGGATGGCTCATAAACAGCTTGCTCACACCGCCGCCGTTAATACCGAATGCGGCCAATTGTCCCGGCAGGTCTTCGGCTTCATGCCCGCGTTGCAAGGCGCGCAGAGCGCCGATCATCTTTTCGCGTCCGGCCAAATGAGCGCCGCCGGCATCGGCCTTGAACTCACGGTAACGGGAGAACCACATCACCAGCATCGAAGCCAAAATGCCCAAAACCACTTGAGCCGCCATTTGGGTGACGTAATAGGCCGGACCGTAACCGCGCTCGGTTTTAAAAACAACGCGGTCAACCAGATGGCCGATGATGGTGGCGAAAAAGTACACAAAAGTATTGACCACGCCTTGCATTAACGCCATCGTCACCATATCGCCGTTGGCGACATGGCTGATTTCATGACCGACCACCGCTTCCACTTCATCGGTATTCATGTTGTGCAGCAAGCCGGTGCTGACCGCCACCAACGCGCTGTTTTTACTCATGCCGGTAGCGAAAGCGTTGGCGTCGGGGGTATCGAATATACCGACTTCGGGCATATCGATACCGGCTTGCCGGGCTTGTCTGGACACGATGTCAATCAACCAGCGCTCGGTTTGATTTTGGGGCTGATCGATAACGTGGACGCCCATTGCCCTTTTTGCCGACCATTTGGACATCGCCAAAGAAATAACCGAACCGGTCATGCCGATAATGGCCGACATCACTAATAAAGCATTCAGGTTAAGATCGACGCCATGTGCGTCCAAAGCGCTGCCTAAGCCTAAAACATTAAAAATAATACTGACAACAACCAATATCGCCGCATTGGTTGCAATAAAAAGAAAAATGCGCATCATATGTTTGAGCCTTTAAGTAAGTTAAGGTTTGATCGATATGGGGCTTGAATAACACATTCCAACCCTTACTAGAGCACTAATATAACTTAAAGTTTACTAACGGAGGGTATTCTTATGCATATTGTCAAAGTAATCGTATTTGCCTTATTTATCGTTAATCCTTGTTTATGCTTTGCCTTACAAAAAAGCTATCGGGATGTTTTAAATCAACTGCATGTGCCAGCGGGCTTCACCCTATCTATTTTTGCCGATAACCTGCCTGAAGCCCGCAGCCTGGCCTTGGGCGATAACGGCGTCGTCTTCGTCGGCAGCGGGGACGGAGACTCGGTTTATGCGGTACAGGATAGCGATGGCGACGGCGTCGCGGATAAACGTTATGTCATCGCCAACCGTTTATATAGTCCTAACGGCGTTGCTTACAAGGATGGCTCGCTCTACGTGGCGGAAATTAATCGTATTATTCGCTTCGACCGTATCATGCAACGGTTAGCCGCGCCGCCTAAACCCGTTGTCGTTTACGATCAACTGCCGTCGGAGCAACATCACGGCTGGAAATACCTGCGCTTCGGCCCCGATAATAAGCTGTACACAGCCGTCGGCGCGCCTTGTAATGTGTGCGAGCCCGAACAAGCTATTTACAGCTCGCTGGTCCGATTAAATGCCGACGGCAGCGACTTTGAGACGCTTGCCAGGGGCATCAGGAGTTCGGTCGGCTTTGATTGGCAACCCGAAACCAATGCATTGTTTTTTACCGATAACGGCCGCGATGAGATGGGCGATGACCTGCCGCCCGACGAGCTTAACCAATGGACCACTATCGGCGAGCATTTCGGTTTTCCTTATTGCCACGGCGGCGATATTGCCGATCCCGAGTTTGGCGCGGCTAAGGAATGCGCGCAATTTACCGCGCCGGTGTGGAAAATTAAAGCTCATATGGCGCCGTTAGGCCTGCGCTTTTATCGAGGCCGGCAATTTCCGCTTGAATACCATAATCAATTATTTGTAGCCGAACACGGTTCATGGAACCGGTCCGTGCCGCAGGGTTATCGTGTTGCTTTGATTAAATTCAGTCAGGGCAAGCCGGTTGCGGAACAGATTTTTATCGACGGTTGGTTAACTAAAAGCGGCAGCGTGATTGGGCGGCCTGTCGATGTTCTGGAAATGCCGGGCGGCGGCTTGCTGATTAGCGACGATAAGCTCGGTGTCATTTATAAGGTTGAATATCATGGATAAGCAGTTTGAAATTCTAAGCAAGGAAATCGTTTATCAAGGTTTTTTTCGCGTGGAAGAATACCGTCTTAAACATACCCTGTTTGGCGGCGGCTGGAGCACTGAAATAGTCCGCGAGTTATTCATGCGCGGCAGTTGTGTTGCGGTTTTGTTATACGATTCCGATGCCGACAAGGTAGTTCTGATCGAGCAATTCAGAGCAGGCGCACTATTAAACCCGGATAAAGCCTGGGTGGTCGAAATTGTTGCCGGCGCTATTGAAGAAGGCGAAACGGCCGAACAAGTCGCTTATCGGGAATCAATGGAAGAAGCGGGCTGCGAAATTCAGCAATTGATGGTCATTAATGAGTTTTACACCACGCCGGGCGGTTCATCCGAATGGATCACTTTGTTTTGCGGCAAAGTGGACAGCTCTCAAGTGGGCGGTATTCATGGCTTGGAGCATGAGGGCGAAGATATATGGGTACGCGCTGTCGATTTCGACGAAGTGTACCTTATGCTGGAAAGTGGCGAGATAGAATCGGCTATTCCGATTATCGCCATTCAATGGCTGGCGTTGAACAAGCAAAAACTTAAACAAAAATGGGGCGTTAAAAAAACCGGGGAGCTACCCATCGCCTAAAGAATTAACAAAATGCAAAAAGCCATTCGCTATCGCTCCCCTCTCCTGTTGGACAGGGTCGGGGTAAGGGGAATAAAAATAAGGAAGGAAGCCTTATTTGATGCCCTCATCCTAACCTAATCATGCCGGACTATCCTGTCCGGCACGGGCGAGTGCAAATCCGCTCCCGGCGGATTTGTCCCGGAGGGAGAAGGGGCTGCCTACTCTTAACTTAATGGCGCTGAAGGATGGGGGAGGTAGAATCGCGTCTGGAACGGTGATCGAGAGCAATGCAGGAGCAATTGCCGAGATCAGAAGGAAAAATAACTTTTTAAACTCAATGTATTGAAAACTCCGTGTCCTTCGCGCCTTCGTGGTGAATTTTTCAGCTGTCATAAAATCGAATCGCCCTGTTTAGGCGAGCGCACTTCTTAGCCATGCCGCGTATATTTTAGTCAGTCAATGCGTTAAATCTTGGTAACATACGCTTTAACAACTCAGACAAAGAAAGACAAATCCTTGCAGAATTAATTGGACATCTATAATGAGTAAACTACTTAAACTTTTTCAAGACTCTTCTTCGCTGTACGGCAGCAATGCCGGCTTTGTTGAAAACTTATACGAGCGCTTTCTGGAAGACCCCGATTCGGTCGAACCCAGCTGGCAAAAAGAATTCAGCGAAATTCACCAAGGCGCTGGTTTTGAGGCGCCGCACAGTCCTGTTATAGAACGCTTTGCGCAGCTGGCGCTTAAATCTCAAGGCAGACTGGCGAAGTTACAAGGCTTTACCGAAGAAAGCGTCAAAAAACAATCGGCTGTCGCCCGGCTTATTAATCATTACCGGGTGCGCGGACATCAAATCGCCGCCAATAATCCGCTGGGAAAAACCCAGCCGCCGCCTCCCGATATGGATCCGGCTTATTACGGTCTTTCCGAGCCGGATATGGATACCCTGTTCGACACCGGCGCATTATATGGCGTCGATCGGCTGCCTTTGCGCGATATTATTGCCAACTTGCAAGAAATTTACTGCGGCAGTATCGGCTCCGAGTACATGCACATCGTCGATACCCATATCAGGCGCTGGTTTATAAACCGGCTCGAAAGCTCTAAAACCAATTTAAAACCGGAACCTGAAAAAAAGCTCTGGCTGTTAAAATTACTGACCGCCGCCGAAGGCATAGAAAGCCATTTGCATAACCGCTTTGTCGGTCAAAAGCGCTTTTCCCTGGAAGGCGGCGAATCGCTGATACCGATTCTGGACGAATTAACCCAAGGCTTCGGCAGCAAAGGCGTTAACGAAATCGTAATCGGCATGGCGCATCGGGGCCGGTTAAATGTGCTGGTCAATATTCTGGGCAAAAGCCCCGCCAGCCTGTTTAACGAATTTGCCGGCACGTCGCCGCTGTCGCCGGGCGTCAGTACCGGCGACGTAAAGTATCACATGGGTTTTTCCTCCGATGTGAGTACGCCCGGCGGCCCGGTGCATTTAACCTTGGCCTTCAACCCCTCGCATCTGGAAATTATCAACCCGGTCGTCGAAGGCTCGGTCAGGGCGCGCCAGGACAGGGCCGGAGAAAACGGCAAAAATACGGTCATCCCTATTTTAATCCACGGCGATGCGGCTTTTTCCGGGCAAGGCATTGTCATGGAAACCTTGAATATGTCGCAAACCCGCGCTTTCGATACCGGCGGCACCGTCCATATCGTCATCAACAATCAAATCGGCTTTACCACCAGCAATCCGCAGGACGCACGTTCCACGCTTTATTGCACGGATGTGGCCAGCATGATTCAGGCCCCGGTTCTGCATGTCAACGGCGATGATCCCGACGCCGTTATCTTCGCCACCAAATTGGCCTTGGATTACCGAATGACGTTTAACAAGGATGTGGTCATCGACCTTATTTGCTATCGCAGGCTCGGCCATAACGAAGCCGACGAGCCTTCGGCGACCCAGCCTTTGATGTACAAAAAAATCCGCAAGCTGAAAACCACCCGGAAACTTTACGCCGAAAAGCTCATTAAAACCGGGCTTATCGGCGATGAGCAAGCAAGCGAGATGGAGCAGAATTACCAAAAACTGCTTGAAGCCGGCGAAGTGGTGTCGCGGCCTATCCTGACCGACGGCCCCTACCCGTACACCAATCAATGGAATAAATTCCTGAACACCGACTGGAAAGTCGCTTACAACTCATCGGTCTCCATGGAACGTCTGCGCTTTTGCAGCGATAGAATGCAGCGCTTGCCGACCGGCTTCGAACTCCATCCCCGAGTCGCCAAAGTCATGGACAACCGCCGTAAAATGGCGGCGGGAGCGATGCCGCTGGACTGGGGCTTCGCCGAAAACATGGCCTATGCGACCTTGCTGATGGAAAAATACGGTATTCGCCTGACCGGACAGGATGTCGGCCGCGGCACTTTCGTGCATCGCCATGCGGTTTTGCATAATCAACTGCAAAATAAAACCTACATGCCGCTCAAACATCTGGATAAAGATCAGGGCAACGCGCAAATTTTCGATTCCTTGCTGTCCGAAGCGGGCGTATTAGGCTTTGAATACGGCTACAGCACAACGATGCCGAATACTCTGGTTATTTGGGAAGCGCAATTCGGCGATTTCGCCAACGGCGCGCAAGTGGTGATCGACCAATTTATCAGTTCCGGCGAAACCAAATGGGGCCGCTTGTGCAATCTGGTCATGTTCCTGCCGCACGGCTTCGAAGGCCAAGGCCCGGAACATTCTTCAGCCCGGCTGGAACGCTATCTGCAACTGTGCGCCGAGCATAATATTCAAGTGTGCTGCCCGACCACGCCGGCGCAAATTTTTCACTTGTTGCGTCGCCAAATGCTGCGTCCTTATCGCAAGCCCTTGATCGTCATGACGCCGAAGAGCTTGTTACGACATAAACTGGCGATATCCACGCTGGAAGATTTAACCGACGGTCAATTCCTGCCCGTCATCGGCGAGCAGGACGCGATCAATCCTAAAAAAGTGACTCGCCTTGTCATGTGCTCAGGCAAAGTCTATTACGACTTGCTGGAAACCCGGCGTCACGACGACCTTAAGCATGTCGCCATCGCCCGCATCGAACAACTCTATCCTTTTCCCGATGAATTATTTAAAGCGGAGGTCGGCAAATATCCGCAACTTAAAGAGTTCGTCTGGTGTCAGGAAGAACCTCAAAATCAAGGAGCCTGGTATCAATCCAAACATCACTTTACCGACAACCTTGACCCTAAAATAAGCACGACTTATGCCGGTCGTGAGGCATCGGCAGCGCCCGCTGTCGGCAACTTCCGCGTCCATATAGAACAACAAAAAGCCGTCGTTCACTCAGCCCTTTACGGCAAACCTTCAGGAAAATAATATGAGCATTGAAGTCCTAGTTCCCCACTTACCCGAATCCGTCTCCGATGCCACGCTGATCACTTGGCATAAACAACCCGGCGACACCGTGACCAAGAACGAAAACCTGGTTGATCTTGAAACCGACAAAGTGGTGCTGGAAGTCCCTGCCCCGGCATCCGGCGTTCTTAGCAAAATACTCAAAGAAAACGGCTCCATTGTCGTCGGCGGCGAAGTCCTGGCTTTGCTGGAAGCTCAAACTGCCGAGGAAACCGCAGCCGCGGCAGTTCCCGAACCGGAACAAGATGAAGAATCGGACATCCCGCTAAGTCCTTCGGTACGCCGGTTAATTGCTGAAAATGCGTTGGACCCTTCGGTGATCAAAGGCTCCGGAAAAGACGGCCGTCTGACTAAAACCGACGTTTTGGATTATTTGCATAAGAAAAACCTGCAAGAAGCGCAACTGATAGCCCCGGTCGCTCCAGCCCAAGCGGAACCGGCCAAACCGGCCGAAACCGCGCCCAGCCCGGTTGTCCCCAAAACGGAAACGGAAAGCCGCGGGATTTCAAACCTGCGTCCGGAACAGCGCGTACCGATGACCCGCTTAAGAGCGAAAGTTGCCGAGCGCCTGTTACAAGCTCAACAAAACGCGGCAATGCTGACCACCTTTAATGAAGTCAACATGCAAAACGTGATCGATCTGCGCAACCAGTACAAAGAGCGCTTTGAAAAAAAACACCACGTTAAACTGGGCTTCATGTCGTTCTTTGTTAAAGCCTCTATCGAAGCGTTAAAACGCTTCCCGGCAATCAACGCGTCCATCGACGACAACGATATTATCTATCACGGCTACTACGACATCGGCATTGCGGTCAGCACCGAGCGCGGCCTGATCGTGCCGGTATTGCGCGATGCCGATCAGCTCGATTTTGCCGGCATCGAGCAAAGCATCGTCGATTTCGGCGCAAAAACCAGATCCGGCACCTTGACTTACGACGATTTAAAAGGCGGCACCTTCACTATTACCAACGGCGGCATTTTCGGATCGATGCTGTCAACGCCGATACTCAACCCGCCGCAGTGCGCCATTTTGGGCATGCATGCAATCAAAGAACGGCCCGTGGTTGAAAACGGACAGATTGTGATCAGGCCGATTATGTATCTGGCCTTATCCTACGATCATCGCTTGGTTGACGGCCGCGAAGCCGTGCAATTTTTAGTTACCATCAAAGAATGCCTGGAAGCGCCCGCTCACCTATTGCTTAACATATAAATTTATGTCAAAAAAACTAACGCAATCCTTCGATGTAATCGTTATCGGCGCCGGACCCGCAGGCTATTCCAGCGCCATCCGGTGCGCCCAGCTCGGCCTGAAAACCGTCTGTATCGATAACTGGCACGACGAACAGGGCCGGGGCAGCTTAGGCGGCACTTACCTCAATGCCGGTTGCGTGGCGTCTATCGCGTTGCTGGAGTCGGCGAAAATGTATCATTCGCTGAACTACCGCCTCAAAGAACACGGCATTCAAGCGGAGTCCGTTGGCGTTGATATTGCGCGGATGATGCAGCGTAAAAACACTATTGTGGAGGCGCTTGGCCGCCAAATCGTCGACGCATTTGCTCAACATAAAGTGGTCTGCATTCAAGCGGAAGCCAAACTGCTTAATGAGCGCTTGGTGGAAATCACGCCAAGCGATCAATCGGCGGTATCGATACTCGAAGCCAAACACATCATTCTGGCTACCGGTTCGTCCCCGATCGATTTGTCCTGCGCGCCGATAGACAACGAATTCATTATCGACTCCTCGATGGCATTAAATCTCGACGCCGTCCCCAAGAGATTAGCCATTATCGGCGGTGGCGTTATCGGCCTTGAATTAGCCGGTATTTGGAACCGGCTCGGCGCGGAAACCATCCTGTTGGAAGCGCAAGAAACCTTTTTAAGCATGACCGACCAGCAGATTTCCCGAGAAGCCTATCGCATTTACACTGAGCAAGGTTTGGAATTGCGCTTGGGCGCACGGGTTATTTCGGCCAAAAAAGGCAGTAAAAAAGTCACTGTGGAATACCAGGACAACGAAGGCACCCATGCCCTGCGCGTCGATAAACTAATAGTGGCCTCCGGGCGCAAACCCAACACCGAAAATCTGGCCGACGCCGAAGCCAACTTGCTGTTGGACGAAAACGGTTATGTTCATGTCGATGAAAACAGCCGCACCAACCTGCCCGGCGTTTACGCGATAGGCGACCTGACGTTGCTCGGCCCGATGATCGCCCACAAAGGCATCGAAGAAGGTCTGTTTGTCGCCGAACAAATCGCCGGCATCCACAACCCTATCAATTACGGCCTCCTGCCCAGCGTTATTTTCACCGATCCTGAAATTGCCTGGGTCGGTCAAACCGAACAAGCTTTACGAGCGGCGGGCGAACCGATCAAAACAGGCAGCTACCCGTTAAGCGCCACCGCTCGCGCTCAAGCCATAGGCCAAACCGAAGGCATGGTTAAAATCATCGCTCATGCGGAGACCGACGCCTTACTCGGCGTCCATATTATCGGCCCACAAGCATCCGAAATGATTGCCGAAGCCGTATTGGCTATGGAGTTTTCCGCCAGCAGCGAAGACTTGGCCAGAACCATACACGCCCACCCTACCCTCGCCAAAGCCTTGCATGGCGCGGCGCTTGGGCTTAGAAGCCAGGAATAGGCAGAGAGTTATTGAGATAATTCACCACGAAGGCGCGAAATACATCATTGATCAAGCCGTTGTTAAGATCAACGCCCCTGACACAATTTCATATTAGTGCGCGTTGCCTTAACAATCGGCATCACATTATCGAAATCGGTAGGCGGATAATCGTTGCGTAACTCATCGTCGGTTTTATTGGCGTCAACCGACACGGTTCGCAGCAATGCTTGACAGCCCGCCGTATCGCCCAGCTTATAAGCGGTAAGCGCCAGATCATTGCGAATCCAATCGATTTCCAGCCAATCCAAGGTTGATGCGCACTGTTGCAGCAGCGGCTGCAAAGTAGAACGCGCTTCGGCATAGGCTTGTTTATCGTAGAGTTTTTTAAATTTTTCCCGTGTTTGATTCAATGCCGACGGCTCGCAGCCTTTGCCGGGTTTGAGATACAAGCCGTCAAAACTTGCGCGCATGCCGCAAAAATAACGGCAAGGCTCCTCACTATTAGGCGTGACTTCGATGTTATCGCCTTTAGCCGAAAAACTGACCACGCATTGTTCGCCGCCGGCATCTTGTTCATCCGGTATCGATTTTCCATCATGAATGACGCCCGCTAATTGGCAACTGTGCCCATTGCCGCCCATGGCTTCAATCGAAAAGCGTAACCCGGCGTTTTTATCCTGCGTTATCGTCAACTGCCCCCAGCCTTTTTCGGTTAAATAATCGCCGGGGTGCAATGGCGATTGCGGCGTAGCGGTCGCCACTTGCTCATTCAACGCCGCAAGCCGCGAGGTGTAAGCTTCTGTTAAACACGCCTTATCGGCGCAAACATTACGCTCCTTTTTTAACCAGACTTGTTGCTCGGCTTTTAAAGCCGTGGCGTTTGCGCTGCCGACTAAGGCCTTTTTGTAAGAGAGCAATAACAGATCGTCCAAATCGGATAGCTGCTTATCCGCGCAAATAGTTTTTTCAACCGGTGAACTTGCTTTAGCGCAATCGAAACTTGCGCTGTGCGCGAACGGAGTTAAGGCGTAGAGACTTAATAAAAGTAATAGGGGGGTTTGTTTGTTCATATTCGTCTAATTTTTTATAGGGTTTAAATACAGTAGCCGGAGTTGATAAAGCGATGTTTGAAATACCCTAGCGCTTTCCCGCTGGAAGAAAAACTTTGCGCCGCTTTCCCTATCCGCAGAGACTGTGAAAATATTATTTTTCGTTTCCACGCTCCGGCGCGGCCAATCGCGTTGGTTGCTATTTTTACCCCGACTTCCGCACCATTACGCGAACGGGTCGGGCCTTATAATTTACATCAGAAATGTCAAATGTACCGTCTTTCTCAAAATGCTGGTAAAGCAACGGCTTTGTGGTTCGAAAATGTGTTGGAAAGACATGGGAACTAAAGTGATTTTATCTTTACGTGGAACAAACCGACGGGCTCGGGCAGAAGTAGCGCTGATCCAATGAACTGTCTTTATTCAACGCATGGGTATAAATCATGCTTGCGGAATCATTCTTATGCCCCGTGCTTAACGCGAATATGGTCACATATCTGATCCAGCGGCTTGGGAGGTGTATTTGTATTGGGCATAAAAAGGTTGCTATTAATAATATAATTACTATAGAATCTAGCCTAACGGCCTATGAAGGCGGTATTATGCACCTTATATAAGCTGGTCATTTAATTTGATATACACCTATTTAGGTGTCTACTTAACGTTAGAGGTTTTTATGCAAGTTGGGAAAGATTCAGTAGTCATTGGCAATGTACCTTCTCATATTCATGTTGGCGATGGTTCCGTTGTCATTGGTGCTACTGACGCAAACGGAAACACGATCATTAACCAGCCTATGGCAGTTGGCTATGGAGCACGAGCCGGTAAAGACTCCATTTCCATCGGCGCATTTTCTGGAGCTGGTCACGATGAAGAAATGTTAAGCAAAATACCAAGCCCAACATCCAGCCCATCCGCCAATATAACCAATAATAAACAGGGCTGGCATGACAAACCAATCGGACGAGTCGGTATTGGCGTTGTTATTGCTGTTTTGGCTTTTCTTGTCATCTACATCATAAAGTCTCATTTTGGCATTTCCTCGTAACCTTCAACCACTAACATTTCAATCAACGGGAACGCGGAATCAATCTATGCATCACCGTCACTCTTTGTACCGCGTTCCGTTATTTCTGCGTTAGGTGCGAAATTCATGAAACTGAGCGTTTTTGTTGGTTCATCCTCCGAGGGGCTCAAGATCGCATATGCTCTTCAGCAAAATCTTGAGCACGTCTCTGACGTTACCGTATGGCCGCAAGGCATCTTTTTTCCATCGAATTCAACGTTGGACGATCTCTTAAAGGCGCTCGATACCTTCGACTTTGGCGTATTTGTTTTTTCGCACGACGACGTCCTCACTATTCGTGAATCGCATCAAGCTGCTGTTCGTGACAATGTAATTTTTGAACTAGGACTGTTTATTGGGCGTCTCGGGCGAGGTCGGTCATTTATCGTAATGCCGCGTGACGCCGGGGATTTGCATATCCCAACAGACCTTATCGGGGTTGCACCACTCTACTTTCCACTGAATCGCGCTGATGGGAACTTGCGAGCGGCACTTGGTCCTGCGAGTTCCCAAATCTCCGAGATCATCGTTCGCATGTCGTCAAGTCGTAGTGAATTGACTTCGAAAGATGACATATCAACCGCTTGGCAATATCTCCTGGAAAACGCAACTCGGAGCGTTCGTGTTCTATCGGGGGATTCCTCCTGGGCATTACGGGATGCCGAAATTCTTAAGAAACTTGTGACAAAAGGGGTTGACGTCCGCGTCTTGTGCGAACGTCCCGGCCGAAACGACATAGTTCAAGCAAACATTCGTAGCCTTTTAGCTGCGGGGGTTACGACACGCTACTACACGAGTGGAACAACGTGCCGTGGCATAGTTGTCGACTACAGCGATGACTATCGAGGATTCGCACTTCGCGTTGAGAAGTCACCAAAAACTGCTACCGAACACGCCGAGGGAGTGCCCGCCAAACCGTCACTCTACCGTCATCGAGCCTATCGTCACTTTCCGCAGGACGACAGTCGCCATATCGATATCATGGCGATGCTGTTCGACTCGCTCTACTCCGTTGCAATTGACTGTGTCGAACTCTCACCAGTTGACCTAACAAATGCAGAGATTCACGACCTGCTCGTAGCTGCAACAATACAACAATACGGTGATATCGCTCGGAGCGACATCGCTGAAAGATCATTTACTGTGGATGAATTGTGGTCAACTTGCAGATATGTGAAACAGAATAAGCTGAATGGCTTACGCGCAATTGTCACAGCGTACAATGATCGCGGCCTTGAGCCATTTGTCCCAGCAGCTTGTGTGTCAAACACGAAGGCTTCACTACTTCTTCCACCTCTTGTAGAGGAACATGAGGGCAAGTTCGTGATTGTGGATGGCATGCACCGCGCTTTTAATCACTTAATTATTGACCGCAGCCCGGAGATTCAGTGTATCACCGTTTCCTGTCGTACGGGCTTGCCATCACGACCTATTCAATTCAAAGACGTAGCTGTTGTTCCTACCAAACGTCCTCGTATTGTAAATTTTGACCAATATGATGCGACACAATTCAGGCGAATAAAGAACCTCGATGCCGTACTGGAGAAATGGCACCTAACGAATAAGGTTAGATTGTGTGAGCGATAGCGAACCACAATCTGAACCGGTTGTTGGACAAGCCCGGTTGTAGTCGGAAGGCCGACTTTATATAAGAAAATATCTTTTCGGATTTTTTGGGTTGCGGCGTGAAAAGGGGTCAGGTTACTTTTTGTTCGTGTTGTGTCGGCCCAATGCCTTGAAATCACAC
>Ga0265327_10002849_pt1 | contig 17444 bp, 14 predicted proteins | sample 41621metaG_FD_202089 | JGI IMG/M metagenome (GOLD analysis project Ga0265327, IMG submission 202089) | Rhizosphere microbial communities from Carex aquatilis grown in University of Washington, Seatle, WA, United States - 4-16-21 metaG | ecosystem: Host-associated > Plants > Roots > Rhizosphere... | reverse complement strand
GGCGCACATCCGCGACGACATGCGCTTGAGCGAGGAGGAAATCGAGCGAGTGGCGGCGTTTTTCACGGCGCCGGCTTACGATGCCAGCGCCGCCGCCGACACCAGTTTCGCCGCCCAACAAGCGAATGACGCGGCTTTTGCCACCTGGGCGCGCAATAATACGGTGGCGCATAAGGTGGCCGGCTACCGCGCCGCCTTCGTTTCGTTGAAAGCCCCCGGCATCGCGCCGGGCGATGTCACCGACGCGCAAATGGAGGCCGTGGCCGATTTGGCCGACGCATACAGCTTCGGCGAGCTGCGCGTCACCCATACGCAAAACCTGCTGCTGGCGGATGTGAAACAGGCCGACCTCTATGCGCTTTGGCAACGCTTAAGCGCGTTGAATCTTGCCACCGCCAACATTGGCAAGGCGACGGACATGATCTGCTGCCCGGGGCTGGATTTCTGTTCGCTGGCTAATTCCAGCTCCATTCCCGTCGCGCTGGAAATCGCCTCCCGGCTGGAGGACGCCGACTATCTGTACGACCTAGGCGATATCCGCATCAATATTTCCGGCTGCATGAACGGCTGCGGCCACCACACCGTGGGCCATATCGGCATCTTGGGCGTGGATAAAAAAGGCGAGGAGTGGTTCCAGCTCACCTTGGGCGGCTCGTCCTCCAACGACGCCTTTTTGGGTGAGCGCATCGGCCCTTCGGTGCCCAAAGATCAAGTCGCCAGCACGGTGGAAACCATTTTGAAAACCTATGTGGACTTGCGCGAAGGGGAGGAGTCTTTCCTCGAAACCGTGCGGCGCTTAGGGATTGCCCCTTTCCAGGAGACAGTCTATGCAAATCATTAAAGACGGCCACATCATCGACGACGATATTCGTCACCTGGCCGACGACGAAGCCCCGGTGCCAGGCCGCTTCACGGTCTCTTTTGAGCGCTGGCAGGCGGAAAAAGCGGGCTTGGCCGCGGCGGGCGTGCGTTTGCGCGATAAAAACGCAGTGGCGGACATCGCCGCCGACTTGCCCCGCTTGGCATTGGTCGTGGTGGAATTCCCCGCCTTGGCCGACGGGCGCGGTTTTTCCCATGCGCGTCTACTGCGCGACCGTTACGGTTACACCGGAGAAATCCGTGCGCGCGGCGGCTTTATCCGCGACCAGGTGTATTTTTTGTCCCGCGTCGGCGTGAACGCCTTCGAGCCGGCGGAAGGCACCCGCCTGGAAGCGTTGCTGCCGGCCTTAGGCGAATTCACCGTCAATTACCAGGCGGCCGCGGATCATCAGCAGCCGGTCTACCATAAACGTTGAGCCTTGTTCCAAACGGCCTAGTGCCGGGAGTGTGAATCATGTCCATGGCCAGCGGATTAACCGGCCGGTTTTCCAAGCGCAAGCCCATGCGCTTGATCGCGTTGGCCGTGGGCCTGCTTGGCGCTAATCCGAGCGGGGTTTACGCCGCGCCGGAGGGAAGCGGCGCGGCGGCGGTGGGGGGGGTCTATTATCAAGCCAAAGCGCGTGCGCTCGGCGAGGTGCTCAGGGAGATTACGGCCCGCAGCGGCATTCGTTTCCGCCTGGCCGACGGCCTAGGCCGGGACAAAATTAGCATGAGTTTGCGCGGCAGCACCTGGACGGAAGCCACGCAGCGCTTGCTGCAAGGCTATAACTACGCGGTCGAAGCCGGCCCCGGCGGCGTCTGGGAAACCGTCACGGTCAGCGGCAAGAACGGCGATGGCCGGGACGCGGTGTCCTACCCAAGAAAACCCGCCAAGGTTTTCGCTGCCAAGCCTCAGGACTTGCCCGTCCGTTATCAAGGGTTTAAACCCGGCTCCGTCATGCCCATCAATCTGCCGCTGGCCGCGTTGAAGGGCATGAAGAAAGGCCAGAAAATTTCCCTGGATCTGCCGGGCGGCCCGCACAGCCTGGTGCATGACAACCGCTTCAACCACGCTAACGGCGATATCACCTGGGTCGGACATGCCGAGCAAGACGGCCAGTCTTACCGGACGATGATTACCATCGGCCAGTCCGGGCCGATGGGCGAGATCAGCGCCTCGGATGGTCAATATCAAATTGTCACGGAAGGCGGGCAAAGCTATCTGATCGACATCAACGCGGCCGGCCTTGAGGCCGGCTCGCTGCGGGAAGACCAGATGGCAAATCCAGGCCCCGAGGGCGGCAATGTGGAAACGGAAGCCGCCCAGGCGGGCGGCGGCGGATTTGGCGGGGCGGCTGTCGCGGCGCTGGCGGCCGCCAATCCGGGCCAGGCGGGCGGCGCAGGGGCGGCCAGCGCCGCAGACTCGACGGCGCCGGTCAGCATCGACTTGCTGGTGTTTTATGCCAAAGGGCTGGCCCAGCCCGCCACCCGCGTCAACTACCTGACCGCGCTGACCAATCAGGCTTTTCTGGACAGCAAAATCAATGCGAAGATCCGGGTGGTTCACGCCCAAGCGGTGGACTACACCGAGACCAACGACAATTCCCAAGCCTTGGCCGGGCTGACCGATGGCAAAGCGCCGTTCGCTGAGGTGGCCGCTTTGCGCGACCGCTACGGCGCCGACCTGGTCACGCTAATCCGGCCTTTCCACGCTAACACCCAAAAAGGCTGCGGCGTCGCCTGGGTGAACGGCAGCAACGGCGGCGAATTGCGCCCGGACTTGGCTTATTCGGTGGTCAGCGACGGCGACGACCGCGACGGTGCCTTGCTTTATTGCGGCGGCCAAACCCTGGCCCATGAATTGGGCCATAACCTGGGCAACGTCCATGACCGGCCGTTCAGCGATGTCGCCGGCGCGTTTCCTTATTCCTATGCCTGGGGCGTCGAAGGGGTGTTCGGAACGATCATGAGCTATCGCCAGCCCGCCGTGCCACTGTTCGCCAGCCCGCTGCTCACTGACGCCTGCCATGGGCAGCCTTGCGGTTACGCGGAAGGCACCGCCGAAGCCTCCGACAACGCCCGGACTATCAACCAGACAGCCCCCGTTGTCGCCGGTTTTAGGCCGGCCACCGTCGAGGATAAAAGCAAATAGCCGAACCCGCGCGGCGCGGGCTCTTGGTTTTCAGTGGCTGGCCGACGCCAAGGCGGGCGGCGAGTAGTCGCCCTGCCAGAGCTTTTCCAGTTGATAGAATTCGCGGGTTTGCGGCTTCATGACATGGATGATGGCGTCGCCGAGATCGACTAACACCCATTCCCCGGTGTTTTGACCCTCCACGCCTAGGGGGACGAGTTGATTTTTCTTGGCGTGTTCGACCACGCGGTCAGCCAGGGAAACCACATGCCGGTCTGAGGTGCCGCTGGCGATGACCATATAATCCGTGATATTGGTTTTGTCACGGACGTCGATGACTTTGATATCGTTGCCTTTACCGTCGTCTAGCGCGGCTAAAACAAGGGTGACAAGTTCTTTGCTGTGCATTATCTCTATTTCAATAGGGTTACAAAGGAAGGGCGATTGCGGGAATTGCGCGCCGGCGCTATAAAAGCCGTGGGCCCAGGGGCAGGGCGGGCGGGTTGCTTGGTTTTCCGCCAAAAGCCCGCGCGCTCAAGCGGCCCATCTCGCCGACCGGCCGCAGGCAATCAAAATGCCAGAACCAGCCCCGCAAAGCAACCCGCACCGACCAGCCTGGGCTCAAAAGCCAAAATGAATGGCGGAACGCCTGTGGACAAGGCCAGGCTTGCCGTTTTTAACGCGCTTGCAAACGAATTCAGGGAAATGTTAGGATTGACGGAATAGTTAATGCTTTATTTTGGAATCGTCAAGCAAGTCCTTCTTGCTAAACTGAGTGGTCACAGGAGTATCGCAAATGAACGACAGAAAAATGATTGATGAAGTGCCACTTCGGTCGCTTGCCGAGGCTCCGGCCCAGCAAGCCGCCGACTCCCGCCTTCTTGATCACCGGCGGCGCAGGCTGATCCGAGGGGCTGCCGGCATTGCACCCATCGTCATCACCTTGCGCAGCGGGGCCTTAGCCGCCGCGTCGTGTGTCAACACCAAGGCTTTGGGAACCACTGACGGCACTGGACTGTTTACGCCTAGCACTGGCACGCCCAATGACGGGGATCGTTGCGTCGCCAACTATGAGACTAGCAATCTGAACGGCACTTGCACAGGCACGCAAATCCTGCCTAAATCGCAAAGCACGGGCGTGGACGGCGGGTTATATAGTATTAGCACGCAGAAGTGTTCAGGCATAACCGGAACCACCAATGTCGCCATGGTGAGTCTATCTGTCACTTCTTTTGTTTGATACTTGAAATAGCCCAGCCTATGCCATTCGTGTCGAGAGGTGATTTGTCGCGTCTTCTGACAGCGCTTCCAAGCGTCCTATGAGATTGACCGCCGCAGCAGGCGAATTGATCTGGGTGCAATGGGATGATGCTTATGACGTGTACCAGCCTTCATCCACGGAAACCCACGTATTCAACGAAACGACGGCTTTGATTCTCGACGCGCTAAAGGATGGCCCATTGAGCCTGGAAGGTGTGAGAGAGTGGATTGTGAAGACGCTGGACGCGGAGCAAGACGGCTTGGCGTTGGAGGATTTGGAATCCGCAGCGGCAAGGCTGGACGAACTCGGCCTCATTGAATGGCCGGATCGCGCTTAGGGCGGCCCATCAGGGTCGCCGATTTGGGGGTGGGAACGTTAGCGAATCGCCTGGCGGGGGAGGGTTTGCAGATCCGCTTAGGCCCTTTCAACATCAGAGTCCAATCAGACCTTGGCTCAATCGCCAAGCTTGCCGACAGTCTTTATGGGCCATACCCCTTGGCGGCGGCGGACGCCATCGCTGATTTTCACGTTGAAATTTCCAGGCCCAAAAACCTGCGCCGCTGGCTACGCCCGCAGTGCCACTTTTATTTGGACGGACGCTCGCCTTTCGCCCCTTATCCGGTCGAACATGCATTCCCGGCGCTGGAATGGGGCATCAACTGGTGCGTCGCCACCCGCGCACACCATCTGTTGATGCTCCATGCCGCCGTGGTCGAGCGCGGCGGCTTGGCGATGTTATTCCCCGCGTGGCCGGGTCATGGCAAATCGACTTTGTGTGCCGCGCTGATCCATTCCGGCTGGCGCCTGCTCTCCGATGAATTCGGGCTAGTCCGCCCTTGCGACGGCATGCTGCTGCCGATACCCCGGCTGATTCCGCTAAAAAATGAGTCCATCGCTGTGATCGGGCGGTTCAGGCCGGAGGCGGTCATTGGCCCGTGCTTCTTTGGCACCCGCAAAGGCACAGTGGCGCACGTCAGGCCGCCGACAGAGAGCGTCAGCCGGTCACAGGAGCCGGCCCGGCCGCGCTGGTTGATTTTCCCCCGCTGGGTCGCGGACGCCCCCCTCAGCTTGTCGCCGATTTCCAAGAGCGACGCCTTCTTGATGGTCGCCAGCAATTCGTTCAACTACGAAGTCCTTGACGAAACCGCTTTTCGGCTTGTCAGCGAGATGGTGGGACGCTGCGCTTGCCGCTCCTTGGTGTATTCCGATCTTGACGAGGCAGTCAGCGCTTTAGACGCATTGGCGCGTTTCGACGATGAGTGAGTTAAGCAGGCAAACCGAGCGGGCCAACCGGCTTTTGCTCGGTGCCCTCAAAGCGCCGGCGGCGCTGCCCACTTTGTCGGCGGCCGACTGGGATCTGCTGTTGCGGGTCGCCCGGCGCACCCGTTTGCTCGGCCGCTTGGAAGCGGATCTGTCCCGCGCCGGCCTACTAGGCGATATTCCCGTCGATGCGGCGCAGCATCTGAGGGCTTCCCGCAACGTGATCGAACACCGCAAAACCTTGGTGGCCTGGGAAGTCAACCGCGTCCTTTGGGCGCTCAAAGGGATTGACGTTCCGCTGATTTTACTTAAAGGCGCCGCTTATGTGCTGGCGGAGCTGCCTCCTGCGGCAGGCCGGATTTTCGCCGATGTCGATCTGCTCGTGCCGGTAGAACGGATCGGCGAAATCGAGGAAAGACTAGCGGCGAAGGGCTGGTTTAAAATGCGGCTAGACCCTTATGACGAGCGTTATTACCGGGTTTGGATGCACGAAATCCCGCCGCTGCGCCATCGTGAGCGCGGCACTGAAATAGACATCCACCATCGGATTTTGCCTAGGACGAGCCGCTTCAGCAGCGACCCCGGCCCGCTGTTCGAGGACGCGCTGCCCTTACAAGATGCGCGCCTGCGCGTCCTCGCCCCGACCGACATGGTGCTGCACGCCATGCTCCATTTATTTTTGGAAGGCGATCCCGTCGAGGGGCTGAGGCTGCGCGATTTGCTCGACATCCACGGGCTTCTCCGCCATTTCGGGCCGGAGGCGGGGTTTTGGGAGAGGCTGCCGCGCCGTGCCCGGCAATTGGGCTGGGAGCGCCCCTTGTATTACGGCCTGCGTTTCGCGCAGCGGCTGTTTGACACCCCGATTCCCCAAGCCGTGCTGGAAGAGGCGGGCAGGGGAGCGCCGCCCGGCCCTGTCGGCGCGCTGATGGATTATTGGGTGCCCTTGAGCATACTGCCCGGACATCCGGATCATCCTTCCCCGATGGCCGCCGCCGCCCGCCAGGCCCTTTATCTGCGCGCCCATTGGCTGCGCATGCCGGCCGTCATGCTGGCCCGGCATTTGTCCTACAAGGCTTGGTTGCGGTTTCGCGGCGTCGGCAAAAAACTCGACTTGGCCCAGCTTGACCTCAAGCAGCAATGATCCTCCACAGGGGAAGGCCAGCGCGGCGAGCCTTAGCAGGCGCAAGCAAGATGGCTTACACTAAAGGCATCCGGCGGGGCATCCTGGCCTGGGACTTCATCCAACCATCCGAGGCAAACAGTCAGTGTCTGATCCGAGCAAGGGAAAACTGGTGTTATGGAATGATGACAAAGGTTTTGGTTTCGTTCGGCCGGAGTCCAACGAAAAGGATCTGTTTGTTCATATCAGCGCGATCAAAAACTACCAGAAAGGGCAGAGCCGCCGCCCTGCGGTAGGTGATACCGTCCATTACCAGCCGATCCCCCCGGCCGAGGCCAATGGCCAGCGGCGCATTACCCGCGCTGTCGTCTTGGGCCTCAACGACGCCTTGTTCGGCTTCGATGTGGAGCCTGGGCCGTGGTGGAGCGTTTTAGGATTAAAGATGCTGGCCGGCGCGCCTGTGCTGCTGTCTTTCTACTTGATCTGGCGGACGGGCAATCCCTTGCCGCTAGTCTCCTACATTTTCATGAGCGCGCTGTCCTCGCTGTATTACGCAGCCGACAAGCGGCGCGCCTTGACCCACAGTTGGCGGATACCGGAAGTCTATCTGCATTGCTTTGAACTGCTCGGCGGCTGGCCCGGCGCTTTGCTGTCGCAAAAGGCGTTTCGCCACAAAAACAGGAAAGGCAATTACCAGCGCGTGTTCTGGGAGATCGTCACCTTGCACGGGCTGCTTTGGCTGGTTTACCTGTATTTCGACCTGAGCGGTCGAAAATAGCGCCCGTCATTGCGCCGCCTGCATCCGGCGGAACGCTTCCAGCGACTCCACGGGCGGCAGGCAGGCTGCCGCCGAACAGACATAAGCGACGACGCCGCCCGGCTTGCCTCGGCGTTCGGCCAGCAGCCCCGGCAAGCCGGTTTCTTCCGCCGGAATCGCCAGGCACACGCGGCCCGGCGCGTAAGCCGCCCAGGCCGCCCGCCGCCAAGCCGCCAAGTCGGTGGCATTGCCGCGCAATATGATGGTTTGCACAGGGTTGGCCCACTCGTCCAAGGCGCTCAATAGCGAACCGCAGGCTTGCGGATAGTCGGCCATGGTCGGCATCGCGGCTTGCAACACGCGCTCGGCGGCCAAGCCATAGCGCGGCTCGCCCAGCGCATGGCCGAGCCGGTTGAGGGCGAACGCCGCGACACCGTTGCCTGCAGGCATGGCCTCGTCGCTCATGGACTTGGGGCGGTGGATCAGCGCCTCGTGGTCGTGGGCGGTGAAGAAAAACCCCCCGTTCGCCCCGTCCTCGAAGCGGGCCAGCAAATCGTCGGCCAGCGCGGCGGCCCACTCCAGGGTGGTTTTGTCCCAATGGCTTTGCGCCAGCTCCAGGCATGCGTCGATCAGGAAGGCGTAATCGTCCAAATAAGCCGGGAAGCGGCCCCGCCCGTCTTTCCAAGTCGCCAGCAAGCGGCCGTCACGGTAAAGTTCCGCACGCAGGAAATCGAAGGCGCGGCGGGCCGATTGGACAAAGTCCTCCCGCTCCAAAATCCGCCCGGCGCAGGCCATGCCTTTTATCATCAAGGCGTTCCAACTGGTCAGGATCTTCTCGTCGCGGCCGGGGCGGATGCGCGGCGCCCGGGCGGCGAACAGTTTGCCACGGGCCGAAGCCAGCAAGCTTGCCGCCGTCCCAGCCGCGATGCCCAAACGCGCGGCGGTCTCCGGCAAGGGCAGGGCGATGTGGACATGCCAATGGCCCTCGAAATTCGGCGTGTCGCCGAAACCGTAATGCAGCGCGGCCAGGGCGTACTCCTCCTGCGTCAGCAGCGACTTGGGCTCGGCGCGGTTCCACACATAAAATTTGCCTTCCTCGCCTTCGGAGTCTGCGTCCAGGCTGGAATAATAAGCCCCTTCCGGTGCCTGCATCTCGCGCATGACCCACTCGGCAGTCTCCGTGGCGACTTGCCGAAACAGCGCGTCCCCGGTGATTTGCCAGGCTTGGCTGTACAAGGCCAGCAGCGGGCCGTTGTCGTAGAGCATCTTCTCGAAATGCGGGATGTTCCACTCGGCGTCCACCGAATAACGGCAGAAGCCGCCGCCGAGCTGGTCGTAAATGCCGCCTTCCGCCATTTTCCGCAAGGTGAAATCGACGATGTGCAGCGCTTCCGCGTCGGCGGCGCGGGCTTGGCGGCGCAGCAGGAAATCCAGCGTGGTGGGATGGGGAAACTTCGGCGCGCCGCCGAAGCCGCCCCAGCGGGCGTCGAAATTCTTCGCGACAGCGGGCCGCGCCCGCGCTAACAGGCCCGCGTCAATCGGCGAGGGTTCGCCTGCCTGGCCGCCGGCGGCCGTCAAGGCATGTGCAAACGAGCCATTGCCTTGCTCCAACTTGTCTTTGTTTTGCCGGTAATAGGCGCTGGCCTGCTCCAGCAGCGACACAAACCCCGGCAACTGGTAGCGCGGCTCTTTCGGAAAATAGGTGCCGGTGAAAAACGGGATCATCGTGTGAGGGTTCAGGAAAACCGTCAGCGGCCAGCCGCCGGTGCGCCGCGACAGCAATTGGTGGGCAAGCTGGTAAATCTTGTCCAGGTCGGGGCGCTCTTCGCGATCCACTTTAATGTTCACGTACAAGGCGTTCATCCGCGCCGCCGTGGCCTCGTCCTCGAATGACTCGTGCGCCATCACATGGCACCAGTGGCAGGCGGAATAGCCGACGGACAGCAGAATGGGCTTGTCCTCGCGGCGGGCCAGCGCCAGCGCCGCTGCATTCCAGGGATGCCAGTCCACCGGGTTGTGCGCGTGTTGCAGCAGATAGGGGCTGGTTTCTTCGGCCAGGCGGTTGCTAGGAAATCGAGCGCTCATGGCGTGCCTTCTGTGGAGGGGGAGTCGGAACGGCCTGTTTCCAGCCCGATGATGTGGCCGTTGCGATCAAAATGCACCACGGCGAAGCGGCTTTCCTGGCATTCTTTCAGCTCTTTTTGGGAGACATGGAAAGCCCGGCACAAATCGCCACGGCTAACCGGTTGCGGGGCCGGCATCGGCGGACGGCGCCGCCGCTTGACCCGGTTGTAAACCACCCAGACCAACCAGGCCAGGCTCATCGCAGCCACGGTTTCGGCGTAAACCAACAGCATTCCCTGGAGATTAAGATAGCCGCCTGACAAATTCACCCACTGCGAGCATTGGGCATAATCGAGAAACCAACAGCCCAAGGACACCAGCGGGAAAAAGAAATACGTCCACAATAGCCAGCCGAACAGATTGAGCGCCACCGCCGCGAGACGCTGCCCCCCAGTTTGCAGGTGTGGCGCATTAATGACGAGTTCGATCACGTTTCAACACGCCCCGGTCCAGTGTGACCCAAACCGCCCGTTGTCCTTGCTCCTTGGCCAAAGCCCGGAGGAAGCCAAACACGGTGGTGATGACATTATTGATCCAATACACCAGCGGGTACCAGATCATCCAATAATAATAGCGGCCGATGCCGCCGAATTTTTTCTCATAGCGGGAATCTATCCCCAGGCTGACAGCGAATTGAATCAGGCAAGTGACGCTTAACAGCATGCCAGTCCAACTGGGAATCAGGCCGGTAATCAAATGCGCATGTAGGTCAAACGCCTGGCTGCCGCCCCAAATCCCCAGTCCAATCACCATCAGATAAGACCAGACAATACTGACTAGGCATTCCAGCCAAATCGGCCACATCCGTCGCGCCGACCAGTGCAAAACTTGCGAAGAATAACGCAACAACACTTCCGCGCCGCCTTGCGACCAACGCAACCGCTGCTTCCATAATCCTTTGAGGGTTTCCGGCATCAGCACCCAGCACAAGGCGTTGGGTTCAAAATGAATGGCCCAGCCATTCAACTGGAGTTTCCAACTGATGTCGATATCCTCGGTCACCATGTCGTTACTCCAATACCCCACGCGATGCAAAGCCGACTTGCGGAAAGCGGCGATGACGCCAGACACCGTGAAAATGCGGCCATATACCCGCTGGGCGCGCTTAATCAGGCCGACGATGGCGGAAAATTCGCCGACTTGAATCTTGCCGAGCAGCGTGGAGCGGGTGCGGATGCGCGGATTGCCGGTGACGGCTCCGACTCTGGGATTGTCCAGAAAATGGCGCATCATCCAAGTCACCGCTTCCGGGCCTAACAAAGCGTCGCCGTCGATGCACACCAGGAATTCGTTTTTCGTCAACAAGGCCCCGGCGCGCAAGGCCATGGCCTTGCCCTGGTTAGTGTCCAAATGGACGACGCGGATTTTATCGTGCTGCGCCGCCAAAGTGCGCAGGACTTCCAAAGTATTATCCTTGCTGCCGTCATTGATGGCGACAATTTCATAATGGGGATATTTTTGCAGCAGCAAAAACTCCAGCGTTTCCCGAATGTTTTCGCCTTCGTTATAGCAGGGGATCAAAATCGACACCGGCGGGTATTCCCGCAGCACCGGCATGTTCAGTTCGGTGTCGCCGTCGCGGCGCTCCCACAGGAAATAATAGAGGATCGCGCCGATGATCCACACATACGACATGACCAAAGGATAATAAAAAATAAAACTGGAAATGCCGTGGCCGATGTCCAACCAAGGGAATGCCGCCAGCCCGTGCAGCAGCATCCCCCACCCTGCGGCCAGCAACTCCAGCAGTTTGGCGGCCAGACTGCTCCAAAAACCAGCCGTGGCGGGCAGAGCGTTCGCGCCCCCCTCGCTGATTAGATCAGGCGTCATGGAAACCTCGGCAGGGCGAAGGCGCTTTCCATGTCTTCTTGACGGGGATGGTCTTCAAACACATTATCGGGGTAATAGCCCAGATGGATTCCTCCCAGTTTTTGCACCAGGCGCAATTGCTTTAAGAACGTCTCCATGGGAATTTTTTGCTGGGTGTTCCAGTCCAGCGTCTGCAATTCAAACACGGTTTTGCGCAGGCCATTGGGTTCGGCGGCGATTTTTTGCACCAGCTCGGTTAACCAAGCGTCGGGATGTTCGGCTTTTTCCATGAACGGCATCGCCTCGACGGCGACATAATCATAGGCCGCCAAGCCAGAGGGCAAAGATTGCGCGTACCATTCCTCGCTGTCCGGCTGCAAAATCGGCAGGGCATAGTAATTACGAGCCGTTTTAATATCCGGGTGGTAATAGCGCACTTTCGCGGCTAGATAATTCGTCCATTCGATCAAGGCTTGCGTCTTGCGTTTGGCCCAGGCCATGCGCGTCACAGCCGGCTCGCGCAGTTGTTTTTCGGTCGTCGGCAGTTTCCATTGCCGGGCGACGACCTCTAGCGCCCGCGGGCCGACATCCTCGTAATCCGATAAGATCGCGTCGTCATGGAACAGCAGCCCGGCGAAATGACTGTGCTTCGCCAAGTCTTCGTAAATCTCGCCGACCACCCGCCGCGCCTCGGGGTTGAAGGGGGACAGGCGTTTATAGATATGGCTGGCTTTGCGCACCTTGCCGTCGTGCCACTCCTGCACGAACCAATCGTCCGGGGCCTTGACCTGAAAGGCCAGCACCGGCATCCAGGCGTAGACTTTGACCCGCGTCCGCGTCAGTAGCTGCCAGGCGACACGATTGAACAAGTCCGCCCGCATCGGCAAGTGCCGGTTGGGGAAATACAAGGCGTCGGCGTTGCCGTCCCCGTCCGGATCGGCGAACGCCTGCAAATACACCGTGTTGACGCGCATGCCTTGGATACGATCCAACAGCTTGCCCAAATTGCGCTCGGTCTGCTCCGGGTCGGGGTCGTACAGGTAATCCATGTCCACATGCACGACATGCAGCGGCCTGTCGCCGGTGCGCAAACCGGTCATCATCTGGGCGAAATCGTCAAGGTCGGGGTTTTCCGTGACTAGCAAGCGGCGGCCATAGGGCAAGTCGGCCAAGGTGTTGCGGCCATCGCGCAGGCCAAACGTGATGGACATGCCCACCGCCTGCGCCGCTTGGATTAAGGCTTGGTTGGCCTCGCCGTAAGGCCAGACCATCACCCGGGGCTTTTTGCCAATCCGGCTGGCGATAGAGCTTGAGGCGGCTTGGAGTTCCTGCTGGATGCGCTTGGCATAAGCCGCATCGCTTTCGTAAGTCTTGCTGGCCGGGTGGTAAATTCGGGTCACGCCGGCTGGTTGCGGATTGCCCTGCGGATTGCCGAGCAGGCCATGGTGCAGGTCGTTGCTATGCGAGGCCACTTCCACCAGCCCAGAACGGCTCATGGCCTTGAGTTGATCCCAGCTCAACAAGGCATCCCTAGGCGGCGCTTCAGCCTGCCCAGTCGAATGCGCCCCCATCCAACGGCCCACCACGGCCACCATTGCAGGGTAGTGGTAGCGTTGCAGCAAAGGGAAGACTTTCGTGTAAAAACTGGCGTAGCCGTCGTCGAAGCTCAACAGCACGGCTTTTTCCGGCAAGGGCTTGCGGCCCGCTTTGGCCGCCAACAAGTCGTCCACGGCGATGACGTGCCAGCCCGACTGCTTGAGCCAGTCGAACTGTTTGATAAGATTTTCCGTGCTGACGGCGGTTTGCCCCGCGCTGGCGTCTCGTGCCACAACGTCTTTGACATCATGGTAAGACAGCACCACGAAGCCCTCTTCCGCCTGCGCCAGCGAAACAGCGGCCAGCAAAACCGGCCAGACAGCCCAGGCAAGCGTCTTCCTACGGCGTGAGGAGACTGGGCGTGGTGGCGAGGGAAGGGCGGTCATGGGGCGCATTTTACCCGATTGCGCCAAAAACAGCCGATCTTTCATACGCAGGCCCGTCCATTGCCGGGCATACACCTGCCCGCTACACTAGGAACCTCCCGATGGCAAGCCAGCCTCGCCAATGCCGGGCAACTCAGCCATTGGGATGGCAGCGCCAAACGGATCTTGCGTCGAAAGAATTGGCAGGGCGGCGAGCGGGCTAGGGTGGCTTCCCATGCCAATATTGCGGCAAGCGGCATCCGAAAAATTGCGATTATTTCATGCCGCCAAATTTTAGACCGGCCAATGATTCGCGTCAGTAAATCCACAACCCATTCATCGTGAGGAGCATAGTCATGATCAGTTCTTTAGGTTACGCCGCCCAACATTCCAAGGCGAAGCTGGAGCCATTTTCCTTTCACCGCCGTGAAGCCGGGCCAAAAGATATTGTCATCGACATTCAATATTGCGGCGTCTGCCATTCGGACATCCACCAAGTCCGCGACGAGTGGGGCGGGTCGATCTATCCGATGGTGCCGGGGCATGAGATTGTCGGGCGCGTCGTGCAGGTCGGCGGGCAGGTCAGCAAATTTAAACCGGGCGATCTGGCCGGGGTCGGCTGCCTGGTGGATTCTTGCCGCACCTGTCCAAGTTGTGAAGCCGGCGAGGAGCAGTATTGCGAAAACGGCATGGTGGTGACGTATAACGGCCTGGACAAAAACGGCGAGCCGACCTACGGCGGGTATTCCAACAATATCGTCGTCGACGAGGCTTACGCCTTGAGCATCTCGCCAAAGCTGGATTTGGCGGCGGTCGCGCCGTTGCTGTGCGCGGGAATAACGACCTATTCGCCGCTGCGGCATTGGCGGGTCGGGCAGGGGCAGAAAGTCGGTGTCGTTGGTTTGGGCGGCCTGGGGCATATGGCGCTTAAATTCGCGCATTCGTTTGGCGCCCATGTGGTGTTATTCACCACGTCGGCCCATAAGAAAGACGACGCCTTGCGCCTAGGAGCCGACGACGTGGTGTTGTCGAAAGACCCCGACGCGGTCTCGGCCCATGCCAATAGTTTCGACTTCATCCTGGACACGGTTTCCGCGCCGCATGACTTGAATGTGTTTCTCAATTTGCTGAAGCGCGACGGCACGATGACCTTGGTGGGCGTGCCGGATGCGCCGCCGCTGGTGCAGCCGTTTCATTTGTTGATGAAACGGCGTTCCTTGGCGGGCTCCCTGATCGGCGGGATCAGTCAAACCCAGGAGATGCTGGATTATTGCGCCGAGCACGGCATCGTCTCGGATATCGAGTTGATCCCGATCCAACAGGTCAACGAGGCCTATGAGCGAGTGTTGAAAAGCGATGTCAAATTCCGCTTTGTGATTGATATGGCGAGTCTGCCCACAGAGGCCGATTGATAAGCCGTAGGGCGCCATTGCTTCGCATGGCGCCCTACGGATTGCCCCTTACAATGTAGGTTGGGGTGACGAAGGAACCCCAACATAATGCCCGCCGTTTGAGAATATTGGGGTTCGTTTCTCACCCCAACGGCCCTGGAAGCAAGTAGCCCGGACGGAGCGCAGCGGAATCCGGGAATGCCGAGCGAACCAGAAAACCCGGATTCCGCTGCGCTCCATCCGGGCTACGCTGACTTACGGCGCAATACGTTTGCTATTACGCCTTATCCTATGCCTTATTTGACCAACGCCAACAAAACACCCGCCGCGACGGCGGAGCCGATCACGCCGGCCACGTTCGGCCCCATGGCATGCATCAGCAAGAAGTTGTGCGGGTTGCTCTCTTGGCCGACCTTGTTGGCGACGCGCGCGGACATTGGCACGGCGGACACGCCGGCCGCGCCAATTAGCGGATTAACTTTGTTTTCGCTGAAGCGGTTCATGATCTTCGCCATGACGACGCCGGCGGCGGTGCCGAAACTGAACGCAATCGCGCCAAGCACGAGAATCCCCAAGGTTTCCGGCCGCAAGAAGGCGTTCGCACTGAGCTTGGAGCCGACCGACAGCCCGAGGAAGATGGTGACGATATTGATGAGTTCGTTTTGCGAGGTTTTGCTCAAACGCTCGACCACGCCGCATTCGCGCATCAGATTGCCCATGCAGAACATGCCGATCAACGGGGCGGCGGAAGGCAGCAACGCCGCCGTCAGCACCAATAGCACCAATGGGAAAATAATTTTTTCGGTCTTGCCCACCGGGCGCAGTTGCGCCATTTCAATCAAGCGCTCTTCCGGCGTGGTCAACGCCCGCATGATCGGCGGCTGGATCAAGGGCACCAAAGCCATGTAGGAATACGCCGCCACCGCGATGGCACCGAGCAAGTCGGGGGCCAGCCGGGAGGCGACGTAAATCGCGGTGGGGCCGTCCGCGCCGCCGATGATGGCGATGGCGGCCGCGTCTTTAAACGTGAAATGTAGCCCTGGAATCACATTCAAGGCCAAGGCGCCGAGCAGCGAGCCGAAAATGCCAAACTGCGCCGCCGCGCCGAGCAGCAAAGTCTTGGGGTTAGCCAGCATCGGGCCGAAGTCGGTCATCGCGCCCACGCCCATAAAAATCAGCAGCGGGAAAATGCCGGATTTGATACCGAGGTATAGATAAGACAGCAGGCCGCCTTCTTCGGCGATGCCCGCCACCGGGATGTTACTGAGCACCGCGCCGAAGCCAATGGGCAGCAGCAGCAAGGGCTCAAACCCTTTGCGCACGGCCAGATAGATGAGCAAGAAACCCACGCCCATCATGACCACTTGCCCCCATTGGACGTTGGAGAGTCCGGTGCTTAACCAGAGTTGGAGAAAATGATCCATGGCTTTGGCCTTATCCCACCAGCACCAGGACATCGTTGCCGCTGACGGTGTCACCGACTTTGATGGATATCTGCCGCACCACGCCGGCGTTGCGCACGCGGATCTCGGTCTCCATTTTCATCGCCTCCATGACGACCAGCACCTGGTTGGCTTCGACATGCTGGCCTTCTTTGATGTTGATACGCAGAATGTGACCGGCCATCGGCGCTTTCACGGCTTCTTCGATACCCCAGGCGGCAGGTCGGGGCGCGAGCGCAGCCGCGACCGATTCGGGTTGCAAAGATTTGATAGCCCCACCCGGCCCGACCTCGACTTGATAAGAGCGCCCGTTGACCGTGACGGTGTAGGCGGCGGTTCCGCCGACGCCGGCCTTTTCGTTGGTGACGACCGCCGCCGGCGTGGGCTCCTTGCCGGGGGCCGGTTCAAACGTGGCGGGGTTGCCACGGTTTTGGATGAATTTCCAGCCGATTTGCGGGAACAGGGCATAGGTCAGCACGTCCTCGACTTCGTTGTCCGCCAGTTTGACCTTGGCTTCCGCCGCCATCTTGCGCAGTTCCGCCGTGAGTTTCTCCAACTCCGGTGCCAGCAAATCCGCTGGCCGGCAAGTGATAAGTTCGCCGCCTTTCAACACGCGCTCGCGCAATTCCGCGTTGACCGGGGCCGGCGTCTGGCCGTATTCGCCTTTCAGCACGCCGGCGGTTTCTTTGGTGATGGTCTTGTAGCGCTCGCCGGCGATGACATTGATGACCGCCTGGCTGCCGACAATTTGCGACGTGGGCGTGACCAGCGGCAGGAAGCCCAGATCCTCGCGCACCTTGGGGATTTCCGCCAGCACTTCGTCGAAGCGGTGCAACGCGCCTTGTTCCTTTAATTGGCTTTCCATGTTGGTCAACATGCCGCCGGGTATTTGGGCGATGAGGATGCGGCTGTCCACGCCTCTCAGGGTGCCTTCAAACTTGGCGTATTTCTTCCGCACTTCGCGGAAGTATTCGGCGATCTCTTCCAGCAGCTTGATGTCCAGCCCGGTGTCGCGCTCCCAGCCTTGATAGGTGGCGACGATGGTTTCCGTCGGGCTGTGGCCGTAGGTCATGCTCATCGAAGAAATGGCGGTGTCGACGTTGTCGATGCCGGCTTCCACGGCCTTGATGATGCTGGCGGTGCTTAAGCCAGTCGTGGCGTGGCTGTGCAAATGGACGGGGATGGCTAGGGATTGTTTCAGGCGCTTGACCAACTCTTCCGCCACATAAGGCTTCAGCAAACCGGCCATATCCTTGATGGCGACGGAATGCGCGCCCAAGTCTTCCAGGCGCTTGCCCAAATCAACCCAGGTGTCCACGGTGTGGACCGG
>Ga0265327_10002848_pt1 | contig 17451 bp, 13 predicted proteins | sample 41621metaG_FD_202089 | JGI IMG/M metagenome (GOLD analysis project Ga0265327, IMG submission 202089) | Rhizosphere microbial communities from Carex aquatilis grown in University of Washington, Seatle, WA, United States - 4-16-21 metaG | ecosystem: Host-associated > Plants > Roots > Rhizosphere... | reverse complement strand
AATTGCGATCCCCGCGACAGGCAACAGATACAGCAATTCGGGTTGCCGCAGCCGCCAGGCAGTGGCCCCCTCCAGCGACCAGAGGAAGAACGCGCAGAGCGAACCAACAGCCATCCCCAGGAGGATCGAGATCAAAAGCCACTTGCCAACGAACAGCCCGAGCAACCCGTGTTCTTTGAGGTGAAATCGAAAAGGCATACCAGTGCTTTGGCATAAGGCAGATTGACAGAATTTCGCGATCAACCGGCAGAGGCAACTTGAGCCGCTGCGAGTTCCCGGGGATGAGGTTTTACCGCCCCGCCGGGAAGCGAAGTCAGCACGACACAGATGGTCTCTGTCGCGGGATCAGCCCAGGCGAGTGTGCCGGTCGAGCCGGTATGTCCGAATGATTGCTCCGAACATCCCGGACTCCCTGCCGCCGCACCAATATTCAGTCCAAGCCCCCGCGGTGTCAGGCCGGATGGGTTCTGGTTCGTGATCATCAGACGTGCTGTGGCGGGACGGATGGACTTCCCCTGGCCCGACAGGAATTCAAACAGGAACTTTCCCACATCCGGCGCCGAGGCATGGGCGCCGCCCCACGGAGCTCCCAGCTTCCGCCAGTAGGGGCTGTTCCAATCCCAGTCCTTCGCCGTCGGATCACCCGCTCCCGCCTCGGGAGCCGCAAACTCGGTCTGGCAGGGAATCATCTTCTCCAACGGGAATTGACCCAACCCCAGCGCCGAATGAGTCATCTTCAGCGGCTGCAAAACGGTCCGTTCCACCAGTTCCAGGATGCCAACTCCACTGATCACTCGCGCGACCTGCAGCGCCAGCAGAATGGCCATGCTGGAGTACTGGTACTTCGTGCCCGGGGCAAAACCAAGCGGCGTCCGCACCGCGCGTTCAACGAACTGATCCAATGTCGCGTGAGCTTTCCGCAACGAATTGTTTTCGGGCAACTGATCCGGCAACCCTGAGACATGCGTCAACAAATGCCGAATCGTGACGACGTCGCGCGAATCCCCTGCGAATTGGGGAAGGAATTTCTGGACGCGATCCTCCAACTGGAACTGGCCCCGATCAAACAATGTCATCAGGGCCGTCACGCAAATCGGCTTGGTGATGGAACCAAGCAGGAACATGGCCTCTGGAGTTTTTGCCAGCCCAAACGGTCGCGTGATTTCCGTCTCGCGCTGCCGGACATGCAGCACGGCCGCGGCGAGTTTTCCACTGTCCACCGCCGAGGAAAATATCTTCGCCGCCGCGTCGATCCTGTCCCGTTGGATCGCTGCCCATAACGGTGCCGCCAGTGCCGCCGTGAGCCCCGTCTGAAGAAAAGTCCGTCGTTGCATCGGTTGGCTCCATTCCCTGCCTGAAAATCCGCTGCATCGAGATGACCGGCCTGCAGCCAGTCATCCGCGTTTGGGATTCACAATGCATCGCTGTCATTTCCGACTACGGACGGACCTTCACACTCAACAGACTCGGAGTCTGACTGATCGTCAATCGCGGAATCGTGAGTAACCCGCTCGCATCTGGCTTCACAACCCCATGAGTGACTGGCTTTCCATCTCGCACCAGTTCAAATTCATACTCTTGTCCCGCCCGAATGGGAAATGCCTGCAGTCGCCGTAACGTGACGTCCGCCGTCGATTCCCTGGGAAAATCGAACTTGCTTTGGACTTCATCGGGGCGAATCAACCGCAGTTCCATGGAGACTTGTGTTGCGGTGTCCTGGACGGCTTTCCAGCGGAAGAACCCGTTGATCTGCCCCGCGCCGGCCGTGGCTGCGGTTTCCGGATGAAGCCAGGGCGACGGAGTGTCTGACGTGGCATCTGTGAAGACGGGATAGGCCTCGTTCCTGCGGATTTCCAGCCAGGGGAAGGAAAACGCCAGGTCACAATTGGTGATGATTCGCTGCCGGGTCGAGTCGTGGCCGCTGCGTCCCCAGAAATCGATAAACGGCATCTTGCTGGCACGCATCCCGTTGATCAATGTCGCCTGGTCCCTCGCCCAGCCATCATCGACACCCGAGTAGGCGACAACGACCGGAGGATCAGGCAGTTTTGCATCTCCGGGCACTTCGGATCCGGCAAATCGCATTCGCTGCTGAATATGAGTCGCTCCGGCCGGGACATGAACCAGGACCGACGCAAACAGGTCACCACGCGGTGTGCCAAATCCCAGCGAACCGCTTCCCCCCATCGAGATTCCCGTCAGATAAACGCGATTGGCATCCAAAGGATACTGCGACAGCACCCACCGGACAGTGTCTTCCACGCGACGTTCCGTCGGTGTCGGGCCAGCGCCCATGTTTTTTGGAGCTTTCTGATTCGGCTCCGGACCACCCCACCACCAGTCACCGACGCCGCCATTGGCCCGGCAATCGGGATACAGTCCGTAACAGTCTGCGGGAGGGTGATAGACAAAATGGCCTCGCGGCCCTTCCGCTCCCTCGCTCCCAATCTCATACGCCGACTTCCCGTCATGTCCTGCCGAGTGCAGGCAGACATACAGCGGCGAGTCAGGGCGAGGCTTCTCCGGATGCACTAGGATGAAGAAGTCCTGCTGTGGCTTCGCATAACCCCATTCCGGCCGAGTCCCATGACGGAAGTACTCGACTTTGCGCCCCGGAAACGCGTTGATCGGCGGATTGGCATCGACCGTGGGCGGCCAGGCGGCGGGCGGAGAATCCGCAGCTACTGCCACCATCACAAATAGCATCGGAATGCTTCCGGTCGCCACCGCCAGTCGCATGACCCGCCTCATGAACTTCTCCTCGAAAATGCCGATTCCCGGCTTCGCAGACACTTCAACAGACCGTCAAACGCAATCCATGATTCTTGCGGGGCACGTCAGGCCAGGATCTGGGGAACAAGGTTTCCGTGCACATCTGTCAAACGGAAGTCGCGCCCCTGATAACGATAGGTCAGTCGAGTGTGGTCGATCCCCAACTGATGCAGCATCGTCGCCTGAAGGTCATGGATATGAACCGGGTCACGGACGATGTTGTACGAGTAATCGTCGGTCTCACCCAGAACGGTCCCCGGCTTGATTCCGCCACCAGCCAGCCACAGCGAAAAACACCGAGGATGATGATCACGACCATAACTGGTCTCGGTAATCGCCCCCTGGCAATAAACCGTTCGACCAAACTCGCCACCCCAGATCACGAGGGTTTCATCCAGCAATCCGCGCTGCTTGAGATCCATGACCAGGGCGGCCGAGGCCTGGTCCGTCTCCTTGCATTGCTGCACCATCCGGTCCGGCAACCCTCCGTGATGATCCCAGTCACGATGATACAGCTGAATGAATCGCACGCCCCGCTCAACCAGTCGCCGCGCCAGCAGGCAGTTGGCCGCGTAGGTGCCGGGCTTCTTTGAGTCTTCCCCGTACATGTCAAACGTGTGCGCGGTCTCGCCCGACAGATCCATCAATTCGGGAACCGATGTCTGCATGCGATAGGCAAGTTCGTATTGCGCGATGCGAGCCTGGATTTCCGGATCACCGACTTCTGCCAGTTGCAGTTGATTGAGTTCCGCCAGACCGTCGAGCATCTCGCGGCGACCTTCACGGTCGATCCCCTTCGGATCGGACAGATAGAGCACCGGGTCACCGACACCACGCAGCTTCACCCCCTGGTGTTGCGATGGCAGGAAACCGCTTCCCCAGAGTCGGGCCAGTAGTCCCTGTCCCTTGGTTCCCGACTTGGAGATCATCACGACGAACGCGGGAAGGTCTTCATTCATCGAGCCCAGGCCATAATCGACCCACGCTCCGAAACTGGGTCGGCCCGGCTGCTGACTTCCCGTTTGAATGAACGTGATCGCGGGATCGTGATTGATGGCCTCGGTATGCATCGACCGGATCAGGCAGAGTTCATCGGCGATCTTCGCCGTATGCGGCAGCATTTCACTCAGCCACATTCCACACTGTCCGTGCTGGTCGAACTTGAACTTTGAAGCGGCCACGGGGAAGTTCTTCTGGCCGGACGTCATTCCCGTCAATCGCTGCCCCTGGCGGATCGAGTCGGGTAATTCCTGCTTGTGAAACTCGGTCAATCGAGGCTTGTAATCGAACAGATCGATCTGCGATGGGGCTCCCGATTGGAAGAGCCAGATCACTCGCTTGGCCCTGGCCATCAAGTGCGGAAGTGTCGACGGAGACGCCCCCATGGTATCACGGGCGAGCAGCGATGCGAGCGCGGCCCCACCCAGCCCCGTTGCCGACCGCTGCAGAAACGTTCGACGGGTCAATGAATTCAGATCACGATGCATCACGGTTGCGGTATCCCATGCGATACGATGTCCGGCAGGTTCATCAAGGTTCCCTTATCATCCGCCAAACACGATGCCGGTGTCCAGCCAACTGCAGTAGACAAACCGTTGCTGTTCCACCGAGAATGTAGAGACGTCATCCGTCAGCCTTCGGAGGTTGGTCAAATTTTTTCTGCTCATTTGGAAGCATTTGCCGAGTGTGAGTCGTTGCGAAGCCGGGTCCTGGCGGTCCTGCATCGACTGCCCGAGCCGGTGCAACGTGATTTTCTCGATGATCCCCGCTTTCGAATCACGCTGGAAACCTATGTTCCGGGCGAAGGCTGGAGCTTGTGGATGGCGACGCCTGGCCCGATCGGCAGCGGCAGCCGCTGTGTCGTCCTTCGGCGTCGCCTGGCCGACTGTGCCGAGGCGTTCGCTCACTATGTGATTGCTCACGAATTCGCCCATGCGTTTCTGCACAACGGTGGCTGGGGCGACATCACCGACATTGAACAGGCGGCAGATGCCCTGGCGGCCAGTTGGGGATTTCATCGTCCGGCGGAGCCAGGCTGGCGAACGCTTTGAATGCCATCACCTCTGTGCTGTTCGACTATCGTCGAAGGATGGAATTCAGGAACGGACGGCTGGCCCCCATCATGACTCCGACGATCAGCCCGGCCCCGTGGGCCGTATTTGCCACCCTGGGAATCAATCCAATGTAGCACATCACAAACCAGGCGAGCATGACCGTCACTGTCTGCGGCGGCATCCAGAGCCCGCTTTCGGGATCGAGTCGCCCACGAACCCAGATATATCCAAACAGGCCGTAGATCACTCCAGACAGACCACCGAAGGCGGGACCGGCCACGGAGAATTGAGCTGTATTGGAGACAATCGCGATTACCATCGCCATTACAAGAAACTTCGGCGTCCCCACCCTGTATTCGATCAGCAGGCCAAAGTCCCGCAGGTAGATCATATTGAAGAGGAAATGCATGATCCCCATGTGAATGAAGATTGGCGACACCAGGCGCCACACTTCGCCCTGCTGGATCTGTTGCATTGTTCCATCGGTGGAAAAGGCCAATCGTTGGAAAAACTCCGGGTGCTTGCCAGGATCAAGGCCGGTCAATACCCCGACAATGATCGTCAATGCCATCAGGCCGAACGTGGCCGGACCATGTTCGATCGAAGGCCGCGACCAGCGGTCCCGCAGGTCGATATTCTTCTGCCGAGTTGCCGCTGGCTTTCGTCGTGCCCGCGCCGCCTGTTCCGCCTGACGTGGCGCCGCTCGATATCGCTCGTTGTCTGGATCGGTCCGAAATCGCGCCAGTTCCACTTTGGCCTGCGCCACGCGATCCTCATCGTGAACCCAGACAACAAATCCCGAACTGCCGCTGTCGACGCGACAGGAAATCCCCTGCGTCTGCAGGTAAGCGCCGAAACGCTCGGCCTGCTCACTCTCTTCAATCGTTCCAACCTGTCGCATTATGTCTTCCTTGATGCCGCGTCCGATTTCGGATCCGGGCCCCGCCCCTCACACTGATCGCCTGGACCTGGTCACGAATGCAATTCGACCAGATCCTTGTCTGCCAGGACATGGTCGCGCCCGACGCTTTGACCATCGCTGCAGCCAAATCCCCAAACCTTGGCAAACTTCAGCTTTTCGGCCAGATCCTTATGGACCCTGCCCGCCAGATCCTCGACCGTCCCACCGCGCGGGATGGTATACGGCGACGAGTAATCCGCAGGCTTGCCCGGCGCCTTGGTATACAGCCGGATCAATCCCAGTTCCCGAAAGATCGAATCTTTCAATTGCTGGCGATCGGCCGCTTGATCCAGATCGACTTGAAGTCGGGCAAACTCCGCCGGCACGAATTCCCGCAGAAATTCCAGACGGTCCTGGACGCCCGGATCGCCCCCCCGTGTCACCACCAGCAGTGTCTTGATGCACAGTTTCGAAAAGTCGTCTTCGTCGAACCCCGTGGTTGTCGACAGCAAAGTGGCCCGCTGTTTGAACTGTTCAATCACCGCAGCGGTGGCTTCCGGCGCATCGTCCGAACTCCCGTCGAATGACAGCACGACCAGGTCCGCGGATCGGACGAAGTTGAGCAGGTAGGGCTCAAACAGGCTGTCCGTGATGGGAGGCGTGTCAATCAGTTGGATCGTGATATCTTCCCAGGCCATCATCCCCGGCATCGGCTCGCGCGTCGTGAAGGGATAGTCGGCGACCTCCGGTTCCGCCTTCGTCAGCTCTTTCAGGATTCGACTTTTGCCCGAATTGGGGCCACCAATCAGGATCACCTGAGCCGCCCCCTGCCGTGGAAACCGATAGACCTTTCCCCCCTTGGGCGCGGTCTTTTCCACCTGGATGTCGGACTTGGTTTCCTTCAGCTTGGTCTTCAGATCCGCCTGCAGCTTTTCGGTCCCCTTGTGCTTGGGGATCAGCACCAGCATCCGTTCCAGGATTTCAAACCGCTCGGCCGCAGATTGCGCACGACGGTATTCTTCTTCGGCCTTTTGATACTGAGGAGGCAGGTTGGCAGGCATGAGTGGAAAAAATCACCTGATGAAAAAAGTTGCGATCACGACCAGATTGAGTCCCGTGCGGGTGACATCATGGCCGACAGTTCACCGGGCGGCAAATCCTCGCGGCCGGGAACCCGGACGCCCCTTATTCGGCCGACTCCCGCTCGATCGCCTGTGACAGGTCTTCGATGGCCCGCTCACTCAGATTCGTTTCATGCTCGCGCAGCCACTGCACATCGGCTCGGGCCTGAGCCCAGCGCTGAGTGCGGTAACTGAGCACCGCACGGAAGAATCGGTCACGGCCCGAGTCCGGCTTGATCAATAAGGTTGCCTCGACATATCGCAGCATTCGTTCGGCATCTTCAGTCTCGGCCGCGGTACTCAACAGGTTCCCCAGGATTCGTTCCAGGATGGCGCGGGGAGGTGTTGTATTCAGATAGTTCTCGCTCCACGCTTCATCAGTCAATGATTCATACTTCGCTCGCGCTTCGTCGGTCGTCAGCAACCGTCCCCGTTCAAAGACGTCCACCAGTTGCGTTTTTCCTTCGCGCGGCTCATGCCGCACAATGAAATGCCGCGGCATGCCCACTCCGACAACATTGAGCCCCATGCGGCGGGCCACTTCGATGTACAGTACGGAGAGAGTGATTGGCAGACCTTCGCGATCGTCAAGGACTTCGTTCAGGTAACTGTTCGACCGATTGTCGTAGTCGGTCCGGCTCCCATGAAACCCCTGCTCTTCGAACAGGTATCGGTTCAGCGCCGCAAACCGTTCCGCTTCACTCGCCTCTTTGGCAAGTCCCGACAGGGCCCGCCGGGCATGTCGTTCGACTTCCTTCTGATAGGCCAGCAGATCCAGTTCCGGATTATCCAGTCGCGAGATCAGCAGGCTGGCTCTCAACAAGTCAAATTTGGCCTCCTCAACACTCAATAACTGCTGCAAATCGGTCAACGTTTGCTTCAACTGCACACGCGACACCAGTTTTCTTAGCCGCGTGGCCTGCTGTTCCAGTTGAATCGCCCGCTCCTCCAGCAACAGGACTCCATCGGTCCCTTCGGGAGCCACCTTTTCGGCGGCGTCCGGCAGACCGGCGTCTCGAGTCAGTGACTGGATCACCTGGGAAACCCGGTCCAGCGATTCTGGTGATGGCTCGGTTCGGCGGATCGCGGCCGCCACCTGGAAACCTTTGAACTCGGCCTCGGTCTGACGGAACTTGCAGATTCCGACACGACCAGAGCGGTACGCGGTATCAGTCTCTTCAATCACCATCTGGTCATTCACAAAGCATTGCAATCGGTCCGACTCCACACGAACTTTCAACCAGTTCCAGCCGGTCCGATTCAACGCCGGGGTCCGAATTTCGCGCAGCACCTTCCACGCATAGACATCCGGCCCGTCAAACCGGCTCAACCGCACTCCGCCATTGCTGGGGTAGAATCCATAGTGCTTGTCGCCCCCGTCGGCATGAAACACCAGCCCGGCGGCGCCATCCGCCGGTTCGAATTTCACTTCGACCGCCAGCTCAAAGGGAACATCAGGAACCTCCATCGTGGACAGGCAGACGGCCCGCCCCCCGATTCCACCACCGCGCCCATCGACCAGGATTCGCCCCGCGCGCTGGCGCCACCGTCCCCCTGGCAAGGCCGTCCATTCCTCAGGATCCAGGACACCAATGGTCAGCCAGCGATTCATCGGAATGGGATTGGGCCGGGCCAGCAGCGGCTTGAGCGCATTGACCGGCATCGCGAACCCCAGGTTCTCTGTCTTGAGTGACTTCAGTGTCAGCAGTCCATGCACGCGTCCACGCAGGTCAAGCAACGGGCCTCCACTGTTGCCCCGCTCAATCGGCATCGCCACCTGCAGCATGGTCCGGCCTTCAATCTCCCGTCGCCCCGACAGGACGCCGCTGACGACGCTTCGCTCCAAACCGACCGGGTTGCCGATGGCGACAATTGGTTGCCCTTCCTGCAGTTCATCGGAATTCCCCAGGGGAAGCGCGGGAAGATTCTGAGCGTCAATCCGCAGCACCGCCAGATCATGAGAACGCTCGGTCGCTTCGATTGCGGTGACATCGAACTTCCGCCCGTCCGAAAGCTCAACGCTGATCGGCCGCGCCTCACCAATGACGTGCATGTTCGTCGCGATCAGTCCATTCGGATCGATGATGAACCCCGACCCCAACCCCTGTCGCTCGCCTTCGCGACCACGGAAGGTCACCACGACGACCGATTTCTTGACGATCGCCGCCAGTTGCTGGACGGTCTTGTCCATTCCCGCATCGGTGTTGACCACCGTCGTTGCATCAGCAGGTTTCTCGACTGCGGCATCCTGCGAGAATGTCGGCTGCGCAATCCCCGTCAGGACAATCAGGCTCAATCCGCAGATCACGTGCCGCATGCGTGGTTCCTTGCCGAACACTCGGGGCCGACTCCCTCAATCAGCGATCACTCGCCACCCGATTCTATGTTCGGCGACAGGAATCGTCCAATCGGACTGCCGGGATCACTCATCAGGGCCGCATATCCTGCTGAATTGTTCACATAGTGGCGGTAGGTTGCGGCCAGGCGCGCTCGCTGGCCCTCGTTCAATTCCTTCAACTGCCGGGCCGGGCAGCCTGCCCAGAGTGTATGCGGCGGAACGTGAGTCCCCTCGAGGACCAGCGCCCCGGCGGCAATCAAGGCCCCCTCGCCAATCACACAACGACTGAGCACCGTGGCCGAGATTCCGATCAAGGCGCCATTCCCCACAACCGCGCCGTGAACAATCGCCTTGTGTCCCAGCGTCACACGATCGCCGATGATGCACGGGTACCCCTCGTCCACGTGCAGGATCGAACCATCCTGCACGTTGGATTCTTCACCCACCTCAATCCACTCCTGGTCACCCCGCAGAACACACCCGTACCAGATCGAACTGCGGGCCTTCAGCCGGACCCTTCCCAGTACGACCGCGCCCGGAGCCACCCAGGCGGTCGGATCAATGACGGGGCGGGCCTGGATTGCACGCCAGTCCCAGTGCGTCTCAGGATGCGCGACGGCAGGCGGTTCCATCCCCTGATCCGTCAACAGCGGCCAGTCCCGCTTGATGTCCGCGGCAGTACGAGGCTCCCTCTCAGGTGAATTCGAAGTCATGCAATCGCTTCCTTTCAGGCGATGATTCTGGTCACAAATTCTTCTTCGCATGAATCCAGACCGCGGCCGCCGCCGCCTGGAAGGGCTTCATTCCTCGTTCCACAAGTCCTTGAATCAACTGCCGAAGCTCATCGCGCGACGTCGCTGAGGTCAGGAACGACGACGCCTCGGCGTCGATCACGGCAGATCCGTCGGCCGATGCAATCACCGTATCCGGTCCCGTCGCCACAACGACAGCGCCGCGCTGCCGCGATTCGGCCTTGACCAGCGCCAGCGTGCAATCGTCCACTCCCTCGTCTCGTTGAAGCTCGCGCCGTTGAAACTCGTCGGGGGTCAGGATCTGGATGAGATCCTCCATGCACGCAACGTCAGTTTGCCCCGTCGCCGCCCCGGCCGCCGGCAGTTCTGCCAACCAATGTGTCGGTGAGTTTTCGTATCCGGCAATTTCAATCGATTCAAAAACGGACAGCGGGGTACCGATCTCGGTGACAACCACATCTCCGCACAGGCGGCGTCCCGGTTGCAACAGGTGACCAGGCTTCTTGCGAAAGAAAGTGACAGTCAAATCGCAGGCCACGGCCCCCAGCGACTGGCCGGTGTCTCCCATCACGCCGCTCGGAACATCCACAGCGACAATCGGCGAATTCGTTCCCACGGCGGCATCCAGGACTTCCCGAACAGTCGCATCCAACGGCCGACTCAGCCCCGCTCCGAAGACGGCATCCACGATGAATTCCGCGCCGCCGAGGCATTCCAGCCCCCACGGTTCAATCACCCCGGTCCATTGCTGAGCATGTAATCGGGCTTCCCCCTTCAGACGCTCCGGCGTTCCCAGTAACGCGACACGGACAGGCCAGTTCAACTCGGCCAGTTGCCGGGCGATGACGAAACCATCCCCCCCGTTGTTACCCGGTCCGCAGAGAACCGTGACGTTCCGAACCGACCACCGTTTGACGATTTCCTCGACAACCGTCCGGCCCGCGTTCTGCATCAGTTCAATGGCCGTGTTCCCACTGGCGACGGTCAACCGGTCCGCCTCGGTCATCGCGTGGACGTCAAGCAATGCATATCGCAAATCCATCGCATCGACCTGCCAGACATTCTTGAATTCACGTCACCACGGCGATCGCTGCCGATGCGCCGCGGCCACAGTCACAATCATTCAGGAATCGGATCCGAGCGGCGGACTTCGGTCCCTTCCCATGTCGCCACATCGGTTGCCGCATCGTAGGTCAGGATTCGCTGAGCACTGTTCAGCGCTGGAGCGGCGTCGCGTTTCGGCAGGAACGCACGGTGATCGGCGATGACCTCGGCAGACTCCGGTCGGCCAGCCAGGTTCGTCCATTCGTGAGGATCCGCCTTCATGTCGTAAAGCTCTTCGCTCCCATCGGCATAACGGATATACCGCCAATTCTCACTCCGCACTCCATGGTTTCCCGGGTTATGCGTTGTGATTGCCGGCCGCATCCGCGCCGTTGTCGCATCCTTCAGCTGCGGAACCAGGCTGATCCCCTCGAGATCATCGCGGGGTTTCAACCCGCAAAGCTCGTTGAGCGTCGGGTAAATATCGAGCAATTCGACCGGATGCACACAGCGCCCACGCGGACTGACGCCGGGACCGGCGAAGATCAGTGGAACCCGCGTTCCCCGATCCCACAGCGTGTTCTTGCCGGTGATCCCCTTCTCACCCAGGTGCCAGCCGTGGTCTCCCCACAACACGACAATGGTATTGTCCGCTTGGCCGGATTCCTCTAGCGCCTGCATCAAACGACCTACCTGCGCATCGACAAAACTGGTGCTGGCCAGGTACGACCGGACCAGGTTCCGCCACTGGTTGTTCTCACGAACCCACTTCAAGCGGGGTTCCGGAAGATTCCAATGCAGATACCACGAGAATCGCGGCGTATCATCGCGATCTCCCTCTTTGACCAGTGGCAACAGTCGATCATCATCGGGATAAAGGTCGTACCACTTCTGAGTCACATAGCAGGGGACATGAGGCAGAAAGAATCCGGCGGCCAGGAAGAATGGCTGGTCCCTTCGGGCCGACTTGATCTGCTCAATCGCCCAGCTGGCGACCTGGTAATCTCCCTTGTCCTCATCGCGATGAGGGAAAACACCCCAGTCCATGAGCGGATGATTTCCCATCGGAGTCGCCGGGATCAGTTTCTTTTCCGGCTTGACGCCGATCCCCCCCGCCTGCCCCCAGACATCAAACTCCCGGGTTCGCTGCGCCGGCCCGCCAACGCTTCCATGGTGGATCTTACCGACGGTCAGGGTTCGATAGCCATGTTCATGAAAGTATTGCGGCAGCGTGACGCGATCCTTCCATTCGTCCAGCGTGCGGAACCAGGGAGCGAGCCCATAGACACCGGTCGTCGATGGGCGCAGGCCCAGCATCAGGCTGGTTCGGGACGGGTTACACAACGGCGCCTGACAATGAGCATTCAGAAACACCGTCCCACTCGCGGCCAGCCGGTCCATGTTCGGTGTCTTGACGAGCGGATGGCCCCCCAGCGCGCCAATCCAGTCGTTCTGGTCATCGATCGCAATGAACAGCACATTCGGCCGGGTCTTTTCCTGAGCCTCGACCTCAGCCTCGACCGCGAACGACCACGCTGCGGCGAAGATCAGAATGGAAAGGAATCGAATCCGGTTCACCTTCATTTCTTGGCCCCTTTTCCCGGAGGAGCGGATTCGCCGTCAAACAACTGATTGCCATAGGCGGCACGGGGAGGTTCCCCGGTTTCCTGGACCTCTTTTCGCAATCGCTCCAGCTCGGCATGCAGTTCTTTCACTGTCTGCTCATACGCCGGATTGCGATAGAAATTGCGAACCTCAAGTGGATCGACCTGGCGATCGAGTAATTCCCAGTCGTCGACATCCGGCTTGTAGTAGTGGACCAGCTTGAATCGGTCCGTGATCACACCGTAGTGCGGCCGAACCCGATGAGGGACCGGGAATTCATAATAGTGGTAGTACAAACTGCGTCGCCAATCCGCAGGAACATCTCCCTGGCAAAGGGGCCTCAGGCTGCGGCCCTGCATGTCGGCCGGCACTTTGACTCCGCCAATATCCAGAAACGTTTCAGCAAAATCGAGCAGGGAAACAATGTTCCCATTCACGCTTCCCGGCTTCGTCACACCCGGCCAGCGGACGAGCAGTGGAGTCCGAAGAGACTCTTCAAAAATCCAGCGCTTGTCGAACCAGCCATGCTCGCCCAGGAAGAATCCCTGGTCGGATGAGCAGATCACGACTGTGTTCTCGGCCAGACCTTCCTGGTCCAGAAAATCCAGCAACCGGCCGACATTTTCGTCCACTCCTTTGACACAGGCCAGGTAGTCGTGCATGTACCGCTGATATCGCCAGCGGACCAGGTCTTTGCCTGTCAGATTCGCCTTTCGAAATGCCTCGTTTCGCGGCTGATAGTACGCGTTCCAGGCCTGGAGTTGCTCTTCGGTCAGACCTGCGGGCGTGCGCAGCTTGGCGTCCAGGTCCGTAAAGGTCCGATCAATTCCCATGTCATGATCGCTGATCGCCTTGCCACGTCCTTTGAAGTCATCAAACAGCGTTTCCGGTTCGGCATGCGGACGGTCCTTGTCCCAGCCCAGGTGCCGAACGGCCGGAGCCCATTCACGGTGCGGCGCCTTCTGCTGACTCATCAGCAGAAATGGCTTCGATCTGTCCCGGTTCTTCAGCCATTCGATGGACAGGTCGGTAATGATGTCGGTGGTGTACCCGGCATGTTTCACCGGCATCCCGTTGCGCGACATCGGGGGATTGTAATAGACCCCCTGGCCGGGAAGAGTATGCCAGTGATCGAACCCGGTCGGTTCGCTCATCAGGTGCCACTTGCCGATGATGGCGGTCGAATACCCCGCAGCCTGCAGCAGCTTCGGAAACGTCTGCTGGCTGCCGTCGAACCGGCTGTTCGAATTGTTGTAGAATCCGTTCAGGTGCGAATATTTTCCAGTCAGGATCGTGGCCCGACTGGGCCCGCAAATGGAATTGGTCACCAGGCACCGATCAAACCGCATCCCCTCACGGGCGATTCGATCCATGCTCGGCGTTTCCAGCAACTTCCGTTTGTCACCGTACGCGCTGATCGCCTGACAAGTCAGGTCGTCCGCGAAAATCAGCAGAATATTCAGCGGCCGCTCGGCAGCCATCACAGGACGCGCCTGAAATGCCAACGGCCCGACCAGCAGGCCCATGATAAAAAACACACGTGACAGTCGTCGAAATGACATGGTTGCAGGATCCTCTGGAGCAACGATCCGGATCAGGATGGCAAATCTGGACGCATCAAAATCGAAACGCCATCCAACCGCCAGTCCATCCGGGGTCAGGTATTGAATTGTTTCAATTTGGCCGAACGAGCGCTATGCCGGCAGCCACTGCCCAGGATCCGCCAAATTGAAAGAATTTAACACCTGACCCAACTCTTTCGTAACGCCAAAAAGTCACTTCGAGCCGATACAGGTCACGGATTAAATTCTGTCAATTTTGATCGCCGTAACGGCAATCGCGACTCCTGTGCGGTTCTGGGGTCAGGTCTTCAAATTTCACTTTTGGCATACCGATCAAGGTCCAGTTTGCGTTGCACCCGGGTCTTGCAATAGAGTCCGGGCACGAATTGCGGGGCCAAAAGTGAAATTTGAAGACCTGACCCCCGCTTCGTTCGAGTATGATTCCGGCGGACGACGCAAGGATCCAACTCCGTGGCCCCATGCCCCGAGTCTGATTTCAAAGGGCAATAAACTTGATGCAGCGCCGGAACTGGTTGCGAGGGATGGGAAGTGCAGGACTGGCGCTCGCCAGTGATCATCTGCAGATCCAGTTCGTTGTGGCGCGGGAACAGTCTCGGTTGCCCGGATTCGGACGCGCAAAGTCCGTTGTCGTTGTCGTCGCCAGTGGTGGTCAAAGCCAGCTCGAAACCTGGGATCCGCGCCCCGAGGCGCCATCCCAGATTCGCGGCGCGTTCGATTCGATCCAGACCTCCGTCCCCGGCACGATCGTGTGCGAGCATCTGCCGCGTCTGGCGCAACTTGCCGATCGCTATGCCATCGTCAAGTCGATGTCCCACGATGACCTGGATCATGGCTCGGCCCTGTACCTGGCCCTGACCGGATATTACCACGCGCGACTTTCCTCGAATCCTCCGCCCCGAGAAACCGACCATCCCTTTTATGGCTGCGTCCTCGAACAGCAGCGGCCTGCCACCCGCTTCCTGCGCTCCTCGGTCCTGATTAATGGCCCCGCCCTGGTCCCCTGGGAGCCAGGGCCCGGGCAGTATGCGGGGTTACTTGGGCGCCAGTACGATTCACTGATGATCGGTGACGTCACGACCGATCACTCCGCGATTCCGGGACTGGAAGGGCAGGAGGGGCTCTCGATCCGGCGTCAGTCCTCGCGACAACGATTATTGGCCGAACTTCAGCCGGGACGCCCTTTCGCCGCTCCCGCCGTCCGGGATATGCAGACCCTGTACGACCAGGCGTTTGGAATGCTCGACCGGCCGGCGGCCCGCCGGGCACTGGACCTGAATTCAGAGCCCGCCTCCGTTCGTGATCGCTATGGCCGGCATCGCGCTGGTCAGGCGTGTCTCCTTGCCCGCCGCCTGGTCCAGGCCGAGGTCCCGCTGGTCACGGTCATCTGGAACCATTCCAATCGAGGTCAGGATCGGTCCCCCGACGATCTGGAACAGCACGGCTGGGACACTCATAACGATATCTTCGACGTTATGGGCAAGTCGTTGCTGCCACGATTCGATCAAAGCTTCTCGGCGCTTCTCGAAGATCTGGATCAGCGAGGGTTGCTGGACAGCACCCTGGTCATCTGCATGGGGGAATTCGGCCGGGCGCCTCTCGTGGCGCTGGAGCGAAACTTCGCGGGCGCCTCCCCCGGTCGCAAACACTGGGCGGCCGTCTATTCCATCGTGTTTGCCGGGGCCGGAGTCCAGCGCGGCATTACCGTCGGAGCGGCCGATCGCCATGCCGCCTATCCCGTGTCGGCCAAGTATGGACCCTGGGACGTCACCGCCACCATTTTTCATGCGCTCGGAATCGATTCCGGGCGACACTTTCACGACATCGCGAATCGCCCCTACCTGATCAGCACGGGCCAGCCGATTTCGATGCTTTATGGCTCCCCGGAACCAAATCTCACGCAATGACACCTTCACTCGCCCCGCTAGTGGGCAATCGAGCTCCCACGTTTTCGCTCCTCAGGACCGGACAGCCACACGGATCGAGATCTGTCTCGACCCTGGAGGATTATCGGGATCGCTGGCTGGTCCTGCTGTTCTATCCCCGCGACTTTTCGCTGGTGTGCCCCACGGAACTGACCTCGCTCAGCCGTCGTTTTGCCGAGTTCGCGCAGCGCGATTGCGAAATCCTCGGAGTCAGCACGGATACGATTGAAACTCACGAACGCTGGATTGCCACGCCCGCAGGCGCGGGGGGACTGGGCGAATTGAAATTCCCACTGGCCAGCGACGTGGAGGGCGAAGTCAGTCGCGCCTATGGCGTGTACGTCCCGCGTCAGAACGTGTCATTAAGAGGCCTGTTCCTGATCGACCCGAATGGAGTCGTCCAGTACCAGGTCGTTCATAACATGAGTGTCGGGCGAAGCGCCGACGAATTGCTGCGGGTTCTGGATGCGTTGCAATCCGGCGGAATGTGTCCGGAAGCCTGGTCGGCTGGTCAATCGACGATCGACCCGGAGCGGGAATTGGGCCCTGATCGCGTCGTTGGCGGATACCGGATCGAAGCCGAACTCGGTCGCGGCGGTTTTGGCGTCGTGTTTCGCGCGTGGGATACAGTCCTGGCACGACCTGTCGCCCTGAAGGTGCTGCGCAAAGATACCGAGCGCCCCGCGAATGAATTGCTGAACGAGGCCCGTGCCGCCGCATCTCTGAATCATCCATGCATCTGCACGATTCACACGGTCGATTCCAGCACGGGCGTTCCCGTGATCGTTATGGAACTGGTCGGGGGGCGTTCGCTGGTGGAACTGCTGGCGGACGGGCCTTTCCTCAGGGACCGGGCTCATCGATTGGGAAGCCAGATTGCCAGCGGCCTGGCCGCCGCGCACGCCGCGGGGATCGTGCACGGGGATTTGAAACCCGCCAATATCCTGGTTCGCGACGACGGCGTTCCCAAGTTGATGGATTTCGGCCTGTCCCGCCGATTGATCCCGACTGACGCGCTGGCCGACACCGTGATCGATCAACCGATCGAACACGCGCGCGGGATCACCGGGACCCCCTGGTACTTGTCACCAGAACAGGCCCGAGGTGAAACGTCGTCGCCCCAGAGTGACATCTTCAGCTTCGGACTGATCTTGTATGAATTGCTGACATCCCGCCGCGCATTCAAGACCACCACCTTGATGGAGACCCTGTACGCCGTACGTCATTTCGACGTCGACCGGCTGACCCGCGACGTGGAACCCGACGACGCGCGGCTGTTACGACAGATCCTGTCAACGGACCCGGCATCACGTCCCTCCGCAGAGTCCCTCGCCCGAACGTTGAGCGCCACCTCGTAAA
>Ga0265327_10002847_pt1 | contig 17451 bp, 17 predicted proteins | sample 41621metaG_FD_202089 | JGI IMG/M metagenome (GOLD analysis project Ga0265327, IMG submission 202089) | Rhizosphere microbial communities from Carex aquatilis grown in University of Washington, Seatle, WA, United States - 4-16-21 metaG | ecosystem: Host-associated > Plants > Roots > Rhizosphere... | reverse complement strand
GCGGGGCAAGAAGAACGACGCCAACGACGCGGCGGCGATCTGCGAGGCGATCGGACGGCCGCACCTGCATTTTGTGCCGATCAAGACGGAAACCCAGCAAGCCGTGCTGATGCTGCACCGGACGCGGGAAATGCTGGTCGGGCAGAGGACCATGCTGGTCAACGCGACACGTGCGCATCTGGCCGAGTTGGGGATCGTTGCCGGCCAGGGAGCTTCCGCCTTCAAGGATCTGGTGAAAATGATGAGTGACGGCAGCGGCGGCGCTCGTCTGCCGGCCCTGGCTCTCCGGGCGTTGCGGCTGCTGACCGAGCAAATCGACGAAGCCACGGACCGGATCAAGGCGTTGGAAAAGGAGATCGCCGCCTGGCACCAGCAAGACGAAGCCAGCCTGCGGCTCGCCACCATTCCCGGCGTCGGCCCGATCACCGCCAGCGCCATCGTGGCCAGCATCGGCGATGTGGCGCGCTTCGCCTCCGGTCGTCAGTTCGCGGCGTGGCTGGGCTTGGTGCCCCGGCAGAACTCCACCGGCGGCAAGACGCGGCTGGGCGGCATCACCAAGGCCGGCGACCGTTACCTCCGCACTTTGCTGGTGATCGGAGCGACCGGAACCATCCGCTACGCCCGCGAGAAGGTTCCGGGCCAAGGCCACTGGCTCATCGATTTGCTCGCCCGGAAAGGCAAGGAGAAGACAAGGCTGGTGACCGTGGCGCTGGCCAACAAGACCGCCCGCATCGTCTGGGCCTTGCTGCGGCGTGGCGGCGTCTATCAAGACCCGGTCGCCGCCTGAGCGGAAGCTGGAAGGGGAACGAGGTTCGCAGGGGTGAATGGTGACGTGATGGCAACCGGTTGCGCCGGGGCACGGGACAACCCGACAAGTGTCCATTGGCTTCGAGCCAGGACGGATGATTTTGGGATCCGGGCCGCGGATTTCATCATGGCCAGCGGGCCAGTGGCGCCGCGCAAACAGGCCGGACACATGACTGCACCCAACTATATGCCAAACACGTCGAAATTTCCCTTGCAACGAAGGGGCCGTCCACACATGAACACGGATTAATAGCTATTAGAGTGCGCATTATAATGTCTTTTATCCGTGTCATCCGTGGATATCCGTGTAATCCGTGTTCCCATGGCTCGTTCGCCGGAGATGGTATCCCTTCACCCGATTGCCCTGGACCCTGGGCCGCCTTTCCCGAAAAATTGAAACACCATGGGCATAATGTTGTTTTTTGCATGTTTTAAATCATATGTTTTATAGCGTATCTGTAACATTGGACTATTGTCTCTTTGGATCGATTTGCGCCTTCAGTCACAGTCGTTTTAATAAATTCCGATGCATCGAAACAGAGGGCCACTTATGAGGGCCAACACGTCGAGGAAGCAATTGGAGGGGTTGGTGGCGGCGAGTACCCACGCCCCGGTGGAGGAAGCCTTGCACCGGGATCAGGTGGAGCAGCGCCTTACCCTCTTCAAAATTGTCTTCGACAACGCCTCCGAGGCCTTGATCATCACCGATGCGGAGCAGCGCATCCTGGAGGTGAACGGCTGGTTCACCCAGATCACGGGCTACACCGCCGCCGAGGTGATCGGAGAAAAGCCTTCCAGGCTCGCCTCGGGGCGCCATGACGACGCCTTCTATGAGGCCATGTGGACCTCGATCCGCGAAACCGGACGCTGGGAAGGCGAGATCTGGGACCGGCGCGCCAATGGCGAGATCTATCCGAAACACCTGTCCATCTTTTCGGTGCATGATAACGAGGGACGGGTTCTGAACTATGTCGGAAGCTTCACCGACATCACCCCGCGCAAGCAACTCGAGGAAGAGACGCTCCGCCTTGCCACCCATGATCCGCTGACCGGCCTTCCGAACCGGCGAATGATGGTCGATCGCCTCGATCAGGCCATTCGGCAGGCGGTCCGGTCGGGCCAGATGGTGGCGCTGATGTTCATCGACCTGGACCGGTTCAGGACCATCAATGATTCGCTTGGCCATCTTCTCGGCGACAAGCTTCTCTGCCGGATCGCGGCGCGACTCCAACGCTGTGTACGGGATAGCGACACGGTGGCGCGGCTGGGCGGCGACGAATTCGTGCTGGTGCTGCCCGAAGTGGCCAGCCCCGACGGCGTGATCCGTGTGGCGCTGAGCCTGATTCAGGCGATGGCGGAGCCGATGACGATCAACGGCCACACGGTCACGGTTTCCGTGAGTATCGGGGTGGCTTTCTTCCCCCATGACGCCAAGAATGCCTTCGACCTCCTGCACAAGGCGGACAGCGCCCTCTATCAGGCGAGGGCGGCGGGCCGCAGCACCTACTGCTTCTTCTCCCCGGACATGACCCGCCGCTTGGCCGATACCCTCGAAATGCGGGTGATCGAGGAGGTGGCCGCACGTGAGGAGGCACAAAAGCGCTTGGCCCATGCGGAGCGGATGCAGGCATTGGGCCGGCTCGCCAGCGGCATCGCGCATGATTTCAACAATATCCTCCAGGTTATCGAAGGCGGGGCGACGCTGATCGAGCAACGTCCCAGCGACACGGAAAAGGTATCGCGCTTTGCCCAGATGATGCTGGAAGCCACGAACCGCGGGTCCACCATCACCCGCCGGCTGCTGGCCTTTGCCCGGTCCGACGAACTCCGTTGCGAGGCCGCCGACACCAATGCATTGCTGGAAAGCCTAGGAATTTTTCTGAAGCACACGCTGGACGCCGCCATCAGCGTCCAAATCGCGCTGACGCCGAACCTGCCGCCGCTGCTGGCCGACAAAGGACAGCTTGAAACCGTCCTGATCAATCTTGCCACCAACGCCCGCGATGCCATGCCCAATGGCGGCACGCTGACCCTGGCGGCCATGGGCGAGGCGATACCCTCGGTGGAGGGCAGCCGCGCCGATCTCCCGCCCGGCCGCTATGTCCGCCTCTCGGTCGTCGATACGGGCTCCGGGATGGATGCCGACACGCTGGAACATGCCGGCGAGCCTTTCTTCACATCCAAGGCGCTTGGCCAGGGCACGGGGCTGGGGCTGGCGATGGCACGAGGCTTCGCGGAACAGAGCGGCGGCGCGCTCACCATCGACAGCGCCCCCGGCATGGGCACCACGGTGACGCTCTGGCTGCCGGAGGCGACCATGCAGCCGATGGAACCGGAATGTCCGGCCAAGGCCGCCTCATGCTGCACACCACCCGTCACCCGCCCCCAGGTGCTGCTGGTGGACGACAATGCGATGGTGCGCGACATTCTGGCCGAGAACATGAGAAATGGCGGCTATGCCGTGCTCGCCGTCGAATCCGGCACGGAGGCTCTCGAAGTGCTGAAGGCCGGCGAGGCCGTTGAAATCCTGATCACCGATCTATCCATGCCGGGCATCGACGGGCTCAGCCTGATCCGCCAGGTTCAGGCGCTTCAGCCGAAACTTCCGGCGGTGCTCCTCACCGGCGATCCCGGCGATGACGCCGCCCTTGCCGAGAAGGGCGCCGTCCCCGGAGCATTCTCGCTGCTGCGCAAGCCGGTTTCATCGCGGCAATTGCTGGACCGCCTCAGCGCCACGCTGGCCTTCCACGCGGAAAACCGCCACTGAGTGAAGTGCCGCCGTCCCGATCAACGCAAACACCATCAGACTCCCTCTTCCCTCCCGGCTCCGATCGCGGCATCTTCTGGGGTATGGAAAAGACGGATGATTTCGGGATCCCCCATCTCGGCGGGAAAGCTTTGGTGCTTTTTTCGGGCGGGCAGGATTCGGCGACCTGCCTTGCCTGGGCGCTGGCGGCGTTTGGCGAGGTGGAGACGATCGGGTTCGATTACGGGCAGCGGCATCGGGTCGAGCTTGAATGCCGGGGCGCTATCCTGGAGGCGATCCGCCAAGGATTTCCGGAATGGGCGGGGCGGCTGGGGCAGGATCATCGGCTCGATCTCGGGCTCATCGGGCAGATCAGCGAGACCGCGCTCACCCGTGAGGTCGCCATCACCATGCAGGAAAACGGGCTGCCCAATACCTTCGTGCCCGGCCGCAATCTGCTGTTCCTGACCTTCGCGGCGATGACGGCCTACAGGCGCGGGGCAAAGCATCTGGTGGCGGGGTTCTGCGAGACGGATTTCTCGGGCTATCCCGATTGCCGCGACGACAGCGTCAAGGCGATGCAGTTGGCGCTCAATCTCGGCATGGATTCCCGGTTTGTGGTGCATACGCCGCTGATGTGGATCGACAAGGCGGCGACATGGCGCCTCACCGCCGCGCTCGGCGGCAAGAGGCTGGTCGAGCTGATCCGCACCGAATCCCATAGCTGCTATCATGGCGAGCGGGGCACGCTGCATCCCTGGGGGCATGGCTGCGGCACTTGTCCCGCCTGCAACCTCCGCCGCGATGGCTGGGAGCGCTTTCAGCGCGGCATCCTGACGACATGAGCTACGCGGTCAAGGAGATCTTCTATACGCTTCAAGGTGAAGGCGCCCGGACCGGGCGCGCCGCCGTGTTTTGCCGTTTCGCCGGCTGCAACCTCTGGTCGGGGCGCGAGGCGGATCGGGATCGGGCCGTCTGCCGCTTCTGCGACACCGATTTCACCGGCACGGACGGCAAGGGCGGCGGCAAATTCGCCGATGCCGAGGGGCTGAGCGCCGCGATTGCCGCTTGCTGGCCCAAGGATACCAATGGCCAGGGTGCCGGCGGCAGCCCTTACGTGGTCTGCACCGGCGGGGAGCCGCTGCTACAGCTCGACGCGCCACTTATCGAGGCCCTGCACGCGCGGGGCTTCGAGGTTGCGGTGGAGACCAACGGGACGATCACACCGCCGCCCGGCATCGACTGGCTTTGCGTCAGCCCGAAAGCCGGAGCACCGCTCGCCGTGGCGGGCGGCGACGAGATCAAGCTGGTTCTGCCCCAGGCGGAAATGACGCCCGATATGTTCGACGGGCTTGATTTTCGTCACTGGTTCGTGCAGCCGATGGATGGCGCCCTGCGTCAGGCCAACACCAGCCTCGCCGTCGATTGGTGCCTTGCCCACCCGAAGTGGCATCTCAGTCTTCAGACCCACAAGATCACAGGAATTCCATGAGCCCGACGCGTATCGAAATCTGCAAGGAGTTCACCTTCGAGGCCGCCCATCATCTGGGCGCCAACGTGCCGGAGGGGCACCCCTATTCCCGCCTGCACGGCCATTCCTTCAAGGTCGAGGTCTCGCTCGCCGGCACGCCCAACGCCAAGACCGGCTGGATCATGGATTTCGCCGGCCTCGACGCCGCGCTGAAGCCCTTGCGCGAGCGGCTCGACCATCGTTTCCTGAACGAGATCGAGGGGCTGGAGCTGCCGACGCTGGAGAACATCACCGGCTGGATCTGGAACGAGCTGGAGGGAAGCATTCCCCTTCTCCACCGCGTCGTGGTCCGCCGCGGCTCCTGCGGCGAAAGCTGCACCCGCGAACGGGTGGGGTAGGAAGCAGCCGGGAAGCCCCTCACCCCGGCCCTCTCCCGCAAGCGGGAGAGGGAGGGACCCGCGAAGCGGGAGGGTGAGGGATCTCTCCCCTACTCCGCCGCCTTTGCCCGCGCCCCCAGTTCCTTCAAACAACGGTCGATCCAAAGCTTGGTCAGCTTTTCCTGAAGCCCGTTCTGGCCGAGGCGGGAGCGGAGGTTGGCGAAATCGACCTTGTCCAGATCCTGGTCCTGGTTGAAGCAGGTGAAGACCACGCTTTCCTGTCCGGTCACCGGGTCTTTATGGACCTGGAGGCACTGGGCGCAGATTTCCTTCATCATGCATTGCATCGGCGAGTTGATCGAGCCGATGGCGCAGTGGTCCGGCTTCAGCATGGAGGCAAGACGGGTCCGCCGCGCCTCGCGGACGGCGGCCATCATTCCGTCGGAGCCGATGGCGATGATCCGGTCCACTTCGGAAAGCGGGATCGGCATGTCGCCGAGCTTGCCCTCACCATAGGCGGCGATCGCCTCGATGATGTTGCCGACGATGGTCTTGTCCTGCGGACGGTCCACCGGGAAGGCGGGCGCCTCGTTGCAGGCCCAGACGATGACATCCGCCGCCTTTTCGATCTCCTCGACCTTGTAGCGGTCCTTCCCTTCGCGGTAGCCCGCGACATAGAGCACCTTCGAGCCCTGCGCCCGCAGCGCCTGCCCGATCGAGAACAGCACGGCGTTGCCGAGCCCGCCACCGATCAGCAGCACGGTCTCGCCCGAAGGCGTTTCCGTCGCCGTTCCGGTCGGCCCCATCAGGATGACGGGCTCGCCCGGCTTCAGATAGGCGCAGAGGTCGGAGGAGCCGCCCATCTCCAGCACGATGGTGGAGAGGAGCCCCTGCTCCCGATCGACCCAGGCGCCGGTCAGCGCCAGCCCCTCCATGGCGAGGATCGTGTTCCCCGCGCGCATCGCCTGGGTTTCATAGTTCTGGAGCCGGTAGAACTGCCCCGGCTCGAATTTGCGGGCCGCGAGCGGGGCGCGAACGACGACCTCGACGATGGTCGGTGTGAGGCGGACCACCTTTTGCACGACCGCGCGCAGCTCGTCATTGAGCTTGGCGAACAGCGCCGGAACCGAAATCGCCGATGGAGCCTGCTTCGCCAGCACCCGGCTGACCACCGGATAGCCGTTCTTGGCGCTCGCCATCGCCTTCACCACATTGCCGGCGAAGGAGGGATGAAGATCGCCGAAGAAGCTCATGCCTTTCCCATCGGGCAGAAGCCGCATCAGCACATGGGCAATGGCGGGCTTGGCGCTGCGCTCCGGCTGCACCGGCTGGCCGTCCTCGTCCACGGCCTGGAAGTATTTGCCGTCGATGGCCACATCGTCCGGATATTCGCGGCCCAGAACCGTGTTGGGCTGCGTCCCCGCCGCGACCAGGATCGCGCGTGCCGGGAGGACCACCTCGGCCCCCTCCGAATTCGTCAGGCGCAGAGATTTGGCGGCGCCATAGGCATCGGTCTCGACCGCCTTCGGAGTGAGCCCCTCGGCGAAGCGGATGCCTTCCTCCAACGCCTTCGCCACTTCCTCATGGTTGAGCGTATAGCTCGGCGAGTCGATCAGGCGCCGGCGATAGGCCAGGGTGACGCCGCCCCAACTATCGATCAGCCGGACGAGATCGGCCCTGCGGCCTTCTTTCGCCGCCAGCGCCCGTTCGGCGCGGATAGCATGGGCATGGAGAAGGAACTCCTCGGCCAGTTCAGCTTCCGCCGGGGTCCAGCCGGCGCGCACCGCCGCCTCACCACGTTCCGCCACCAGGATTTCATAGCGCGCCAAGAATTTCTCGACCTGGACCGGGTAATAGGCCACCGACTCCGTTGCCGTATCGATGGCCGTCAGCCCGCCGCCGATCACCACCACCGGCAGGCGCAGGAGAAGATTGGCGATGCTGTCCTGCTTTGCCGCCCCGGTGAGCTGCAAGGCCATCAGGAAGTCCGAAGCCTGCCGCACGCCGGCAACGAGGCCGTTTTCCATCGGCACGATGGTCGGCCGCCCGGCCCCGGCGCAGAGCGCCACATGGTCGAAGCCCATGGCGAAAGCGTCGTCGATATCGATGGTGCCGCCGAAGCGGATGCCGCCGAACATGGCGAATTCCTGCCGCCGCTCCAACAGCAAGCGCACCAGCTTCAGGTAGTTCTTGTTCCAGCGCACGGTGATGCCGTATTCGGCAACGCCGCCGAAACCGGCGAGAACGCGCTCGTCGAGCGCTTCGTAGAGTTCTTCCACGTCTAGGATAGGCTTGAACGGCACCCGTCCGCCCGAAACCGCCACGCCCGAGATCGCTTCCGGCAGGGGCTCGATCTTGAGCCCGTCCACGCCGACCACCGCATGGCCGTCATTCATCAGATGATGGGCCAGAGTGAAGCCGGAGGGGCCGAGACCCACCACCAGCACCTTGTAGCCGCTAGCAGCCTTGGGCAGCGGCCTCTCCAGATTGAGCGGGTTCCAGCGGGTCAGCAGCCCGTAGATCTCGAATCCCCAGGGCAGGCCGAGCACGTCTTTCAGCGTCCGCGTCTCGATCTGCGGGATATCGACCGGCTCCTGTTTTTGATAGATGCAGGCCTTCATGCAGTCGTTGCAGATGCGATGCCCGGTCGAGGCCGTCATCGGGTTGTCGATGATGGTGATGGCCAGCGCGCCGACGGAATTGCCGCCCGCCTTCACCTGGTTCATCTCGGAGATCTTCTCTTCGAGCGGGCAGCCGGCGAGCGGCACGCCAAAATGGCTCTTCTTGAAGCTTCCAGTCTTCTCCTTCAGCCCCTTGGAGCAGCTATCCTTGCCCTGGTTGGCGCACCAGATGCAGTAATTGGCATTGTCGAGTGCTGCTTTAAGATCGGCGCCCTGATCGGTCAGCGCGAAGCCTTCGCGGTGCCGCTCATGCCCGCCGCCGAGCGCCAAGGCCGGCACCCCGGCCACGTTCTCGGTCTCAAGCGGAACCAGATTTTCCATGTCGAGCTTATGCGGCTGCTTGAACAGCACGCCGTCATGGTGCTTAGCCCGCCCCGCCACGGAAAGCGCCGCCCAGGCGGCATAGCGCGCGGCTTTGTCGAGAAGCTCGGTATTGGCCGATTCGTCCTGCCCCCAGCGCGTGACATGGTTGGCATAGGAAAGCTCGGTCAGCGCCTCGCCGATGATCGCTTCGAGTTCGCCCGCCAAAGCCGGGCCGTCGATCGCTTCCGCCTGTTCCGGGGTCACACCCTTGACGGCGCGCCGCTGCACGAAGAGCCGCTTCACCGTATAGAGCGGCGCCAGCGCATGATGCCGCCCCTGCATCGCCCCAAGCTCCGCCTCGATGCGGAAGAGCCGGCCGACGAAATCTTCGAGATGCGGCGCCAGCGCCACGATCAGCTCCGACCGCGCCTTCGCGTCGAGCGCGCCCGGCCCCAGCCCATCTGAATTAAGCCGGGCCGTCAACAGCCGGTCCGCCAAACCGGCATCGCCCTCCCCCAGATGATCGAGGAAGTGCCGATCGATCTTCACGAGCCCGTCGCGAGCGTAAAGATCGGTGAATTTCAAATCGAAGGAGAGGGTAAGATCAGTCATCCGCGCGATCTAGCACAAAGCCCTTCCGGGCACAAATACGTAAGGCATTTAGTCTAAGATAACCGCCGCCAAGGATTTTAAGGAGCCCCCATGCCCCCCGATCTTGAGTCCGTCGCCGCGATCATCCGCGAAATCGCCGAGGCGGAAATCCTGCCGCGCTTCCAGAAGCTTGGCAGCCAGGACATCCATGAGAAATCCGGGCCTTTGGATCTGGTCACCATCGCCGATACCGAGACGGAAAAAGCACTGTCGAAGCGGCTGCTCGCTGCCTATCCGGGCACGCTGGTCCTGGGAGAGGAAGCCGCGGCGGCGGATCCGGGAATTCTCGGCATCCTTTCCGGCGAAACCCCGGTCTGGGTGCTCGATCCGGTCGACGGCACCCTCAATTTCGCGCAAGGCCGCCCGGATTTCGCGGTGATCGTCGCCTATGTCGAGCACGGGCGCACCATCGCCGGCTGGATTCATTCCCCGCTCACCGGGACGACGATCCAGGCGACGCGCGGCCAGGGCGCCTGGAGTGCCGGCGAGCGGCTTCAGGTCGCGATGGAGCAATCGCTGTCGGTGATGACCGGTTCCGCCTATGGCAGCGGCAGCGACGGCGTCTATCTCTCGGAGACGCTGGAGGCATCGGGCAGGATCGGGCGAATCGATAACCGGATGTGCGGTGCCGTCGAATATATCGGATTGGTGCGGCGGCAGCGGCATTTCCTGCTATCGCGCAATTCCCTGCCCTGGGACCACGCCGCCGGCATCCTGATCGCCGAGGAAGCCGGCGCGCATGCGGCCTTCCTGGACGGTTCGCCCTATGACCCGAAGATTATCGACGGCAGAATTCTGGTCGCCCCCGGACCGGCTGCCTGGACGGCTCTACAGGCGGAGATCCGCCCGCTCATTGGCGTGTAGGGGAATGGATAAACACGTCGCACCTCTATCGCCGCCGAGCGGTCACGCTATTTCTGACGGTGAGGCATATTCTCACGCAGCACCTCGTTAATGCGCGTTTGCCAGCCGTTACCGGCTTGGCGGTAAGCCTCCAGCACGTCGGGATCCAGACGAAGCGTCTGATTGACCTTCTTATCCGGTTTTGAAGGGCGGCCACGCCGGATCAGTTCCTGCGTCGCCTTCTCACCAATGAATTTCGGCAGCATTTCGGCGGCAGGTTTTGCGGTCGCAAAATCCGCCTTGGTCCATTCAGGATTGTCATCATCGGGACGTGAAGCCCGATCGTCAGTCTCTCTTGCCATACTGTTTTACCTCTCGTTTGTTTGCCTTGCGGAAGCTGATAACGCGCAAGTCATTGCCTCTCGGCGTCACCACCGCCACATATAAACGCTCCTCAAGGAATGCAAATATTCGCAAGCGAACCTCGCCATAATCCTTGCGATCATCCTCTTTGACCAGCGCTGTGCCCCACTCTAGTCTTTCAACGAGTTCAAAGGACAAACCGCGTTCCGCGATGTTCTTGGTACTTTTTTCATTATCAAATGTAATGGCCATATGAATAAACGCTACAGCATTAAATATGCTCCCGTCAAAAGAAAAAGGCCCCGCGACGAGGCGGGGCCCTGGAGGCTTGGGGGACGGGGGAGGTTGCCGTCCAGCCTCGAAATGAACGTGAGAATTATATTATCGTTCCCGACGGCAACCAGCAGTGACCGCCGTCACCGCGAATTACTCGGCGGCGGCGGAAACCTCACGCCGGCCGCATCTCTCCTTGCACAGCGCGACGCTGCACCCGAACATATGGCAGGCCGAAATCATCGCCGGCGATTCGGAAGCAAAAGCCGGGATCACCCAGCCGAACCATGTCGCCGCCAGCCCTGCCGGACGGCCTCCGGTCTTCGGAAGCTTATGGTGTCGATTCGACCGGTCGGTCATCCTGCGGACTCCTCTGTGCATGTTGCAGTGCACCAAAATGGCACGCTCTTTTACCGCGCGGAGATGTCACTTTGACGAAACCCTTGGTGATTTCGCTGTTGAACGGGAGCCGGAGTTCGGGTTCGATGCCGGGGATAGATCAGTGCTCGACCAATCTGCGGATAAGACGCGCCAATAAATACCGGCCGGATAGCCAAGCGACGATGAAACATGACCCTCCAACCAAGAAGAAGAAGATCAATACTCTGACCAAAATGTCAATTACTTCGTCCATGTCGCATCTCCAACGTCTAACAATGCACCGATAGGCATAGGAACTGCTATTATTGAAAACCGAACGCACTGTCATTAAGCTACTTACATTTCACTGAGCCCGACAGAACAAAGGTTTCCAGTGCATGAACAAAGCGGGACCAATAAAAATTCCCAAAAATTCCATCGGCCTGAATGTTCTTGCATCCTCACGCAGAGTATTACAGCAAGAAACACGCCATGTTGCAGTGCCGTTAATTGCATTGAAGGATCGCGGAAATTCGCGAGAACAAGCAGCCATCGCCACGGCACCGGGGAATTTTTTCCGGTTTGGGAGGCAAAACTTGCTGTGTGTCAGTGAACGTCGTCGATAGCCGAAACAATGTCGGTCTGCGCGAAATCGTTCCCCTTGAACAACAGCGGCAGGTGGCGGATCTTGGCGGCGGCATAGGCGAAAACATCGCCGAAATTCAGGCCGGCGGGGTGGCCGCTGCCCTTGCCATAGGCGATGAAGGCGCTCCATGCGGCCTCCATTTCGGCTGGGCCGGGGGCCACGATCTCGAAAGCGGGAACCCGCAGCAGATCGTCCAGAAGGACAGCGGCGCGATGTCCCAACCGGCCATAAACGACCATGCGGGCCTCGACTACGGAGACCGTGCTGATCACCGCATGGGACGCTCGTTTCAGCCTGGACAGGAATACCGGTGCTTCCGGCTCATTGAGAACGATGGCGACGAGCGCCGAGGTATCGACGGCGATCACTTGGGCAACCCCATCTCGTCATAGGCCACCGCCTCGAAGGCGTCGGATCGCGGCGGAATACGGTGCATCTGCGCGACGATGGCATCGATCCCGTTCCAGAGATCGGCATCGGCTGGCGAGGCACCTACCTGGGTAAGCATACGATCGACCGCCGCCTCGACCGCCGCCGTCTTGCCGACTCCAATCGCGCGGCTGAGGCGCTCGATCTTCGCCACGACCTGGGGATTGGCGATCTGTATCGGCATGCGCGCCTCCATAATGGAATGGTGATCATCAATATTGATTGTCACCTGCGGGAGCGCAAGAGGGATTGGAGAGCATAATGAATGGATGAGCCCGCTGCCTCGATATCGAGGAAACGAATTCTACCGATGGCTGCCAAGCCGCTGATTTTCCAGGAAGAAAATGGTGCTGCCGCGCAGGATTGAACTGCGGACCCCGTCCTTACCAAGGACGTGCTCTACCACTGAGCTACGGCAGCATAGGCCGGAAACCGCGATCGATGTCGGGGCCGGCGCGTCGAGAGCGGAGGAGATACATGAGACGGAGAGGCTTGGCAAGGTTCTGTCGGCAATAAATTCGGGCTAATCTGCCGGCGACGTTTCCGCCGGCTCCGGCCCATGACGAAAAAGGAACCTGATCGATGCGCCACGGGATCTTGGCTGTCCTGCTGATTCTTCTCCTGGGATCGGGGACGGCTCCGCACGCCGCTGAAAAAATCGTCTTCGGCACCGATTGGAAGGCCGAGGCGGAACATGGCGGCTTCTATCAGGCGATCGCCACCGGCCTCTATGCCAAGCACGGAATCGAAGTGACGATCCGGCAGGGCGGTCCCCAGGTCAATCAGGCGCAGCTTCTGGCCGCCGGACGGCTCGATTTCAGCCTGGCGCCCAATTCCTTCATCCCCTTGAACCTGGTTCAGGAAAATGTGCCGGCAGTCGTCGTCGCCGCCTTTTTCCAGAAGGATCCGCAAGCGTTGCTCGCCCATGCGGGCCAGGGCAATGACAGCCTCGCCGCACTCAAGGGCAAGCCGATCATGATCGGGACCGACACCCGAATCGGCTCCTGGCGCTTCCTCAAGGCGAAATTCGGCTATAGCGACGACCAGATCCGCCCCTATGCCTTCAGCCTCGCCCCCTTCCTCGCCGATCCGAAGGCGATCTGCCAGGGCCTCGTCACCAGCGAGCCCTTTACGCTCGAACAGCAGGGCGTCCACCCGGTGGTGATGCTGTTGGCGGATAATGGCTGGCCGAGCTATTCCGGGATGGTCATGACCCGGACGGAGACCGTGGCCAAATCCCCCGATCTCGTGCGGCGCTTCGTCGAGGCCAGCGCCGAGGGCTGGGCCAGCTATCTCCGTGGCGATCCCGCCCCCGCCAATGCCCTGATCAAGAAAGACAACCCGGAAATGACCGATGCGCTCCTGGCCTTTGGCCGGGAGAAGCTCGCCGCTTACGGGATCGTCGAGGGCGGCGATGCCAAGCGGCTCGGGATCGGCGCCATGACCGAGGCACGCTGGCGCGAATTCTTCACCACCATGGCCGCCGACGGCGCCTATAAGACCGATCTCGATTACCGGCGCGCCTTCACCCTGGAATTCGTCAAGGTGCCGCGATAGCGCCGCTTATCACCATCCAGGATCTGGGAAAGACCTTCCGCAACGGCACGGTGGCGCTCGAAGGCATCGGGCTCAGCCTTCATGCGGGCGATTTCCTCTGCCTCCTCGGTCCCTCGGGCTGCGGCAAGAGCACGCTGTTGCGGATCATCGCCGGGCTGACGGAGCCGAGTTCCGGGCGGATTACCCGCGCGCCCGAGATCGAACGGAAAGGCGGGATCGGCTTTGTGTTCCAGGAGCCGACGCTGATGCCCTGGGCGAATGTCGCCGACAACGTCTTTCTCCCGCTCCGCCTCGCCGGCATGCGGCGGCGGGAGGCGCAGGACAAGATCGAACAGGCATTGGTGGCGATGGGGCTCGAAGGCTTTGCCGGCGCCTATCCGCGTGAGCTTTCAGGCGGCATGCGGATGCGGGTTTCGATCGCCCGCGCCTATGTGACGCGGCCCCGGCTTCTCCTCCTCGACGAGCCCTTCGCCGCCCTCGACGAGATCACGCGGCTGAAGCTCGCCGAGGATTTGCTGACGCTCCAGCGGGATGCGGATTGGACCGTGGTCTTCGTCACGCATAGCGTCTTCGAATCGGTCTTCCTTGCCAGCCGCATCGCCCTGCTCTCGCCCCGTCCGGGCCGGCTGGCGGGAGAGATCGAAATCGAGCTTCCGCATCCCCGCATGGCGCAATTGCGGACAACGCCGGAATACGCCGAACTCTGCCGCCTCGTATCCCTGCGTCTGGCGGAGGCGATGCGATGAAGAATCTGGCGCCCTTCGGCATCGGCCTCACTTTCCTGGCGCTCTGGGAGGCGGCAACGCGATTCGGGAACATCCCGGCCTATATCCTGCCGGGGCCGCTGCTCGTCGGGCAAACCCTGTTCACGGATGGGGGCGAGCTTCTGGGATCGCTGGCGGTGACCCTTCAGGTCACTCTGGCGGCGCTGGCAGCGGCGGCGTTCTTCGGGGCGGCGCTGGCCCTGCTGTTCGCGCGCTCCCGCCTTCTGGAGGTCAGCCTCTTTCCCTATGCCGTGATCCTGCAAGTGACGCCGATGGTGGCGATCGCGCCTCTCATCATCATCTGGGTGCAGAACACCTTCCTGGCGCTTCTGCTCTGCGCCTGGATCGTCGCCTTCTTCCCGATCGTCTCCAACACCACGACCGGATTGAAAAGCGCCGACCGCAACCTCGTGGCGCTGTTCCGGCTTTACGGCGCTTCGGGCTGGCAGATCCTGCGCTTCCTGCGCATCCCCTCGGCCCTGCCCTATTTTCTCGCCGGCTTGCGGATCAGCGGCGGGTTGTCGCTGATCGGCGCCGTGGTCGCGGAATTCGTCGCCGGCACGGGCGGCGCCGAAACCGGCCTCGCCTCCCGCATTCTGGAAGCGAGCTACCGCTTGCAGATACCCCGGCTATTCGCGGCGCTGGCTCTGCTTTCCCTGGCCGGCATCGCCATTTTCGGCCTGCTGTCCTGGCTCTCCCATCTTCTCCTGCGCCGCTGGCATGAAAGCGCTATGCGGGAGGAGGAATAGGGAAAAGAGGAATAGGGCTTCCCCGGCAATCGGCACTCCGGTAGCTTCCAGCCCATGCGTAATTTTGCTCTCGTGGTCGCGGCTGGGAAGGGAACCCGTCTCGGTGCCGCAATGCCAAAACAATATCTGCCGCTGGGCGGGGTGCCGCTGCTGCGGCATTCGCTCGTGGCGCTCAAGGCGCATCCGGGAATAACCGGCATCGCCGCCGTCATCAACCCGGAATTCCTTGAGGAATATGAGAAAGCGGCGGCGGGACTCGATCTGCTGCCGCCGATCGCCGGAGGGGCGGCACGGCAGGATTCGGCGCGGAACGGGCTCGAAGGCTTGCAGCATCTCGACCCCGACCGGGTTTTCATCCATGACGGCGCCCGGCCTTTCGTCGATCACGATTTGATTGGGCGGCTGCTCTCGGCGCTCGACACCTCCCCTGGCGCCATCGCCGCCGTGCCGATCCGCGACACCGTGAAGCGCGGCATCGGGGGCCGCGTGACGGAAACGCTCGACCGCAGCGCGCTATGGCGGGCGCAGACGCCTCAGGCCTTTCATTTCAAGCCGATCCTGGAGGCCCACCGCGCCGCCGCCGGACAGGATTTGACCGACGATGCCGATGTGGCCGAGCGCTTCGGCCTCGCCGTGGCACTGGTCGAAGGCAGCGAGGAGAATTTCAAGGTGACCACGCCCGAGGATCTGTCCAGGGCAGAGCTGAAGCTCGCCTCTTGCCAAGCCGATATCCGTACCGGAATGGGCTTCGACGTGCATGCTTTCGGCCCCGGCTCAAGCCTCTTCCTCTGCGGGGTGGAGATCGCGCACGCCCAAGGTCTGGTCGGCCATTCCGACGCCGATGTCGGCCTGCACGCGCTGACCGACGCCATTCTGGGCGCAATCGGGGCCGGCGATATCGGCTTCTACTTTCCGCCGAGCGATCCGAAATGGCGGGGGGCGCCTTCCTGGAAATTCCTGCGCCATGCCGCCGATCTCGTGGCGGAGCGCCACGGCGCCATCGCCCATGTCGATGTCACCCTGATCTGCGAGCGCCCCAAGATCGGCCCGCATCGCGACGCCATGACCGCCCGAGTCGCCGATATCCTCGGGATCGCGCCGGGCCGGGTCAGCATCAAGGCAACGACCACCGAGAAGCTCGGCTTCACCGGGCGGGAGGAAGGCATCGCCGCCCAGGCCGTGGCGACGATCCGGTTGCCGTGACGTTGTTTCACGACGCGGAGACCAAGCTTGGTCTGCCGTTCAGGCACCCGGCGGCGCTGCTGGCGACATGGTTCGGCGCCGGCCTGCTGCGCGGCCCCGCCGGCACCTGGGGCTCGCTGGCGGCTTTGCCCTTCGCCTGGGTAATCGAGGGTGAGTTCGGCCGTTGCGGCCTCGTCCTCGCGGCGATCGTCGTGTTCCGGATCGGCTGCTGGGCGGCGGATGTGGTGGAGCGGCGCAGCGGTGTCGCCGATCTCGGCGCCATCGTCATCGACGAGGTGGCAGCACAATGGCTGGTGCTCGCCGTGGTTCCGCGCGGGCTCCTCGCCTATGCCTTGGGTTTCGGCCTCTTCCGCGCCGCCGACATCCTCAAGCCCTGGCCCGTCTCCTGGGCGGACCGGCGCATCGGCAGCGGCTTCGGCGTGATGTTCGACGATGTGCTTGCCGCCGGTTACGCCGGCGTGGCGTTGATGCTGTTGATGCAATAGGGAGGGCCGTTCCTTGGAAGCCGACTCCACCACCACCGCTTCGGCCCTGCTGGCGCTCTGCCGGGCAGCCGGGCTGAAGCTCGCCACGGCGGAATCCTGCACGGGCGGGATCATTGCCGCCGCGCTGACCGACATCCCCGGCTCCTCCGAAGTGCTGGAGCGCGGCGTCGTCACCTATTCGAACGCCTCCAAATCCGAGCTTCTCGGCGTTCCATCCTCCCTCATCACCCGCCATGGCGCCGTCAGCGCCGAGGTTGCCGAAGCCATGGCGCTCGGCGCCCTCGCCCGCGCCCCGGTCGATCTGGCGCTTGCCGTCACCGGTATCGCCGGCCCCGGCGGCGCCACGCCGACGAAGCCCGTCGGCCTCGTCTACCTCGCCGCCATCCGCGCCGGAGAACCGGCCAGGGTCGAGCGCCACGTCTTCTCCGGCGACCGCCACGCCATCCGCGCGGCGGCGGCGGCGCGTGGGCTGGAATTGCTGATGGAACTGGTCAGCCCCCCGTAGGGGAAATGCGGGCGGAGCGCATCTTGCCGATTGCCTCTTGGTGGCCTATATTTAGCGGAGGTTGGCAGGCTGGGGCTTCTACCCCCAGCCTGCCGCTCCTTAGACTCGGCTCAGGCTGACATAGAGGGTCAAAACCCTCTTACGCCAAACCGGCAACCGAATCATAAGGAGCCACGGCATTTTAGACATGCTGTACCTCCTTTGCGGCGGGCCGGGTCATTCCGGCCCGCCGCCTCTA
>Ga0265327_10002846_pt1 | contig 17453 bp, 17 predicted proteins | sample 41621metaG_FD_202089 | JGI IMG/M metagenome (GOLD analysis project Ga0265327, IMG submission 202089) | Rhizosphere microbial communities from Carex aquatilis grown in University of Washington, Seatle, WA, United States - 4-16-21 metaG | ecosystem: Host-associated > Plants > Roots > Rhizosphere... | reverse complement strand
GCCATTGGCGCGGCGTGCCTGGAGTTCCACCAGGCCCTCGAGAACCTCTACCTGCGCTCGGTCGCGGGAAAGAACCTCCTGCGAAACAAGGCGCTCACGGCCCCCTGGGTTGCGGACTACCTGGAGCGGGGCAAACCCGAGGCGCTGGTCGCGCACGGAAGGGACCCGAAGAACCGCGGCCTGTTTCCCACGGTGCTCCGCCCCGACCTCCTGCTGACCGACGAGGGCTTCGTCATGACGGAGCTCGACTCGGTCCCGGGCGGGATCGGCCTGACGGCCTTCCTGAACCGGCTCTACCGGGAGAGCGAGGGGCTCCTCGGGCCGGACGACGCGATGATCAAGAACTTCCACGCCTCGCTCGCGGGCCTAAGGCCCGCCCTGCGAAACCCCCTGATCGCGCTCGTCGTGAGCGACGAGGCGGCGACCTACAGGCCCGAGATGGAATGGCTCGCCCACCAGATGCAGATCGCCGGCCAGCGCGTCTTCTGCATGAGGCCCGAGGACTTGTTCCCCCTCGGGGGCGCGCTCTTCTTCGACGTTGAGGGCAACCCCGAGAAGATCGACATCATCTACCGGTTTTTCGAGTTGTTCGACCTGGCGAGCATCAAGACCGCGCCGTACATCTTCGAGGCGTGGGAGTCGGGCGACGTCGCCATTGCTCCCCCGATGCGGGCCTTCCAGGAGGAGAAGCTCGCGTTCGCCCTTTTTCACCACCACCTGCTGCAAGACTACTGGGACGAGGCGCTGGGCGCCCGCTCCAGGAAGGTTCTCCGTGCGCTCATCCCGCCCACCTGGGTCTTGGACCCTGCGCCGCTGCCGCCGGGCGCCGTCCTCGACGGGCCGCGGGCGGGCGGGCGGGCCCTAGGCGACTGGCACGACCTCGTAGGGGCCTCCCAGAAGGAGCGCGACCTCATCATCAAGATAAGCGGGTTCCACGAGACGGCGTGGGGGGCCCGGAGCGTGGTCCTGGGCAGCGACTGCTCACGCGAGGAGTGGCAGCATGGGGTCGAGCGGGCCCTCGAGCTCGCGCCGACGAACCTCCACGTGCTCCAGGCCTACAAGAAGCCACGGAGGGTGCGGCACAGCCTCTATGACCCGGCGCCGCCGCACGAGGCCCGCGAGGTCGACGGGCGCCTGCGCCTGTGCCCCTACTACTTCGTTGTCGAGGGCAAGGCGCACCTATCCGGCGCCCTGGCCACATTCTGCCCTCCCGACAAGAAGATCATCCACGGGATGCAGGACGCGGCCCTGCTACCGGTACGCACCACCCCCGCCTGAGCTCCTGGGCTCAGCTCTTCGGGGCCTGGGCCTGGATCTCGGTGAGACGCTTCTCTATCTCGTTCTCCTTGTTGATCAGGTCCTGCTCGACGGTCTTGCGGTCGTTGCTGGTGATGATGCTGAAGTTCGCCGCGTCCCTGACGACATTGGCGGGAAGCATGAGGAGCCGCGTTACGATACCCTGGTCCTTGAACGTGCTCAGGTAGAGGGCGGTCAGCTCGTGGTTGAGTTTGAGCGCGTCCGCCGCGGCGGCCTGCGTCTCCATAAGGTTGTTGTTGAGCTTCTGGTTGCGCGCCATCTCGCCGGTGAGGGCCGCGCCGACCTGGTCCGAGATCCTCTGGCTGTATTTCTCGATGGACTGGCGGGTGAGGTTCTGGTCCCGGGCCATCTCGCTCAGGATCGGCTGGATCTTCAGGGTCAGGCGGGACGAGACCTTGTCGACCTGCTCATTCTGCATCTTCTCGGCCTCCTCGGGGCTCTTCGGAAGGGGGTTGTAGGGCTGGACCTTCTTCGCGATCGCCTCGGCGAGCGCATCCATCCGCTCGCCGTTGAGCTTCTGGATCTCCTCGTCCGTGCGGAACATGTCGGCCTCGCGCTTCGAAATTGCGTCCTTCAGCATCTTGTTCGTCGCCTCGAGATTGCGCCGATTTTCCTCAGTGGAGGCCTTCAGGGCCTCGTTCTGCTCGCGCAGAGGGACGAGCTCCGCCTCCTGCTTGGCGGCCATTTCGGAGACCGTCTGGGTGTGCATCCAAAAGGCCGCGCCGGATATCAGGACAGCCGTAAGAATAATCGCAGGTAACTGTTCTTTAAGTTTTGGCCACATGTTTGGGAGGGGTAAGTAACTTCAGCTTAGGGTTAAGGGTAACCACGAATAGCCAGCAAATGCAATGCCATGCTGACAGCGGGTTTTGCGGTTGTTTTTTACAAAGCCGACAGCACGTTCACGGGATGAGCCTCAATCGGAGCGAGCAAATCCTGTTCGATTATATCCAGCAGCATCGCGAGGAGAGACAGTTCTGGCTCAATAAGGTTCACGCTATTGTTACGGGTTCGCTGGATATTCCCTCCGCCGTGGCCCGGCTCGACGGGGAACTGTGGCGCTACTATGAGGAGCGAAGCGCCGTTGTGCCGGTCTTTGTCGCTGCAGCTCGGGCATTTGGCTCAAAGCGGGTGAGCATGAAGAACCTGGCCGAGCATTTGGTCAGGCTCTGGACGGAGCCGAAGCCGAAGAAGCCCTCCGCGGCTTCTTCGAAGGCTCCCTGAGGGTGCCAACGTTTTGTTAGATATTAATAATCAATGGTATACGAATTTTAATGTCGAAATGCGAAACCCAATCCCTCGCCAAACGTCTCGCTGGACGGATCAAGATACGTCTCCGGGTAACGTCGGAACGTGTCGTTTAGGGTAAATTAGGGTAAGCAAGCATAGCGAACGGGCCGCCTTGGGTAGGCGGCCCGTTTCATTTGTGCGCCCGGCAGGGCGCACTTGCTAGACAGTGATCATGAATAATACCCATGAAAGTCTGTTGACCGCCCTGCAGAGGGAAGGTCTAGCCGAAGGGCAACTGCGACGCCGCGAGGCGATCGTGGGAAGGAAGTCCATGGCAAAACGCTGGCCTGCCGAACAGAAAGCGCATACGAGGCGGGCGTGCCGGGTGAGGGGTCAAATGTCCCTAAAGCCCAATAGCTGCACGGAAGGCACGCACGTAGATGCGACGGGCATAAGCGGGAAAGCAGGTGTGCATTACCCGGGGAGATCTGAGGATACGCCGTCATCGGCTACAGCTGTCGTAAGGCAGCTGGAAGTGCCCTCAGAAGTCAGCCGAGGTCATAGTAGTCCGACGATCAGAGGACGAAGGACCGAACCACAGGTAGACGATAGGAAACTGAGTCCATGAACCAGCGCGAGGCAGCAGAAGGGAATGAAGCCAATCGTTCCGCCTCCACCACGGGAGCCGGCCGGAATGCCGGAAGTAGTGCCGGGGGTGCGGCAAGCGCGGCATCGGATGAAAGCCGATCTATCGGGCAACCTGCTCGACACACTTACTGCCTCCGCCACCACAAATGCCTGAGGAACCGCCGCGATACGTGAACCGTACGTCCGGTGGTGTGAGAGCCGGGGGAGGGCAACCTCCCCTAGCTACTCGATTCCCCAAAAGGAGTCTCCGGGGGGATTCAGGCCGGTCCCGCGGCTGCCGGCTTCTCCTGCGCCTTGTCGTGGAAGTCCGCGGGCGTCCCCGTCGGCTTCACCAGGCCCACCCTTATTGAGAAGTCCCCAAAACGCTCCCCCTGCAGCCTTTCCTGGGCATACCGCCTAAGGAGGGAGCGCACGAGGGGGATGATCTCCGCCGTCGGAAGATTGGGCCTGTAGAGGGTATTGAGCCGGGAGCCGTTGAACGCGGCGCCCAGGTACATGTTGTACTTTCCCGGGGACTTCCCCACGAAGCCGATCTCCGCAAGGAAGGGCCTGCCGCAGCCGTTCGGGCATCCCGTCATCCGGATCACGATCGCATCGTCGCGAAGCCCGGCCGCCTCCACCTCGCCCTCGAGAAGGGTGACGAGTTCCGGCAGGTAACGCTCGCTCTCCGCAAGCGCCAGCCCGCAGGTCGGAAGGGCGACGCAGGCCATCGAGTTCAGTCTTAGCCCGCTTGCCCGGTTCGCCGTGTCCAGGACGTGCTCCCTGAGCAGGGCTTCGATCTTCGGCCGGTCCGCCGCGGCGACCCCCGCAATCATCAGGTGCTGGTTGGGCGTGAGCCTGAAGTCGCCCTTGTGGACCTTCGCGATCTCTCGGAGCGCCATCTTTGTCGCTTCCTTCACGCGCCCGTTCTCGATGAAAAGCGTGAAGTGGGACTGGCCGTCCGGCCCGTCGGTCCAGCCGTACCGGTCGCCGGTGTCGGTGAATTCGAAGCGCCTGGGCGAGCCGAGCTCCCACCCAAGGCGGCGCTCGACCTCGTTGCGGATCCAGACGAGTCCCTTGTCGGCGACGGTGTACTTGAACCGGGCGTGCTTTCTGTCGGTGCGGTCGCCGTAGTCGCGCTGGACCGTGACGACTTTCTCCGCGACTTCGACCACCTGGTCGGGCCGGCAGAACCCGAGCACTTCCGCGAGCCGCGGATACGTCTCGATCTGGTTGTGCGACATCCCCATGCCCCCGCCGACGGTCACGTCGAAGCCCAAAAGCCGACCTTCGTCGTCCGCGATGGCGATGAAGCCCAGGTCATGGGCGAACACGTCGACGTCGTTGCTCGGCGGGATCGCGAACACGATCTTGAATTTCCTCGGCAGGTACGTCTTCCCGTAGATCGGCTCCGCGTCCTCCTCGGGCTCGCCGCCCGCGACGAGCGTGTCGTCTACCCAGAGCTCGTGGTAGGCCCTTGTCCGCGGCGAAAGGTGGGCCGACACGGCCTTGGCGATCGCGAGTGTCTCGGCGTGGAGGCCCGAGAGGTGCGGGTTGGGGTTGCACATCACGTTGCGGTTCACGTCGCCGCAGGCGGCGAGCGTGTCGAGGAGCGCACGGTTCACCTCGCGAATGGCGGCCCTTAGCTTGCTCTTGATTATCCCGTGGAACTGGAACGACTGCCGGTTGGTGATCTTGAGCGTGCCGTTGGCGTGCGAGTCGGCCAGGGCGTCAAGGGCAAGCCACTGCGCGGGCGTGCAGACCCCGCCCGGGACCCTGACCCGGGCCATGAAGATATACGCCTTGTCCTTGCCCTCCCTGCGCCGCTGCGTGCGCAGGTCCCGGTCGTCCTGAGGGTAGACGCCGTGGAATTTCGTCAGCTGTGCGCTGTCCTCGGTGATCGTCTCCGACGTGGTGTCCTGCAGATCCTGAAGGATGTGCCCGCGCAGGTAGTTGCTCTCGGCCTTGAGGGTTTCGTTCTTATGCAGCGCCTTCGGCGCGGCTTCCGCGGGTGTGCTCATGAAGGGATTCCGACGCGCAGCGCGGCGACCAGGGCGCGGGCAAGCGTCTCTAGGGCCGTAGGGTGCAGTCCCACGAGCCCGGTAAAATGGCAACGCAGGCGCGGCGCGCGCGCCTGCGCGGCGCGGGCGATCACCTCAAGGTCACCGCCTGGGCCGGCGTGCCTGCCCGGCGAAAGGAAGAGGGGCGCAATGACCACGTCGCCCGAGTCGAACCCGGGGGCCGAGAGCGCCTCGCCCAGGAGCGGCCTGCTGAATTCGAACCCGGGCCCGTCGGGCGACTCCATGGAGGCGGCCACCAGAGGGCCTATGTCGCCGCCCAGTTCGGCGCGCGCGGCTTCCGCGACGCCATCGCGGATCTCCGCCGAGGGGCGCGACGGGCCCCCATGGTCGACGACGATGACCGGGGGCCGTTGAAGCCCCGCCGACCTGGAGGTCTCGCGGACCCGGTCAGAGACGATCGAACAGAGCGATTGGCGGGAAAGCCCTTCCGAGATCGAAAATTCAAACCCACCGGTATCCTCCTGGAGCGCCGCCAGGTCCCTGCGCAGGGACGAGCCGATGGCGCCCTGGGGGCTGATGAAGTAGGGCACGAGGAGGAACTCGCGCTCGCCCGAGGACACCTGGGACCTGATCCACGGGGCCAGGGTAAGCGCGGCATTGCCCTTAAGCGCGTCGGCGGGTATCCGGCCGCTGTGCCTCCAGGAGACGGCCTCGATCGGGACGTCCGCCCTCGCGCCGATCGCCGAGGCGGCCGACCGCAGGCACTGGTGCGCCGCGGCTTCGACGGATCCGTTGTCGACGAGCGCAATCTTCATCGCACTTCCTCCGGGTGCCGTGCGGTCTCAAACCACGAGAGCTTCTCGGAAAACGCGGCGACCTCGCCGATGATCAGCATCGCCGGGGCCTCGACCCCCTCGCGGACGGCGATGCCGGCGATCGTCCCCAGGGTTCCCAATATCCTCCGGTGGCGCTCGGTCGTGGCCGACTGGATGATCGCCGCGGGGGTCTCCGCGGCGAGGCCGCCCTTTTCGAGGCGGCCGGCGATCGTCGCCAGGTTTTTTACCCCCATGTAGATGCAGAGGGTCGCCTTGAGCCGCGCATAGTCCTCCCAGTGGACGGTGGCGTCCGGCTTCGTGGGGTCCTCGTGCCCCGTCAGGAGGATGACGGACGAGCTGTGGAGCCGGTGGGTGAGGGGGATCCCCGCATACGCCGCCGCCGCAAGGGCCGAGGTGACTCCCGGCACGATCTCAAAGGGGATGCCCGCCTGCGCAAGGGCGCTCGCTTCCTCTCCGCCGCGCCCGAACACGAAGGGGTCTCCCCCCTTCAGGCGGACCACCGTCTTTCCCTCGCGTGCCAGCCGCACGAGCGTCTCGTCGATTTCCACCTGGGGGCGGCAGACCTGGCCGCCCTTCTTTCCCGCGAAGATGCGCTCGCAGCCCGGGCGCGTCAGCTCGAGCAGCTCTGCATCGACTAGGTGGTCGTACACGACGACGTCGGCGTCGCCGAGGACGCGGCGGGCCTTGAGTGTGATGAGCTCCGGGTCCCCGGGTCCCGCGCCGACCAGGTATACTGTCCCCGGTGTCATATGTGGGCCCCGGATCCGTCCTGCTCGGACGGGCGCGCGAGGCCGAGCGCCATCTGGGTCAGCTTCTCGATCGAGTCGCTGACGCTCAGGCGGTCGGTCCTGAGCTCGAGGTCGGGCGCGAGGGGGGCCTCGTACGGCGAGTCGATGCCCGTGAACTGCTGGATCTGCCCCGCGCGCGCCTTCTTGTAGAGCTGCTTGGGGTCGCGCCGCTCGCACTCGGCGAGCGGGGCGTTGATGTAGATCTCCGCGAACGGGATCCCCCGCTCCTTGGCGCGCTCGGCCGCCATGGCGCGGTCGGCCCGGAAGGGCGAGATGAGGGCGGCGATCACGACGACGCCGGCGTCGGCGAGGTGAATGGCGAGCTCGGTGGCGCGTCGCAGGTTCTCACTGCGGTCGTCCGGGGTGAACCCGAGGTTCCTGCTCAGGCCGGTCCTTAGGACGTCGCCGTCAAGGATCGTCGAAAGGATGCCCGAGTTGAGGAGGCGCTGCTCGAGGGCCTGGGCGAGCGTCGACTTGCCGGAGCCGGAAAGCCCCGTCATCCAGACGATGCATCCGCGGTGGCCGAGGATCGCCGAGCGGCTCACGGGGCTTATGCCCCGGTTCTCCGGCGGCTCGTCCACGACGGAGTCGATCACGCCGCCGCCGCCGATCCGCCGACCCCTCATCAGGACGAAGCGGCCGAGCGCGGGGACCTTGCCGCCGACGTCGAAGGCGATGGGCTTTCGCACCCTCAGGCGGATCTCCGCCACCTCGTGCACCTTGACCTCGCCGGTCGTGCCGGTGCCCGTCTCGAGCGTGATGGCGTCGAGCGTGCGCTGGATCCCGAGGACCCGGGCCTCGGCCTGCTGGGTGCCGAGCTTGATCGGGATCAACTCCCCCGAGCGCAGCGGAGTGCTATGGATCCAGAACACGCGGGCCGTGAAGGTGCGGGCCTCGTAGGGCTTGTCCCCGACCGGCGCGCCGATCTGGCCGCGCTCGACGAAGAGCTCGTCCTCGAGGGTCAGGGCGACCTCGCTCCCGGAGCCGACAGGCCCGCGCGGCGGCGGAGTCGACTGCGGCCAGGTCTCGATGGTCTTGACCCGGCTTCGCTTGCCACCGGGGACGAACTCGATCTCGTCCCCGACGGAGACGCTGCCCGACTCGACGAGGCCGGCGACGATCCGCCGCGCGTCGAAGCGGTAGACATCCTGCACGGAAAGCCGGAGGGGGCCGCCCGAGGCGGGCGGGTTGCCCCGGAACCTCTCCAGGGCCTCGACGAGCGTAGGCCCGCGGTACCACGGCATCTTCTCGCTGTGCCGAAGGAGGCCCTCGCCGTGCTTTGCCGAGATCGGCACGAAGTGAGCGGGCTCGACCCCGAGCTTCGTGAGGAATTCTCCGAGCTCCGAGCGGATGGCCTCGAAGACCTCCGGCCTGTACTGGACCAGGTCCATCTTATTGACGGCGACAACGATCTGCCGCAGCCCGAGGAGGGAGAGCAGGAAGCAGTGGCGGCGGGTCTGCTCGCGCAGGCCCTCGAGCGCGTCCACGAGGAGGACCGCCGCGTCGGCGTTCGCCGCGCCGGTGATCATGTTCTTCAGGAACTCCTTGTGCCCGGGGGCGTCGATTATCGTGAACGAGCGGCGCTCCGTGCGGAAGGGCACGCGCGTCGTGTCCATCGTGATATTCTGCGCCTGTTCCTCTAGGAGCGCGTCCAGGAGGAAGGCGTATTCGAACTCCATGCCCTCCGCCTTGCAGGCCGCCTCGATCCGCTCCGCCTTGCCGTCGGGGACCGAATGGGTGTCGAAGAGCAGCCGGCCGATGAGGGTCGACTTTCCGTGGTCGACATGGCCCACGACGACCAGCTGGAGGTGGTCAGAAACGGCTGGCGGCGCGGCCGGCGCGGGGGCAGGGAGGCTCTTTGGAATGGCGGGCAGGGTGGTCTCCGAAAGGATGCTCATAGGGGAAGTCACATGAAACCCTTGGCGCGAAGCTTCTGCATCGCGTTGCGTTCGTGGTGGTCCTGGGCGCGGCCGGCCCGCTCGGACACCTTGGTCACCTTGAGCTCCTCGATGATGTCATCAATCGTCTTCGCGTCGCTCTTCACGGGCTTGGAGATCGGCATGCAGCCGAGCGAGCGGTACCGCTCGCCATTGCGCGAGAAATACATCCCCGGCAGGGGAACCTTCTCGCGGTCGAGGTAGCGCCAGATGTCGATCTCCGTCCAGTCGAGGAGCGGCTGCACGCGGACGTGCTCGCCGGGTCCCGACTCGGTGGTGAAATGGTTCCAGAACTCCGGCGGCTGGTCCTTGTAGTCCCACTCGAACTCGGCGTTGCGCGGCGAGAAGTAGCGCTCCTTTGCGCGCGTCGAGTCCTCGTCGCGGCGGATCCCCGTGATCAGCGCGTCGTAGCCGTTTGCGGCGAGGCACTGCTGGAGGGCCACCGTCTTAAGCTCATGCGTCACGGTCACGGGGTCGGTCGTCTCATAGCCTATGCCGCGCGCCCGCGCCTCCTTGTTGATCCACACGGTCAACTCGAACCCGTAGTGCTTCTGGGCCCAAGCGCGGAACTCGAGCATCTCCGGGAACTCGTACGTCGTGTCGATATGGACGACGGGAAAGGGCATGTGCCCGCAGAACGCCTTCTTGGCCAGCCAGAGCAGGACGTTCGAATCCTTGCCCATGGACCAGAGCATCGCGGGCTTCTCAAACCCGTGGAAGGCCTCCCTCATGAGGTAGATGCTTTGCGACTCGAGTTCGTCTAGGTGCGTCATGTCAAATGGGTCTTTAGATGTTGGCGCCGGTGTCGTGGATCCCGCACTCGCGCTTGATGCCGAAGAACCGGGTATCCTCGGGGGTCATGTCGCCGGTCAGGGGCCGGGTCGTGTGCACGTCCCCGATCGAGACGTAGCCCTTCTCCCACAGCGGGTGGTAGGGCAGGTCGTTGTCCGTGAGGTACCGGTACACGTCGCGGTCGGTCCACTCCACAATGGGAAGGATCTTCGCCCGGCCGTCCTGGACGCTGACGACAGGAAGGTTCTCGCGGGTGGAAGCCTGCACCCTCCTTAGGCCCGCCAGCCACGCGCGGGCACCCAACTCGGCCAGCGCCCGCTGCATGGGCTCGACCTTCACGATCTGGTTGTAGGTCGCTAGGCCCTCGGCCCCCTTCTCCCAGAGCTTGCCGTGGCGCGCCTCGATCCACGCGGGGGACTCCGCGGCGCGGTACACCTTGAGGTTGAGCCCAAGCCTCTTGGTGAGCTGGTCGGCAAAGAGGTAGGTCTCGGGGAACAGGTATCCGGTGTCGACAAACACGACAGGGATGTCGGGTGCCACCCTCGTCGCAAGGTGGAGCATCACGGCCGCCTGGGCCCCGAAGCTCGTGCTCAGGACGAGCGAGCCCCCAAACTGCCCCAGTGCCCACGAGATGCGCTCGGAGGGTGACGCACCGGATAGCCTCCGGTCCGCCGCGGTTGCATCAACCGCGGCAAAAGAAGTGTCCGCAGTCGTCATCGCCTAATTGCGGCAGCAACAGGCGCATGCGAAGGACGCATGGGTCGCCGTTGCTTTTGCGGAAGCTTGTTTCATCAAGGTCGAGGGGTTAATCTGCGTTATCAGGCCCTATTTTACAAGTCCGGCCCCGGCGATTCGTGTCATAGGAGAGGGGTTGCCTCCGCGGGGACGACTGCGCCTGCCGGGTTGCGCAACCCCATGCGCCTCATGCTTTCCCGAAGGACGGCGCGCGGCGCTGGGAATCGGCTTCGGATCCCTCGAGGCGCCCTGATGACCCTGCTCATTTCCATGATCCGGGGGATCAATGTCGGCGGGGCGCGTCCCCTGCGGATGGCGGATCTTAGGGCCCTCTATGAGGCCCTGGGCTTCAGCGCAGTGAGGACCTACCTGCAGAGCGGCAACGTCGTGTGTGAGGCTAAGGGCGGCGACGCCGCGGCGCACGCGGCGGCGGTCGAGCGGGCGATCCTCGGCCGGTTCGGCCACGAGGTGTCGGTCGCCGCCCTGACCTCGAAGGGCCTGGCGGCGGTCGTTGCATCGAACCCGCTTCTCGGAAAAAGGTCGGTCGACCCCCAATTCCTCCACGCGACCTTCCTCATCGGCGCCCGCGGCGCCTCGCTGCGCGGTCTGGAGCTCCCGCTCGGCCCAAGGGAGGACGCGGTGCTCGCGGGTGACGTCGTCTACCTCTATTGCCCCAATGGGTACGGCGTAACGAAGATCAACAACGGGTTGTTTGAGAGGATATTCTCCTGCGGCGCGACCACCCGCAACTGGCGGACGGTGGTCGCCCTGGACGGGATGGCGCGGGGGGAGCCCGCCTAGCCCATGAACCAGTCGATCGGCGCCGTCTCCCTCCTCGTCCGCGACTACGACGAGGCGATCAGCTTCTACACGGGCAAGCTCCGGTTCCGGCTCGTGGAGGACACCCCCCTTGGGGATGGCAAGAGATGGGTCCTTCTCGCCCCGCCCGGGTCCAGGGAGGCGCGTCTCCTCCTCGCCAGGGCAAGGACGCCCGCCGAGATCGCGGCCGTCGGCCGCCAGGCGGGGGGGCGCGTGTTTCTGTTCCTGCACACTGACGACTTCGACAGGGACCACCGCGAGATGGTGGAGCGGGGGGTCAAGTTCGCCGAGGCCCCGCGCCAGGAGGCGTACGGCACCGTGGCCGTCTTCGAGGACCTCTATGGCAACACGTGGGACCTCATCATGCCGAGGCCCAGGGGCTAGGCCGACCCCGGGGCCGTTTCGCGATGCAGGTCGTCATGGTTCACGGATTCGGGGACACGGGGCGCCTGTTCCGAAGGATGAGCCTGGCGCTCGAGGGCCGCGGGCACCGCTGCCTCGCCCCGACTCTCCACCCGAGGGACGGCCGCCTGGGCATACCTGACCTCTCGCAGAAGGTGGCGGACTACGTCTGCGAGAACGTCGATCCCGGGGTCCCGCTGGCTCTCGTCGGGTTCAGCATGGGCTCGCTGGTCGTGCTCCACTATCTGCAGGCGGTCGGTGGGGCCTCCCGGGCGAGGGCCTTCTTCTCCATATCGGGGCCGCACCGCGGGACGCCCACCGCCTTTTTCTATCCCGGGGTGGGGACCCGCCAGATGCGCCCCGGCAGCGCCTTCCTCAAGGGGCTCGATCAGGCGATGCCGGCGCTTAGCGGAGTCGCCCTCCACACCTACAGGACGCCGTATGACCTCCTGGTCGTCCCGTCCACGAGCTCGCGGCTGGCCGGCGCCCTTGAGCATGTCATCGCATGCCCCTTCCACTCGATGATGCCGGGCAACGAGGCGGTCGTGGCCCACGTTGCCGGCGAGCTTGCGCGGCTTGATCAGGCAGGTCTCCAGATGGCGGGAACGGGCGATTGACGCTCGTGCGTGCCGATGCGCCCCGATATCAGATCCCCAACGATGAAGCCGGCCGACGAGACCCTGGGATTCGTGATCCGCCCCTTTCACCCGGCGGACGAGGAGGCGGTGATCGAGCTTTGGGGCCAGTGCGGGCTCATCCGGCCGACCAACGACCCTCGCAAGGACATCGCCAGGAAGGGCAAGGTCGGCGCCGGGATGTTCCTGGTCGGCCTCCTCGGCGGACGTGTGATCGGCACGGTCATGGCGGGCTACGAGGGCCACCGCGGATGGATCAACTACCTGGCCGTCGGTCCCGGACACAGGAGGGGCGGATTTGGCAGGCGGCTCATGGAGGAGGCGGAGCGGCTCCTCAGGGCCGTGGGATGCCCAAAGATCAACCTGCAGGTGCGCACCTCGAACACCGAGGTCCTGGCGTTCTACAGAAGGCTGGGATTCGTGCAGGATGACGCGGTGAGCCTCGGGAAACGCCTGGAGCATGACCAGTCCGCCCCATAGGAAACAGGCCCCCGGCCCCTCCGGGGACAAGCCCGTCCCGGCGAAACCCGGGAGGCCCAGGCTTCGCGTGCTCTTCGTATGCGCGCTCAACCAGTGGCGCAGCCCCACCGCGGAGGTGCTCTACCGCGGGGATCCGCGCCTCGAGGTCAGGTCCGCGGGAATCAGGAGCGGTGCGAAGCGCCGGCTCGGCCTCGGGGACCTGAAGTGGGCGGACGCGGTCTTTGTTATGGATACCGACCAGAAGCACTGGATCCGGGAGCAGTTCAAGGGCGTCGCGCTGCCGCGTATCCTCGTATTGGATATACCAGGAAGCCTCCACTACATGGATCCCATGCTCCAGGAGCTGCTCCGCCAGGCGATAGACCCGGAGATCGGGGCCCTCCTCGGCCCCGAGGCCCCGGCCGAAGGGAAAGATTGAAACGAACGGCCCCATGGTGCGTCCTGCACCTCTGCCGGGCGGTTACTCCCGATCCCGGCGTTCCCCCTCCCCATGAAGAACTCTTCCCTTGAATTGCGCCACTCGCGACGCACCTTTGTCCGCAACATGACCCTGGGTGCGGCATTCATTGGCAGCGGCGCGGCGGGGGGCCTGGCCGCCGAGCTCGCCGAGGCGACCAAGGGCGGCGAGCGCAAGCTTGGTGTCGCGCTGATGGGCCTCGGCCTCTACTCCAGGGGGGAGCTGGCGCCCGCCTTCAAGCACTCGAAGCTCTGCCGGTTCGCGGGCGTCATCACGGGCTCGCGGGCGAAGGGCGTGAAGTGGAGCCACCAGCACGGGTTCCCCGAGAGGAACATCTGGAGCTACGACTCGTTGCACGAGATAGCTGGGAACCCCGACATCGACATCGTCTACGTCGTGACGCCGAACGGGCTCCACGCCGAGCATACGGTCGCTGCGGCCCGCGCGGGCAAGCACGTGATCTGCGAGAAGCCGATGGCGAACACGGTTGCCGAGTGCGACGAGATGATGGCGACGTGCGCCAAGGCGAACGTGAAGCTCTCGATCGGATACAGGCTCCAGTTCGACCCGCACCACATCGAGCTCGACCGGCTGGCCCGCGAGAAGGACTTCGGGGCGCTCACGAGGCTCTCTGGCGAGCACAGCTGGAACTTCACGCAGCGGGCATGGCGCATCGAGAGGAAGCTTTCCGGCGGCGGCCCCCTGATGGATGTAGGTATTTACGTGATACAGGCGGCCTGCAGAGCCGCAATGGCCCAGCCGCTCGCCATCGTCGCGCGCGAGCTTCCGAAGACGAGGCCCGAGCTCTTCAACGAGGTGGAGGAGACGATCGAGTGGACGATGGAATTCCCGGGAGGGGTGACGTGCCAGGCCTCCTCGAGCTATTCGCGCGACAACAATATCTTCAGGGCGGAGGGGGCCAAGGGATGGATCGAGCTCGCCCCGGCGTACGGTTACCGCGGGATCGAAGTCAGGACCTCGCGGGGCCCGCTCGACATACCGGCAGTCCCCCAGCAATCGCTCCAGATGGACGATTTTGCGTCCTGCATCCTGACCGGCCGGGAAACGCCAGTGTCTGGCTCTATGGGCCGGGACCACATGGCCGTCATCGAGGCCATCTATAAGTCCGCATCGCAGGGGGGTAAGCGGGTCCTAATCTCCGGGGCTTGAGGAAATGTCCCTAAGCGGCGGGTCTGGCAGGGGTTGTAACACAAATACCCCCATTCTTTGATGGACAAATGGCGGGGTTGGTGCTCAGTTACTCACAGGATATTCCCAACCAATCGATGGAAAACCTGCGCGGGGCGACAGCCTCCATTTCGCGGATCAGGGTCACGGCCAAGGTTAAGACATTTGTGTTGGACACGAATGTTCTCATCCACGACCCGCAATCGATTTACAATTTCCAGGAGAACAACCTGGTCATCCCGGTCGAGGTCCTTGAGGAGCTAGACGCCATAAAGACCGAGCAGTCGACGGAGCGCGGGCGCAACGCCCGGCGCGTCCACCGCATCCTCCAGGAGCTGCTCCCCGACACCCGGTCGATGCTCGAGGGGGTCGAGCTTCCCAACGGCGGGACGCTCTCGGTCATCATCAATTCCTACCTGATGGAGCCCAACCGGCGCTCGCCGGCCATGGACCGCCTCAGGGCCGTGCTCCCCGACCTTTCAAAGAAGGACAACCGGATCATCGCGTCGGCCCTCTTCGTCCAGGAGCAGTTCCCGCCCCCGACGATCCTCGTGACCAAGGACGTCAACGTGCAGCTGAAGGCGCGCGCGGTGGGCCTGGAATCCCAGGACTATCTCAACGACAAGGTCCCCGAGGACACGGAGGAGGCCAGCTACCGGGAGATCCCGCTCTCCATCTACGAGCTCCAGAGGTTCTGCTCCGAGGGCAGGTTCGAGCTTGAGACGAAGGCGGCAAAGCACCTTTACCTCAACGAATACGTGCTCCTGCGCTCCGACGAGGGCAAGACGATGCCGGCCCGCTATTTTGGGGACGGCATGGTTCATCGGCTGAAGATCCCCGAGTACGTGAAGGCGCCGGGCGGCATCCCGATCCGGGCGCGCAACCTCGAGCAGCAGTTCCTCATGGACGCGGTCCTGGACGACAGCGTCCACATGGTGACGTGCTTCGGCAAGGCCGGCACGGGCAAGACCCTCCTTACGACCGCCTGCGCTCTCTACCAGACCCTTGACGAGAATTCCCGGTACGACGGCGTGTCGATCTCGCGCCCCGTGATCTCGCTCGGCAAGGACATCGGTTTCCTGCCCGGGACGCTGGACGAGAAGATGAAGCCCTGGCTCCAGCCCTATTACGATGCGCTCGAGGTCCTCATCCCGTCGAAGCCCCCGAAGGAGCCCCAGTTCGCCTCGAAGAAGGTCTCCAAGAAAAAGCATTGGAAGCGCGAGGACGCGATGGCCTCCATGAGCGCCCCCCAGGCGTTGAACGGCAGCCACGGGGGCCACCCCCCGACCGGCCTGATCAAGCCCTACGAGCGGCTGCTCAAGAGCGGGCTGGTCGAGATCGAGGCGCTTTGCTTCATCCGCGGGCGCTCGATCGCCCGGCGGTTCTTCATCCTCGACGAGGCGCAGCAATTGACCCCGCACGAGGTCAAGACCGTCATCACTCGCATCTCCGAGGGTTCAAAGATCATCCTGATCGGAGACCCCGCCCAGATCGACAATCCCTATGTCGATTCAAGGAGCAACGGGCTCGTCTACTGCCACAACCGGATGAAGGGCCAGTCGGTGGCGGCCCACGTGACCCTCAAGAAGGGCGAGCGTTCGAAGCTGGCGGAGCTAGCGGCGGACCTGCTTTAGCTCGAGCAGGCTCGGATTTCCCCGCCGTAGCGAGGCGTACTCCATCGCGACGGCAAAGCATCCCGTGAACAGGAGGTCGCTCACGAGCGTGTTCCTGAAGAAGAACAGGGTGGGGTAGAACTGGGGATGCCCCACGGTCACGGCTTGCCACCAGCCCGCGGCGTCGTGCGTGTAGCCCATGTCGACGGCCCACGATGCCGTGTTGGTCGCGAGGTAGAAAAGGAGGGAGCCGGCCAGGGCGCCCCCGGCCAAGTTGACCCAGTTGCGCCGGCGCGAGACGAGGATCCCCAGGCCCAGGGCCGACCCGAAACAGCCGATTCGCAGCAAGGCGCCCGCCGTGCTCCACTCATAGTGATAAACGGCCGCGTAGTAGTGGTCGATGTAGAGGTCCGAGAGGACGAGGGCCGCGAAGGGGGCCAGCCACATCCAGCGGTTGCGGGTGTAGGCGCCCGCGCAGAAGGCCAGCGCCATCATCGGCGAGAAATTGCTCAGCTCGGGGATGTAGAGCGCGAAGACGCGCCAGCCGGCGGCAAGGACGAGGACCAGGATCGCAAAAGGCATTTGCGCGAAGATGGTGCCAAGCGCCCGCGAATTCAAGCCCCGCTGAAACCGGAAGACGCCGATTGGCAACGGTTGGCGCAACCGCCTACCTGGCTCCGGGGGCCGACTCGGCCTCCCGTGCCATGAGCCAGAGGAGGTCGGAGAGGCGGTTGGTCCACTGCATGAGCAGGGGGCGCGTGCTCGGAAGCGGAGCGAGGCGGCGCTCGGCCCTTCGGGCCGCAACGCGGGCGCGGTCGAACGCGAGCGCCAGGGGGTTCGATCCGGGTGTGGCCCAGCCCTCGAGGCGCAGGTTCCTCGACTCAAGCGCCGCGAGGTGCCCGTCGAGGAGGCCGAGGTCCGATTCCTTGATCCGCTCGAACTTCGACTTCAAGTGACGGTCGGCGTCCTCTTCGGCGCAGGCCACCTCGCCCATCAGTAAGACCAGGCTCCCCTGGATCTGGCCGAGGAGCTCCTTGGCCCGGGGATCGGTTGCGAGCATCCTCGCCGACCCGATCTCGACGTTGAGCTCGTCGAAGGCGCCGACGGCCTCGATCCGGGGGTGGTCCTTCGGGACCCGCTGCCCATAGAGAAGGCCCGTCGTGCCGGTGTCGCCCTTGCGGGTCGCGATGCTCACGTCGCGGCGGTCCGGCCCGCCTTGGTCTCCCTGGCCAGGGCCTTGACGGCTTCCTCAATGCCCTCCCTGACCGCCTTCTCCATGCGGTCGATGAAAAGGACACCGTTGGTGTGGTCGGCCTCATGGAGGACGCAGCGCGCAAAAAGGCCCGTGCAGTCCAGCGTGTGGGCAAGGCCCGCCTGGTCCTGGAACCTCACCGAGACCTCCAGGGGCCGCTCGACGTCGCCGCGGATCTCGGGAAACGACAGGCAGCCTTCCTCGGACGACTCGGTGGGAACCTTTTTGGCGACGGTCACCTTGGGATTGACGACGACCATCGGCATGAAGAGCTCAAGCGGCGGCTTGGCCCCGTCCAGCGTCCAGTCGAAATCGGCCTCCGCG
>Ga0265327_10002845_pt1 | contig 17454 bp, 20 predicted proteins | sample 41621metaG_FD_202089 | JGI IMG/M metagenome (GOLD analysis project Ga0265327, IMG submission 202089) | Rhizosphere microbial communities from Carex aquatilis grown in University of Washington, Seatle, WA, United States - 4-16-21 metaG | ecosystem: Host-associated > Plants > Roots > Rhizosphere... | reverse complement strand
AACGTCTCCGTCGGCTCCACGCCGATGGCACTCGCGTTGTTGACGCAGATGTCGACGCCGCCGAACCGCTCGACCGCCACGTCGACGGCGCGATTGACGTCATCCTCTGAGCGGATGTCGCCCACCACGGCCGCGGCTTTACCGCCGGCGGCTTCGATGTCTTCGGCGGCCGTGTAGACGGTGCCGGGCAGCCGGGGGTGCGGCTCGGCGGTCTTTGCGAGGAGCACGACGTTGGCGCCCTGTCCGGCGGCGGCGATGGCTATCGCGAGTCCGATACCCCTACTTGCGCCGGAGATCACCATGGTCTTGTCGGCGAGTGCGCGGTCCGTCATCATCCTCCTCAGGAGCTGTTACCGGGAATGGTATTGGCATTCTCTTTTTTTGCAAGTACGTTATCCATTGATGGATAACGATGGCCAGACTCCGTCCGGAATACCGCTGAAATCGGTCTACGGACCCGCGGATCGACAGGTCGATCCGCCCCAGCCGGGTGAGTTCCCCTTCACCCGGGGCAATTTCGCGTCCGGGTACCGCGGCAAGCTGTGGACCTTCCGCCAGTACTCGGGCTTCGGCACCGCTGAGGAGTCGAATCAGCGCTACCGCTATCTGCTGGGGCAGGGCGGGACCGGGCTCTCGGTGGCGCTGGACCTGCCCACCCAGTGCGGCTACGACTCCGACGACGAGGAATACGGCGAGGAGGTCGGCCGTGTCGGTGTCGCCGTCGACACCTTGGCTGACGCCGAGGTCCTGTTCGACGACATCCCGCTGGACAAGATCAGCACGAGCTTCACGATCAACGGCACCGCGGCCATCCTGCTGGCCTTCTATGTCGCCGCTGCAGAGAAGAAGGGTGTGCCGCGCGAAAAGCTCACCGGCACAATCCAGAACGACATCCTCAAGGAGTACGCCTCGCGCGGCACCTGGATCTGGCCGCCCGAGCCGTCGCTGCGTCTCATCGCCGACACCATCGAGTTCTGTGCCGCCGAGGTACCGAGGTTCAACGCGATCTCGGTGGCGGGTGCGCACTTCCGCGATGCGGGCGCCAATGCCGTACAGGAGATGGCGTTCACGCTGGCCGACGGCGTCACCTACTGCGACACCGTCGTCGAGCGCGGGCGCATGACCATCGACAAGTTCGCGCCGCAGATTTCGTTCTTCTTCTACACCCACGGCGACTTCTTCGAGGAGATCGCCAAATACCGTGCCGGACGGCGCCGTTGGGCCACCATCGTGCGTGAGCGGTACGGCGCCGGCTCGGACAAGGCTTCGATGTTCCGCTTCGGCTGTGTTTCCGGTGGTGCGTCCCTGTATGCGCCGCAAGCGCAGAACAACCTGGTCCGCGTCGCCTACGAGGCGCTGGCATCGGTATTGGGCGGCGTGCAGTCCATGTTCACCGCGGCATGGGACGAGCCGTTCGCGCTGCCCAGCGAGGAGTCTGCGACGCTCGCACTGCGGACCCAACAGATCCTGGCCTACGAGACCGGCGTCGCGAAGGTGGCCGACCCGTTGGGCGGTTCCTATTTCGTCGAAGCGCTCACCGATGCCACCGAGGAGAAGATCATCGAGATCATGCGCGATCTCGAGTCCCACGGCGGCATGGTCCGCTGCATCGAGGACGGCTACCTGCAGGCTCTGATCGCCGACGAGGCATTCAAGATCCACCAGGAAACGGAGTCGGGGGAGCGGCCCGTGGTCGGGGTGAACAAGTTCGTCGTCGAGGAACCGGCGCCGGATCTGGCCACCTACGAACTCGACGCCGAGGGCCGCGACAAGCAGCTCAAACGGCTGGCCAAGGTCAAGGCCGAGCGCGACGACGTCGCGGTCAAGGAAACCCTTGCGGCACTGGCACGTTCGGCCGATGGGGACGACAACCTGATGCATCGCCTCATCGACTGCGCGAACGCATACTGCACGGTGGGAGAAATGGTGTCGACGTTGAAATCGGTGTGGGGCGAGTTCCGGCAGCCGGTGGTGTTCTGATGCTGCGCACACGAGGAGCAAACTGATGGCAGTTCGGGTTCTTGTGGCCAAGCCGGGCCTGGACGGACATGACCGGGGCGCCAAGATCGTCGCCCGAACCTTGCGGGACGCCGGCTTCGAGGTGATCTACACCGGCATCCGGCAGCGGATCGAGGACATCGTGTCGATCGCCTTGCAGGAGGACGTCGCCCTCGTCGGGCTGTCGATCCTGTCCGGCGCGCATTTGGCGTTGACGGCCCGGACCGTGGACGCCCTGCGCGCCGCGGACGCCGGTGACATCGCCGTGGTGGTGGGCGGCACCATCCCACTGGGGGATGTGCCGAAACTGCTGGAAGTCGGTGCGGCGGCGGTATTTCCGACCGGTACTGGCCTGGACACCCTGGTGGCGGAAGTGCGGAAGCTGACGTCGGAAAGTGCGGTGGGCTGAGATGCGTCTCGGTGTGATGATCGGGGCCGAGCGTGGCGACATGGCGCGCAAGGTCTCCAAGCTGGTCTCCGATATCCAGTGGGCGGAGAGCGCGGGGCTGGACAGCGCGTGGATGCCGCAGGTCCCCAACGACTTCGATTGCCTGACCATGGTGGCCCTGATGGCGGCGAACACCGCGCGCATCGAGCTCGGCACCGCGGTGGTACCGCTGCAGGCGCAGCACCCGGTTGCCCTTGCCCGCCAGGCGCTTTCGGTACATGCCATGTCGGGAGGTCGGCTGGCGCTGGGCGTCGGGCCCTCGCACCATTGGATCGTGCGCGACATGCTGGGCCTACCCTACGACAAGCCCGCCGCCTACACCCGCGACTACCTGCAGGTGCTGAACACTGCGATCGCCGGACCGGGACCTGTTGACGTGGAGAATGATTCGTTCACCGTGCACAACCCGACGGTGCTCGCCGCCGACACCCCGATGCCGGTGCTGGTGTCCGCGCTTGGTCCCGTGATGCTCCAGATCGCCGGCGAGCAGGCCGACGGCACCTCGCTGTGGATGGCCGACGAGAGGGCGATCGGCGAGCACATCGCCCCGAAGATCAACAAGGCCGCCGCCGAAGCCGGCAGGACCGCGCCGCGCATCGTTGCCGGCATCCCCGTCACGCTGTGCGCCAACTCCGAGATCGACGCCGCCAAGGACCGGGCCAACCGGATCCTCGCCGAGGCGGAGACGTCGCCCAACTACCAGAAGCTGCTGGATCGCGGGGAAGCCCGCAGCGTCGGTGACCTGTGTGCGGCCGGTGACGAAGAGTCGATTCTCAAGCGGTTCAAGCAGTTCGCCGATGCCGGCGTCACGGATCTGTCGGTACGGCTGCTGCCGATCGGGGAGAACCGCGACGAGCTGATCGCTTCGAAGAATCGCACGCGGGACGTGATCGCGGAGCTGGCAAAGCAGGTACGGTGACGGTCATGACCGGACCGCTTGCGGGTATCCGCATCCTCGAGGTCGGCGTCATGCTTGCCGGCCCGTACGCGACGATGCTGCTGGCAGATCTGGGCGCCGAGGTGATCAAGATCGAGCCGCCCGGTGGCGAGCTCTCCCGGCAGGTCAGCGACAGCTACTTCGCCAGCCTCAACCGCAACAAGACCAGCATCAATCTGGACCTGGCGTCGGAGGCCGGTACGGCGCGGCTTCACGAGCTTGTCGCGGAATCCCATGCGCTGCTGGTGAATATGAAGCCGTCGGTGATCCGCCGGCTGGGGCTGACCTATGAGGCGCTGAAGGAATTCAACGAGCGCATCGTCTGCGTGGCGATGACGGGCTTCGGGCTGGACGGTGGCGACGACCCCGCGTTCGACTACGTCATCCAAGCGGCGACCGGGGTGGCGGCGATGACCGGCGACCCCGACGGACCGCCGACGTTGCCGGGCTACTCGTCCGCGGACAATTCCACGGGTCTGGCCGCCGCACTCGGCCTGCTGGCCCAGATCGTGTCCGGTCGCGGCGGTCAGGTCGAGGTGTGCCTGCGCGATGTGATGCTTTCGCAGCTGAATTACCATGGGGCTGCGTACCTCAACGACGGCAAGCATCCCCGCCGCCATCCGAACGGCGCGCATTCGTTCTACGTCCCGGCGCAGCTCTTTGCGACCGCGGACGGCTACCTGGCGTTGTTCATCACCCACGATGGTTTCTGGAAATCGTTCGTGGGGGAGGCGGGTATCGGCGGCGATCCGATTCCGTTCGCCACCATGGCCGAACGGTCCGGACGCCGGGACGAGGTGCTCGCGGTGGTCGAGAAGGCGCTGTCCACCGATACCGCCGCAGGGTGGGAGAAGCGGCTGCAGTCACTCGGGATTCCCGCGGCCGCGGTCCGGACGCTACCCGAGGCGCTGGAGGCCACACCTGAAATGGTCGTGGCTGCAGGAGATTTCCGTCTGGTCGGCAGCCCGATCCGGATCGCCGGGTATCGGCCGCAGTACCGGCCTCCCCCGGCTCAGCCGGCTCAATCGTCGTAGACCACGGTCACCGAGCCGGTGTCCGGGACTGCCTGGCAGGTCAGCACGTAGCCTTCTGCGACTTCGTCGTCATCGAGGGCCTCGTTGTTGCGCATGGTCGCGCTGCCCTCGGTGAGCTTGGCGATGCAGGTCCCGCAGTTGCCGGCTTCGCACGAGAACGGTGGGGCCAGTCCGGCCCGCCGCGCGCTGTCCAGGAGTGTCTCGTCGCCGACGCGGTCGACCGAGACTTTCTGCCGGTCCAGGTAGATGGTGATCGTGCCCGTGCCCGCGTCCGTGCCGGTCTGAGCCGTTGTCGAGGCTGGCCCCATCGTTGTCCTATCGTCGCGTATTGTCGTTCTAACTATAGGAGAATATGATTCTCGGTATCAACCGGAAATCCTCTCACTACCGAGAAAGGGGCGGGCGCGACGTGGCTGACGGTGCGGTGCTCGCGTTCGATCAGCGGGAGTACAGCCGGGGGGAGCTCGACGCTCTCGCCGGCGGGCTGGCCACCGTCTTGGCGGCTCGTGGCGTCGGTGCCGGCGACCGCGTCGCGCTGATGTCCTCGACCCGGCCGGAATTCGTGGTCGCGCTGCACGCGATCTGGCGCCTGGGCGCGGCCGCGGTGCTGCTCAGCCCGTCGTGGCGCCAGGCCGAGGTTGAGCACGCGCTGGCGCTGACGGAGCCGTCGTACGCGATCGGTGACAACCCGGTGCTGGCGCAACTGATGCCGATGCTGCATCTCGACGAGCCCATCGTCGCCGGGGACCCTTCCGCCGGCCGACCCGCGCTGGATTCCGATGCCGTGCTCGCCTTCAGCTCCGGCACCACCGGGATGCCCAAGGCGGTTCGCCACACGCACCGAGGGCTGGCCGCGGCAGTGCGGCAGTGGCGTGCTGCGCTCGGGCTGTCCGCCGCGGACCGCCTGCAGGTGATGACTCCACCGTCGCACATCCTCGGCCTGCTGAACATCATGACCGTTCTGGACACCGGTGCCTGGCTCCGACTGCACCCGCGATTCGACGTCGACACCATGTTGCACCACATCGAATCCGACCGGATCACCATCGAAATGACCGTGGCGCCGATCGCTTTGGCCCTCGCGGCTCACCCACGGCTGGAAACCTACGACCTCTCGTCGCTGCGGTACCTCATGTGGTGCGCCACGCCCGTGACCGTCTCCGTCGCCGAGGAGGTGACGCGCCGGACCGGCGTGGGCTGGGTAACCGCATATGGGGCAACTGAATTGGTTGTCATTGCCTGCGATGACCTCAGCGGCGGACAGCTGGACACCGTCGGCAGGCCGGTCGCCGGCGTCGACGTACGCATCGGGGAGGCAGGTGAGATTCAGGTGCGCTCGGAGGCAGTGATGGCCGGCTACCTGCCCGCGGCGGAAACTTCGACGGTCATCGTCGACGGCTGGTTCCACACCGGCGATATCGGACATCTCGATGCGGCAGGGCGGCTGCGGATCACCGACCGCCGCAAAGAGATGATCAAAGTGCGCGGTTTCCAGGTGGCACCCGCCGAGATCGAGACGGTCCTGCACTCGCATCCGGCCGTGGCCGACTGTGCGGTGTTCGGGCTGCCCGACCCCCGCGACGGTGAGACGGTGGTGGCTGCGGTATCCACGAACGCCGCTGTCTCCGAAGGCGAATTGATCGACTTGGTCGCCGGCAGGCTGGCCTCCTACAAGCGGCCGAGCCGTGTTGTGTTCGTACCCGAAATCCCGCGGCTGCCTTCCGGGAAGGTATTGCGCCGAGTGCTCAAGGAGCGCCTGTGGACGTCCGTCTGACCGCCGAACAACGGCAACTCGCCGAATCAGCAGCTGAATTGGCCGCTGACTTCGGCCTGCACTCCGTCGCCGATCTCGACGACGCGAATCGTGTTGCGCAACTGGAGAAGGCCGTCGACAGCACAGGCTTTCGCACCCTGCGGTCCGACGGGGCCTCCGGCGTCGAGGTCGCCGTCGTCGCCGAGGAATTCGCCCGGGGACTCGTGGACGTGCCGTTCCTGGGTCCGGTCCTCGTCGATGAGCTCAGGCGTGTACTCGGCCGTGAGCCCGGGGTGGCAGGCGGGCGGCCGGATTCGGTCGACCTGACGGGATGCGTTGCGGGGGTGGCCGAATCGCCGCCCGAGTTGAGCGAACTGTCCGCCGAGGATGCCGGCCGCTGGCAGGCACTCGCCCTCACCGTCACGTGCGCCGACCTCGTCGGTGCCGCGCGCGGGGCGCACGCGCTGGCCGTCGACTACGCCAAGGTGCGCGAACAATACGGTGCGGCCATCGGTTCCTACCAGGCCGTCGCACATCTGCTGGCGGAAAGCCTCGCGCTCATCGAGGGATCGACCAGCGTGCTGCGGCACGCGGCCTGGGCCGTCGACGCGCTGCCCGCTGCGGAAGCGGTCGAGGCGGCACGCATCGCCAAGATCTACTGTGCGCGTGCGGCATCGACGGTGTGCGAGACGTCGATCCAGGTGCACGGCGGGATCGGCAACACCTGGGAATGCCTTGCGCACGTGTATCTGCGCCGTGTACTGACGGCCACCGAACTGTGGCCCGCCAAGTTGGAGGAGCTGACCATTGGACTTTCGTGATTCGCCGGAGGAAGCCGCCTTTCGGGACCGGCTTCGCGCGTGGCTGACCGAGCAGAAGGGTAAGTTCCCGACCTCGGGCGACGAATACTGGGCCGCCCAAGGTGATTGGCACCGCGCGCTCTACGGCGCCGGCTTCTTCGGCACGTCGTGGCCGAAGGAATTCGGAGGGCAGGAGCTGCCGCCGGTGTACGACGTGATCGTCGACGAGGAGATCGCGAAGGCGGGTGCGCCGGCGCGGCCGAGCCTTGGCTACCTCGTGGTGGGCCTGGGCCATCACGGCAGTAAGGAACTGCAGCAACGGTTTCTGCCGGGGATGATCAACGGCACCGAGCGCTGGTGCCAGGGGTTCTCGGAGCCCGGTGCGGGTTCTGACCTCGCGTCGCTGACCACCACGGCCACCCAGTGTGGCGACGACCCCAATACCTACGTCATCCGCGGACACAAGGTCTGGACGAGTTATTCCGATGTGGCCGACTGGTGTCTGGTGCTGGCCCGCACCGACAAGGACGTGGCCAAACATAAAGGCATCTCCGCGTTCATCGTGTCGATGCACCAGTCGGGCATCGAGCAGCGGCCGTTGAAGATGATCAGCGGTGTCACCAAGGAATTCGGCCAGGTGTTGTTCGACGGCGCGCGCGTGCCCGTGGAGAACATGGTCGGCGCGCCGGGGGAGGGCTGGAAGCTGGCGATGACGGTCGTCAGCCACGAGCGCGAGCCCTCGACGTTGGGGTTCTCGGCGCGGTATGGAAAATTGGTGCGGCAGTTGGCGGCCCGGGTCGACGGCACACCGCCGGAAGCGCTGTCCTGGGCCTGGGTGCAGACCGAGATGCTGCGTCTGCACGTGCGTAGGCGGTTGTCCGAGCAGCTCGACGGGATCACTCACGGCCCGAACGGATCACTCGACAAGCTGCTCATGACGTGGACCGAACAGTCCGTCGGCCACGCGGCACTGGCGACCGTGGGGACCAGCGATCCCGAGCTGTTCGGCGCCTACATGTACAGCCGCGCACAGAGCGTCATGGGCGGCACCTCGCAGATACAGAAGAACATCATCGCGCAACGCATCTTGGGTTTGGGATTGTGATGAGCGCTTGCGCGAAGAACGGAAGGAACTGACTTGTACGGCATGCCAACCGAAATCGACGTCCGCGCCGAGGGTCCGCTGCGGATCATCACACTGAACCGCCCGGAGGAGCTCAACGCGGTCAACGACGCGCTGCACGTCGGCCTGGCGAGTATCTGGGAGGCACTCAACGAGGATGCCGACGCGCGCGCCGCGGTGATCACCGGTGCCGGCCGCGCCTTCTCGGCGGGCGGTGACTTCAACTATCTCAACGAGCTGCGCAGCGATGAAGCCTTGCGGCAGAAGACCATCAAGCACGGCCGGGACCTCGTCATCGGGATGGTCCGCTGCCGCATCCCGGTGATCGCCGCGGTGAACGGTCCGGCCGTCGGCCTGGGGTGCAGCCTGGCCGCGCTGTCGGACATCGTCTACATGGCCGAGAACGCGTTCTTCGCCGACCCGCACGTGCAGATCGGGCTCGTCGCGGCCGACGGCGGCCCGTTGGTCTGGGGTTCGCAGATAAGCCTGTTGCAGGCCAAGGAGTTTGCCTTGACGGGCGTGCGCATCAAGGCGGCCCGTGCCCTGGAGCTCGGCTTGGCCAATCACGTCGTCGCTGATCCGGTGGCCGAGGCCATCGCCTGTGCCAAGCAGCTCGCCGAGCTGCCGAAGCAGGCCGTCGAGGCCACCAAGCGCTTGATGAACATCCAGTTGGAACGTTCGGTGATGGCGTCGCTCGACTACGCGAATCTGGCCGAGTACGTGTCGTTCGGCACCGCCGACTTCAACAAGATCGTCGACGGGCTGATCGCCAAGGGCTAGTCACCGACCACCGCGAGCAGGCGCAAAACTGTCGAATTCTCCCGTGGGAGATGACAGTTTCGCGCCTGCTCGCGCAAGTGGTGCTCGGGCTACCGCGGCGGGAAGCGCAGCGCGCCGTCGAGCCGGATGACCTCGCCGTTGAGATAGTCATTCTCGATGATGCTCTGGGCCAGCTGCGCGTACTCCGTCGAGCGGCCCATACGCTTGGGGAACGGGATCTGCGGGGCCCAGTACTTCTCGAGTTGGTCGGCCGACTGACCGTAGGCGGGCGTGTTGATGGTGCCGGGCGCGATGCTGACGACCCGGATGCCGAGCGGAGACAGGTCGCGCGCGGCGACCAGCGTCATGCCGAGCACGCCGCCCTTGGCGGCGGAGTAGGGCAGCTGGCCGATCTGGCCCTCCATGCCGGCGATGGACGCGGTGTTGATGATGACGCCGCGGGCGCCTTCCTCGAGCGGATCGGTCTTGGCGATCGCGGCCGCCGCCAGGCGCATCACATTGAACACCGCGGTCAGATAGAACTTGATGGTCGTCTCGAAGCCGTCCAGTCCGAGCGGCGAGCCGTCCTTGCCGATCAGGCGTCCGCCGGCCGCGGGACCACCGTGTGTGTCGACCGAAATACGGAGCGGGCCAAGCGATTCAGCTTCCGCAATGGCGGCTTGCACCGACTCCTCCGAGGTGGCGTCGGTGTGGACGTAGCGGATGCCCAACTCGTCCTGCAGTGCCTTGCCCTTGTCGTCGGCGACGTCGGCGACCACGACCTTCGCGCCCGCGGTGACGAGGCGCCGCACTGTCGCTTCGCCGAGCCCGCCGGTGCCCCCGACGACGATGGCCGAACTTCCGCTGATCTCCATACCGCCTACCCTTCGTGCAAGGAATACTCTCTTCATTGGAGAATAACATTCTCAATCAAGGGGGTGGGTCGGATAGAGTTCGGACGATGACGGTCGATGAGCTCATCGCGGCGGCCCGCGGCGGTTCCCTCCGCGCCGCCGGACGGCTGCTGAGCCTGGTCGAGAGTCCGCGCCGGAGTGAGGTTCTCGACGCCCTCGGCACCGCGTCCCCGCCACGGGTGCTGGGTATCACCGGGCCCCCCGGCGCCGGCAAGTCGACGACCGTCGGAGCGCTCGTCGGGGCGTACCGAGAGCAGGGGATGCGGGTGGCGGTGCTGGCCGTCGACCCGTCTTCGCCCTACAGCGGTGGCGCATTGCTGGGTGACCGGATCCGGATGGCCGCCCACATCAACGATCCGGACGTGTTGATCCGGTCGGTCGCCACCCGCGGTCATCTCGGCGGCTTGGCCGCCGCGGTGCCGGCGGCCATCCGGGTGCTCGCGGCGTTGGCCTATGACCTGATCGTGCTCGAAACCGTGGGCGTGGGGCAATCGGAAGTCGAGGTCGCCGCCATCGCGGACCCGACGATCGTGATCCTCAACCCCGGTGCCGGCGATGCGGTCCAAGCTGCCAAGGCCGGCCTGCTCGAAGTTGCCGACATCGTCGTCGTGAACAAGGCCGATCGGGACGGCGCCGATCAGACGGTGCGTGATCTACATGCCGAGACCGCGGCGCCGATCCTCAAACTCGTTGCCGCGCAGGGTGAAGGATTGCCCGAGCTGGTCGACGCGATCGATGCGCATCACCGCGCCGACAGCCCGGGCCGGCGGGCCGCCCGTGCCCGCGCGCAGATTCTGTCGCTGGCGCTGACCCGCCTGCACAACCACGCCGACCTCGATCGGCTCGCCGCCGCGGTCGCGAACGGCGACGACGACCCGTACTCGGCCGCGGAACGACTGTTCGGCGGCGAACCCTAGAGACCGAGCATTCGTCGCGTCATCTCCAGGAGTTGCGTGCGCAGGGTGTCGTCGTCGATGTCCGCGACCAACGGGTGCATCACCGCCACGCTGATCGCGCTCGACAACATCGCGGCGTGCAGCCTGGCTGCGACACTGTCGTCGGTGCCCAGGAGTGCGCCGTAGAGGCGCTCGACGAACCGCTGAAACGGTTCGTGTTCGGCCTGCAGGCGGATGATCACCGGGTCGAATTCCAGCACGTTGAGCGCGCCACGGCGGTCGATGGCCAGGTCGATGACCCTGCCCAACAACACGTCCCGGGCCTGGGTGGCCTGGCCGGTGGCCTCGGCGGCGTCCAGCGCGTCCTCCAACTTGCCGAGTTCGCGCTCGGTGATGGCGACGACGATTTCTTCCTTGGTCTTGAACTGCTTGTAGACAGCGGCTTTGGTCACGCCCATGGCGTCGGCGATCATCTGCAGCGACGTGCCGCTGACGCCGTACTCTGCGATCAGGGCCAGCGCGGCATCGAGCACACGGGTCTGTGCCGCGCTGCGTGTGATGTCGCTGAATCTCCCCACACGTCAAAGCGTAGCGGAGCATTGACCGCAAGGTTGCCGATCGGCTACCGTCCGAAGTAGCCGATCGGCAACCGGTTGGTGGATGGAGGGAGTCCGGGTGGACCTACGGCCCCAATGGATAAGCCTATGGCTGGTGCCGCTTTTCGGCGCCATCATGGCGATGGCGTTCGTCGCCTTTCCCGGTTTCCTGCCGCCGATGCCGCCGAGCATGACCGCCGTGCAGGTCGCCGACTTCTACGCGCAACACACGGCGGCCATCCGGTTCTCGATGGTGACGTTCAACCTGTGCGCGATCATGCTGATCCCGTTCTTCATGACGATCGCCGTGCAGATGAAGCGAATGTCGTTGCCCAGCCACGTCTTGGCGTACAGCTACCTCGGAGCCGCCGCGACCGGCGCGACGCTGTTCGCCATCGCCGACATCTTCTGGCTGATCGCGGCCTACCGGCCCGGGCGGGACCCGCAGCTGATCCTGCTGCTCAACGACATGGCCTGGCTCGTGTTCACCGCGCCGGTGGGTGCGGTCGTCGTGATGAATCTCGCTCTGGGACTGGCGGTTTATCTCGATCGTCGACCGGTACCGGTCTTCCCACGCTGGGTCGCCGGCTTCAACGTACTCACCGCGGCGGCCATGACACCTGCGGTGTGCGCGGTGCTCGTCACTGACGGTCCACTGGCCTGGAACGGTGCCGTGTCGTTCTGGCTGCGGCTGGGCGCTTTCGTCCTCTATCTCGTCGTCATGTTTGCGGTGGTGCGGTCGGCAATCAGTGCCCAGGCCAGGGAACCATGACGGTGGCCCCGGTGTGGACGGCGCCGGCGTGGACGCGGAAGCCGAAAATCGACCAGTGGATCGCGTGGTGGACCATCCCGGTCTTCTACAACATCTTCGGGCTCATCTTCGTGGTGCTGACCCGCGTGATGCCACCGCCGCGGCCCGACATCACGCAGACCCAGATCGTGCAGTTCTTCGTCGATCACTCGCTGACCATCCGGATCGGCTTCGCCTTGCTGATGTTCTTCATCGGTTTCGCCAGCGTTGCGAATGGACTGATCGCGCTGCAGATGAAGCGGATGTCGGTCAGTCCCGTGTTCGCGTATGCGTATATCGGCGCACTGGTGGTCGGCGGCCTGCCGGGCTGTCTGATTCCGGCGTTCGCGTTCGTGGCGGCGGCGCTACGACCCGACCGCGACCCGCAGATCATGGTCATGCTCTACGACTGGTGCCTGCTGTCTTTCGTCGGCTCGCTCGGGTGCTTCTGCACTCAGAACATGGTGCTGGCGCTGGCGATCTTCCTCGACCGTAACGACGTCTTGCCGAAATGGCTTGCCTATATGTCCATTTGGATGATCGTCACCGAATTGCTCGCCAGCCCGGTGTTCGTCTTCCGGTCTGGGCCCCTGGCCTGGAACGGTTCCATCAGCTTCTATCTCGGCACGGTGGTTTTCGTGGTGTGGGAGTTCTGCATGATCCGCCTGCTTTACACAGCCATCGAGAAGCAGTCCCCGAATGAACAGATCCAGGACTGAACCATGACTGCTAGGTCGGCTACCTCGGCTCCCTCGGTGCCGAGGCACCTGCCCGCCAACAAGGACCTCTGGGTCTTCGTTCTGGGCGACTTCGTGATCTTCGGCAGCTACTTCGTCATCTTCATGGTCTCCCGCCACCAGGAGCGGGGCCTGTTCATCGAGTCGCAGCGGCATCTGAGCCTGAACATCGGTGTCGTGAACACCCTGGTGCTGCTGGCCAGTTCGTGGTTAGTGGCGCGGGCCGTGCAGCTGACCCGCGCCGGCGAATTCGAGCGGGCCCGGACGATGATCGTCGGCGGTGGGTTGTGCGGGCTCGTGTTCATGGTCATCAAGGCCTACGAGTGGTCAGCGAAAATTGCTCAGGGACACACCTTTCCGAGCAACAACTTCTTCATGTACTACTACATGCTCACCGGCGTGCACCTGTTTCACGTCGCCATCGGCCTGGTGTTCCTCGGTGTGTCCTACTTCGAACTGCGCCATCGCAGACGAGTCGGATCGGTCGAGACCGGAGCGACCTACTGGCACATGGTCGACCTGCTCTGGGTCGTCATCTTCGCGCTGCTCTACGTGATGAGGTGAGATGACTGCTGCCGTACGCACCACCGCCGTCTGGGCCGGACTATCGGCGATCACGGTGGTGTCCTGGTTCCTGGCCCCTGCTCATCACGCCCAGCCGGTCGCCGCGAGCACACCGATAACCCTCGGGGTGCTGGCGCTGGCGGTCATCAAGACCCGCCTCATCATTCAGGAGTTCATGGAGGTGCGGACCGCACCATTGTGGCTCCGGCTGGCCACCGACGGCTGGCTCGTGGCGCTGTTCGGTGCGATCGTTGTCAGCTATGTCTGGTGAATGCGTGACCGACCCGGCCGCCTGGGCCGACGTCGAAGCCATCAAGCAGTTGAAAGCCCGGTACTGCCGCTTGCTGGATACCAAGGACTGGGTGGCCTGGCGGGGCCTTTTCGCCGACGACTTCGTCAGTGACACCAGCCAGGCGGGCGGCAAGATCATCAGCGGTGCAGACGAATTCGTGGCCTTCCTGCAGCGGACGCTGGGCAAGCCATCGCAACCGACCGTGCATCAGGTCCACACTCCGGAGATCGAACTGACATCACCGTCGACCGCGACGGGGATCTGGGCGCTGAACGACGTGGTGCGGCTGGCGCCGGGAGTGAACCTGCAGGGTTACGGCCACTATCACGAGACGTATGAGAAGTCCGACGGTCAGTGGCGGATCAAGACGTCGAAGCTGACCCGGCTGCGTGAAGATGTCTTCAATGGTGTTTTCTCGGTACGGATCTCGCCGCGTATCCGTGATGCCGCGGGCCGGTGGTTTCGGGGCCGTTAGCCGTCGGCCAGCGGTTCGCCCCATCTGGCGCGAATGGCGGTCCACGGGTCGGTATATCGGCCAGGTTGGCCGCGAAACGCGTCGTTGCGCTTCATGACCGCTCGAGCCAGAGGCGCGGCCAAGCGCAGGGGATAGTGGGCCCAGCCGACTTCCCGCCGGTAGTCGGCGATCATCTGCTCCCACGAAATATGTTGGAAGCCGAGGGCTTCTTGCGCTCTGCTGGTGTCCATCCAGTCGGCGGCCGGATACCAGTCGTCATCGCTGTCGGGATTGCCGGGCCGGCCTGGCGGCGGCGTGCCGCCCAGCCCTGCGGCTCGCATCATCGCCGCACTGACTTCGCCATTGAGGATCTTGTGGGATTCGTCGCCTGCGACCAACAAGGTCTCACCGACGACGTCCGCCGTCGTGGCTGCGGCCAGCGCCCACGCCGCATCACGCGCGTCGATGGTGTGCAGTCGGCTGTCGGTGGGTAGCAGACTCGAAAAGTAGGCATTGTCCGGTCCCCTCCCCATCGCGCCGGGCTCGTGGCTCAGTACGCCCCCGAGTCGCAGTATGGTCCAGTGCAGCTGCGAGGAGCGCACGATCTGTTCGGCTTCGGCCTTCTGGCGCCCGTAGGTTTCGAACGGCCGCAGGGGAGTGTCGGTATGCAGCAACTCGTAACAGCGATGTGGATTGCGTGGGCCGTACACGCCCATGCTCGACGCGTGGACGAAACGTGGGCGGTGCGGCAGTTCTTCCGCGGAGCGGACGACGGTGCCGGTGGCCTCGACGTTGACGCGACGGGCCAGTCCTGGGTTGCGGTAGATGTCGGGCGGGATGACGGCCGCCAGATGGATGATGGCGGCAGGTGCCACCGCCACGATCATCTGCCGGGTGGCTTCGGCATCGGTCAGGTCGGCCCAGTAGACCGTGACGTTGGGCGGAAAGTGCCGTGCCGCTTTGCGATTGGCCTTCGAGTCGCGGCTGGTTGCCACCACCGGCCGGCCACACGCCGCGACCCGCTGTACGGTCTGCCCGCCCACCAGGCCGAAGGCGCCGGTGACCAGTACGGCGTCGGACGTCATTGTCCGGACCCTCGCGAATGCCTACTTCAGGCAGCTACCGGCATCGACCGGCAGCGTGACACCGGTGATGTAGCGGGCGTCGTCGGAAGTCAGGAAGAGCGCCGCATTGGCGATGTCCTCGGCGTAGACCCACGGAATCGGCAGGGTGTGGAACATCTGGCAGATGGGCGCCATGTCGTCGGCACCCGGGTTCTCCAGGTCGGGCCGGAACATCTTGAAGGTGCCCTCGTTGTGCAACATGTCGGTCGCGACGTGGGTGGGGTGCACGGAGTTGACGCGGATGTTGTGGGAGCCCAATTCGACCGCGAATCCCCGCATGAGGCCGACGACTCCGTGTTTGGCGGCAACGTAATTGCCACACATCGGGTATGCCTTCAGGCCCCCGACCGAACTGGTGAGCACGATGGATCCGCCACGCCCGCCGGCGATGATGTGTGGCACCGCGGCTTTCACGGTCTTCCAGACCCCTGAGAGGTTGGTGTCGATCATCTCATCCCAGTCCAGCATGCTGGTTTCGTGCAACAGGTTGCCACCGTTGCCGATGCCGGCGTTGGCGATGATGGTGTCGAGACGTCCGAGTTCTTCGACTCCTGCATCCACTGCGGACTTCAGCGCGTCGTAATCGCGCACATCGACCTGTGCGGTGAAAACCCGGCGGCCGAGGCCCTTGACCAACTCTGCGGTCTGGGCGAGATCTTCGGGCGACGACGGCGGGATGGCGGACTCTTCGCCCGGCCTGATCGGCCCGCAGATGTCGACCGCGATGATGTCCGCGCCCTCCGAGGCTTGCAAGAGCGCGTGCGCGCGACCCTGGCCGCGGGCCGCTCCGGTGATGAACGCGACCTTGCCTTCGACTCTTCCGGTCATGTGATGCCTCAATTCCTCACTTGCAGTGGATATTTACCGTTTGTCGGGACCGGCACTAGAGCCGGAGTAGAGCTTCCTGCGCATAGGAGGCGACCAGAGTGCCCCCGGCAGTCAGGATGTCGCCGCGACCGAAGCAGCGACCCTGCGCTGCCAGCGGGCTGTGCTGACGCAGCAGCAGCCAGTCATCGGTGCGGAACGGGCGATGGAACCACAGGGTGTGTGATGTCACCGCGGACGTGAAGGCGGTTCCGTTGCCGCGCTGGCTCACACCGTCCAGGGGCCGGATGGCGGTGCCGATCAACGTCAGGTCGGTGGCGTACGCGGCCAGGGCCGGGGCGAGTTCGGTGTCGACGGCGGGGGTGCGCATCCAGAGCGAGTACTCGGCCGGGCCGACCGCGGTCGTGTCGAGACTGTCGGCGGAGCGGGTCTCCCAGGGGATCAGATCGATCGTTGCCTCGTACTCGGGTCCCAGAACGGTTGGGACGTCGTCGACGAACTGCTGATCGTGTCCGTCTTCAGGGGCGTGCATCGAGACCGACGCGGTCGCGATCGCGCCCTTGCTCTGCGAGGCGACGAGCGACAGCGTCGCGAACGAGCGGCCTTCGTGGTGGCGCGTCACCTGGTAGGTGACCGGCTCGTCGGCACGACCCTCACGGGGAAACACCGTATGGATGGATTTGATCGCCTTGTCGGGTGTAGCCAGGCCGGCCGCGCGGACGAACTGTCCGAGTAGCTGGCCGCCGAAAACCCGGTGGTACTCCAGCGTTTGGTTACGTCCGGTGAAGTGGCCGGCGTCGTCAGGCGACTGCGGAGCCAGATTCAGACAATCGAGAAGATCGGTCCACAGGTCGGGCACCTACGCAGTGTAAGTCAAATTCTTGAAAGCGAGAACCCTATTCTCACTTTTGCGCCGCAAATCCGTTCGCGACGAAGTCCCAGACTTCGTCGGTGGCGATGGGGTGCGTGGTTGCATCGTCGGCGCCACCGCTGGACTGCGCGATGAACATCACCGTCTGCATGGCCATCGCCGCCATGCGCCGAGGATTGACGGTCGAGCGCAGTTCGCCTGCGGCGCTGGCACTTTCCATCAATTCGGTGAGCAGCGCCAGCAATGGTGCATGGGCGATCTTCACCTCGGCCGGGTGGGTGACGAGCAGGCGGGGCGCGAAGTCGGTGAACAACGGGCGCTTCGCCGCCGGGTCCGGTCGGCACAGTTCGTAGAGCAGTTCGATGGCGACCTTCAGCCGCTGCAGCGGGTCGGTCTCGCCCTCGGTGGCGGCCCGGATCTGGTCGGCCGAACGGCTCAGCGCGTCTTCGAACAGCGCCAGGAGGAGTTCATGCTTGCCGTCGAACTGCAGGTAGAAGCTCCGCAATGACTGTCGCGAGCGGTCGACGACCTCCTGGACG
>Ga0265327_10002844_pt1 | contig 17455 bp, 13 predicted proteins | sample 41621metaG_FD_202089 | JGI IMG/M metagenome (GOLD analysis project Ga0265327, IMG submission 202089) | Rhizosphere microbial communities from Carex aquatilis grown in University of Washington, Seatle, WA, United States - 4-16-21 metaG | ecosystem: Host-associated > Plants > Roots > Rhizosphere... | reverse complement strand
TGCATCCAAATCCCCTGAACCTACCGAGTAGGTAAAGTCTTCAATAAAACAACCGGAAGGGTAAGTGGTATTAACCGCCGGGCCATTTGTTCTGGTTGTTGCAGTGGAGATTGTATAGCTACTCGCCATGCGTTTAATGGCGCCGGTACCATCCGTATTTGTAAATGCATATGCGCCGTATACAGGAAAGCCATCAAATGCATAACCGATAATTGGAGAGTGTTTTGTATTGTCTGTTACATCATATAAACATTTGGGACTCACATGGTGATGGTATTCTCCTTGCTGTTGTGGATGTCCAAGGCAATTATCAAAACCCTGACCTTCCCAAAAATAAGCGTTACGGTGCCAAACACCTGCGTTGTTATAAGACATGGCATCGGACACATTAAAAATGCTGACACCGTTTGTGAATACGCCTATGTGTCCAAGTCCAACTGCTGTTGGAGTTCCGGTATTTTGTTGTGGGCTGCGGGTTATTTTGAAAACAAAATTTTGATTGCTGGCGACATTTGGATTTCCTGTCCAGGGGCCGATAGCATAACCGGGTATGCAAGAACAGCTCACGTAAACCTGCGAAGCAGAATACTGAACCGTTTGAACATTGGAAGGAAGATTATTGTATCCTGTTGCATTGGTTGTATTAATATTCCAACAGGTAATCAGTGGTGCAAGCTGTGCTTCCGAATTTAATGCAGCTACTGATAATACAGTGGCAAAAAGAATTTTCGTTTTCATGGTGTGTGTTATTTTACAAGGTTAGTTTTTAAATTTAATTGCGCAACCAATACTTTTGGTTTCTTTTACGCTTACCGATTTCCCAGCGATGAGTTCATTAATTGCATTTTCAACATAGTGCTCTTCTGCCTTTGCAGGTTCAGCACCATTGTCATCAATAGCGCCATTGTATTTGACCAGCCATTGGTTATTTTGCCAGTACACTACAAAAGCGTGTGGTGTTTTAGAAGCTCCGAATAATCGCGCCGCTTCCTGTTTGGTATCTACTAAATATGGAAAATTATATTTTTTATCCTTCGCTCTTTTTTTAAGATCGGAAATATTTTCTTCCGGAAAATCAACAGCGCTTATCGAATTAATTGCAATAAGAGGAAATCCTTTTTCTTTGTATTTTTCATTCAATTTATTTAAACGCTCCTGGTACAAAGTCGCAAAAGGACAGTGGTTGCAGGTAAACACAACAATACAGCCTTTGTTCTTTTTATAGTTATCAAGGGAAAATAGTTTTCCGTAAATATCGTTTAGTACAAACGAGCTTATTATTTTTTCGTTAAAATATATTTTTTCGTTCTGAATTTTAAATCCAAAAGACAAGAAAAGTACGAAGGAAACCGGCATTAGTATTTTAAAATGTAGGTTCATTATTCTTTATAATAAGATTTAATATAGCTCACTCCTTTGTCATCCGTTAATTTTAAAAAATACATCCCGGTGGTTAATCCTGAGATGTCTACCTTATTCTGTGCCTCATTCTTCGTTTCCATAAGGGTTTGACCGTGTGTCGAGATGACTTCGATTTTTGAAATTATTACCTGGTTCGACATTTCAAAATGAATCACACCCGATGTGGGATTAGGATATATAACCATGTTTTTGTTTTTCTGAATGTCTGTGATTCCTGTTGGAGCCTGCCCCACCACGAATTGCCCCATCATCCCTTCGTCTTCGTGCATGGCAATGTGACAATGAAACATATAAGGTTTTAAAACATCGGCGTAATCGTCAAATTTTGCAATGAACCTAACAGTTTCATTTGATTTTACTAAAACCACATCTTTCCATCCTTGCTCGTAAGCTGCCGGGGCAACGCCATTACGCGTTAAGATATTAAACTCCACATCGTGAATATGGAAAGGATGCGAGAAGCCGGAGGTACTTTTAATTTCCCAGATCTCAATATTATCTAATGGCACTGTGTAATTAATATAATTTATGTCGAATAATTTATGATTGATAATAAATGCATTTGGTCCCAGGATAGGTGGTGTTGTCACTCCCGTGCTGTCGCTAATGGTAACCGTTCTTGTGTAAGAGGCCTGTGATGCAACATAATATACATTGTTGGCGAGGGTGGAAGGAACGTTTATTACAGCGTTCGACGTCTGGGGACCCACATTTAATTTCAAAATATTATAATCCTGTTTCCCTAGGTAACTTACAAATGGTCCACCAGGAAAAAAATCACCACCCGGAACATTTTGTGGTAGTGTGGAATTATAGGCTTTTAAGAAAACAGAATTACCTGACTGACCACTAAAGTTTACAAGAATTTCTACGCGTTCTCCTGCCGAGATCAAAAATCTTGGTGCAGTTCCAGAAATAGTTACCGGTGAATTCAATAGGCCGCCATCGGTTGTTATCACGGTGAAACTCCTGTTATCACTAAAGCCCAGGTTATAAGATGTTTCTATGGCGGCATCCAGAATCCGGAAGCGCACGATCTGCGAAGGCACTGTGTATTGTGGACGTAAAGTACCATTCACCATAATGGAATCTCCATAGGGAACTTCCACAAATTGTTTTGTGCCGTGGTCAATGTCCCGGTCTGTTATTGCTAGCGGAATATCGTCGATCCCATAAGTACGCGGAAGATTTAAAGAACGCTCGTTAGAGTCACGCACAATGAGAAAACCGCCAAGGCCTTCAGTAATTTGTTTTTGAGCCATCATGTCCAGGTGCGGGTGATACCAATAAGTAGCAGCGTGGTTACTTACTTTCCAATATGGCGACCAGGTGGTGTTTGGCGCAATTTTTTGATGCGGCCCACCATCCATAATCGCAGGCAGATGCATGCCATGCCAGTGAACGGTAGTGGTGTCCTGCAGTTCATTTTTAATATTCATATGCACTACATCTCCTTTGTTTACGAATAAAGTTGGCCCCCAGAAATTAGAATTAAAGCCCCCTGTTATTGTCTGATTACCCGAAACAATTTGTTTAAAGGTATCTTTCGCAGTGAGATTAAAAACTGTTCCGGATAAAGTGTCCGGAATCCAAAGCTGGTTGTAGGATTGCGCCCTTACGATAACGAAAGCGCAAAGTGCAAACCTGGTAAAAAATAATTTCCTGTTCATGGATGTGTGGTGTATTTAGTTTGTTAGATGCTTTATTGTATTAAGACTTGCGTTTTGTTTAAAATTAATTTGGATGACCTTGCGGGGCGAAGAGCCGGGCCAGATCTCCGGCCAGTGCATTAAATTTTTCAAGCTGTTCTCCTTTGCAAATGGCTTTTATTTTCTGGAAGTGATCGAAATTTAAATTGTCTACCGCCTTTTGATTTAAAGAAATAAGTTCGATCAGGGAATCTGTTTTTACTTTATAATCTGCTTTTTCTTTTAAGAGAGAAAAAAGTTCTTCGTGAAGTTCGCGCGATAACTGTTGTAGTTCATGGGTTTTGCCTCGATGTTCGTGAATAATGATTTCGTAGTCTTTTTGTTGTGTCTCGTCAAATCCCAGTCGTTCTATAATTATACTCTTCGGACCTTCTCCATGCGGAGGTCTATGTTCGTGGGAAGGCGATCTCAAAAATACAAAAGCAAGAGTCCCCAGGTTTAGCACCAGTAAGCCAATTACAGCCAGCGTTAATAATTTAGAGCGGTTCATCTTTAATTGTAATTAATGGTATTTGTGTTCATAAGCTGGTACTGTTTGGATAAAGATTGTAATTCTCCAGCCTCAGAACCCTTATGACCAGTGAGTGTTTTGAGAGCAGTGAAATTAATAAGTAGAAGCAGAATAAAGGAAACTGCCGTTAGCCAGACAAATCCAGTAGAGGTAATTTCTTTTTGACCTTTTTCTAAACGGTTCATGATCTTGAAGTACAAATAGCGATTTGCTTCCACAGGTTTTAACCCTTGCAAACTATTTTCCACTTCATTCAACCATTTTTCTTTTGAGTCCATATTCTATTAGATGTTTATTGTTTTAAAAACTTGCGCTTATTTTTCATTTTCTTCATAATACTCCAAAAGCAGTTTTCTCAAATTCTGTTTTGCCCTGAACATAAGCGATTCAACAGATGCTAAGGAAACTTTCATTACCTCTGAAATTTCCGCATAACTCAGGTCTTCCAATTTGTGAAGAATAAAAGCCACCTTTTGATTTTCTGGTAGTTGATCGATGGCTTTAAAGAGTAGTGCTGCCCGTTCTTTGTTTTCGAGCTGTACGCCTGGATGATAAAAATGAACCGCGTTTATTTTCTCTTCTCCTTTTTCATTTATAAAAAGACTTTGAAAATAGGCGAACCTTTTTTTACGTTTTTTCATTCTTAAAAATTCTAAAGACCGGGTCATAGCAATCCTGTATATCCACGTGGATAAGGAAGATTGTTCTTTAAAGTGTTTAATAGAGTGGAACACTGCAATAAAAACTTCCTGGCTCAGGTCCTCAGCATCTTCAGAATTTTGAATCAATCCAAGGCAAGTATGATAAACCTTTGATTGAAATTCTCTCACAAGAAGCTCGAAAGCAGATTTGTCACCGGCTTTAAGCAAGGTTATTTTTTCGGTTTCGTTCAAGTTGATAGGTAAAACAATGATAGCTTTCTTTATTTTTAACTGAAAAATAAAAGGGATGTATTAACCGATGAAAAAGATTGTTCTACCTCATTTTAAGTATAATCGTCGCAGAACGAAGCTTATGGCAAAGCCATCGAACTCACACGTTTAATTAGATAATATTAAGTGTTATTTTTATTTGGGCGCCCGGGCGGGCTTTCGCCACTCGCTTTTTTTGAACGCCTGAAAAAGGCGTTCAAAAAAGAGCTCAAACAAAGGCTCAATCCCTGGCGCTTGTGCTTTACCTCTCCAAAATTTGACGGCTCATCTATTGAACTAATAAGCGTTTGTTTTCTTCACGGTATTGTATTATTTTCACTTGCTCTCTTTATTTAATTAAACAACCTATGCTCGAAAGCCCGCTGCACGAACATCATCTGTTACGTTTTGATGTTGAGATAACTGATAAACCAATTCATAAAAGCGAAAGAACGGCAACCATTATTTTTTATGATGAAAACAATAAACGGGTGTCCTCCTATAATCTGGCAGTTATTACGAAAGAAGAGATTTATGAACTGATCGATAAAGGAGAAGCCCTTCATTTCAACAACTCCTATATCAAAGATTTTTCGTTGAGCGAATACCGTAATTTAAAAAAACTCGACGAGCACCAACTTATTAAGCTTCACGACCTTTCTGCTAAAAAAACCTTTTTTGATTGTGACCTCGAGACCGATTTTAGTTATGCGGAATTTGAAGGGGAAAAAACGATATTTGAATCCACCATTTTTGCAAATGGCTTTACTAATTTTTTTAATGCGAATTTCGGACATGGAGATGTTAGTTTTCGCAAAGCAAAATTTGGGAGTGGAAGCACAAGTTTCAGATCTGTAAAATTTGGTGATGGCCACATTACCTTTAATAACGCCAATTTCGGAACTGGTAATTTAAGTTTTGTAGATGCCGATTTCAGCAATGGAAATGTAGATTATAAAAATACTTATTTTGGAGACGGAACTGTTGATTTTAAATTCGCAAAATTTTCGAGCGGCGATATCACTTTTGAGCGAGCCAGTTTTGGCAAAGGGAGAAAGGATTTTAAGAATGTGGAATTCGGTGGTGGTAAAATTGATTTTAAAAGGATTGATTTTAATGATGGCGATGTGTGTTTTGAAGGTGTTGAATTCGGAGATGGTAAAGTAAGTTTCAGAGGTTCTGTTTTTGGGGAAGGCCATAAAACTTTTGAGTTCGCTGATTTTGCGAAAGGTGAAGCGCAATTTGATTTAGTAAATTTCGGAAAGGGAACCATTAGTTTTAACCAGGCTTATGCAACAGACATTTCTTTTAAAGGCTGTCACCTGGATGCATACATGGATCTGCGTTTTGGCGAATGCCACCTCTTGGATATGCGCAACACCATTATCCGTGATATTTTAGATGTAAAACCTGAAGGTGAGAAAGTGGTGATCAAAGAAATGATCTTAGCAGATATGCGCATTCTTGGTCGCCTGTTTATTGACTGGCGGGGAAACGATGTATACGATCTGATCTACAATCAAAAAAATACATCCATGTTTCAAAAGGCGGAACAGTTCCGCATCTTAAAAGAAAATTTTAGGAACAACGGTCAGTACGAAGATGAAGACGCTGCCTACCTTGAATTCAGGCGTTGTGAGGCTAAGGCAAATTTGGAGGAAGCCCTTTCAAAAGGAAAATTAAAAGCGGTAGGTGCTTATCCGGTTTATTATTTTCAGAAATATGTTTTTGACTATGTGGGAAGATACGCAACAGCTCCTACACGTGTCTTAATGAACGCATTACTCGCCGTTTTTTTATATGCACTTATTTTTTATGGGTGTACTATTTTTTTTCCAAGCATTGGTACTATCGCTTCTACCTTGCCTTCTGAACTTAGCCGCACAAAAGATTTCTGGAATAGTATGTATTACAGTGCCATTACTTTTTGCACTGTGGGTTACGGCGATTATTTCGCGGAAGGCTATTTAAAAATTTTCGCTGCCTTTGAGGGATTCACCGGAATTTTTTTGATGAGTTATTTTACGGTGGCTTTTGTTAGGAAGATTTTGCGGTAGATCCAACGAGTTTAAACCCCGCCCGTTCGGTCAGGCGGGCACATAGAAGAAACATAGAATCAGCTAACCGCAATAAATATAGAGACACATTTATTTGTAATAAAGTTTCAAATCCTATGTGTACTCATAGTCATACAGGTGCTTATCCTATGTAATCCTATGTTTCTATGTGGTGCAGAAAGAGTGTAGTTTTAACGACTTTTGCATTTAAAGTCTATCTTTTAAACCTGATTTTTAATTTATCTTTACTCAAATTAATTGGTATTCTAATCTCTCTCTCATATTAAAAATGCAGCCCAAAAGAATTATATTTTTTCTTGTGTTTGCTATTTCCTTATCATGCTCTTCGCAGGAAAAACATTCTGATAAAATGCAACAGAATAAAAGAGAATCAAATGCCGACAGCCTCTTAAAAAATGAAAAACAATTTTCAGATGTTTTTAAAAGTTTTTTCAAAATTAAAAGTAAAGCAGAAACAGACAGTATTGAAATTAAAGTCGGTAAATTATATTTTGCTTTTTTGCCGGGGGTCGGGTATACACAACAATCGGGCTTTACAGGAATAATAACGGCTAATGTTTCTTTTTACACGGGCCCCAGGAAGACAACAAACATCTCTGTTTTTAATACGGATGTGGAATATTCACCGGTGTATTATCAAACATTTTTACCTTTTGTATTTAATATATGGCTGAAAAATAATAAGCTGAATATTTTAGGCGACATGCGCTTTCTTAAATTTCCACATTCTGAATTCGGAGTAGGGGGCGAAGAAAAATCTCAGGCAATTAAAGATAGAGTAAACTATAATTATTTGAAATCTTACTTTAATGTATTTAAACCTATAGGTAACGATTTTTATATTGGGCTGGGTTATAATTTAGATTATCATTGGAACATCACAGATAAAGACATTCACACAAATTTGGAACAATATAACCAGAATCAATCGACAACGGTCTCCTCTGCGCCAACAGCGAGCTTTAAATACGATAGCCGCCGCAATGCAAACAATCCACAGGGTGGTGCTTTTTTTAGCATTACGTTCAGGGATAATTTGAAAGCTTTAAAAAGTACTGCCGACTGGCAATCACTGATCATTGATTGCCGGAAATATTTTAAACTAAAAACTATTCGAAGCAACATCATCGCTTTTTGGAGTTACAACTGGCTTACCTTTGGGAACAATGTTCCTTATTTTGATTTACCAAGTACCGGTTGGGATACCTACGCGAATCTTGGAAGAGGTTATATTCAAGGAAGATTCAGAGCGCAGAAATTAATTTATTTAGAAAGCGAATACCGTTTTGGCATTACCCGCAATGGTGTATTAGGAGGCGTTGTTTTTGCTAATGCACAATACCTGAGCGACTGGCCCAGTAATCAATTTATTCATATTTATCCTGCAGCCGGCGGCGGACTCCGCATAAAAATAAATAAATATTCACGGGTAAATTTTGCTGTGGATTATTCTGTGGGCATTAATGGCTCGCGAGGTTTTTTCTTTAATATAGGGGAAGTGTTTTAGGGTATAGTCTAGTATACATTGGAAAAGTTTTGGTATTTCTCATTAAACTTTTTTTCGCTATCTGAATAAAACCAATACCTACTTAACGATCCCGACAGGCGTCGGAACGGGCTCGCACCAAATAGTAGTTCGCCGCCGCCCCATCCTGGAAGTGATCAGAACTCAAAAAACAATTTAATTCTGCCGGAAAAACGATGGGTTATAAAAATTTCTGTAAACTAAAACCCCATTCGCCAAAAAAACGATAGTGTTTTTCTTAGACTGCTCTATATCATTTTTTTAATAGTTTAATGATATTCGTATAAATACTTAGTGGTCTTAGAGCTGGTTTGGTTTCCGTTGTACGCGCTCGTGCAATTTATTTCGGTAATCAATCCTTTTTCATTGTATTCGTAAAGGCAGATCTCATTGACGCCCTTTAGTTCAGTGGTTTTTATTAATTGCCTTTGCCGGTTATACGTGTATTGCTTTTTAGTTCCAACTATATTTTCTTCAACCAGTAGATCGTCTTTATAGATAAATTGCAGTTTCAGTAGTTCTCTTCCTTTGAGTGTGCCGTCTACTATTTTTTTAATCAGATCTTTAGATATTTCTGCAGGAGAGATTCCAGAACGCTGAGGGGAAAATTCGCTGTAATTTATTTCTCCTATTTCGATAAAACGATTTTTGTCATCGTATTTTACATAGTTTGTTTTAACTCCATAGATAGATTCTTGCCCATCAAAAGTATGTGACTTTATCTCAACGGAATATTTAATGTTTTTTGGAGCACAATGCCAGAGTATATTTCGCGAAATATAGTTTTCAGGAACTGCTGCCTCTACTTCTGTTTCAAGTCTTTCGGTCTTAGTTATCGAATCCCATTTTTCATACCGGCTATCTCCGGGAGGACTGGTGTTATATTCGATAGTGGTATTAGTAATGAATTTGCACAAACCATCCAGGCTATCTTTTTCGTAAACAGTCCGATAAATTTTTCCAGCTTTTTTGTGCGTGCTCTCTTTCACTGTAAGCGTTTTAGATTTACAGAGAATCTTTGTTTCGCTACTATCCGGAATCCACTTTCCCTCAACAAAATTATTTGTTATGGTGTAACTTGTTTTTCCCGATTTATCGAGTTTATGTTCTTCCCGTGAAATTACTTTTGTAGTATCCTTATGATCGTAACTTACAACTTCGATCACCTGATCTTTTTTATTGTAAGCGTAAGTGCTTTTCCAGTAGCTTCCATTATAAACTAGAAATGAACCTACGAGGCGTCCCGTTTTATCAAAAATGCAACGTCCAGTATTATAGTCTGTCTTCCCTGCTATAAATTCTTTGACACATTTCACTCCGGCCTGATGAAGAATCCTTTGCCAAAGAGTATCCCATCTAAAGCTATCCAATCCTTTGAACTGTGCATGAGCCCTGCAAGAAAAAAATAAGATGAAGAAGAGTGAAAGAAATCGATACATGGGTTGGAATAAAATTAAAAAAAGCCCGCATTTGCGGGCTTTTCAAAGTACTTACACTGCCCTGTTAATATCCCATTGCTCAAGGTAATCCGCAACGCGTCGTAAAAACGTGCCACCTAAAGAGCCATCTACCACGCGGTGATCGTAGCTTAAAGATAAAAACATAAACTGACGGATAGCAATTACATCGCCTTGCGGTGTTTCAAGCACAGCTGGTTTCTTTTTAATGCTTCCTACAGCAAGAATGGCAACCTGTGGTTGTAAAATAATAGGTGTACCCATTAAATTGCCAAAACTTCCAACGTTGGTTAACGTAAAAGTTCCACCTTGAATTTCATCTGGTAATAATTTGTTGGCGCGGGCTCTGTTAGCAAGGTCATTTACGGCTTTGGTAATACCTAATAAATTTTTCTCGTCCGCGTTTTTAATTACAGGTACAATTAAATTTCCTGTTGGTAAAGCCGCAGCCATTCCTATATTGATATTTTTACGTTTAATAATTTTAGTTCCTGTTTGATCTACTGAAACATTAATTAGCGGGAAGTCTTTAATAGCCCTTGCCACAGCCTCAATGAAGAGTGGGGTAAAGGTGAGTTTTTCGCCATCGCGTTTTTCAAATTCTTTTTTCGCTTTGTCTCTCCACATTACCAAATTGGTAACATCTGCTTCTACATAAGAGGTAACGTGTGGCGACACGTGCTTGCTCATTACCATGTTATCGGCAATCATCTTCCTCATGCGGTCCATTTCCACAATTTCGTCACCGGCGCCCACTGAAACGGCAGGACGGTTAACGATTACTGCGTGTTCTCCAACAGTCATGCCGCCACTTGCAGTGGGTGCTGATTTAGTCCCGATAGCTATCGGGACTGCATTTTGTGCTGGAGCTTCTGTTGCTTGAGAAATACCTTGTTTAGAACGGTTTGGTAAGTAGGCTAAAATATCTGCTTTGGTAACGCGGCCTTCCTGGCCGGTACCTTTTATCGCATCCAATTCCTCTAAAGAAATTCCTTCTTCTTTGGCTATGCTTTTTACGAGTGGAGAATAAAATTTATCGGAGTCACTGTAGTTGGTAGCAACTGTTGCTACTGGAGCACTCGTAGCTGCAACTGTTTGAGTTGTTTCTGTTTTTTTATCCCGATTGCTATCGGGACCAGGTGCTGCGGTTTTTGGAGCTTCACCTGCTGAAGCATTAGCATCGCTGCTAATCACACCAATAACGGCGCCCACCTGAACCACATCTCCTTCATTAAAAAGACGTTTTATTAAAGTGCCTTCAAAAGGCGAAGGAATCTCGCTGTCCACCTTATCGGTAGCGATTTCTAAAACTGTTTCATCAATTTTAATTTTATCTCCTTCGTTTTTCGTCCACTTAATAATAGTAGCCTCTGCTACACTTTCGCCCATTTTAGGCATGATCAAATCAAAATTCGCCATTGTTTCTTTTTTCTTTAAAGAGCTACAAAAATAGGGTTCTAAAGATGAATACCCAATTTTTTATTTTAATATTTTTTGTATTGTAATACGCTTAGTCTGAGTCTGTTTTTTTTATACAATTCCCGCTTAAGACAAAGCAATTTGCGGGTTATTTAATACGTAAAATTTTATTTATATTTGAGTTATTGTAGATAAACAGTTTCTTAAACCCCATTATCTAAACGCTTTGATCATGAAAAAACTAATACTACTAATAGTTTTACTAGCTGGTAAACTGGCTTTATTCTCGCAGATCCCAACAGCTAACCTGGTTGGCTATTGGCCTTTCAGCGGCAATGCCAATGATTACAGTGGAAACTCTAATCATGGAACGGTATTTGGCGCAACTTTAACCCAGGACCGTTTTGGTAATCCAAACAGCGCATATAGTTTTGATGGTATCAGTAATAAAATCGTAGTGAATAATAGTTCTACAATTGACATGGCTACGAACACTACTAATTTTACAATTTCCTTCTGGGAAAAAACAAGTTCTATTCCCAATCAGGATGCCTCCATGGTCTGCAAAAGTACGTATGGAGTACAAAGTGGGTATAGTTTTTTTAGCAATTCTACGAATTCTGGATATTGCAATTATCCCGGAGAGTTGTCTTTTTATGTGGCCGCAGGAGTCAGCGGAGATGCCTGTTCTAATAGTGCTGTAGCGTCGGGCTCAAATTCCGCCAACTGGTATTTTATTGTAGGCGTCTTCGACGGTTCGTTAAATACGGCAAAGCTTTATATTAACGGAGTGTTGCAATCCGATATAGGATCAAGGAATGGAAACCTAACAACGGCAACAAGCCTGAACTTTGGGTCGCATCCTGCTAACCTGGCCTATTTTAAAGGAACACTAGATGACATCCGGATTTATAAAACGCTTCTTACAACAGCAGAAATAAACGCTCTTTATGCCGAATGCAGTGGTACCTTGAGTCCTGCAGTAAATACTACACCTCCGGCGAACACGACAATTTGTTCGGGAAATACGACAACCCTGAGTGGTACAGGAGGAACTCTTTTAAACTGGTACGCGAGTTCTACGAGCACTACAGCGTTAATTACCAGTTCGGTATTTGTTACCTCTACGCTTACGCCGGGAATATATACGTACTACCTTGAAAATGCATCCTGTACTTCAACGGCGCCACTGGTTCGTGTTCCTGTTACAGTTACTGTGTCGTCAACTCCAACGATTGTAGCGGGTAATGGCACTATTTGTGCAGGCCAGTCTTTTTCCATTTCTCCTTCCGGTGCTACTAATTTTGTTATATCAGGCGGTAATAACTATGTCTCGCCTCCATCTACTACAATTTATACGATCACCGGATCTAATGGCGGTTGTTCAGCAGTTGAAACAATAACGGTTTTTGTGAACCCTATCCCTGCCATAACGATTCAAAGCGGAACTATCTGCCCGGGACAAACGTTTAGTCTGAGTCCTTCAGGTGCTTCAACCTATGCTGTAACAGGAGGCAACCTGGTAGTGTCACCCTCTGCAACAAGTTTATATACCGTAACAGGAACAAGTTCCTTCGGATGCGTTTCACCACCTGTGGTAAGTACAGTGCAGGTAAGTTCAGGGCAGATATTTGGATTTATAAATGCGGCCATCTGCATGGGTCAATCCTATACACTTTCACCCAGTGGGGCTCTTACATATACGTTTCCGGGTGGTTCAGCAGTAGTTTCTCCTTCCGCTACAACAAGTTATACGGTATTGGGCAATTTTGGAAGCGGATGTTCAAGCACCTCAGTTTTTAATATTGCGGTAAATCCGCTCCCAAATATTTTTATTAACGGCACTAATTTTGTGTGCCAAGGTTCTTCATTCAGTTGGCTTGCAACTGGTGCGCTAACCTATTCCTGGAATACGGGAATTAATTCCAGTGTTGCTTCGTTTACACCACTTGCAACTACCGCTTACGTGGTTACAGGAACAGATGTGAATGGCTGCAGCGTATCTGCCTCTAAAACAATTACGGTTAACCCTCTGCCGCTGATTACTGCTTCTGCAAACAATCCGGTTATCTGCTCGGGAAGCCCAGCCATATTAAATGGCGGTGGTGCAATCACTTATTTATGGTCTGGTGGTATAACAAATGGTATTATATTCTATCCGTCTGTGACATCAACTTATACGGTTACCGGTACTGACCAGAATGGGTGTGTGAGTTCAACGGCCATTAAACTCACCGTAGTCCCAATGCCGGTTATTAATATCACGGCTACTTCTCAGACCATATGTGCGGGAGATGAAATTACGCTGACTGTTACAGGTGCCATTCAATATAACTGGAACAATGGATTCACCGGTGCACAAATCATCGTTAACCCGAATACTACAACTTCCTATACTGTTACGGGAATTGACGCGAATAATTGTTCAAGCAAAGCAGTTTATACGCAAAACGTAACAAATTGTTTAAGCATTAACAACTTCAAAATGGGAAACGCAAAGTTGTCTTTATATCCTAATCCTTCTCAAGGTAAGTTTATAGTCGAATCATCTGAACCAATGGCGATGAAGATAATTAATGCTATAGGACAAATAGTTATTAATGGTTATCTAATAGAAGGCAGGAATGAGATCGATCTGGAGCGCAATTCGAACGGTATTTACATGTTGTATTTTTCCAACAAGAACAGCACTAAAATAATAAAGGTAGTTAAGGAATAATAACCAGAACAGGTTAAGAAGCTGTCTAAAAATGATTTCAGACGCTTGTTATGCGCCTTTTTGAGTACCTCGCACAAGCTGGCTCAAATACCGCGCGGGTATTTGCCCCGTTACGTTTTTTGACCGTAGTTGCTCCACTATGGCCTTCAAAAAAGCCTCGTCTGACTCAAAAATCCATCATAACATTTCGTAGAACTCATTTTTAGACAGCTTCTAAGGTGGTCAATTAGAAATCCGGATACAACAAATACCTTTTACGAATTTCCTTAAAAGCCTCCAGGTCTGCCTGCCAGCTTTCACGAATGTCTTTTTCGGAGACATTATTTTTTATTTGTTCCTGTAACAAAGCGTTTCCGGAATGATAATTAAAATTCATTTCAAAAAAACCGGCTTGATTTAAATTTTTATAAACCTGCATTAACCATTGAAGGTTTATTTTTCGCGGATGAACTTTTAAATAATTTTCTTTTCTAAGGTCAAGTCCGTAACAACGCTGGTTAAAATAGCGTGGTTCCTGGGAAATCGTTGATGGTTTGGGAATGAAACAAAACGTGGTGTCAGGATATTTAGGATGCCCAACCACCTGGAAAGGAAATGCAGTGCCTCTTCCAAGACTCATAAGTGTGCCTTCAAATAAACCCAGACTGGGATATAAAAGAACCGCCTCGGCATTCGGAATATTTGGTGAAGGATTTACCGGTAGTCTGTAAGATGCTTTTCTGTCATAATTTTTGAGCGGGATAATTGTCAGTTTGCACGTGACTTTGTTCTTTAACCAACCTTCGTTATTGGCCATCTGTGCGTATTCCCCGCAGGTCATTCCATACACGATAGGCACATGATGCATTCCTAAAAAACTTTTGAATTCGTCTTGTAAAATTGGACCATCGATGTAAAATCCATTTGGATTAGGCCGATCCATCACGAAAAACTCTTTGTTATTTTCTGCGCAGGCTTCCATAGCGTAACACATCGTTGAGATGTACGTATAGAAACGGGCGCCAATATCCTGGATGTCATAAATGAGAACGTCAATGTCTTTGAGTTGTTCTTTTGTTGGTTTTTTATTAGCTCCGTGAAGCGACACAATTGTAAGGCCGGTGCGCGCATCCTTACTATTCTTAATATTTACGCCTGCGTCCGCGTCGTTTCGGAAACCGTGCTCGGGTCCGAATATTTTTTTAATTTTCACGTTTAATTTAAGAAGGGTATCCACAATACTGGTTTTGCCAACGAGCCCGGTAATATTGGTCACCACACCCACACGTTTGTCTTTAAGTTTAGCAAGATAAACATCGAACTGTTGCGAACCGATAATAACACTTGTGTAATCTTTTATAACCACGGGACTTTGAGCACAAACAAGATGAGATAAAAAAATTAAAAGAGCGCTAAAGCGGATCAATTTATTATTTTTGTGTACTAAGTATATTTTTTTGAGCATAGAAAAATTAATAGCGGATAGGATTTCAAATTCAAAACAGAACAAAGGTAGCATCTCTAAACCTATTGTAAAAATAGGAATTATTGGGATCACTCTTGGAGTTTCTGTCATGCTTTTAACCGTGAGCATTGTTTTAGGTTTTAAAAAGGAAATCATCAGCAAAATTACAGGACTTACTACACACATTGTTGTGAGTAATATTAACCGCAATGCCAGCAATGAACCAGAACCTATTACCATTCCCGAAGATACCCTGGATTTGTTGGAAAAATTGCCTTTCGTAAAACACGTTCAAAAAACAGCATTTAAAAACGGACTTTTAAAAACAAATACGGATAACGAAGGTATTTTATTAAAAGGGGTTGACAAAGATTATGATTTCGGTTTTATTTCAAGGCACATAACGGAAGGTAGATTGCCGCATTTTAAAGAAGGGGAAGCGAGCAAGGATATATTAATAAGTGAAGTGCTTGCAAAAAGAATGGATTTAAAACTGGACCAAAAAATTCTTGTTTATTTTATTGTGCAGCGCCAGGTATACGATAGTTTGTTAAAAGAAATTATTACCAAATCGGAACAACGTTCGCGCAAGTTCAGTATTTGCGGCATCTTCAGAACTAACTTTGCCGACTTTGATAACAAACTGAGTATGGTGGATATAAAACAGATTCAACGCATCAGTAATTGGGACAGTACCATGTCGGGTAATTACGAAATAGAACTTAAGGATTTTAAACAAGTAGAAGAAAACCAGGAACAGGTCGAAGAGCTCTTAGGGTATACGTATGATGTGAGTAATGTAAAACAAATTTATTCCAATATATTTATCTGGCTCGATAAACTGGATATCAATGGCGTGATCGTGGTGGTGCTGATGATATTGGTGGCCACCATTAACATGATCACCGCCTTATTAATACTTATTCTTGAACGCACCAACATGGTGGGACTGGTAAAAGCCTTAGGGATGAATAATATAGATGTGCGCAAAATCTTTTTGTACATAAGCCTGAAGTTGATCCGGAAGGGGATGTTGTGGGGAAATGTCATCGGCATTAGTCTATGTTTATTGCAATATTATTTTAAGATCGCAAAGCTAGACGGCGAAACGTATTATGTAGAATACGTGGCGATTGAAATGAATTGGTATTATTTTCTGTTGCTTAATGTTGGAACGTTTGTAACCTGCGCCCTGATGTTGTTTTTACCAACACTCATTCTAACTAAGTTAACGCCGATTAAAACATTAAAGTTTGATTAATTTTTTGCTTTTTTTAGGATTTAGTAAAAACAATAAATAAAATTACCGTTGCGTTATTTCAATATCATGCAAAAAATTTACATACTGATTGCAATCCTTTTGGTTTTTCAAGGAAGAGTTAACGCACAATCGTATAATGCGCAAAGGAATCAGGTTTTTTTGGTCAACGTTTTAAGCAATGCTTTTATTGGTGGCATTGGTGGCGCCATTAATAAGGGAAAAGATGAGAAAATCTCGCGGGCTTTTATTCGTAATTTTTTAAAGGGCTCTGCGGGTGGAGTGATTAAATATACAGCTAAGTACAACACGTTTTATCTGAATAATACCTACACGCCGTATGCATTTCCTTTAAACAGACTTTGTTATTTTCTTGGCCATTCCATTGTAATGAATTCCGCGTTTAATCACAAGGCACTTGAAACTTACTATTGCAATTTTGATGGGATCGATATTCGGATTAGCTTGAAAGAAGAACAAAAAATAAAGGCACGCTTGTCACTTGCAACTCTTGGGTGTGCCGTTTATTTTGCGACGCAAGGATTTCAGTTCGACATGTACAGAAGCCTTGAATACGGACAATTATTGTTCCTTGCTAAACCAGGGGCAATGGGAGTTTACGACGGCCAAACCTTATTTAACTGTATCGTGATTAATTCCTACGGAACAAATCCTAATTTTTCTATTCTTCCGCACGAAATTGTGCATGTTTACCAGACTTACGATTTATTTGGTATTTCAGCTTTTTATGATCCAAAAATCAGGAAGTTTTATAAAGACAAAAAAATATATAAGTTGTTAAACAAATATGTGGTTGCCGATTATGAAGCGCTTTTTATGACCCCTCTTTATCTCGCGCAATTTCACCCCATGCCGAATTATTATAAAAATTATTATGAATTCGAAGCCGAACATTTTAGGTCCAGGCAATATATTAAGCGGTAATATAAGTATGCGTAATACCAGGAAATTTTCTAACACTGGTCGTTGGCGTACTGCGTG